>WNFT01014343.1_pt1 | contig 10676 bp, 6 predicted proteins | sample 5400191 | NCBI WGS metagenome assembly WNFT01 (sample SAMN13153359, study PRJNA577476) | soil metagenome | isolation source: 80 cm saprolite under Madrone tree | place: USA:California | collected 2016-06-14
GCTGAGGACAAGATAAGCTTGGATCACGGTCAAGGAAAATACGGTTCCAAAGCTCAAAATTAAGGAGCCGCCAGCAACCTTCCGTGGCGAATGAATTGCCTTGGCGGTGTGCGTTCAAGAGATACCGAACGTAGTCAGGCCGAATGAGTTGTCGCTCGGCCATTCGGCCGTCCGTCAAAATTGCACTGAGCCTGTCAAAAAGTTGATTCCGCAACCACGGTCGAACCGGGGTAGGGAAGCCCTTCTTGTTACGGCGAAGAGCTTCTGCAGGCAACTCCCGAGCCATTGCCTTTCGGAGGAGATACTTCCCCGAGAAAAAACGTATCTTGTACCGTGCCGGGATGCGTGCCGCAAACTCGACCAATTTGTGGTCCAGGAACGGAACTCGACTCTCGATCGAGGTGGCCATGCTCATCTGGTCCTGTTTCATGAGAAGCTCGACCAGGTAAGTTTTTATGTCGAGGTAAAGCAGCCTATTCAGCGAGCTCCCATTCGATCCCTTTGCAGGAAAGAACCGCATGCAATTCGCATAGGCATTGACGCCGCGGAATTCCTCGGTAAGTTCGCTGCTAAACAGCTGCGGTTGTTGATCCTGGGGAAATGCGGAATAGAAATTGTCAAAGTAAATCTGCTCAAAATTATCGGGATAATAGAGGAACGAATGTCGCAGTTTGCGCAGCACCCAATCCGGAGCAAATCCCGAAGACAATGCCTTGCGCGCAATCTGCTGGACTTGTAGTGGAACGAACTTTCTGTAGAGTGGCCCGCCGCGCAGATTCCAGAGAGCGACCCGATACTTCAGGTAGCCAGCGAGCAGTTCGTCGCCGCCCTCGCCCGTGAGAACCACTTTTACTTTCTCCCGCGCCAGACGAGACACAAAGAAGAGGGCTACACTGGATGGCCATACCAGTGGTTCGTCCTCGTGCCAAATCAGTTGAGGTAAACTCGCAAAGAAGTCTTCAGGGCCCAGAATTACTTGATTGTATTCGGCCCCGATGTGTCTGGCGATTTCGCGAGCGTAGGGCAGTTCGCTATATTGACCCTCGGCGTAACCTACAGAAAACGTTTGAATGGGTTCTTTTTTCAGAGCCGCCATCACTGCTGCTATCGAACTTGAGTCGAGTCCCCCACTCAAGAAGACTCCGACCGGAACGTCGCTCATGAGGTGCGCGCGGACGGTCTCGGTAAACAGATCGCGAAACTGCGACACATAGTCCGATTCGCTGAACGCGTATTCCGGCGGAGAGATATTCAGATCCCAATATTGGCTGATCTGTGGTTTTTCAGTTCCGGTGGCGAGGTCGATGTAAAAGCGATGACCAGGCAAGAGTTTGTACACATCTGCGAACAACGTTTCCTGCGAAGAGAGATAGCCAAAGGCAAAGAACTCGGGAAGAGCGTCCCGATTAAGGCGCGGCCGGACGCCTTGGACTTCAAGGAGCGCCTTAATTTCTGACGAGAAGGTAAATCTGTCGCCGACCATCGCATAATAAAATGGCTTTATACCTAAGCGGTCTCGCGCACAGAAGAGTCGCTTGCGCCGTGTGTCCCAGATTGCGAAGGCAAACATGCCGCGGAGATGGCAAACACAATCGTCACCATACTCCTCGTATAGGTGCACGATCGTTTCCGTATCGCTGTTGGAAATGAAGCGGTGACCGCGCTTCTGGAGTCCGGGGCGGAGTTCGGCATGGTTGTAGATTTCCCCATTGAATACGATCCACACGCTCCCGTCTTCATTCGTCATTGGCTGATGTCCACCGGCCAAGTCAACAATGCTCAGTCGGCGGAAGCCAAACGCCAGCGGGCCGGAAAAAAACCTCCCTTGATCGTCTGGCCCACGGTGACGAAGAACGTTCGACATGGCTTTCAGCTCTTCTGCTGAAACGTTGTTCCCTCGCAGGTCGAGAATTCCGCAAATTCCACACATTGTTCAGTTTTCTCTTTTAGAGCTGGATTCGCCCGACGGCGCGATGCTGGTTTGCCCGTACTGAAGACATCGCTCTCATAGCGGCAAGACCGGAGCCGCGGGAAACCATCGGGAAGGACATGGTCATCGTCAGCACCGAGTGACGGTTTGCGTTAGATCGGCGACCGATTTTGTGGCTGTTTCGCAAGGCCGTGCGCTACCTACCCCGGTTTTGGAGCTGCAAGTTCACAGATGGTAGTAGTATTGGCAGGCCGAGAAACTAGATGGCTTCTTGTATCCCGGGACCACTCGCGCTGTTTCACACGCAGATCGGCGTCAAATATCCGGCGCCCGCTGAACTCAAAATAACTGCCGTCGCAAATAACAAACTGTAGAACAACTTTGTCAGTACTAATCGAGCAAAACAAGAATCGGGCGTCGCTGGCCCACGGTCCTATCTGCCAATTTCCAAGCTCGTCGGCGAAGAACATAGAGTCAGTTGCATTCGCAGTGGAATACCGGAAAGCGCTAACGGGCACGCCTTGATGTCCCGATTCCAGGCGCCGGAGAAGACCGAGATGGGCAGCCGCTTCTGAATCGGGGATCAACATGGTTGTGAATTCCGCGGGCAGTGGTGCGCGCATGCTGAGGCGAAGAGTCGGGGAAGGCTCTTTTCTTCCGTACACTGGCGAATACCAACCGGTGGATATCACCCGCGAACAATCCACATTCGCCGCGAACAACAAAGCAAGAGATGCAAGTTCATCGCTGACGAACATGGCGCCTTCGGGAATCGCATGCAGAGAGCCAGGAGCAAAATGCCAGGAAGCTTCAAGTTTGTGGACTCCCCCGCCGTCAAGAATGTCACGTATAAGCCAGAAGCGTGATTTCAAGTGGAAGATGTGACGACGATGTTGAACTGGTGATGGCGGCCGCCAATAACCTCCGTGCGAGCCTACGAATAAATCAAAGGTTGTTCCGGTCACCCAGGAGTTTACATGCGCATTGGCTCGGCCATGCCATTCGAACGGTCCCGCTGGCTCCGCTTGACTCGAATCGCCGACCTGAACGGTATTGTGAGCAGCCGTTCCGCGGAACCAATTGCGTTCGCTTGAGGAGTCCACGTAGGCGAACGTGCCCGGATCAATCAACAACGGTTTACCGTTTCCGGACAGTTGAACACTCAGTGCATCCGCGTGACCGTGGCCGGCGCGGCCTGCCCCTTGGGGGCCGGCATCTATCACAAGCTGATATGCGATTGGGCTCGAGCTTCGCATCACGTAAATCCCGCTGGACTCGAAGGCGATCGAAGTGTCAGCCTGTTTCCGTGGCGGCAATGCGTTGAATCGTCGCGCACCCTCTGTTCCAAGCAGCCAAAGTGTTTCTTCGCTGCCGTGATTGTCCGCAGCTTTGAACTCGGGTCGGTTGAAGAGCACTGCACCAGTAATGAGAGGATCCTGCAGATGCTCTGCGCGGTTACGCCGCGGGTCAAATACGCGCCCCCCATCATCGTCGCCAAATTGTGGCGCACACCCCGCTGTGTTTAGCTCGCAAAGAACTTCAAGCATCTTCTGAATGGTTTCGTCAAAGGTCTTGGGGATTGGAATTCCGTTTAAGCTCGCGAGTATCCGAGAGTGAAGGAAAAAATCTAGCGCATAGGTGTGATAATACATTGATTGCTCAAAGTGCATGCCATCCGGCCGTACTTGGCGCTGGGCTTCTCGCAAAACGATTTGCCACCCACGTTTTTGCCAGCGCTGAGCTGAAGGAAGCCCGGGGCGCAAAGTGCCTATGAAAAAGAGCCCAACCCCTTCACCGAGCAGGTGCGTGTTTGGTGAGAAATAAGTGGAGAGAAATCGCTCAATGTGACGCGCATTCACAATCAGCGCCCGCTGGAGGTCAGAAGGGAATTGCTGCGGAAGAACTGAACAACCATCGAGCAAGCTCCAGACCCACAGCCAGGAGAGGCTTCTGAAGGCCACCTCTAGACTGCTAACCCAGTTAATCCCCACTGGATATGGATTCTGAGCCAACCAGTGATACCACTGCGCGAATAACTCTCGCGCGTATCGAACTTCCTCGGTCAAGCGGTAGGCCTTGGCAAGCGTAACCATGTGTTGGTGCCGATTCAATTCCCAAGTAACCTTTGTGTCGCCCACCTGTTCGAAATCCAGGTACGGGACTCGGAACCAAGGACGTACGGGGGCGCGTTTGCCATGCACGGCATCAAGATGCCAGTCAATCTCCGGGCCGTAATCTACGGTTTCGTAGCCAAGTAAGTCGAAGCGGTGCTGGTAAATTTGTTCGGCACGTTCCACGATTTCCTCAACGGCCTCTGGAAGCTGCTCGCGCAGCCAGGTGAGGATGCCCGGCAGCTCGTTCTTTCCAAAGAAAAATCGACCAGAATGCTCTGGCCGACACCGGCTACCACATTTGGTTATGGGAATACCCATCCTGTACATCGCTAGGTCGTACCGCTTCGCAAACGCCTGTTGCGCCCGTACGCGGATTTCATCCCAGCCCATTTCGGTGAGACGCTTACAGCGCTCGACCCACGGGAGGCTAGTCAGCATCGGCAAAACCCCTTATGAGTTCTTTCGCTTTCCGCCTGGGCTCCCCAAGCAACCAATCGACGGTTCGTGAGATGTTATCTTCCGCGTCTTCCAACCTTGCTTGGTCTTTTACCTGCGCGTAACTCACTGCCAGACCGATGAGCTTGGCGCACAAGTCTTCAGCGTCCTCTCCGCGGTATGTGATTGCATTCGTTGGTCGACTGCCGTTCTCGCTTGCTACCACAGGCACACCCAGAGCCAGCGACTCGAGAATTGATGACGAAACGCCGTCGCAGGCTGGAGTTCGGATATAAGCGAAGCACCGGGTCAGCAACGTCAAGAACTCATCGTGGGCAAGATTCCCCAGGAGGAGCAAGCTTTCACGTTCCTGGCCGGGCCAGCGACCCGCGAAATCCCTGGCGGCAGGCAATTCCTTTGATGGGAAGCCAAGCCAAATGAATCCTGCATTCGGATAGCGTCTGCGGAAACGGAGCATGGCATCCCGTAGCACGGGAAGTCGATATTCCGGGCGAAAGGAAACGTAACAGAAAAAGACTGGATGGCGCTTTTGAAGGAAAGCCTCAACGTCGGAGGCAAGCGAGACTGGTTGGAAATCGACATGCTGCCTGGAAAAACCGGGAATTGCGACCACGCGATCAGGGTCAAGCCCATATCGTTCAATCGCTTGTTTCACTTGCATGTTATTGCAGGAGATTCTTCCCGACAGGTGGAAGAGCAACTGAAAGGGCCACCGCGACAACGGATTTTCGAGCCGGGGAAAGTATTTCTGTTGCAGGCCACCCCGCCAACTCAGCGCAACCGGTTGACCGGCAATCCGACCGACGACGGCGGCAGCTAAGGCCAGCGTGTACCCTGTTTTGGCCTGGCCGTTTACGTGCACTTGGAAACGATAACCTTTCCAAGCAAATCGAATCAGTTTGCTCAAGTAATCGAAGCCGTTCTGAACGTCGGTGTACTCACTACTCTTCCTTGTATGGTTTTCGTTCAGATTGAGCACATCACACACAATTCCACGGCGGCGAATTTCTTCGACGAGAAACTTGGTTTGGATGGCCCATCCACAAACGGGCGGTGGATAGTTAGAGATTTGGAGGATTTTCACCTTTTCGCTCTCTGTAATGGTGCTATTCGTTTTGATTCCGGCCGGCTTGGTCATTAGAGATGTCTCGCGCGTTGCGTTCTTAGTTTGCAGGCGAATCCGGTCGCTGGTTGGTCATGCTGAGTTTGAGCCAATGCAGCGCGTTCCAGGCAGGTGGAGGCAGATTATTTTTGAGCCATTGCTTACTCTGATCCGCGAAGTCTGCGAAAGAGAGGTAGCAACTTCCGAGGCTCCGTGGCCTTGCAAAACGCAAGTTCAAGTAGGCGCCGGGCACCGCACCCCATTTTTGCTTGTGGGTGGCGAGACCTCCAAGAAAATCGTACCTTTTTGTTCCCGCCGCGATGAAGTGCTGCAACATTGCCGCGCGCAGTGCGTAGCCGACCTTGTCAGCCGCAAATCCCGGATCAAATCCTTCTTGTAAGATGTAGACGGTGTCACCGAATCGAAAACAGAATTGGGCTGCCGCTGCCGTTCCGTTCAATTCCAAGAGCCACAATTCCAGCCAGTCCTTCTCGAGGAAGGACTCCGCCAGTTGCACGTAAAACTGTCTTCTCTCCTGCGAGTCAAAGCTCCCTGGTTGGTTTGCCATATTCCAGCGCTTCGTGTGAAGAGAAAAAAGGATCTCCAGTCCTCGCGGGATGTCGTCGGGCTTTTCACACCGGCGAATGCGAACGTTGTATCGCTGCGCCAGCCTGCGCGGATAACGCGTCAAGAGGGGGCGGAAATCAGGTGAAACGCTTTCCAGGTAAAGCTGCCAGGTTGCCGGTAGGTGGATAGTTGAATTAGGGCAATTCCCTAGCACGAAGGGCCATTTCGCTGCTTTGATCTCGTGCATCAAATGCCGTCCTGCCGCAGAGTCCTCAAGTAGCGTATTTAGGGAGCAAACGTCCCAGTCCTGCCGATTCGCGAGCCAGCGCAAAAAAGCCTGCACACAAGGTCCTTCGAAGCCTGGTCGAATGATTAAGTCGAGATTGTCCGAGTCTCCAGAGCCATCGCCGATAAGCCGTAGAGAGCCCAGTCTGCCGAAGATAGGGCTTTGGAAATACCCCAGATAAAATGGAGCCAAGCCTACAGGTGCGCCGCTCTCGGTTGAAAAAGCCAATGCCATCATTTGCTTGTTCGAGCCAAACGCCTTCCACCAGGATCCTAGCCACTCGGGCGTCGAGAAGATGGATAAGGATGGGTTCTCTCGCAAAATGCCTTCCCAGGCGGAAGTCCTTTCTTCAAGTTGTTTCCAAGAGCGGCAAACGGTGATTCGTACGGCCCGATTTTCGCCATTTGCGACCTTCCGAGACGGCGGAGGAGGCGAAGAAATAGCTTTTTCGACACGGCCTCCGATCCGGGAATTTGAGTAGATGAGAGGAGTTGACATGTTTAGTTCGACCGCGACGTTTCTCGTACGCCTTTGGCCCCAGTCGGCGCCCTCTAAGCGCGACCGATGGGTAACAGCATTCGGAAACTACAATTCTTTTGCCTCACTATGTCCTAGAGCTCTCGCAAACGATACTTGACTAACCGGCGCAAGGTTTTCACCGCACACGTTCTTTCTTAGATAGAAGGACTTGCCAAACAGTTTGACGACCAAGACCATGCGAACAAGTCGGAAGCCAACTTTAGCCAGATCCCTACGAGGCGATGCTCAGTAAGAATGAAAGCGTCATAGGCGTAGATGGCGTCCGGAGGAATCTCGATTTTGTACGAGTAGCGTTCCTCTAGATGGAAAGGTTTGTCGCAGAACCATTCGTATCCAACGATGTGGCCGTCAACGACCGCGACAACACAATGATCGTTCGATTGGAATCGTTTCAGGAATGCATGCGGTGTGCTCTGGCATCTTGTGATTCCATCCAGGTCGTCCAGGGTTGCGCCTCTTATTTCACCGCGTAGTCGGCGGAAAGCCGTTTCGCGAGGCGGAAGGCCCGCGTACTCCAGGAAATAGAGGCAGTTAATATCAATCGGCCTGTATGGAATCCGCTGAAGCAGATTTCTCAGTCTGACAAGGAGCGAGCGCCTCTGAAATAGGCTCATTTGCTCCTGGATTCTGCCCGGTTGCGTCCTGAAGTTCATCTCACTAGAGTTCGACAGTTTTGGCGTTACGCAGTCCCAGAAAATAACTTCCTACTGGCGCATAGATAAAGCTGGCTGATAGACGCCCGGCATGTGATCTGCCGCTGTTCCGACAGACGCTGCACGGGGTAGGGGAGCCCGCAAATCGATGATCAGCTGATCGGGCCGGACCGTGGCCAGCAATGCTTCGTCGTTCAACGAATTCGTGCCGACGACGACAATCTCCGATTGACTGACCACACTTTCCAAATCGGTGGAGAGCCGGGCTCCTATATGTGGAATCTCATCCTGAATGAATTGGCGGTTGGAGCCGGCTAGGCGACCCAGAGAAACATCCTTGTCCCAGACTTGAACCTCACATCCTTCGCCAAGCAACCGTTTGATCAATTGTACCGAGGGGCTTTCGCGAAGGTCGTCAGTGCCGGGCTTAAAACTCAGGCCCAGCACTCCAATTCTCTTCCGCTTCGTTGCCAGAACGGCTTCGACAGCGCGTTCAAGATGTGCCTGGTTGCTCGGCAGGATCGCGCGCAGTAGAGGCAAGTCCAAGTCAAGCTGTTTTCCACAGTAGGCGAGTGCGCGGACGTCTTTCGGCAAGCACGATCCCCCAAAGGCAAACCCGGGATCGAGATAGGCCTTCGAGATATTGAGCTTTGTATCTGCTGTAAAGATCCTTGTCACAGTGCGCGCGTCCACATCCAGCTGACTGCACAGCGATGCAATTTCGTTTGTGAAGGTAACTTTCAGAGCGTGGAAAGCGTTGCACACATACTTCACCATCTCCGCCACGCCCAACGTCGTCTCAAAAACCTGACCTGAAGTCTTCCCGTAGAGATCGCGCAAAGGGACAAGATGAAGAGGATCATCGGCGCCTAGAACAGTAATCGCGGGATTCAAAAAATCGGCAACAGCACAGCCTTCGCGCGTGAATTCCGGATTGGAACACACAGCGAAGTCGACACCCGCCCGCTTCTCACTTGCCGCCTCGATTGTGGGAATTATCAAAGACTTTGCCGTTCCCGGCAGTACGGTGCTGCGGGTCACGACCCAGTGGAATTCTTTCTTCGGTCGCAATGCGTCGCCAATCGCTTCGCAGCTCCGCGCTACGCTGCTCAGATCCAAGCGACCACTATGCAAACTTGGTGTGCCAACGCAGATGAATGAAACATCAGATTCGTGTACGGCCGAAGAAGCGTTCGTGGTCGCGCGCAACCGGCACGCTCGGCGGCCCTTCTCGACGAGTTCCTCCAGCCGCGGTTCGAGTACTGGCGCCCGGCCCGATTCCATCATGTCGACCTTCACCGGATTGACATCCACTCCCACCACTTCGTGACCGGCGTCAGCCAAGCAGGCTGCCGTTACGGCACCAACATAACCCAATCCGAAAACGCTCACGCGCGCCATACTCTATCGCTCCATGCAGTTCGAGATACCCGCCGCTTGCCAGAAGGTTTTTTCGTTCGGTACAGCTATAAATTTTCGTGGCTGCTGTTCACTTGACTGAGAGAGCCCGCTCGGATGTCGGGGCGCCGCGTGAGAGAACGTGGCCGCCCTTCGTAGAGATGTTTCAGATTCCCAATGACCCGTGTGAAATTGAAGTCAGCAAGGACGCGCTCACGTCCTGCTTTTCCCAGTCGCTTCCGCAATTCGTCATCTTTCAGCACGCGAAGAATGGCTGCGGAAAGCGCAGCAGGATTCTCAGGGGGAACAAGGAGTCCGCTCTCTTCGTTCTCTATGATCTCTGGCACGCCGCCAACGGCCGTGGCAACAACCGGCAGAGCCGCGGCCATGTACTCCAGGACGACATTTGGCAATCCCTCAGACCTGGAGGCGAGAACACCGATGTCACAACAAGACAACAACGCTGGGATGTCCGTTCGATGTCCCAGAAAGGCGAACGCCCTCTCCAGACCTGCGGCCTTGACCTGATCTTCAAAGAACGGGCGCATCTCGCCATCACCTGCAAGGAGGAATCGTGCTTCCGGGCATATCTCACGCACCGTTCGCGCTGCTTCAATCAGATCGCTGTGGCCTTTCACCCCCACGTGCATGTTGGCGACCATAATGAGATCAATTTTTCTTTTGATGAAGTACCTGGCAACAGCTCTTCCCGATTGACTGTCACTTGAGTGTATTTTTCCTCGTCGATACCGTTGTAGACGATACGGATCCTTTCAGCGTCGAAGCCATCGCGCGTCATCAACTCTTGGCGAACTGCATTGGAATTCACTAATATCCAGGTCGAGAGCTCCTGGACCCTGCGGAGGATCTTGCGTCTTATCGGTGTGTACCACCACCACCGAGCAAGATCTCTTCGGCTTGAAATGATTACCGGTACTCCTGCCAGCCAGGCAGCGGGAACCGCGAACAGATTCGAGTACAGGTCATTCGCTTGAACAACCCTAAACTTTCTCCTCCGAATGAAAATCACCAACTTCAGCATTTGCATGATCGCGTTCGGACGCAGCATGCTTCCTCTTACCGGAAACTCGACACACTCCAGGCCTGCTTCCCTCAAACTTCTCTCCAAAGGGCCACCAGCCCGCAGACATCCCACGGTCACCGAATATCCATTTCTCGCGAGCAGCCGGGCCACTTCAACGCACTGTGTCTCCGAACCACCCAACTCCAGCGACTGGATGAACATGAGCACGTGTGTGCTGTCCTGCGAGGGGGAAATGAGTGAAATCATATTGGGTTCTTTCTCACAATTGTGTTGCTCGCGGTGGCATATGGAACCGGGTTTAACAAATTCAGCATGATTGGGCTTCCAAGGACGTAGGTTTGGGTGCGGGACCACAGTCGTTGCGTTTGTGCTTCGGCCAGTGTGCCCGTGAATTCCGAAGTTGAGTGCCAGGCGTATGGCGGTTATACCCGGGCGAACGCGGGCGCCCGTGGGCTGGCAGTCGCTTCTCGAAGCGCAAGACCAGGCTTCAATTCAGCGTTTGATCCGACTTCACACTTCGTTTCCATAAAGTTTCGGTGCCAGAGTTCGAAGATGAGCAGATGCCAAAGCTCCCACGAGCGATCG
>WNFT01007883.1_pt1 | contig 10675 bp, 7 predicted proteins | sample 5400191 | NCBI WGS metagenome assembly WNFT01 (sample SAMN13153359, study PRJNA577476) | soil metagenome | isolation source: 80 cm saprolite under Madrone tree | place: USA:California | collected 2016-06-14
CGGAATGGTAACTACAAACGATGACTCGCTGGCGAATCGCGTTAGCCTTATGCGGTTGCATGGAATGAGCCGCGACGCCTGGAAGCGATACACAGCGGAAGGGACTTGGCGTTACGAAATCACGGAGGCCGGGTACAAATACAACCTTACGGACCCCCAAGCCGCCCTGGGACTAGTCCAGCTCTCCAACTGCGAGGAGATGTGGCGGCGCCGAGTCGAAATAGCGCAAAAGTATGATAGCGCTTTGATGTCGCTCGAAGCGTACGGCTCGCCACAAGTCGCGCAGGATGTCCAACACGCCTGGCACCTCTATGTTGTCCTAGTAGAACCTTTCGCACTTCGCATCCATCGCGACCAGGTGATTGAAGAACTCCGCCAGCGTGGAATTGGAACCTCAGTTCACTTCATCCCATTGCATCTTCATCCTTATTACCAGAGAACGTGGGGATATCGCCTTGGGGAATTCCCTGTCGCCGAAGATTACTTTGATCGCTGCATATCCTTGCCAATCTATCCAAGCATGACAGATGAAGATATCAATCACGTGATCGAAGCTCTGCAAGACATTTCTATCAAATTTCGAAGATAGCGCAACACAATCTCGCCGGGACTTGCAATGGGATGTCACGGTCAACAAAAAGGAGGCTACACCGATGAGCGGTATTCCACAATTGCGTAGGATCCCAGTACAGAATCGAATGGAAACTGGTTTCAATGTCATAGGCGCGAGACGAGAAACCGGCGGAGTGGGGTGTGGGTTTTACATTCTTTTTGGCAAGAGAATATTTGACACCATCGGGGCCGTGGTGGCTTTGGTGATCGTGGGTCCCATTCTTTTTCTCTGTGCGGTGGCGGTGCGGTTGGAATCCCGGGGGCCTGTATTCTACCGCCAATGGCGAGTCGGCCAGAACGGCAGGCCTTTCCAGGTTTTCAAACTCCGCACCATGATTCATGGAGCGGACAAACAAGGGCTGAAGATCACAGCATCGGATGACCCCCGCATAACGAGGGTGGGTAGATTTCTTCGAAAGACAAAGATGGATGAACTTCCGCAATTGTTCAACGTACTTCGAAATGAAATGAGCCTCGTGGGGCCGCGTCCGGAAGTGCCTGAATACACGCTGAAATACAGTCTCGCGGAGAGGAAAGTTCTCAATGTTAAACCTGGAATTACTGGGCCCGCCTCGTTGGCTCACATCAACGAAGAGCGACTCCTGGCTAGCCGGACAGACAAAGAACATTTCTATGTCAGCACGATCATGAGGCGCAAACTCCAAATCGATCTGGCTTACTGCCGCAAGATCAGCTTTTTCGAAGATCTTAAAAACATTCTTTTGACTGCGGGAGTCCTCTTTGTCCCTGGAGATTTTCGCCAGAAGAGTATGAAGACCGCGCCGCGCATCACCGGCGAGACGACAGGCTCAGGGACAAGGACCTGAGGAGGAACTTCGTGTGAGTGAAATCTGCGTGGCCCACCTAAAGGAGCAAACTAGATGCGAATACCTCTAAAGACAATCAAGTGGCGGGATGTCGTTCCCCGAATCGTCGCGGATTTTATAATTATTCATTGCGCGATGTTGATTGCATTCGCAGTCTCGATGGCTTATCAGACCCGGGCGGGCGAATGGCTGAGCGCATCGAGTCTGGCGAGCGCTTTTCGAAGCTATTACTTCTCCAGATTTCTGATTTTGTCGACATTATTCCCGGCGGTTTTCTTTTTGAATGGACTTTATACCCACGTACGCTCGTATCCGACAACAGCGAAGCTGGAACGGTTTACCGTGGTGGTTTTGTTGTCCCTGACAGTATTCATTACGGTGAATTATCTAGTCATTCGGCACCAGAATCCTATCGGCCGGAGCGTCTCCCTACCGTTTGCGGGAGTAGCTTTATTGGGATTGGTCGGAAGCCGCATTTGTAAAGAATGGCTCATCGGCAGGGAGAGAATCGAGCAAAAGCACAGGTCAAGAATCCCCGAAGAAGGTTCAGTGCTCGTTATCGGCGGAGCTGGTTACATTGGCTGCAGTCTAGTTACGCGTTTGCTCGAAGAGGGCAAGCGCGTTCGGGTATTGGATAACGCTGTGTACGGCCTGGAACCGATTCAAGATCTTTTGAAGCACCCCAACATGGATTATGTGTACGGCGACTCTCGAAATATTCAGGATGTTGTGAAAGCGACGCATCAAGTGTCGAGCATCGTTCATTTGGCCGCAATCGTCGGGGATCCAGCTTGCGAACTCGACCATAAGACGACGATCGAGATCAATTACGCTGCAACCCGAATGCTCATCGAGATCGCTAAGGGATGTGGTGTCGAACGGTTCTTGTTCGCGTCGAGCTGCAGCGTTTACGGGGCAACTGATGAACTCATGGACGAAAACTCAAAAGTGGAGCCGGTCTCTTTATATGGAAAGACAAAAGTATCTTCCGAAGAGGCGTTGATCGAGAGCGCTACCGCGAACTTCCATCCGGTTATCATGCGCTTCGCTACTGTATTTGGCCTTTCGAATCGTCCGCGGTTCGACCTTGTTGTAAACCTTCTCTCTGCGAAAGCGAAGCAGGATGGCCGAATCACGATCTTTAATGGCGAACAATGGCGGCCATTCATTCACGTCAAGGACCTCGCCGAGGCAATCATCCTCCTTCTAAACGCGCCGTTGAGCGCCGTGAGCCAGGAAATCTTCAACGTGGGGGACAACCGCTTGAACCATACACTCGCCGACGTCGCCGAGGTTGTCCAGCGCGTGTTTCCGGGCACGCGGATTGAGCACGCCGAGAATGCGGACCGGCGTAACTACCGCGTTAATTTTACCAAGATTGAGAAGCGTGTTGGATTGCGCTGCCGATATATGCTGGAGGATGGTGTCCGAGAAGTTAAAACTGCTTTTGATTCAAGCCAGATCGCAAATTATCGGGACATTCGCTTCAGTAACCTCGGGTTTCTGCGCGAAACCGGCACACCCGGGAACAAGAGCGAGTTCGATGAGGCCGTTATGGCAGCTTTTGGCGGCGAGCAAATTCACCAAGTTGTCGCGGAAAGGACGAGCCGGCAGTATCTCAAAGTGAAAACTGCCGCAGCCCTCTAAGGGCAGACTTCATCATGAGGTTGCCTATGTTTTCCGTAGCACTCATTGGCCCTGATGGAGCAGGCAAATCGACCATCAGCCGCGCGCTTCTCGAGTCGGCGCTGTTTCCATTCAAGGTTATTTACATGGGGGATAACATCGAAGCTTCTAACTTCGCCTTGCCCACCTCCCGCCTCGTCGGGTATTTCCAAAGACGCCGCCGCGATAGAAATGCTGAAAGATCGCGAACGGAAGGCAAATTATCGGGGACCAGTGGACGCCGGAAAATGTCGCTGGGACAAATGTTATGGGCGGCGGGCCGGCTCGTCAATTTTCTGGCCGAGGAATGGTATCGACAACTGTTGTCCTGGATCTATCAGGCGCAGGGGTACATCGTTTTGTACGATCGACATTTTCTATTCGACTTCTCTCTCGATGGGGTCGACAGCGATGTCTGGGCTTTCGAGAGGCGTCTGCACCGCTGGATCCTGACACGGCTCTACCCCAGGCCAAGCTTGGTGATCTACCTGGATGCGCCTGCAGAAGTTCTCTTCGCCCGCAAGGGAGAAAAGACTCCTAAGGAGCTTGAAAATCGTCGACAAGCATTCATTCGCCGAGGGACGCAAGTCCGCAACTTTGTGCGTGTCGACGGCACGCAACCGCTCAACAAGGTTTGCGCCGAGGTCTGCAAACTCATTGCTGAATACTCCGGCCGCCCCAGTACATCAAGCGCTTTTGCCAGCTTGTAAGCGTGTCGTTCCGTTGTTTGACCAGAGTCGACTACAGATGAATCTTTCTTACTTTCAGGCTCTCGTTCTAATAACGGACCCACCAGGTTCCATGTCATCAAGGTTGTTGTTTGTTGGTTCCTGCTTTTCCCGTGCGTGTGCAGCTCAGGCATCCTGACGAAAATCGGTCCGATTTGATTAACCGGGCGTTCCCCAGACGATTCAAAATGTGCGGAATTTGCGGCTTCTATAACATCGACAATCGTCATGACTCGCCGTCGGTACTCTCAGCGATGACCGAATGCTTGGCTCATCGAGGTCCTGACGGAACGGGGACTTGGCTGTCGCCTGAGATGGACGTCGGCTTGGGCCACACCAGATTGGCGATCATCGACCTTGAGGGAGGTCGCCAACCTATTGAATCGCTCGATGGACGGTTCGTGATTGTATTTAATGGCGAGCTGTATAACTTCCGATCCCTTCGTAAAGAACTCGAAGAACTGGGGCACCACTTTCGCACGTCTTCGGACACTGAGGTCTTGCTCGAAGCTTATGTCAGATGGGGGCCGGCTTGCCTCCAGCGGTTCCGCGGAATGTTCGCCCTGGCGATCTATGACGCACAGGAGCACGAGGTTTTCTTGGCCCGCGATCGAACGGGAATCAAGCCGCTCTATTACCATTGCGGTCCTTCCGGCTTCCTTTTCGGATCGGAACTCAAGGCAATACTACGGGTACCCGGTGTCCCCCGCCGCCTCGACTATCAGGCTTTCGCAGATTTTCTTGTTCTTGGTTATCCCCTCGCGCCGAAGACTATGTTTTCGGATCTATCTGAGCTCGAGCCGGGGACATGGTTACGCGTTTCTCGGCAGGGGATTGAAAAGCGGCGGTTTTGGTCATGGCTTCAAGTTCCAGCTTGTCTGGGGGAATCAGCGGCTTTAGAACAAATCCAGGCGGCCCTCACCGAAAGTCTACGGGAGCATTTGGTTTCGGACGTACCGATTGGGGTGCTTTTAAGTGGCGGTATCGATTCTTCCCTACTGGTCGCCTTCCTTGCAAAAGTGCTTGGGGAAGATGTGGAGACTTTCACTGTATCATTCGCAGAAGCCGCCTATGACGAATCGCCGTATGCCGAGGCTGTAGCCCGGAGCCTTGGCGTTCGGCATCGGAAGATCGTCCTGGACCCTCGGCTTGCGGACCTCTCTTTAATAGACAATATTCTCGTTCAATTCGATCAACCCTTCGCCGATTCTTCAGCAATCCCCACTTATTTTATCTGCAAGGAGATACGGAAATCGGCGAAAGTTGCCATCGGCGGAGACGGTGGAGATGAGATGTTCGGCGGTTACCGGCGGTTTTCCCACGCCGATATGGCAAAGTTGGCAGGCACTCTGCCAGGTGCCATCCTGAAGGCATCAGAGGCGGTGCTCACAGGGATTGCCGGAATTGCCCCGCACCTCTCCCGCATGGGTAAGAGGTTTATTCGCTCAGCAGCATCAAGAGATGAGGGACGCCTGCTGGCCTTATCCTGTTACACCTTTCCGGATCAGCTCCCTGAAATGATCGAACCGGCGGTCATGAAAACAATCGGGAAGTATGTTCCTTCCATGTCGCTCAATGGGCATGGAACCAGTAACCCAGGGGGAAAAGAATTTGTCGATTCGACGGTACGCTATGCGCTTCCAGGGGACTACTTAAGGAAGGTGGATGTGATGAGCGGCGCTCACGGGCTGGAAGTGCGCGTTCCCTTCCTGGGAGAGCATGTTTTGGAGTGCGCAGCGAAGATCCCAGCGCACCTAAAATATTCCGGAAAGAAAACTAAAATCATCCTACGTAAGCTCGCCGAGAAGTATCTGCCGAAAGCCATCGTCGAGAAACCCAAGGGCGGCTTCGGGATTCCACTGGATTCTTGGTTGGGTCGGAATGGCCGGGAAGAGGTGCGCTCCTTACTCAACTCACGGAGGGCGGGCATCCGTGATGTCATTCGACCAGAGTATTCCGACCAGTTGCTTTCCGGATTTGTTGACCAGAATTGGAACGCGTCGAGGCGCAGTCGTTTCAACACATATCAGCAAGTCTATATGCTGTGGAGCCTAGAACGATGGCTGGCACGTTGGAAGCCCGCCCTGTAGGGTTGGGAACGATTGATTCAAGAGAAGAAGAGCGTCCCCTCCGGGTCCTCGCCGTCACTCCCCTACCCAGCTCAAGAGCCTCGATGGTCCACGTTACCAGGCAGGTCGCGTCTCTCGAAGTTTCGGGAGTCACCTGCCAAACTTTCAGCGTGGCCTCCCGCACATCTCCATGGGTGGTGCTAGGCGAGTGGCGCAGATTGCGCAGAGAGATCCGGGCATTCCAACCCGACATAGTGCACGCACACTACGGGACGATGACAGCATTCTTGGCCGTTCTTAGTACAACTGTCCCAGTCATAGTCACGTATCGGGGAAGCGACTTGAACCCGAATCGCAGCCGAGGACGGCTGCGGGAGGCGGTTGGCACATTGCTCTCACAGATTGCCGCCTTGCGAGCGGCACGAATCATCTGTGTGAGCAACCAGCTAAAGGACAGACTCTGGTGGCGACGGGACCAAGTCAGCATCATTTCCACTGGGGTGGACATGACTCTCTTCTATCCTCGTGACTTGCAGGAAGCGCGCCGGGAGCTTAGATGGGGGCAGAACGAGCGCGTGGTGCTCTTCAATGCGGGCGATCCAATTTGCAAGCGTTTGGATTTAGCGCTGGCTGCGGTTCAATTTGCCGAGTCCTTGTGCGGAAGAATCCGGTTTGCCGTCCTGGATGGGAATGTTCCCCCCAACCATGTTCCATCGATGATGAGTGCCGCCGATTGTCTATTGCTGACGAGCGACTGGGAAGGCTCTCCTAACGTGGTCAAAGAGGCGCTTGCTTGCAATCTCCCTGTGGTTTCTGTGGATGTGGGAGATGTCCGAGAACGATTGGAACGAGTCCGGCCATCCGTGATTGTTCCCCGGGATTTTTGCGAAATCGGCAAGGCTATTTCCGAGGTCCTAAGGCAGGGCCAAAGGTCAAACGGACGCGAGTTAGGGAATGACTTGTCAAGCGAAGTGGTCTCGCAGCGAATTGTCTCGGTCTACAGAGCGCTCCAAAGAGATCACCTAAAATCGGACTTTCAATTTTGGACTCGACCTGGTCACCGTTCAAACGAAGCCGAACTCTCATGCAATGAAGTCAGAAGGAGCTCTGTACGGGCGCCTCTTGCATGCGCGAATACAGAACCGTTGCCCTCATCGGACCGATTGGACTCGATCCAGCCGAGATAGACCATGACATAGTCCCGCAACTCTCTGCTCGACCGCCGTTCAAATCTGTCACTCTTCGGGTGCAATCGGGTTGATGATGTCGGCTTTGCCATGAGCTTCACTTTTCCTATGTTGGAGAAAACGCTGTGTGTGGAATAGTTGGATACATCGGTCCCAAGAAGGTCGTGCCCCTGATTCTCGACGGGCTTAAGCGACTCGAATACCGCGGCTATGACTCCGCAGGCGTTGCGGTCGTCAATCAAAGCGGAATGATCGAGATCCGCCGCGCTTCGGGCAAACTCCGCAATCTCGAAGAATCCTTGCGGCAATCGCCTATCGAGGGTAGCTATGGTATTGGCCACACCCGTTGGGCCACGCATGGACGCCCGACGGAGGAAAACGCGCATCCCCACCGAGACTGCACTGGCCAGATCGTCGTCGTACATAACGGCATCATTGAAAACTATGTCAGACTGAAGCACCAGCTCGAACAAGACGGACACAAGTTCGTAACAGAAACTGACACAGAAGTTATCGCTCATCTAATCGAACACAATTTGAATGGTGGGCCACTCGAAGACGCGGTGCGCAAGAGTGTGAAGCAACTCACTGGCGTCTATTCACTCGCGATTCTTTGCTCGAAAGACCCGAACAAGATTGTCGCGGCGCGGTTCGGCCCGCCTTCGGTCATCGGGCTTGGTCAGAGTGAATGCTTCGTCGCGAGTGATGTCCCGGCCATTCTCTACCACACGCGCGATATTCTATTTCTTGCCGATGGTGATCTCGCCGTACTTTCTCCCGAGGGGGTCCACTTGATGGACATCGATGGGCGCGCGATTCAGCGCCCCGTGCAGCACGTCACATGGACACCCGCCATGACGGAGAAACGCGGCTACAAGCACTTCATGCAAAAGGAAATCTTTGAGCAGCCACGCGCGGTTCGCGACACGCTGCTCGGCCGCATCTCACCCGACTCCAGCAGAGTCTGCTTAGATCAGATGGATATCTCCGAAGCAGAGTTTCGCAACTTCACCAACATCAAGATGGTGGCTTGCGGCACGAGCTGGCACGCAGGTCACACCGGCAAATTCATGATCGAGCGTCTGGCCAAGATCCCCGTTGAGGTCGACTACGGCAGCGAATTCCGTTACCGCGACCCCATGGTGGACTCGAGGACACTGACGATCTGCATCAGCCAGTCTGGAGAAACAGCCGACACTCTGGCGGCACTGCGCGAGTCAAACCAAAAGAGCTCGAAAACAATCGCCATCTGTAACGTCGCTGGCTCAATGATCACGCGCGAGGCTGCGGGGACGATCCTGACTAGCGCTGGCCCGGAAATTGGTGTCGCGTCGACGAAGGCGTTCACCAGCCAATTGACAGCACTCATGCTGTTGGCGATGTACCTGGGTCAGGTCCGCGGCAAGCTCAACGAAGATTCCACGAGGCACCTGTTGCAAGAGTTTATGTGTATTCCTCACAAGATGGAGACGATTCTGCGAGGCGACGAAGACGGCATTTACGAAGATCTCGCGCGCCAATTCCACCGTTACAGTGATTTCCTTTACCTGGGGCGCGGCATTCATTTCCCCATTGCGCTCGAGGGTGCACTCAAGCTCAAGGAAATTTCGTATATTCACGCGGAGGGTTATCCGGCGGGGGAAATGAAACACGGCCCCAACGCGCTGATCGACGAGAATCTCCCAGTCGTCGTCCTGGCCACGCGCGACGACAAAGACCCAGAAACGATAACGCGCTACGAGAAGAGCGTTTCGAATATCAAGGAAGTGAAAGCGCGCGATGGCATCGTAATCTCAATTGTCACGGAGGGCGACCACTTAGCCCGTGAAGCCTCCGACTATGTCCTCACGGTTCCCCCAACCATCGAACTGCTCTCGCCATTGCTTGAGATTGTGCCGCTGCAGTTGCTGGCTTACCACATCGCCGTCCGCCGGGGCTGTGACGTAGATCAACCGCGCAACCTCGCGAAATCCGTCACCGTCGAATAGTTCGATCCGCGTGTGCACAAGGGCTGCCTGTGCGGTTCCGAAAAACTCGCTCTGTAGAGGAACAATTAGACGCGGTTTCTGGTAACTGGTGGTGCTGCATTCGTGGATCAAATGCAGTGGACAAAGCGTTGTGGAGTTCAACAACATGGCAACAGGGAAAGAAGAAAGCCGTAAAAGTGCAGCAATTATCGACTTCGAATATCCAGCAGCCTACGGGTGAATGTGATTCTCACGATCGAGACCATCTCAGCTCAATTTCCGATGTCTAGGTTCACTGAGAAGCTGGCACCAGATGTCTATGCCAACTGGCCGGTCCGAAAAGCGGACGCCGATAGAAGTGGCCGTGGTGCTTTCTCGTCTGAATGAAAGGCCCTTCACGGAAAGGCGTCTGAATGAAAGGCCCTTCACGGAAAGGGCTTTTACTGAGAACGTGAGTTCTCGCGGGTTGCGCGCTCTTACCATGCGGATGTGGCAGCCTGGATCTCGGTTGCTGGTTAGCTTTGCTGGGGAGTGCATCCCGGGACACGCGCGCGTCGTTTATTGTCAACGCTTGGCAAACAAAAGGTTTGCTGTGGGGCTCGCACTGTCGCCCAGAGTGCGGCAATCGGGCGCCTAATTCTCCCAAAGACGAACTGCACTGCCTTCTGCCTTTCTCGCTGAGGAATACTGCACTGCGCGAACGCCCTTGGCCGGAGTTGGCCACAACAGAGGAGGTCGCCACATTCTTATGAAAACTGTTGTCCTTACCCAATATTTCCCGCCAGAGATTGGGGCAGCTCCTAATAGGCTATCAGCTTTGGTTCAGGGCCTGGCGAATGCAGGCCACCAAGTTACGGTGCTCACTGCGATGCCCAATTATCCCATGGGCCGCTATTATCCGGGCTATGGAGGATTGATTCGGCGCGAAAATCACAACGGCAGCGCCGTGGTTCGCACATTTATCTATCCGACCCAGAGCGCAGGAATGATAAAGCGGCTCCTATGCTACTTTTCGTTTGTATTCTCGTCTGTGGCACTCGGTGGTTGTTTTTTGGACGAACCGGATTACATACTCACAGAAAGTCCACCCCTCTTTCTAGGAATTTCGGGATTTCTGCTCAGCCGGTGGAAGCGGGCCCGGTGGATATTTAATGTCTCGGATTTGTGGCCTGAGTCTGCCGTTCGCCTAGGAGTCCTGAAACCTGGATTGGCATTACGCCTTAGTGAATCGCTGGAGGCTTTTTATTATCGGCGAGCTTGGCTTGTTAGCGGACAGTCTTCCGAAATCGTCCAAAACATCAAGAAACGTTTCCCGCGCGTTCCGACTTTTTACTTGCCAAATGGAGTTGATACGCAGAGATTCCGCCCGGACTGCAGTACGCCGGAGACTCGCGCTCTGCTGGGATCGGGACCCGGCTGCGTTGTTCTCTACGCGGGTTTGCATGGCCTCGCCCAGGGATTGGAGCAGATTATTGAAGCAGCAGATCAGCTGAGAGACGACACCTCAATCACGTTTGTTTTGGTAGGCGATGGCCCTGTGAAGCACGCGCTGGTCAGTGAAGCAGAGGCGAGAGGACTGAAGAACATCACATTTCTCGATCCCGTGCCCCAAGATCAGAT
>WNFT01019021.1_pt1 | contig 10675 bp, 10 predicted proteins | sample 5400191 | NCBI WGS metagenome assembly WNFT01 (sample SAMN13153359, study PRJNA577476) | soil metagenome | isolation source: 80 cm saprolite under Madrone tree | place: USA:California | collected 2016-06-14
TTCCCGTGCGCGACTGGCAGGTCGTGCTTTCGAAGTTTTTCGGCGCGCTTGTCTTTTACGTGATCCTCTGGATCCCGACCGTGCTTTACTTCTGGATTTTTCTGAAAATAACAAACCAGCCGGCCGCGCATTCTGGCGGCGCATACTGGGGTTCTTATTTGATGCTTTTGTTGCTGGGGATGTTTTACCTCTCGATTGGTTGCTTCACATCTGTTCTGACCCGGAACCAGATCATCGCGGCGGTCATTTCTTTCTGCGCAATCACGCTGTTATTTTTTCTCGGCTTGGTTCAGTTCATCATTCTGGATGTTACCCCCACAACCCGCGATTTGCTGGGCTACTTCTCCGCAATCGAACACATGGGGACATTCTCGCGGGGCATAATCGATACGCGGCCGATCGTGCTCTATGTGAGCATGACCATTGTGATGCTGACGCTCACCCATCAGGCATTCCAATCCCGTAAATGGAGGGTCTAATAAATGGCTGACGAGACAAAAAAGCCGCGGACCCGTTCCGCGAAGAAAATTGGCCGGATTCGGATTGGTCTCAATGTTGTCGTCCAGATAGTCCTGATCTTGTTTTTGGTTGCGATGGTGAATTCCTTCGCCTTCAAGCACTACGCGCGTTGGGATTTTTCCCGCGACCAAGAATATACGCTTTCAGATAAGACGAAGCGTTTCCTCGACACGCTCAAGGGCAAGATGCGCGTCACCGTTTTCTTTTCGCCCAATACGCCGATTACCGCGGACCTCCAGAATTTGCTGACGGAATATCAATATGCCGGTAAGGGAAGGATTAATATCGAGCATATCGATCCCGAGCGGAATCTTTCCCGCGCCAAAGAGTTGTTCGATAAATATAAAGTCGTCACGGACGAGAGTCTTTTGGTGCTCGATTACGAGGGTCGCAACAAAACGGTGAAGGCGTCGGAGATGGCTGATATTGACCAGAGCGGGATGGCCTTTGGCGAAGGCCCGCGCGTGGCCGCATTCAAAGGAGAGCAAGCCATCACCAGCGCGATGATCGACCTCGTGGAAGGCAAGAAGAAGACTCTGGGTTACGTCACCGGTCACAAGGAACCGGCGCTTTCAGAAGCCACCAGCCCGATCACTGTGCTGAAAACGTTTATCGAAAACGAAAACATCAAGTTTCAGGAGCTGAACCTTCTCGATCTGGATGCCATTCCGGCCGACGTGAACGCTGTCATGATCGTCGGGCCACAGTACGATTTTTCCGATCGCGAAATGAAACTGCTGCGCCACTTCTGGGATAAGCAGGGACGGATCCTGCTTCTCCTGGATCCGACGGCGAAAACGCCGAGGCTGCGTGGCTTCCTAAACGAGTTGGGCGTCAAGGTGAATGACGATCGACTGATGGTTTTTTTGCGCACGGGGATCGAAGAACTGGCGCTGACGCGAGATGTGCAAGCGCGTTTCCTGGGCGACAGCCCAGTCACAAAACGGTTAGCCGATGTGCGAGCGCTCTTCTTCGGTGGCACATCTTCACTTACGCTCGAGGCGGACCGCGTCCGCGCTGCCAACATCCGGCTGGAACCACTGATTCAGGCTGAAAAGGGTTATTTTGCCGAAACGGATTACAACACGGATAACCAGCCAAAACTGCAGGCCGACGCGAAGCAAAACAGCAATGTGCCGCTAACAATCGGCGCAGCAGTCGAAAAAGGTGGCAGCGCAGATCAGCGGGTGCAGATGAATTCGCCGCGTTTGGTAGTAGTTAGCAACGCAACTTTTGTTCAGGACAATGCCATCACGCAAGATCAGCAGGCGCTCGATTTCATCTCTGGCAGTGTGAATTGGCTACTTAGTCGGGAACAGCTTATCGGTATCGCGCCAAAAATCTCGAAGCCTCTTACCTTCAGTCTCAGCGAAGAGGCGTTGCGCCGGCTGCGTTGGATTGTTCTGGTGTTCATGCCGCTGGTTCCTGCCGTGATCGGAACCATGGTGTGGTGGCAACGGCGCGTCTGATATGAGCTGGAGGAATACTCTCATCCTGGCGGTCATCGCGCTCGCCGGGGTCGTTTACTTTAGGTTTTTTGAAATGAAACGGCCGAGCACGGAGGAAGCCAGGCAGCAGGCCCAGAATGTGGTCAATCTCGACCGAAGCAAAATTGACGGCATCGTCCTTAAAAATGGGGATCAACAGATCGAAATACGGCGCCGGGAAAACAAGTGGCGACTGGAGACGCCAATTAAAGACCAGGCAGATGGCGCTCTGGTCGAGAACTTGTTGTCCGATTTGGAGAGCTGGCAGAAGGAGGGAACCATTCCGGCGAAAGATATTGAGGCTGATAAGAGCAAACTGACGGAGTATGGCCTCGACAATCCAAAGCTGAAACTCAAATTGCTCGGCCAAGGCAGATCGCCAGAAATCTGGTTCGGAAAGGATGCTGCGTTGGAAGGCAGAATGTATGTGCGCCTTCAGAATTCGAAGCAAACATTCCTCGCCAAGCAGTCGATCAGGAAAGACATCGACAGAAAACCGGAGGAATTTCGCGATAGAAAACTAACAGATCTGACTACTGCGCAGGTACGCCGAATCACATTGAAGACGCCTGCCGGCGAAATGGAGCTGGAGAAGAAAGGCGATCATTGGGACATTCTTAAGCCGCTACGCGCGCGGGTTGACGACGGGAAAGTTGGCGACTTGATTTCGCAAATCACATCGGCGCGCATTCAACAATTTGTGGCCGATGATCGTGGTGACCTGCGCCCTTATGGATTGGCGGAGCCGCGTGGATCGATCACGCTGTTTGATCAGGCCGAGAAAAAAGACCAAAAAGTTGAGATCGGCGAGTCGATCAAGGTCTTCGGGCGAGAAGACAAAGGCCAGACACTGCAGATCGGCGGCGTGCCAGAGAAGGAAAAAGACCAGATTTACGTGCGATTCAATCCTCGCGGATCCGTTTACACGCTCCCGAAAAAGACCGAAGAGATCCTAAACACGAAGCCGGCTGATCTGCGGGACAATCATTTGGTTCGAATCGACACAAACATTCTTGATCGGATCACGATCGATGTCCCAGGCAAAGGTAAAACCGTTCTCGCGCGCAAAGATGGAAATTGGACAATCGCCTCCCGAAACAATGTGCCGGCGGATTCAGGTGCCGTTCAGCGCCTGATCGACACCCTGCAAAATGAGCGGGTAACAAGATTTGTAGAAGACGTCGCTTCCGATCTGCCGAAATACGGCCTCGATAAGCCGCAGATACAATTGACGTTCAGCTCATTTGCTTCCGAGAACACTGCAGAAACCAAAGCGGGAGAGCAGCCGTTTGCCGGAATCGCCTTTGGAAAATCAGAAGGCGCTAATGTTTACGCCCGCCTGACGGATGAGCCGTTCGTCGTGGCAGTCCGTCGAGGTTTGCTCGATCAGATTTCACCTGATCCCCAGCAATGGCAGGAATTGTCCATCTTTAAGTTTAAACCGGAACAAATCCATCGCTTAAGCGTCACGACTGAGAAAGAACTGTCGCTGGAGCGCGATCAAAATAAGCAATGGCACTGGCTTAAAGGAAGCGGCGACATCAATCAAGCCAATGTGCAATCGCTGCTCAACACATTGTCGAGCTTGCATGCAGTGCGCTGGCTCGGGACTACGATGCCTCAACATGGCTTCGAAAAACCGCAGCTTGTGCTCGCCTTCACAACTTCACCGGATAATAAGACATCACATAAATTGAGCATCGGCGCACAAAACAATGACGGCACATGGTGCGGGCGTGTGGACGGACGTGAAGGCACCTTTGCAATAAGCAATCCGGACTTGAACACCCTGAAATTACCGCTGGCCGGTCAAGCAACTGCGTCGCCTTCGCCAACAATGACGCCGGTCACGAGCGTGACGCCCTAAATCCCTCGTCATAATTTTTCGGCGGTGTAAATGGTAACGATTCCCCCGGTGAGAGGTTCAAACGTTTGGTGCGTGAAACCGTTTTCCGCCATCAACTCGCACATCGCACCGCCGCTCGGAAATTCCTCGATCGAATCGCCAAGGTAATCGTAGGCAGTTTTCGTCCCTGTTAGAAAAGAACCGAACAACGGTAGGCAGCGATGCAAATAGAAACGATAGATTGCGCGCAAGATCGGCGTTGTAGGCAGTGAAAACTCGAGCACAAGCAAGTGCCCGTTCGTCTTGAGCACGCGCGACATCTCAACAAGCGCAGCTGCCCAGTTTTCCAGATTGCGCAACCCGAATCCGATGGTCACGCAATCGAATGAAGCATCGCCGAATGGCAGATTCATCGCATCGGCAAGCACGATTTGGCGCACACCCTTTCGCCGCGCAAGGTCCAGCATTTCCGGCAGAAAATCGACGCCCACGATTTCCGCATCCGGCATTTTTTTTTGCAAGGCTAGCGCTAAATCCCCGGTGCCGGTCGCAAGATCGGCAATTCTGCGTTGTCGCCAACCGGCGACGATTTCAGCGGCGCGTCGTCGCCAGTAGAAATCGATCCCGCAGCTAAGCAAATGATTTGCGAGATCATAGCGCCTGGCAATGCACCCGAACATTTTTCGGACCCGCGCAGGTTGCGTAGTCATTTCTTCAATATTTGATGGAACGCCAACTCGCACCCTTTTGGTAATTCAACTTTGCTGGTTACCACATCGATATAACTAATTGACAGCGGGGAAGCGCCAGCCAAGTAATCAGGCATCAAGTTGTTATAAAAATTGTAATTGCCTTCCCAGCCAACCCCAGCTATCTCATAACACATGGATATATCCGTTAAAACTCTACAAGAAGCGATCTCAATTCGCCAACAAATCGATAACCTGGAAAAACGTCTTTCCTCACTTCTGGCAGGCGCTCCTGCGAGGCCAACGGCTCCCACGGGCGGCCGCTACTTTTCGCCCGGAACGCGAGCAAAGCTTTCGGCAGCTGCCAGAGCTCGTTGGGCAAGAAAAAGAGGTGCAACAACAACGGCTCCTCGCAGGAAAAAAGGCCAACTCACGGCGGCCGGACGAAGGAAGCTCTCCCAGTTAATGAAGGCTCGCTGGGCGGCACGAAGGAAAGCAGGCGGTGCGAAGAAGGCTCCTGCAAAGAAAAAAGGCACACTCACGGCGGCCGGGCGAAGAAAGCTCTCCGAGCTAATGAAAGCGCGGTGGGCAGCCAGAAGGAAAGCTGCAGCCAAGAAGTAACCAGCTCATTCAAACTGGCATCGTAGCGTTTTTATTTAGCCCCTTTGAAGGCAGATGGGACTTTACTGCTCGCGAGAGGACTCGAACCTCCACGGGTTTCCCCATACGGTCCTGAGCCGTACGCGTCTGCCAATTCCGCCACGCGAGCATAGGCAGCGGCCGTACAATGCGCGCGCACCAAGCGGCCCGCAAGATTAAATCAGGGACGTTACGATAGGAGCAAAGCGAGCGACGACATTTCGTTGGATTACTCCTGTCGCTTCTTGCGTGCGCGGACCTCCAACTGATGCGCTTTGCGTACCTGACCAATAGAGCGCAGAAGATCGGCGTAATTGGAGACGACGATGTCGTAATCCTTGGAGGGCTTTTCCTGTACTTCGTCCCACGTTTTCAGCGATGATTGATAAAGCTCTGCAGCCTTTGCGTAATCACCGCGCGAATGATAGACCACCGCCAGGTTGCATTGTGACTGCGCTATGTCGGCGAGCGGAGGTGGACGCAATTTCTGCCGAATGGCCAAGGCGCGAAGATGTATTTTCTCAGCTTCAGTGTAACGCCGCTCGTTCGTGTAAAACACCGCCAGATTGTTCAGCACCGACGCAACGTCGGCATGGTCAGGTCCCAATTGCTTCTCGTAAATTTCCAAAGCACGCAGATAGCACGGTTCTGCCGCCTTCTGCCGGCCCGACTTGCGCAGAATCATCGCGACGTTGTTTAACATCGTTCCGATATCCGAATAAGGAACGTCTTCGATTTGGGTGCCGGCAGCTATTGCTTTCTGATAAAGATCGATTGCTTCTTCAGATCGGCCCAGACTATCGCATAAGAACGCCAGCCGCCGTGCTGAACGAAAGATAGCCCGGTGGTCCGGCGGCTTCATCTTCTCCAGAATTGCGTGCGCCTTCAGCAAGTTTGCCTCGGCGGCGGTGTAATCTCCCTTTTGCTCGAGTAGCTGGCCTAGCTTCTCGAAGCTGGTGGCAAGCGGAGCCTCGCTCCCCTTGAAAGCGCGCTTGGCGACTTCAAGAGCTGTTTCGGCAACGCGAATCGCCTGAGGCAAACGATTCGCGGCATGCAGAGTATCGAGCTTGTCATTGAGGATGGTCCAAAGCCTTTCTTCGCCCTTCATCACTCATCACCAGCCCTCGCTGGCTGGCTGCCAGGTCTTTGCCATCTCGTCCGGTTAGAGAATATTTTACTCTCAACGCCAGGCTAAACTCGGTTGTGGCCAACACGTTGCCGCGCACCGAGCGCGCCGGGAGGCGGCTGATGAGAGAGACTTCGCCCTTCAAAGTGGCGTCCGCTTTGTCCCCATTGGTAACCTGAAAGGTCCCATCCTGTTGCAACTGCTTGATTACAGTATCAGTGACCAAAACTTCGATGCGCGGGACCAGAGTGCGATTTTTGAAAGTTGGGACTGCGATGGTGTGAACGTCACGAAGATAATATGGCTTTACCGGCCCGACGTGATAGCCAAGGCAACCACCAAGGGCGAGGCAGAATACTGTCGCAAGTGAAGCTTTCAAGGCGCCGGTGAGGCCGATGCCGCTGGGCTAGAAGACGTATCGGAGCTTGTGCTCGTGCTCGTCGGCGCAAACAGGTGATCAGGAGCAGTGGTAATGTCGGGCGCAAGTGAAGCCGGTGGCGGAAGCGAACCATCGCTGTCCGCGGCAGGTAACGGCGCTTCGTTATTTGCTTCACCCGGCTTCGCGGACCCGGTTCCGGCGGTCCGCGCTCCATGCGCTTCGCCCTTTTTTTTGCCAGCTTGTGGCGGGGCTAAGGCCGCTTGAAGCGTAGCCTCACCGACCTTCGCGCGCAGCTGATCGATCCGCTTTTTCGCCAGATTACTTTCGGTTGACCCAGGTTGCTGCCGAATCACCTCATTGTAATAGATTACCGCCGCGCGATAATATTTCTGTTTGTCGTAAAATTTAGCCACTTGGTAGGAACTGGTCGTTTCCTTGTGCTCAAGAAGCTCCAAGTTTGCGCGCGCCTGCGAAGCTTTCTCGCTATGCGGATAATGGAGAAGGAAATCTTGAAAAGCTGTTTTAGCGTTGCTGGTTGCCGCCGCATCCGTGGTGCCCTTTCGTGCCGCCATCATCCAGATATAACCGATCTGGTATTGGGCATCCGCTGCGACCGGCTCGTTTGGAAATTTGTTCACCACAGCCTGGTACGCTTCAACCGCCATCTCGGGGACACTCTGTTTCTCGCGCGCGAGGCCGATGTTGAATTGCGCGCGCGCTGTGTATTTCCCGTATGGCGCAGTGCGGACAATGCTCGCAAAAATCGTCACCGCTTTATCCAGCGAGTTTCCAAGCGAGATGCCGAGAATTTTCTTCTTTTTGCCAGTAAGATACATTTCGCCGATGCGAAACTGCGCCTCGATTGCGTCATCGAAATGCGGGTTGCTGGGATATCTTTCGACCAAGAGCCGATACGAATCCGCCGCGGGGAGATAGTCGTGCGCTTGTTCCTGCAATTGTGCCCCGCGATACAGGGCACTTGGGGCAAGAGCATCTTTAGGATAGTGCCGCACGATGTTTGCGTACGCATGAATCGCTCGTTTAAGGTTGCCTTCCTTTTCAGCACTCTGCGCAGTATTATACAACTCCAGCGCTGTCTCGCTGACTTGTTCTTCCCCGGGGGCGACGAACTTGGCTTTTTTGCCCGGTTGAAAGACCACCGAGGCCGTTACCGATTCAGAAAAAATCAGAGTGACAGCTGTACAAAGCAAAGCGGCACGAATCAAGAAATCCATGGGCTGTGGCAGGGTAATTGACTTATCGATTCCGTCAAGGTCATCAGTCGGCCAAACCGAAACTCGATGGCTGATGTTCACCGCGACTTTTACAGTAACACCTTTTCCAGACGGGCAAAACCGATTAAGTGTCTAAGCCATTGAATCTGATCGACCAGCATAAAATTCGCATCGGAGCCTGTGCGTGGAGTTTCGACGACTGGCGCGGCTCTTTTTATCCCTCGGACCTGCCAGAGTCCCAATGGCTCGAATTTTACGCCAATTACTTCCCGGCTGTGGAAGTCGATTCGACATTTTATGCTGCCCCGGCCGAAGCGACCATTCAGCGTTGGATCGAAATCACGCCAGCTGCTTTTCGTTTCGCCTGCAAATTCCCACGCGAGATTACGCACACCCGTCGACTGCGCGATTGCACAGCAGAATTGAATTCGTTTCTTCGGGCGATCGAGCCGCTCGCGCCAAAGCTCCAGGTGGTTCTCATCCAGCTTCCGCCCTCCTTTGCGCCAAAAGACGGCAAAACGGCACTGCGCAAATTTCTCGACCAACTGCCGCGGGATCTCCGGTTCGCGCTCGAATTTCGACACCCCGGATGGCATCGGCCGCAGTTTATCCGGCTGCTGGAAAAGTATCGCATTTGCTGGGTTTGGGCAGATACCACTCCGCTCAACGAACGAAATCTTGCCCCGTTCGAATTTCTGCCGTGCACGACGGATTTTCTCTATCTGCGTCTGCTCGGCGATTACGCAACGAAATACGACGTTGACGGTGGCCACGTCCATCGTTACGAAAAATTGCTCTGGAAACGCGAAGCCGCGCTGGACAGCTGGTCGCTTAAAATTGAGCGGCATCTTCCCGAAGTGCGCAATGTCTGGGCATTCGCCAGCAATCATTTCGAAGGATTCGCGCCCGAAACCTGCCAACGGCTCGCCCAACGTCTCGCCTTCGATTTACCGCTGCCTTCGCAAACAGAACAGGCGTTTTCGACAGAGAACCGATCTCAGCTCGACCTTCAATTATAGCGGCGGCTGAATACGGTTGTGCCTTTCGAAGATGCACACCTGGCGAATCCCAAAGTTCGCCATCTCTTGCGCGAGGCGCGGAAATTTGTCGCCGAGTTGCGCGTGTGAGTGCGCGTCAGAGGCTGTAGTGAAAGGAATCCCCTTCTCTATTGCCAGCTCAACGATTCGATCGCTCGGGTAAAGCTCGTTCACTGGCTTGCGCCATCCAGCGGTAGAAAGCTCGATCGCGAGATTCTGCGCGCGAATAAAATCGAGTGTTTCATTAACCAAACTGTCGATCTCTCCGCCTGGCCGATGACCATGGATTTTGATGAGATCCAGATGGGCAAGGCAATCAACCAGCCCCGTCGCTGCCATTTCGCGGACACGGCGAAAATAATCGGCGTAAATCGCGTCGATATTCCCGCCTTCGAATTGCGCGGCCCCATCTGGGACGCTGTCGAACATCTGATCGGCGCGATCAAGGAAATGAACCGAGCCCAGGACAAAATCGAGTTTGTCCCAATGTTTCTCAATCCAGTTTCGGCCAGCCGCCGAGTGAGTCGGGTCGTTATCGAGCTCGATGCCCGCCCGGATTCGCAAATCGGGATTTCTTTCGCGTAAACGATCGATTTCATCGAAGTCGATTCCGGTGTGATAACGATCGTGATCAGTGAAAGCAATGTCGGTTAACCCCAATCTGCGCGCTGAATCCGCCCAAGGTTGCAACAACGCCTGTGTGTACCGCTGTACCCGGTGTCCCTGCGGATGGGTGTGGTAGTCGGAGAAAAGGAGCAATGGAGTATTGGAGTGTTGGAATGTTGAAGGTGCGTCAGCAGACATCACTCCATTAGTCCATTAGTCCATTAGTCCATTAGTCCATTAGTCCACGGCTTGCTACGGCACAGCCAGGAATTTTTGCCGGATGCGCAACTCCGGATATTGGGGAAAGAACACGTCGGCGATAAAGACCTTGTTCGGCGTGAGCTCGCGGGTCGAGATTGTTTCGCTGTACTCGACCCGCTCTTGCGGATTAACCAGAATCGTGGCGGGTTTCTCTGTGATAGCGTGATTGTCGGACCACTTTGTCAGGGTATCTCCTCTGGAATCCATCAGATAAATTTCGATCCGCTGATTCGTCGGAAAGTCGAGTGACACGGGACGCTTGGACAGATTTGCCAGCGTCACTTTGACTCCGAGCTGGCGAACCTCAGACAGTTTTACAGTCTGCGGCGTAATTTGGAGATCGAGAGCGAGCCCGCGTAACCTTGGGTCTTTGTATTGCGGGACCCTGTCGGGAGAAAATGGATGCAGAATGCGGCTCAACCAACCGCGTCTCCGCGGCGTCGCCGTTGGCGTGGCGTCCTGGCCAAAGATGCTCCCGGCCATAAAAACCATCAGAAGAAGCAAAACAATGCGGCGCTTCATGAGCGGACTTAAACAGACCCGAAAGTTTTCGGAGTTGCAAAATTCCTGTCAAACCCTTTATCAATCGACATGAAAATTCTCCAGGTATTGGTTCTTTGTCTGCTTTGGGCACCGATAGCAAGCGTTGCGAAACAGCGGCATTGCACCTTCCGCGTGCATGCCCAGGCGAATCCCCGGGACACCGAGGTTTTCTCCTCATCGGTGCCCGCCCAAGTTTCCGGTAAAGAGGTTGCCATCGAAAAGATGCCGTGGATTTCGGAACGAGATGTCATGGCGTTTGCTGCCTATCAGGCCCAGGGTGGAACTTATGGCGCGCTCATTCAGCTCGA
>WNFT01006309.1_pt1 | contig 10674 bp, 13 predicted proteins | sample 5400191 | NCBI WGS metagenome assembly WNFT01 (sample SAMN13153359, study PRJNA577476) | soil metagenome | isolation source: 80 cm saprolite under Madrone tree | place: USA:California | collected 2016-06-14
GGGAGATCGTCGCGCCATCCGTTCCCGCCCCCACCACCGGCGGAAACCTCACCTCGCCTTCCGGGTGAGTCTCGGTTTCCGGGTTGGTCTCAGTCAAAGCGGATTCGCGGGTCGATGTACCCGTATAACACGTCGGCGATCAAATTGAAGGCGACGACGGCCGTCGCAGTCACCATCAGCCACGCCATGACGACGTAGGCGTCCTGGTTGAAGAGAGCGCCCAGGAAGTACGGGCCCATCCCGTCGAGCTGGAAGATCGACTCCGTGATGACGGCGCCGCCGATCAAAGCGCCGAAGTTGAGCGCGGAGACCGTGACGACCGGGATCAACGCATTTCGCAGCGCGTGCTTGAGCGTCACCTTCCGCTCGGGAAGACCTTTGGCGCGCGCCGTCCGCACGTAGTCGGAGTTGACCACCTCGAGCATCGACGCCCGCATGAAGCGGCTGTACTGCGCGATCGACAGGAGCATCAGCGTCGCCGCCGGGATCGCGAGATGCTGCAGCCGATCGATCCAGAAGTGGATTCCGCCCCCAGGATCCGTCGAGCTGAGATGTTCGTGAACAGGATCTGGAGCATCAACGCCAGCCAGAAGACCGGCATGGCAAAGCCTAAGAAGCTGAAGGTCGTCGCCGCGTAGTCGAAGATCGAGTACTGGCGTATCGCCGAGTACACCCCGATCGCAATACCGACCAGCAGCGCCAAGACCTCGGCCAGTACGACCAGTTGCAGCGTGTGCGGGATGACGCGCTTGAGATCGTCCCAGATCTTCGTCCCGGGCTGGAGGAGCGGCGACCCGAACTTGTTCGTCACCGCTTCCTTGAGCCAGTAGGCGTACTGGGTCGTGATCGGGTCGTTCAGATGGTTGCGCTTCTCGATGTTGTGGATCGTCTGCGTCGAGAAGAGCGGATTCTGCTTGAGGGCCGCCAGCGGGTTACCGACCGCGGTGACCGAGAAGAAGATCAGGACGCTCGCCGCGAACAGAACAGGGATGCTGTAGAGAAGCCGCCGAACGATGTAGGTGACCATCTGCCGCCCTCGCTCTGTCAGCGCTTCGTCCCGCCCCGGGCCGACCCCGGGGCGGGACTGAAGCAGTTACTAATTGCTCAGTTTACTAACCGGCCTTCCAGGCTTCAGTGTTCCAAGTCGGGCCCTGGAGGGTCGGATTGTCGACCAGACCCTTCAGGCTCGTCTTGAAGACGAAGTAGGTCGGCTTCTGGTAGAGCGGGATCGTCGGCACGTCGTTCGCCAGCTGGGCGTCCGCCGCGTTGACGAGCTTGATGCGGGTCTTCGGATCGAGGGCTGCGTCCGAACCCTTGAGCGCGTTCGTCACCTTCGGGTTGCAATAGCCCTTCCAGTTCGACCCGCCGTATCCGTTCGGGTTGTCCGCCGTCTTCGCGTCGGCACAGCCGTAGATGTCGACCTGGCCGGCGGGATCGCCGGTGCCGACCCACGCGAACAGGGCGAGGTCGTACTTGTTGCTCGAGATGCGCGGGAAGAACAGCCGCGAAGGCTGGCTGTCTGCGCGGAACTCGATGCCTGCGTCCTTCGCCTGCGCCTGCAGGATCTCGACCGCGAGCTCACGCAGCTTGTTCCCGGACGTGGTGCCGAGTCGGACAGACGCCTTCTCGCCACCGCAGACATAGATCCCGTCGCCGCCCTTGGCGCAGTTGTGCGCCTTCATGATGGCGGCCACCTTCGCCAGCCGCTTCGCCTTGTTGTTGATCTGGTACTTGGCGAAATGCGCGACGTAGATGCCCTTCTGCCCCGTGACGTACGACAGGTTGTTCAACGTCGGCAGACCCGGGTTCAGGGTCGCGTACAGCTGCCTGATCATCCCCGAGCGGTCCATCGAGTAGGCGATCGCCTGCCGGAACCAAGCCTGCCCGAGCAACGGCGTGCTGTTGCCCGCACCGGTGTTGATGTCGATGTGCTCGATCGTCGTACCTGCGTGCGACTGCACGCGCAGTCCGGACTGGCCGCGCAACTGCGCCAGCTGGAGCTGCGGCTGCGGGTAGATCGCGTCGACCTCGCCACCGCGGATCGCCTGGATCTCCGTGTCCGTGTTCGTCCGGAACAGGAACGTGATCTTGTCGAGCGTCGGCTTCTTACCCCAGAACGAGGAGTTGCGGACCATCACGATGGACTGGCCCTTCGTGTAGCTCTGGAGCTTGAAGGGGCCGCTGGCCATCGTCTGGCCGGCCTTGTTGTTGTAGTTCGTGTCCCAGACGGTGTTGAAGTCCAAGCCCTCGAGCGCGTGCTTCGGGAGAACCGAAGTCGCGAACTGCACCTGGTAAGGGGCGTAAGGGGTCTTGTAGATGAACTTCACGGCCCTGGCGTTGACCTTGACGGCGCGGGCGACCGAGTCCCATCCGGAACGGCCGGCGATGTCGAACTTGGGATCGACGATCGTCTGCCACGTGAAGATCAGGTCATCGGCCGACACCGGCTTCCCGTCGCTCCACTTCGCCTTCTTGTTGAGCGTGACGAGAACGGTGAACGGCTTCTTGCTCAGGACCTTCGCGGTGCCCATGTACGGCTTAATGCTGAAGTCGGGCTTCACGATGAGCGGGCTCGCCAATGCGATGCCGGCGGTCCACGAGGTCCAGGTGTTGTTGCAGCCCGACGTGAAGCCGTTGAGGCACGGCGGCTCCTGCTCTGCGCCGAACGTCATCGACCCCGCGGTCGACTTCTTCGACGCGCCGCCGGCGGCTCCGGCGACGATGAGGCTCGTCACGGCAACAAGCACGCCGAGCGCGAGCCTGACATGACTTCGCTGCATCTACTTCCCTCCGTTCGGTCGAAGCGCGAAGCGTGTCTTCGCACTCCCATTCCTCCTCTACCGCAGTCCGCTGCCAGCGGACGCGGTAGTCTGTCACAAGGAAGGGTTTCCCTTGCCCCGGTTCAGACGCCGGGAGGGGCGTTTTGTTAGCCCCCGTCTACCCCGTTTGGGCGTCCGCCCCGGCCACCACTTCGAGGATCTCCTGTGTGATCTCGGCCTGCCGGGCGCGGTTCATGGCCAGGGTGAGCGTGTCGATCAGCTCGCCCGCATTCTTGGACGCATTTCGCATGGCGGTCATGCGGGCGCCGTGCTCCGAGGCCGCCGATTCCAGCAAGGCTCGGTAGAGCTCGGTCTCGACGTAGACCGGCAGGAGCCGCTCCAGGATCTGCTCGGGCTCGGGCTCGAAGATGAAGTCGCCTCGCATGGCGTCGTCCTGGCGCTCTTCCTCGTCGCTCTCGAGTAGGTCTTCGGAGAGGGGCAGGATCTGCTGCTCCGTCACGTTCTGCACCAGGGCGGACTCGAAGTGGTTGTAGACGACGATGACCCGGTCGACCTCTCCCTCCGTGTAGAGCTCCGCGACCCGGTGTGCGATCGCCTGGGCGTCGGCGTACCTGGGCTGGTCTGTGAAGCCGATGAACTCTCCGGCGAGCTCGAGCCGCCGGAAGCGCAGCGAGCCGACTCCGCGCCGCCCGACCCCGACCCAGCGGACCTGCTTGCCCTCGCTGCGGAGCCGGCGTTCGAGTGCCAGCGCGCGCCGAAGGATCTGCGAGTTGAACGCACCCGCGAGACCACGGTCTGCGGTGAACGGAACGATCGCGACCGTCTGCTCCTGTTCGTGCGTCTGCAGGAGCGGTAGCCCTCGTACCGACGTGCTTGCCCGCGCGGTCCCGGCCATGAGCTCGAGCATGCGGTCGGCATAGGGACGCATGTCCTCGATACGCGACTGCGCCCGCTTGAGCTTCGCCGCCGCGACGAGCTCCAGCGCACGGGTGATCTTCCGCGTGTTGCGGATCGACCTGACTCGCCGCTTGATGTCCTGGACGGTGGCCATGGGCCTAGCCGACGAGCGAGTCGGCCTCCTCGACGTGGAATGACTGCAGGACCTTCTCGATCTCCTCGCCGAGCCGGGCAGCGACCTCGTCGGACAGGTCGCCGCTTTCCCTGATCTCCCCGAGGATCGTGCCTTCGGCCCGCAGATGCTCGACGAGCTCCTCGACGAAGCGCGGCACGTTGTTCACGGGGATGTCGTCGAGGTGGCCGTTCACGCCGGCATAGAGCGCGACCACCTGCTCCTCGATCGGCCACGGCTGGTACTGCGGCTGGTTGAGGAGGGCGACCATCCGCTCACCGCGAGCAAGCGCGTTCCTGGTCGCTTCGTCGAGGTCCGAGCCGAACTGGGCGAATGCCTCCAGCTCGCGGTACTGCGAGAGATCGAGGCGGAGGCGGCCGGCGACCTTCTTCATCGCCTTCGTCTGCGCGGAGCTGCCGACACGTGACACGGAGATGCCGACGTTGATCGCCGGCCGGACGCCTGAGAAGAAGAGGTCGGACTCGAGGTAGATCTGACCGTCGGTGATCGAGATCACGTTCGGCGGGATATAGGCCGCGACGTCGCCCGCCTGGGTCTCCACGATCGGCAGGGCGGTGAGCGAGCCGCCGCCGTTTTCGTCCGACAGCTTGCAAGCACGCTCCAGGAGTCGCGAGTGCAGGTAGAAGACGTCGCCCGGGAACGCTTCTCGTCCGGGCGGCCGGCGCAACAGGAGCGACAGCTGCCGGTAGGCGTCGGCGTGCTTCGACAGGTCGTCGTAGATCACGAGCGCGTGGCCGCGGTTGTAGAGGAAGTGCTCGCCCATCGCGCAGCCGGCGAAGGGCGCCATCCACTTGATCGGGGCAGCCTCCTGGGCCGCCGCGGACACGATCGTCGTGTACTCCATCGCGCCACGGTCTCGGAAGAGCTCGTACACCTGCGCGACGGTCGACGCCTTCTGGCCGATCGCGACGTAGATGCACTTCACGTCCGTGTCCTTCTGGTTCAGGATCGTGTCGATCCCGATCGTCGTCTTGCCGGTCTGCCGGTCGCCGATGATCAGCTCCCGCTGGCCACGCCCGACGTTCGTCATCGCGTCGATCGCCTTGATGCCCGTCAGCAACGGCTCCTTGACGGGCTGGCGGGCGACCACGCCCGGAGCCTTGAACTCGAGCAGCCGCGTCTCGGACGTCTCGATCGCCCCGCCGCCGTCTAGTGGATTCCCGAGCGGGTCGACGACGCGGCCGAGGAGCGCCTCGCCGACCGGGACGCTTGCGACCTTCCCGGTCCGCCGGACGGGCTCGCCCTCCTTGACGTGCTGCCACTCGCCGAAGAGCGCGGTGCCGACGTCGTCCTCCTCGAGGTTGAAAGCGAGACCGACGACACCGTGCTCGAACTCGAGCATCTCCAGGGCGACCGCGTTCTCCAGGCCGTAGGCGCGGGCGATGCCGTCACCCACCTGCAGAACGGTTCCGACCTCGGCGAGGTCGGTCTCGACGTCGTAGTGCTCGATCCGGTCCTTGAGAATCGAGGTGATCTCTTCGGGACGAAGCTTCACGGGTTTCCTTTCATCGTCAGACGGATGGTTTGAGGCCGGCCCGGCGAAACTCGCCGCGCTGCTGGGCGAGTTTGACTCCGGCGGTCAGCTCGACCGCCGCCTTGCGCGTGGTCGGGCCGATTCCGCGGAGAGCCTGCTCGCCGCTGGCAACCTGGCCCTGCTTGCCCGAGCTCAGCAGCCTCGTCGCGCGCGCCAGGGTCGCCCCGACCTGCACATACGCCGTGCAGGCCAGGTGGAAATGGCCGTCGATCGCCTTCAACTGCTGGTCGTCCCCCGGGGGCGGGCCGACGCGCAACAGATGGTCATCGCAGCGCTGCAGATCGCTCATGCGCGCGTAGATGGTGTTCAGCGCCTGTTGGTTCTGCGTCTCGATGTAGAAGCGCACCTGTGAGTTGGCGAAGTTTCCGACCACCGCCAGATCCGGGTTCAGTGGGCGCAGGAACCAGTCGACGACGCGGCTTGCCCACTGATCGGACGTCTGCGCCGCCGGCGGCAGGTTCGACGCCGTCGTGGTCGGCGCGGTCGATTTGCCCTTCGAGCCGCAGCCTGCGACGAGCGTCGCCATCAGCAGGAGAACGATGAGGACGCGGAGCTTCATCATCTGGTTGAGACGAGTTCCCGGCGCAAACGTTCGATGCGCCCGCGGACGCTGGCGTCGACCCGCATGGAGCCGATTTGCAGAATCAGGCCGCCGATGAGCTCCGGGTCGACCTTCCGTGAGACCTCGACCTTGCGCCCGGAAGCCTCCTCGATCTGATCCACGAGCCCGCGCGCGTCGTCGTCCGAGAGCTGCAGGGCCGTCGTCAGCTCGACGTTCAGCCTGCGCTCCTCGGCAGCCATCAGGCGATCGAGCTCCCGAGCGATGTCGTCGATGCCGGCGATGCGGCCCTTCTCCGCAGTCAGCCGGAGGAAGTTGCGAACCAGCGGATCGGCGCCGCCGATCAGAGCGTCGAGAAGGTCGGCCTTGGTGGCGGGGTCGAGCTCCGGGTTCCGCAAGACGCCGCGCAGCTCCGGAACGTCTCTCACGGCCGCGGCGAAATCGCTCAACTCTCCGTAGACCTCCTGCAGACGTCCCTGCTCCTTCGCAGCGTCGAAGAGGGCCTGCGCGTATCTGCGGTGCACCGCGGCTATGTCACGCCTCCTTCTCCAGGACCGAGAAGTCGAGGTCGCGGATCGCCTCGTCGATCAGGCGCTTGTGGTCTGCGTCCTCGAGGACCTTGCCGGTCACCTTCGTCGTCGCGACGAGCGTCAGCTCGGCCACCTCAGTGCGGATCTGCTCCAACGCGCGCTGCGTCTCGGCCTCGATCTGCCGCTTCGTCTCCTCGAGGCGACGCTGGCGATCGGCCTCCGTCTCTTCCTTGACACGGCGCGCCATCGATTCCGCGACCTTGCGGGCCTCGGAGAGGATCTGCTCGGCCTGGCCGCGGGCCTGGCCGATGAGGGCGCGGTGCTCTTCGAGCAGTCGCCGCGCTTCTCTCCGCGCCTTCTCCGCCTCTTCGATCGAGCGGCGGATGCGCTCGCGCCGCTCGTCGATGACCCTCTGAATCTGTCCGAAAGCGAATCGCTTGAGCACGAAGAACGTGATCCCGAAGCAGACGATGGTCCAGACCATCAAGCCGAGGCGAACTTCGATCAGTGGATTCGCAGCGACCAGCATCAGACCAGGACGTAGGCGAGGATCGAGCCGAGGAGACCGTAGAAGACGACCGCTTCGGTCAGCGCGAAGCCGAGCCACTGGATTCCCGTCAGCTCGCCCCTCAGCTCCGGCTGGCGCGCGACCGACTGGATCATCGAGCCGAAGATGTTCCCGATGCCGATGCCCGCGCCGAGCGCGCCGAGACCGACACCGAGGGCGAGACCGATCGCCTTCCCGGCTTTCGTGACGTCGCCCGACGTTGCGGCGAGAAGCGTGTTCACGTCATTCCTCCTTTATCCGCTATGCAGGCCAAGCCGGCACAGCTCTTGTGGTCGGCATCGCAAGCGACGCCTCAATGTTGAGGCTCGATTGCCGAGCCGATGTAGATGGCGGACAGGGCGGCGAAGATGAAGGCCTGGATCCCGACGACGATGACAACTTCGAAGACATAGAACAGCGTCGCCGGAGCGAGCACGAACAAGAGAACCCAGGACTGGAAGATGAAGATGAGCCCGAGGAAGGTCAGGATCAAGATGTGTCCGGCGAGCATGTTCGCGAAAAGACGGACACTCAACGAGATCAGCCGCATGAACTGCCCGAGGACCTCGAGCGGGACGATGAGGGCCAGCAACACTTTTGGCGCCTCCGGGATCCAACTCTTGAAATAGCGGACCGGGCCGTTCCAACGGATCCCTTCGACATGCGTGAACACAAACGTCAGCAACGCAAGCGCCAGCGTGACGGAGATGGAGCTCGTCGCCGCGTAGATGCCCCAGACGGGAACCCCGTGCCACGTCTCGCCGGTCAGCGGCAGCGGGATGAAGCCGAGCAAGTTGACGACGAAGATGAAGAGGAAGAGCGACGCGACGTACGGGAACCACCGCCCGATTGCCTTCGCCGGCAATCCCTGTTCGGCGATCTGCACCTGTGCAACCTCGTAGATCTGCTCCCCGATTGTTTGCCGTACCCCCGGCTCCACACCGAGACGAACGCGCATCAGCAGGATCCCGAGCAGGATCGTCAGGGCGGTCCCGAGCATGAGGTACGCAACTGCCTTCGTGATCGAGAGGTCCAGCGGGCCGAGATGAATGGGAACCCAGTCGTGCTGCTCGAACTCCTTGACCGGATCGAACTGGCCCCGCGCGAACGCCGCCTGCGGAAACGCGAGCGCGAACAGCACGACGGCGAGCAGCCGCGTCCTCATCGGCCGCCGCCGAAATAGGCGACCATGGAGAGGCCGAGCTCCAGGGTGTAGGCGAGTGCGTATACGACGGCAGCCGCCAGCGCGAGGTGCGGGTTCGTCGCCGCGGCCGCGAACAGGACCACGAGGAGTCCCAAGGTCTTGAAGAAGAGTCCGAATGCCTGCATTCCGGAGGCCGCGAGGTTACCCGTGTCCTTCCTCGCGCGCCGCAGTATGAAGTCGAGCGCGTGGATGCCGAGCCACAGGACAGTGGCGAGCGCCCAGGCGGACATGTTCCACCCGAGGATCAGAAACAGCGGCAGCGCTAGGAGAATGACGAGGGACCCCGCCAGGGCCGGCATGAGGTGGCGCGGCTCCGGTCGCGGCGTTGTCAGCAGGCCTGATGGCATCCTCAAAAGCTGTCCCGATAGCGCCAGTAGACCGTGTAGGTCGAGAGCGGGATCCCGATCACCGCGCCGATCAGGACTCCGATTCCCGGTGAGCCTGCCAGCCAGCCGATCAACAGGCCGACGGCGACGGAAGCGATCAGCACTCCGATCAGGACGCCTCCGGCTTCGGCGTACTGAGCAGAAGGGCGGCTCTTGGGCTCCATCTGGCCGGAGCATACCAAGTTTGTAACAGCTCAAGACCGCTTGAAACAGGCAAAAACCGCGGACTTTGTACTACTACGCCGACTTCCGCTTGTCGACGCGAGCCTGCTCTTCGCGTCGCCTGATCATCGGATTCGCGAGCTTGACGATTTCGAGCAGGTAGACCATGTACACGGAGGCGGCCAGGGCGATCAGCCCGAAGACGGAGACGACCAGGGTCCGCCACGGATGCCATTCGCCGTGCTGGTGCGGACGGATGAAGCGGAGAGCGAGGGCGGTCGCGGCGAGCGTCCCGCACCAGAGCCAGATGTAACCGGCGGCCCGCCGCTGGGAGAAGCCGATGTTCACGAAGCGGTGGTGGAGGTGCTGGCGGTCCGCGACGTAGACCGGCTGTCGGTATTTCAGCCGTTTGGCCACGACGAACGACGTATCGAGGATCGGCACCGCGAGGACGAGCAGCGGGAAGAACAGGGTGACGATCGACGCCGTCTTCAGCAGGCCTTGCAACGGCACGGTTGCGAGCACGAACCCGAGTAAGAGCGCACCGGAGTCACCCATGAAGATCCGCGCCGGATAGACGTTGTGGCGAAGGAAGCCGAGAGCAGCGCCGAGCACGATCGCGGACAGGAGTGCAGCCTGAATCTCCGGCCGCGGCAGCGAGAGGGCGATCAGCGTGAAGGTGAACGCGGAGATCGCCGAGACGCCCGCAGCCAGCCCGTCGAGCCCGTCGAGGAAGTTGACCATGTTCATGATCGCCACGATCCAGAGCACGGACAGCGGCATCCCGACCCACTCCGGCAGCAAGTGGATGCCCAGGATCGGAAGCGTGAAACGGTGGACCCAGATCCCCGAACCGACCGGGATCGCGGCAGCCACCACCTGGCCTCCCAGCTTCTCCCACCACCGCAACCCACGAAAGTCGTCGATCGCGCCGACCGTCGTCGCGACAGCGGCACCGAGCAAGAGCCCGCGCGCCTCACGTGAAAGGTCGAGAAAGGCAAGGGCCGGGACGAAGATCCCGAAGAAGAGCGCAAGACCGCCCAGCCTCGGCACGGTGCTGCGGTTGAGGCGCCGGCCCTCCGGCCGGTCGACTGCACCGAGCAACCGAGCCATCCCGCCGACGGCCGGCGTCAGCAGGACGACGATGGCCGCAGCGAGCAGCGCTCCCCAGATGACTTCGAGGTGATCGGAGAGCGTTTGAAGCATCGCTATTTCGTGCCGTAGAGCCGGTCGCCCGCGTCACCGAGACCCGGGACGATGAACCCGCGCTCGTTGAGGCCGCGGTCGATCGCGGCCACGACGATCTGGACGTCGGGATGCTCGCGCGTGATCCGCTCGATCCCTTCCGGCGCGGCGATGATCGCAATGAGCCGGACGGAGGTCGCGCCCGCGTCCTTGACGGTTCTGATTGCAGCTGCGGTCGAGTTGCCGGTGGCGAGCATCGGGTCGAGCAGGATCACGTCGCGCTCGGCGACGTCGGCCGGAAGCTTCGCGTAGTACTCGATGGGCTCGAGCGTCTCCTCGTCCCGGTACATGCCGATGAAGCCGACTCGCGCGCTGGAGATGAGCGACAACACGCCGTCGAGCATCCCGACCCCGGCGCGCAGGATCGGGCAGACGGCGACCTTCTTGCCGCTGATGTGAGGAAACCGTCCGACCTCGAGCGGCGTCTCGACCTCGACGTCCTCAGTCGGCAGGTCCTTCGTCGCCTCGTAGGTCAGCAAGAGCGTGATCTCGTTCACGAGCTTGCGGAAATGGACGGTGGGCGTGTTCTTGTCCCGAAGGTACGAGAGCTTGTGCTGAACGAGAGGGTGCTTGACCTCGACGACGCTGCCTGTGCGTGTTGCCGCCACTGCCACTAGGTCACGTAGGTCGTCCAGCC
>WNFT01026112.1_pt1 | contig 10674 bp, 10 predicted proteins | sample 5400191 | NCBI WGS metagenome assembly WNFT01 (sample SAMN13153359, study PRJNA577476) | soil metagenome | isolation source: 80 cm saprolite under Madrone tree | place: USA:California | collected 2016-06-14
CCATCTTCGTTTCCCACCCCGAAGTGATCGCGTAACCAACGCAGCGAAAGACCCGCTCCCTGTGTCACTCCCATCACATGCCAGCGTCCCGGAACCGCATGACAAAAAGTGTGCACGCGGCCTTTCGGATCGAGCGCGGGTTCATCGCTCACTGCAAAGACAACCCCTGAAGTCCCGATGGTCGCGCTCACCGTGCCCGTCCGAACGATGCCCATACCAAGCGCTCCTGCAGCCTGATCGCCTCCGCCTGCAACTATCCGTGTGCCGGCGCGCAAGCCTGTCGCCTCGGCTCCGGCGGGCGAAACTGTTCCGGTCACGCTCGGCGATTCATAGACGCGCGGCAACAGTCTCCGATCGATCTCCGACGCCGATAACATTTCATCGGACCATTTTCGCCGGGCGACATCGAAGAGCAACGTACCCGATGCGTCCGCTACATCGGTTGCTTTGTCGCCGCTGAGGCGTAGCCGAACGTAATCTTTCGGCAGGAGCACCGCGTGAACTGCCCGCCAAAGTTCAGGCTCACATTCACGCACCCAAAGCATCTTCGGCAGCGTGAAACCGGTCAGCGCGGGATTACAAGTTAATTCGATGAGCCGCTCCGCGCCGATTCTTTCAGTAAGCGATCCGCATTGCGACTCGGTGCGCTGGTCGCACCAAATGATCGAAGGACGCAGCACCTCGTCTTTCTTATCAAGTAGAACCGAGCCGTGCATTTGGCCTGAAAGGCCTACAGCGCCGATCTCTTCGGGTTTCTCTTTCGATAATACCTCTCGGATCGCCAGCGTCGACGCGCGCCACCAATCGCGAGGATCTTGTTCAGCCCATCCGGTCTGCGGCGACGCAAACGGCACATGCTCAACTGTGGCCGAGGACGTGATTCGCCCCGCGGCGTCGATTACCAAGACGCGCGATCCGCCCGTTCCTACATCAATCCCAAGGAACTTCATAGATGATTGTTTCTGGTATGACTCTCTTAATACATCTTAGCGTGACAGAACCGCGAGCGGTAGCGACCGGATCAAGCGCGCATCTCAACAAAAGAAACAGTTTTTGGGGATTGCAGATTGATCCGGTCGCTACCGCTCGCGGTTCTGACACGACGGGTGATAATCTAGGCGGTATCGCTCCATCATTTCATCCATCCAAGAGGAAGAATATGAATCGCAGAACGTTTGTCCGCAAGGGCGTCATCGGAGGCGCCGGCCTGGCCAGCGTGAGTCTCGCAATCTCGGAAACATCGATTGCTTCATCGTCAGCGACCCTTCCGCCGCCGGCATTCGAGCTTGACGAATTGACTATCGCCGACTTGCAAAGCGGAATGACTTCGGGAAAATATACCGCCCATTCGCTCGCCAGGAAATATCTCGATCGTATCGACGACATCGATAAGCATGGACCCGCGATCAATTCCATAATTGAATTGAATCCGGATGCGCTTTCAATTGCGACAGAACTCGATAAGGAGCGAAGCGCAAAGGGAGCGCGCGGGCCGCTGCACGGAATACCCGTACTTATCAAGGACAACATCGACACGCACGATCGCATGACGACCACGGCGGGCTCGCTCGCCCTGGGCGGATCGATTCCGCTACAGGATTCATTCGTCGCAAACAAGCTGCGCGATGCCGGCGCAGTGATTCTCGGCAAGACAAACCTGAGCGAGTGGGCCAACTTTCGTTCCAGCCATTCAACCAGCGGCTGGAGCGGGCGCGGCGGGCAAACGAAAAATCCTTACGTGCTCGATCGCAATCCCTGCGGTTCCAGTTCCGGAACCGGCGCAGCGGTAGCCGCGAACCTCTGCGCTGTTGGGGTAGGGACGGAAACAGACGGCTCGGTTGTCTGTCCGTCGAACGCGAATTCGCTGGTCGGTATCAAGCCCACGCTGGGATTAATAAGCCGTGCGGGCATCGTGCCCATCGCGCACAGTCAGGACACGGCCGGGCCGATGTGCCGGACGGTTACCGACGTGGCGATTATGCTGGGCGCGCTCACCGGCATCGATGCGCGTGATAATGCAACGAAAGACAGCGCCGGCAAGTCGTTCGCTGACTACAAAAAGTTTCTCGATGCGAACGGCTTAAAGGGTGCGCGCATCGGCGTGCATCGCAAGGGGTTTGCTTTTAATGACGCAGTCGATAAGTTGATGGGCGACAGCATCGACATCATCAAGAGACGTGGCGCTACGGTCATCGATCCGGCTGATATTCCGACGCAAGGCAAATTCGACGATTCAGAGTTGGAAGTGTTGCTGTACGAATTCAAAGCCGATCTGAATTCGTATCTTACTTCCCTCGGACCGCGCGCGCCGGTGAAATCCTTAAAAGAGATCATTGATTTCAACGAACAATATAAAGATCGCGAGATGCCTTATTTTGGCCAGGATCTTTTCACCAAGGCGCAGGCAAAGGGCCCGCTCACCGACAAGCCTTATCGCGATGCACTAGCGAAGAACCATCGCATGTCACGCAAAGAGGGCATCGATTTTGTGATGGATAAGAACAGACTCGACGCCCTGATTGCGCCGACCGGCGGGCCGGCTTGGACGACCGACTGGATCAATGGCGATCATTTCGCCGGCGGCTATTCGACTGCGTCGGCTGTCGCCGGCTATCCGCATATCACGGTACCGGCGGGTTATGTTCGCGGCTTGCCGGTGGGCATTTCGTTTTTTGGCCGCGCCTGGAGCGAGCCGACGTTGATTAAGTTGGCGTTCGCATTTGAACAGGCGACCAAGGCGCGTCGCGCGCCGCAATTTTTATCGACGGCAAAGTTGGATTGATATTTGAATGCGCCGGCAGCAGCGTCATCGATGATGGCGCTCTAGATCAAGCGGCCCTTCGGCGGCGGCGCACACCGTGCTTTTGCTCGATGGCTTGATCCATCTCTCTAATCGTCTTCGCGAGAAAGTATCGTTCGCCGCAGTTGGGACATTCTTCGGCAGGAACATCGGAGAAGCGCATCTTGACCTGCCGGCCACTGGGCAATCGGCCGTGATGATGCATGCTGGGGACACGAATCTCCCGCATCGTCGCGCCACAAGCTGGACACTTTGCTGATTTCATTCGTATGCGGTGATAATAACTACTTCGCCAGCAGCGAAGCGAACGGCCACCAAAATCATTCTATCATCGAGTGCATGCCCTTCAACAAGATATTGAGTGCCGTATTCGTCATAACGACTGCCAACTATGCTTCCTCCGAGAATGGCGGACTCTATATCCAAGCTAATCAAATTGTGATCCGGCATTGTCTCAAACTCCATGTGCCACGTGAAGCGATATTTGCCTGAGCGGATCTTCTGTCGGATACGTTGCAGGATGGAAGGCATGGGGTCTACTGAGATTTGTGGATGGGTACCCTATGGACTCCATCTTTTCACTTGGCACTCATCTTCCAAGCTCTCCAACAATTCCCCTGCGCTTCGATTCAATGTCGGATGTCTGACATGCGGCGCAATTTCCGCCAGGGGCTCGAGCACAAATCTGCGCTCGTGCAAACGTGGGTGCGGCAACATGAGGAACTCTGTATGGCTTTCAACGTCGCCGTATAAGAGCAGGTCGAGATCGATTGTGCGCGGTCCATCTTTGACGTCTCGGATGCGCCCCAGCGCAAATTCAATTCTTAAGAGCCGCGCCATTACTTGCTCGGGAGCAGGAAGAGGGTTGCCCAACTCTGCCACCATGTTTAGAAAGGTGGGCTGATCGATTGTGCCTACCGGTTGAGTTTCATAAATTGAAGACACACGAGTCACGCAGAACACAGCGTCCATCATTCCGCGCACGGCAAGCAAAAGATTTCCCGCCCGGTCGCCCAGATTCGATCCGAGACTAACGTAGGCTTTGGTGGCGTGAGTACGGTTCGAGAACATGATTTAAGTGTTCAGAGTGTCGCCTCGAGGTGTAACGCGTTTCCATAACGCCCACAGGCGGTTACTCCGAGCCTGACTCTCGCCTATGCTACACTGAGAATCGTAAGGCGTTAAGTTGGTTTCGCAGGCTCTTTTGATTCCAGCGATGGTCGCGTCGTATCGATGCGGCCTCCGGGCGGGCTCGGCGTCCCCGTCATTACACAAATGGCTCGCAGAAGATTTCGCAGCACGCAACGGCACGAGCCGGTCACCGAACGCTCTTTTCAGGAGTACCTTTATTCGACTGCCGCGCCGCTCACGAACCGTACTGAGCTGATGCGGCTGGTGCGTGGCGGCGAAGACACCTACCTCGAACTCAAGGTCAAGCTTTCAAATTCCGAGCGCATCGCGCAGGGCATCGTCGCGCTGGCGAACACTGGTGGCGGCGTAATTGTCTTCGGCGTCAACGATCAGATGCGCGTCGAAGGCATCGATCACCCGGAAGAAGTTCAAGATGAATTGGTGCGCATCTGCCGCGAAGAAATCGTTCCCCCAATCATTCCGTTCATCGATCGCATTGCTTTCGACAGCGGACGGCGGATTGTGGCGCTCGAGGTTAACGGGAAGCGTCGTCCCTATCGCACGCTCGACGGGCGCTTCTTCATTCGCATCGGCGCGGACAAACGCGAGACAACGCCGGAAGAATTGTCGAATCTGCTCGACGACTCGCGACCTATTTCATACGAGAGCATCTCCGCGTTGGGCGCGACCATCGCCGACATCGACGAAGCGCATTTGTGGAGTTTCATGCGCGGCTTTGAAGGCGGCGCGTTCGACGAAGCGCTCGTCAAGAATTATCCGACCGGCGAAATATTAGAGCGCTATTTGCTTTTGGCCGCGAATAGCGGGGGCGATATTGTGCCGACGATCGGCGGTTTGCTTCTGTTCGGGCACGATGAAAGTGTCGGTCGGCTGTTACCGCGATCTTCGGTGATTGCGACCCGTTTCGGTGGCGATACTCATCAGTCGCCGGTCATCGAGCGCGTGGAACTGCGCGGCAATCTGGCAACCGTTTACGAAGCGAGTTTTAAATTCATCAAGCGTTACTGCGATCTCTGGGATGCGCGTCCGACGCCAGTCACATCTAGCGATGCGCCCGTACCGTCACGTTCAAATTATCCTCAAGGCGTAATCACGGAAGGGATCGCCAACGCCTTAATTCATCGCGATCTGGCTTTGCGCGACATTACCACGCGACTCCAGATATTCGATCGCGCGATCGAGATTGTTAATCCTCGTCGCAGCGCCGGTTTCGCGTCAACCTCTTTACGGGCGATTCGTTACGGAGTTACGCAACGGCTTAATCCTCAGGTTGCGGCGATCTTTTCCAGTCCGGCGTACGGCTTAACTCTGGCGGCGGTCGGCTTACCGGCGCTCCTGCGCGAATCGCGATCCTTTTCGAATCGTTTGCCGGACATTGCCGCCTTCAATGACGAATTTCGTTTGCGGATTCACGGGATTTGATTCTTACGAATCGAGTTAGACCACGCTACTGTCTTCCTTTAGGGTTTCCTCGAGATAATCGATCAAAGTTACAACAGATTTTCGTCGGCGATGGTAATGTCGGTGCCGAATTCCGTGTTGATTTTTTCCTCGACTTCCATGATCAGGGTGACGATGTCGAGCGACTCGAGCTTGCCGCCCGCGCCATACACCGGGGCGTCGAGTGATTTCTCAACCGATACCCCGGCCGGCAATTCTGCATTGAGCGCATCTACAGCCAGGTAGACTGCCTTCGTTATTCGATCGCGGTCCGCCATGTCTTCTCCCCAACAATCAAAATTTTACCGCCGGAATTCTATCTTAGATTCGCTAACTAACAGAAACGGCAAAGCCTGAATGGCAGATGCCTCGGGCAATGACAGGACCAACTTTGCCACGCCCACGCGGGTAAGATAATCTTCATGAGTTCGCTGATTACGAATTGAGGAAAGTTGGACTCGATGGGAATCAAAGCGGCGATTAAGGCTGTAACATCGTTTCTGCCCGCGGGAGAACTGACGAATGATCAGTTGGCCGAAGAATTTGGCACGTGGCATGGCAATCAGATTTTCGAAAAGACGGGCGTGGCCGTGCGTCACGTATCGGCGCGCGATGAGTGCGCTTCGGACCTGGCAGTCGCCGCCGCGAACAAATTGTTCGAAAGCGGCGTTTGCGCGTCGGAAGAAATTGACTTTCTGGTTCTGGTCACCCAGATGCCCGATTATTTTATGCCCACGACTGCTTGTCTGGTGCAGAATCGATTGGGATTGAGGACCACTTGCGGTGCGATTGATATTAACCTTGGTTGCTCCGGATTTATCTACGGTCTGGCTGTCGCTAAGAGTCTTGTGGAAGCAGCCGTCGCCAGCACCGTCTTGCTGATCACGTCCGATACTTATACGAAGTGGATCAATCCAAAGGACCGCAGCACGCGAACTCTGTTCGGCGATGGGGCCGCGGCAACTCTGGTTAGCGGCGTCGAGTCTGAATCCGATTTGATCGGTCCGTTCGTACTGGGTAGCGACGGCCGGGGAGTGAAGGACATCGTGGTGCCGGCCGGTGGCTTTCGTCGTCCGGTCTCGCCTGAAACCTCAATTCCCAGAGAAGATGAAACCGGAAGCTGGCGATCGGAAGAAAACCTCTTCATGAATGGCGGCGAAGTGCTGGCGTTTACGATCAGGACGGTACCGCCCGTGATTGATGAGTTGCTGCGAAAGAGCGGGCTGACGCTAGACGATGTGGAACTGGTAATTCCGCACCAAGCGAACAAATTCATGCTGGAACGACTGCGTGCGAAACTGAAAGTACCGTCCGAGAAGTACTGGATTGACATGAAAGAGTCGGGCAATACGGTCTCGGCCACCATTCCCATCGCGATTGAGAGCGCGCGTAACCAGGGACGGCTCAAGTCCGGTGATCGGGCCTTGGTGGCCGGATTCGGAGTGGGCTATTCCTGGGGCGCTGCAATGATCCGGATTGTTTGAAATGGACCTCCGCAAAGTTGCCAGAGCGGTTCTCCCGACGGCCGCGGTGGCCCATCTGCGCCGCGCCAAATGGCAGCGCGAGCGGCGGCGGATTGCTTCGCTTGACCCTCTTGGCGAAGCGGATTTTGCTCGTATTCTCATCGACGATCTGGGTTTGCAAAGCGGCGATCTGGTTTACGTTCACAGCGGCATTGATGGACTCAACCTAGCATTTCCTTTCTATCGCATTCTGTCTTTGATTCAGGAAGCGATCGGTTCCGGCGGCACCGTGATGTTTCCAAGTTATCCCAACCATCGCATCTCTTCTTATGAATACCTCTGCCAGGGAAATATTTTTGATGTGCGGCGCACGCCTTCATACACAGGCATCCTGACCGAGTTCGCGCGCCGACAACGTGGCGCCATTCGCAGCTTGCATCCGACGAAATCCGTCTGCGCCATCGGACCAATGGCGCAAGAGATCACCGCAACACATCATCTCTCACCGTACCCATACGACACTTCCAGCCCTTACTACAAATTGATTGAACGTGGGGGCAAGATTATCGGCCTGGGCGCCACCACGAATTACATTTCTTTCGGGTACTGTGTGGACGATGCGTTAAAAGAAAAGTTTCCCGTGCGTGTCTATCACGATCGAATCTTTGACGCACCCTGCGTCGACTACGAGGGCGAGCGGGTAATCGTGAAGACTTACGTGCACGACATGAGCCGTGTGGTGCATCCGGACATGCCGGCTTTCATGAAGACGTACGTTTCCGAAGGGGCGAGCCGCGACTTGAAGATAGGCGGGATGAAATTCTTTCGCGCCAGCGCGCCGAAACTGTTCGATGAGATGATGGAGCTGGCGAAACGAGGCATCATCGCCTATCCACGATCGGTATTTCGGAAGGGCGCTTCGTGATCTACAGGTGTTCAGAGTTCAAGCTTTAGCTTGCTCGCTCGCGCGAAGACAACCTAAAGGTTGAACTCTGAACGCCTGTATTCTCGCGATCGACTTCGGACTTGAAATTCGCCGCTTCGCAGATTTCTATACATTTCAGTCAGCGTAAGAAACTTTATGTCTTCCGCCCGTGACATTTCACCGACGAAGCGTTCGATTGCTGCCAGGTCGCGGATGTCTTTTGGATGATTCGTCAAAACGACAGGAACTTGTGGCAGACCGCTTTGGCGCGCGCGTTGACGAATTGAGCCGAGCATCTCTTGCATCAACCGATAGTTCAGTCTTCCCGTGTCCGAAACAAAATACTTCCGTTTCAAAACGGGCTTAACTAACTTGTCGAATGCGAAAGCCAATCGCGATTGGCCGTCCGACTTCTGATCGTTGATTCTTTGCTCTCGCGGCTGTCTCGGAGCGCCTTTGCTAATCCGGTTTGCCGCGAGAGAAATGTTCTGCCTCGTGACTGCTCGGCGCGATCCGTAGAAGTGATTGAGCGGCACGCAAACAATGGCTTCTCTTGTCCCGGAAACTTTGCGCGCGTCTCCCATGTCCGGATAAAAGGGAAGGAAATCTTCTTCGCAGTCGCGGTAGTCGAGTTGAAGGTTCCGGTCGTTGACGAACAAGCCGCCGGCGATGCTTACGTCGAGTTGAATGCCGAGGCTAACGAGAGATTTGAATAGATGATCTGAAGGCGCAGCGGCGAGCGCTCCGGCGCGAAACGCGATGCAGCGGTAAGAAGGATCGATAGGCCGCAGCAGATTTTCCAAATACTCCTTACCAGCGGCAAGCATCGCGTACGCAGCGTCGTGATTGTAAGCCCCTGTCGGAAAGCTTCACGAACGTGCCCGTCCCATTTGTCGGCCCACGATTTCAATTCGGAATGTTCGCTTTCGAGCTGCCTGAATCTGACCTGCTGCATCACGTCGGGAAGAAACGTCGTGCGAGCGTTGTGCTTTCGATAAATCTCGAGCAACGAACGCAGCGGCGCGAATTGAATTTGCTCGATATCGCCGGAGCCGTCACCGCGCAATTCCCAGTCATGAGTTAGAGCAAGATAGATTGTCGGCTTCATGGTTTGATTTCGCGCGGGACGTTTTCACCACAGAGGCACGGGAGCAAGCACGGAGCGCCACAGAGCTCTTCTCTGTGAAACTCAGTGAGACCTCGGTGACTCTGTGGTGAACGCGTTCTCGCAACACGCTACCAGAGTGCCCGCCTACGGATAGAACAGGGGCGTCGCGTATTGTACTATCAGCCACCTAGCGATGCTGAAGGATCGATCCATTATTTGTTTTGGTGGCGAGGATTGGTGGTATCACCATCCGCACTCAAAGGCCCACCTGATGCGCCGCTTCGCCCGCGCGGGAAATCGTGTGATCTTCGTCAATTCGATTTCGATGGGATTGGCTTCGATTAGAAACAAGGATCTGTTGCCTCGCATCAAGCGAAAGCTGAAGAGCTTTGCGAAGCTCGCGCGAACTACTGAGGAAGGAATCACGGTAGTTTCGCCGGTCGTCGTGCCGTTCTTTGGGAGCGCCATCGCAACCGCAGCCAATCGCCGTCTACTGACTGCCCAGATTGCTGCGCTCGCGCGCCGGCGAGGTTTGTCGAATCCAATTCTGTGGATTGCTATTCCGACGGCATTCGAAGTCGTGGGCCACTTGAACGAGTCGCTGGTCGTCTATCATGTCTCAGACAAGTACGACGCGAACACTATGGATCATGCGACCGATCCGGCCTTCATACGCGCGCTGCATGAACGCGCGATCGATGCGGCCGATCTGATTTTTTACTCCAGCCGCAAGTTGTTGAATGAAGCCACGCGTGGACTCGAGAAATCCCATCTGCTTGAACAAGCCGTGGATTTTGAACATTGGTCCCGCGTCAGTACCGGCGAGATCAATACGGCGAAGGAGATAGAACAAATTCCGGGGCCGCGCATTGGATACTTTGGCGCCATCGAGCCTTGGCTAATCGATCAGGAATTGATCAGGCTGGCTTCGCGCGAGCGCCCGGAATGGCAATGGATTTTCATCGGCAATAAATCGCGAGGTTTGAAGATCGAGAGCCTGCCGAACGTTCATTTTCTGCCGCCGGTTTCTTACCAGGAGTTGCCGAATTACGCGGCAGGTTTCGATGTCTGCGTCTTACCGTGGGATACCAAAGTTACTTTTACGAGTTACGGTTCGGCGATCAAAGTGCGCGAGTATCTTGCGTCCGGCAAACCTGTAGTGATTTCTGGCCTGCCTGAATACGAATCGATGAGCGACGTGTTGCGAATTGCGCGCAGTCGAGATCAGTTTCTTGAATTGGTTGACGAGGCGCTGCAAGAGGAAGGAACTGAGTTGGCGCAAGCCCGGCAGGATTCAGTGCGTGACGGAACATGGGACGCACGCGCGGAGTGGGTTAGCAAATTGATCGAGCAGGCGCTAGTGAAAAAGTGTGTCTCGCCAGCGTAGTTGTCAGGCTTAAAAGCCTTGAAATCTCGTGGCAAAAAACCGCAAAGCGGTTGCGGCCTCCAGCCCAGGGTTGCCGGCCGCGACTACCCTGGGTCCAAGTTTCTTCGAAAAAATTTCCCAACCGCAAGGCGGTTGCGTCATTACCTCGCCAAAACAAGAATGGACGCAACCGCTTTGCGGTTGATTGGGTTTTTTATCTGTGATCCCAGGGTAGCCGAGGCGGCAACCCTGGGCTGGAGGACACAACCGCTTTGCGGTTAAGAATCGAGCAAGACTCTAGTTCAGGCTTTTTGGTTTCAGAAAAGGTAGAACTCTTCTAGTCAGACCTCCGGCCCACGCAACGGTGAAGCCGACAAAAGCGAACAGAAAATAATCTACGGCCAACACGTAACGATATTC
>WNFT01006015.1_pt1 | contig 10673 bp, 8 predicted proteins | sample 5400191 | NCBI WGS metagenome assembly WNFT01 (sample SAMN13153359, study PRJNA577476) | soil metagenome | isolation source: 80 cm saprolite under Madrone tree | place: USA:California | collected 2016-06-14
TTCTAGCTTCCGGCGCCCGTCGCGATCTATTTCAACCGGTTGAAACGGATCTCTCCAAATCACCGGAACCTGCCTGAGGTCGGGGACCATCGCTGATCCTTGCCGCGCCCGGCGCTGCTGAAGCTTCGACCTGCCCATCTGACGACTTGCCCCGGGGCAAGCTCGCTGTGAACAACTTCGGAACGGCGAACTCCTGAGTGCTACACAGCTTGAGGCGGAGCTGGCCCTCAGCAGGGCGACTCGTGCCGGCGTGCCGGCACGAGTTCGAGGTGACCGACTCACGACTCCCGCGCGGTCACTCCGCCGCTCACTTCGTGAGGGCCAACCGGATCTCCGCCAGGGCCGCCGGAAACGCCAGACGCCGCCGCACCGCGACCACGTCGCCGTTCGCTCCCCGCGCCGCCGCGCGGATCGCGTCCACCCGCTCCGCGCCGAGCAGCCGGTTCACGTCTACCGGCTTCCCTTCCCGCGCTCCATCCGCCAGCTCCGAGGCGACCTCCGCGGCCGTGCGCCGCAACTGCGTGCAGATCTCTCCGAGCGTCGCGCCAGAAGCGCAGAGCTTCCACAACTCAGCGCCGGCGCCGCGCCGCAGGGCAACGGGCCCGTAACCCTGCGCAACCGGCTCGTGGACCGCCGGCTCCGATGGAGGCGGCTGCAGCTCGAGTTGGGGCACCGGCACGGCCACCACTTCGGCCACCACGGGAGCGCTCTCCGCCTTCTGCGCCGCGCGCGTGATGGCCACCACCCGCTCGCCGTACCGCTGCCACCGGCTGGGTCCCGCGCCCTTCACCAGCAAGAAGCTGCGCTCGTCGCCGGGGAGCGCCCGCGCCAGCTCCCGCAGCGTGGCGTCATGGAAGACGACGTACGGCGGCACCCGGGTCTCCCTCGCCAGCTCGGTCCGCAGCGCGCGCAGTTTCTCGAAGACCGCCTCGTCGTACGGCGAGTCGTCGGACGCCGGCGGGCCCGCGGCCTTCCGGGTTCTCGGGGCCGCGGCCACGTCTTCAGGCTCGGGTGCCCGGCTCCCCTTGCAGCTCTCGCAGGCTTCGCATCCACGCGGCGCATCCGCGTCGCCGAAGTACCGGAGCAGGTTCTGCCGCCGGCACCCGCGCGTGTCCGCGAAGCGCACCAGCCGGTCCAGCATCTGCCGCTCACGCGCCACCCGCAGCTCGAGCAGCTCGAAGTCCACCGCCAGGTCCTCCGGGGCGACCGAGGGCGTGGCGACGAAGAACTGCCCGTCGCGTCCCAATCCTCGCTCCAGGTGCCCGGCGCTCTCCAGGAGCCGCACCGCTCCCGACAGCTCCGAGGTGCCGACCCCGCAGGCGCGCGCGAGCTCTTCCGTCGTTCCCTTGAGCAACCCGCGCGCCGCCCCCCAGGCGCGCTCGACCAGATCGCGCGAAGGCCGCCCCGCTTCGATCATCCGCCGCTGCATCATCACGTCGGCGAAGTTGAAGAGGAGCAGCGCGTGACTCGGGAGCCCGTCGCGCCCGGCGCGGCCGATCTCCTGGTAGTACGCCTCCAGCGAGCGCGGCACGTCGAAGTGGGCGACGAATCGGATGTCCGCCTTGTCCACGCCCATTCCGAACGCGTTGGTGGCGACGATCACCTTCGCCTCGCCGCGCGCGAACTGATCCTGGACCGAAGTGCGCTCGGAGTCGGCCATTCCCGCGTGGTACCCGAGCGCGTCCACCCCCGCCGCCCGCAGCGTGGCGACGATCTTCTCCACGTTCTTCCGCGTGGCCGCGTAGATGATGCCGGGACCTCCCAGCCGAGCCAGCGCGAGCAGGCGACCCAGCTTGTCCTTGTCCCCGGTCACCCGCAGCACTTCGATGAAGAGGTTGGGCCGGTCGAACCCCGCCACGAACACGCGGGGGTCCCGCAGCTCCAGCGCATCGGCGATGTCGCGGCGGACCTCGGGCGTGGCGGTGGCGGTGAGCGCCAGCACCCGCTCCGCCCGGAGCTGCTCGCGGGCTCGGGCCAGCTGCTGGTACTCCGGCCGGAAGTCGTGGCCCCAGGCGGAGATGCAGTGCGCCTCGTCGACCGCGAGCAGGGGTACCGCCAGCCCCGCCATTGCCGAGAGGAACGAAGGAGACTTGAAGCGCTCGGGCGCGACGTACACCAGCCGATACTCGCCCCGGCGCAGCGCCCCCTGCCGCTCCTGCCGCTCGGGATCGCTCAGCGAGCTGTTGATGAAGGCCGCCGCGATTCCCCTGGCCCGCAGCGCGTCCACCTGGTCCTTCATCAGGGCGACGAGCGGCGAGACCACCACCGTGGTGCCCTCGAGCAACAGCGCGGGCAGCTGGTAGCAGAGGCTCTTGCCGCCTCCGGTGGGCAGGATGGCGATGGTGGGCCGGCCCGAAAGCACCGACCGGACGATGGCCTCCTGCCCCCTGCGGAACCCCTCGTACCCGAAGTGCTGCTTCAACGCCTCGGACAGCTCCATCTCCCCTCCTCCTTACCCCACGCCCTCGCGGCGAACGAGCGAAACCGGATCCGGTGGGGGACACGCGCCTTCCACGGCGCTGTGCACGCCGTTTTCGGCGAGCACCAGGTGGTCGACCACGCGGATGGACAGCGTGTGTCCCGCCTCGTCGAGCAGGAGCTGCAGGCGCTGGTCCTCGGGGGAAGGCGACGGATCGCCCGAGGGATGATTGTGCACGAACGCCACCGCCGGAGCGCGATGCAGCAGCGCCGGAGCGAACGCCTCCCGCGCGGACACCGAGCATTGCGTCAGGCCCCCACGGGCGATGCGCACGGACTGGATTTCTTGAAGGCGCGAGCTCAGCAACACCGCCCAGAACTCCTCGTGGGGCAGGTGCGCCAGCCGCGCCCAGAGCACGGCAGCGACCTCGCCGGCGCGGAGCAGACGCCTGCGCTCGCCCGAAGGCGCGAGCGCGACCCGGCGGCCGAGCTCGACTGCGGCGAGCACCCGCGCGGTGAGCGGAGGGCTCATCCCGGACTCCAGCAAGAGCTCTCCCGCGCCGGCGCGCCGCAAGCCCCGAAGCCCGCGCGCCAGCAGCCGGGAGGCCAGCAGATCGTCGCGCGCTCCGAGGACGACGCGGAGCAGCTCCGTATCGGGCAGCTCCGCCGCGCCTTCGCTGAGGATCCGTTCCCCCGGTGCCACGGCCGCGCTCAGTTGCAGCGCGTGTGCCAGGCGCCCGTCCCAAGGCCCCCAGTGCAGGGCGTCCCCGGAGGGGTACCAGGATCGGACACCCGGGTTCGGACCGGCGTCTCAGAATCGAGCGCTGAGCGCGAAGAACGCCTTGATCTTGTCGTTGGTCTCGCGCAACCGCGCCGAGAGCGTGCGCACGAAGGTCCAGAGCAGCTCGTAGGCGAGGTCCTTGTGGAGGAACATCAGCTCTTCCAGGTCCGCCTTCTGGATGACGTACAGCGTGCAGGGGGCCTGCGCGGTGGCGTCGGCGCTGCGGGGCGTGTCGTCGATCAGCGCCATCTCGCCGAAGTAGCTGCCCGCCTCCAGGATGGCCAGCGCCTCCTCCCCCACCCCGGGGACCATCTTGGAGATGCGCACCTTGCCCGAGCCGATCAGATACATCTCGGTCCCCACCTCGCCCTCGTGGAAGATCTTCTCGTTGGCGCGGGCCTGCTTCTGGGCGGCGATGTTCGCCACCTTCTGGAGGTGGTCCGCCGTCAGGTTCGCGAACAGGGGAATCTTCTTGAGCTGGGCGGGATCCAAGGCTCCTCGGCGCGTCCGAGTCTACCAGAAGCACCGGGCAGGCGCCGCTCTTCCGAGGTAGACTCCGCGCGCCTCCAACAGGAGACTTCGTGGAGAAGCACCAGGTCGTCATCATCGGTTCGGGGCCGGCGGGGTATACCGCCGCCGTCTACGCCGCCCGCGCGAATCTCAAGCCGGTGCTCTTCACCGGCACGCAGCCGGGCGGCCAGCTCACCATCACCACCGACGTGGAGAACTACCCGGGATTCCCCAAAGGCATCCTGGGGCCGGAGATGATGGAGCTGTTCAGGGCCCAGGCCGAACGTTTCGGGACCCGGATCATCGACGGCGTGGTCACCAAGGTGAATCTGAAGAAGCGGCCATTCCATGTGGTGGCCGACAGCGGGCAGGAGATGCTGGCGGAGACCGTGATCATCTCGACCGGCGCCTCGGCGAAGTGGCTGGACATCCCCTCGGAGAAGCTGCTCTCCGGGCACGGCGTCTCCGCTTGCGCGACCTGCGACGGCTTCTTCTTCCGGGGCAAGGAAGTCGGCGTGGTCGGCGGCGGCGACACGGCCATGGAGGAGGCGAACTTCCTCGCCAAGATGGTGAGCAAGGTCACCGTCATCCACCGGCGCGAGGAGCTGCGGGCGAGCAAGGTGATGCAGGATCGCGCCAAGGCGAATCCGAAGATCGGCTGGGCCTTCAACCAGGAAGTGGTCGAGGTCCTGGGCGACAAGCAGAGCGGCGTCCGCGGCATCCGCACCAAGGACACGAGGACGGGCGAGATCCGCGAGCACCCCATGGGCGGCCTCTTCGTCGCCATCGGACACCAGCCGAACACCGACCTCTTCAAGGGCCAGCTGGAGATGGACCCGGTGGGCTACATCAAGGTGCAGCCGGGGACCACGAAGACGTCGGTGCCGGGCGTGTTCGCCTCCGGCGACGCGGCCGATCCGGTCTATCGCCAGGCCGTCACCGCGGCGGGAACGGGCTGCATGGCGGCCATCGACGCCGAGCGCTTCCTCACGGAAGCCGGACACGCCTGAGGGGCGGTTACCGCGGCAGCTTGCGGGTGCGGGGCGGCGTCAGGGGCTGGTTGGCCCGCGGCTGCGGCGCTTCGTCCGTCCGGTTCCAGTCGCCGGTGCGCCCGCCGCTCTTGTGCACCAGACGGACCGACACGACCTCCATGCCGCGGTCGTGCCGCTTGGCCATGTCGTAGATGGTCAGCGCGGCGGCCATGGCGCCGGTGAGCGCCTCCATCTCCACTCCGGTCCGCTCGACGGCGTGCACGCGCGCTTCGATGCGCACCACCCCCGCGCTCTCGTCGCAGGCCACGTCCACGTCGGCCCCGGCCAGGACGATGGGGTGGCAGAGAGGAAGGATGTCGGGCGTGCGCTTCGCCGCCATGATCCCCGCGAGGCGGGCGGCGGCCAGCGCATCCCCCTTCTCCAGCCGGCCTTCGTTGAGCAGCTTGAGGGTCTCTCGCGAGCAGCGCAGCTCGGCGCGCGCGATCGCCACCCGCGACGTCCGATCCTTCTCCCCCACGTCGATCATCTTCATGGGCGGATTTTACAGTCCGCGGTCGCGGAGCTGCTCGTCGTCCTCGCCGTTCAGGTGACCGACCTCGTGCATCAGCGTGTCGCGCACTTCCCGCCGCAGCTCGTCGTCGTTGTGCGCCGCCCGGGCCAGGTTGCGCCGGTAGAGGAGGATGGTGGGCTTGGCGTCCGAGGGAGCGCTCTCCGGCGGGGGGCGGAACAAGCCGAGGATGCCCGGCGAGAGCGGCGGGTCGGTCGCCACCAGGTCCTTCACCTCGGGGAGATCGGTCACCTCGAAATCGGCGCGCGCCAGCCCGGCCTTGACCGCCGGGGGCAGCTTGTCGACCTCTTCCTCGACGATCTTCTGGAACACGCTCCGGGGCGTCTGCGAGGTGCCCTTGAAAGCGTCCGGGTCGAGCTTGTGCGCGCGGGCGAAGTGCGCGGCGGCCGCCATGTCGTCCTGCGCCCGCTCGGCGATCAGGCCGAGGTAGTGCTCGGCCCAGGCGTCCGGGACTTCGTTGGCGAGCCTCGAGAGCTCGTGCTTGGCCTGGTCGAATTTGCAGAGCTCGAAGAGGGCCACGCCCTTCTCCCGGCGCGCCTCGCGGTCCTTCGGCTCGTACTCGAGCGCCTTGGTGGACGCGGCCAGCGCATCGGCGGGCCGGCCCAGGTCGTCCAGGGCCATCGCTTCCAGCAGGTGCAGCTCCTTGAGCAGCGAGCGGTCGCGGATCTTGTGGGCGCGGGGCAGCGCCCGCTTCACGTACTGCAGCGCCAGCTCCAGGTCGTCGCGCGCGCCCAGTCGGCGGACGTGCAGGTCGGCGCTGGAGCGCAGCACTTCGGGGTCGTCCGGATCGATGGCCAGGGCCCGCGCGTAGGCCGTGCGCGCTTCCTCGATGTGGCCCAGCTCGGCGAGCGCGGCGCCGCGGAAATGGTGCGCGGCCACGCTGGTCGGGTCGGTCCTGGTGGCCTCGCGCGCGCACTCCAGGGCGTCCTCGTAGCGGCCTCCCTCGAAGTCGCGGGACGCCTGGTCGAGCAGCTCGGGAAGGGCGGGATCGTGGCCTCCAGTCGACGCCAGGCAGGGGGCCGCCGGGGCGCGCGGCTGCGGCCGCGCATCGGACGGAGCGTCCAACGGCTTGGCCACGGAGGCGGAAGGTCCGCCTCCAGTCCCCGATTTCAGCACCGGGATGGGCGCGGGGCTCGAGGTGCTTGCGTCCTTCCTGCACGCGGCCAGCGCGGCCAACGCGCCCGCGGCCGCGGCGACCAGGAGCAACCGGTAGCGGAGCTTGTGTGTCATCGCTGGCTTGTCGAACACGCGAGCTTGGCCTCCGGCTTCCCGAGAGGCGGCCCAGGTGGCACCCACACGGTACCACACGGCGGCCTCCCAGGCAGGCCCTCGATCGTCAGTGTGACTGGCAACCGGCCCGCGCTCAAGTTCCTTTCGCGCAGGCCGAAGGCCCTACGACTTGAGGAACAGCAGCGGTCCTTTCCAGAGCACGCGGCGGCGGAGCTCGGCGCTCAAGCCGGCTGTCTTCAGGGCCTCGTCCGCCTTGGGGAGTGCGAGGAGGTCGGTGGCACCCTCACCGATGTCGCTGGTCAGGACGATCCGCTCGGCCCCGTGCTTGGAGATGACCCCGGCGGCGTCCCCGGCTTCGAACAGTCCTGGTTGGAGCGTCAGTCCGCACCAGCAGCCCATCGCGCGGGCGAGCACGAACGTCTCGGGGCTGACGTGGTCGATGAGGACGCGGGACGGGTCGAGGGGCGAGGAGTGGACCAGCGCCAGCACGCGCCGCGTCCGGGCCGCCTTCTCCTTGTCCGGCGTGTGCACGATGACCGGACGGCGCAGCCGGACCGCCAGCTCGAGCTGGCGGGAGAAGATGTCCTCCTCGCGCTCTCCGCCGGCGTGGAGCCCGAGCTCGCCCAGGGCGACCACGCGCGGATCGTCGAAATAATGCGGGAGCCGCTGGAGGAGCTCGTCCACCCCGTGCCAGGGGATGCGCGCGGGGTGCAGCGCGAGCGCGACCATGGGACGGATGCCGGCCGTCAGGAGCCTCTGGGCCTGCAGCTCGACCAGCTCGTCCCAGTAGCGGCGCAGCTCCGCGGCTCCGGCCGCCCCGGCATCGCGGGCGCAGGTGACCGCCGCTTTCACGCCGAAGTACGCCAAGGTGGCCAGATCCGCATCGCGGATGCCGTCGGCGTGCAGATGCAGGTCCACGAACATCGCATCGACGGTAACATGTGGCATGCACTTGGCAGGAGGCGTTCGACTGCCTACCAGACCGGGACATCCGCGGAGGGGGAAGGTCTTGTCGAACGCAGGACAGAAGATCGCGGCCGTCGTGCTTGCAGCGGGCAAGGGCACCCGGATGAAGTCCGGCAAGGCCAAGGTGCTGCACGAGGCCAATGGCCGGCCCATCGGCTTCTATCCCATCCGCTGCGCGCTGGCCTTGGACGCCGCGCCGGTGGTCGTGGTGGTCGGGCACCAGGCGCAGTCGGTCGAGGAGGAGATGTCGCGGCTGTTCGCCGGCGCGGCCCTCCGATTCGCCCTGCAAGCCGAGCAGCTGGGAACGGGCCACGCGGTGCTCTCCGCCGAGCCGGCGCTGCGCGGGTTCGAGGGCAGCGTGCTCGTCCTCGCCGCCGACGTGCCGCTGATCCGGCCGGAGACGCTGCAGAAGCTGGTGAGCGCGCGGCAGGGGGCCGACGTGGCGTTGATCAGCTGCCGCGCCATCGATCCCACGGGCTACGGGCGCATCGTGCGCGGGCCCGACGGCGCGGTGACCCGCATCGTGGAGGAGAAGGACGCCTCGGCCGCCGAGCGGAAGATCACCGAGGTGAACGCCAGCATCTACCTGGTGGATGCGAAGTTCCTCTTCTCGGCCCTGCGCGGGCTCGGGCGCGGCAACGCCCAAGGCGAGTACTATCTGACCGACATCGTCGCCAGGGGCCGCGCCGTCGCGGTCGAGGCGGAGGAGAGCGAAGTGTCCGGCGTCAACGATCGCGCGCAGCTCGCCCGCAGCGCCGCCCAGCTGCGCGAGCGCCGCAATGCGCAATTGATGAAGGACGGCGTGACGCTGGTGGATCCGTCGGTCACGTACGTCGAGGAGGGCGTCGAGGTGGGCGCCGACACGGTGCTGGAACCGATGGTCTCGCTGCGGGGGAAGACCCGGGTGGGCCGCGGCGTCCACGTCGGGCAGGGCTGTGTGATCGTGGACAGCGAGCTCGCGGACGGGGCGCAGATCCTGCCCTACACCCACCTGGAGGGCGCGAGGATCGGGCCGGCCGCGCAGGTCGGTCCCTTTGCGCGGCTGCGGCCCGGTGCACAGGTTGCCGAGCAGGCGAAGGTGGGAAATTTCGTGGAGTTGAAGAAGACGGTGCTGGGGAAGGGGAGCAAGGCGAACCACCTGACGTATCTCGGGGACGCGGTGGTCGGGGAAGGGTGCAACATCGGGGCGGGCACCATCACCTGCAACTACGACGGGACGAACAAGTCCGTGACCACCATCGAGGACGGCGCGTTCATCGGCAGCGACACCCAGCTGGTCGCGCCGGTGAAGATCGGGAAGGGCGCCTACGTGGGCAGCGGGACCACGGTGCGCGAGGACGTCCCCGCGGGGGCGCTGGCGGTCAGCGCGGGCAAGCAGCGCAACATCGAGGGATGGGTTGCGAACAAGTCCCCGGCGCGGCGGAAGAAGGATTCGGGGGAGCGATAAGCATGTGCGGCATCGTGGGGTACGTGGGGGACGAGGAGTGCGCGGGCCTGCTGGTCGACGGGCTGCGCAAGCTGGAATACCGCGGCTATGACTCGGCCGGCGTCGCCGTGCTCGGCGACAAGGGCCTCGCGGTGGTGCGGGCCAAGGGGAAGCTCGCCAACCTCGAGAAGAAGCTGGGCGAGTCGATGCCCAAGGGCGCGACCGGAATCGGCCACACCCGCTGGGCCACGCACGGCAAGCCCTCCGACGAGAACGCGCATCCGCACAAGTACGGCGGGGTGGCGGTGGTCCACAACGGCATCCTCGAGAACCACCTGGAGCTGAAGGAGACGCTGTCCAAGGCGGGGCACAAGTTCAGCTCGGAGACCGACACCGAGATCTTCGCCCACCTGATCCAGGTGGAGATCGAGAAGGGCCTCAGGCTTCCCGAGGCGGTGCGCGCGGCGCTGCGCAACGTGCGGGGCACGTACGCGCTGGCGGTGGTCTCGGAGAAGTTTCCCGAGATGCTGGTGGTCTCCAAGAACGCGAGCCCGCTGGTGGTCGGGCTGGGCCAGGACTGCAACTTCGTCGCTTCCGACGTTCCCGCCATCCTGGCGCACACCCGCGACGTCATCTACCTCGAGGAAGGCGACTTCGCGGTCATCACCAAGGGCGCGGTCGAGCTCACCGACAAGGCCGGACAGAAGCTCTCCCGCGGCGTCAAGCGCATCGACTGGACGCCGACCATGGCGGAGAAGAACGGCCACAAGCACTTCATGCACAAGGAGATCCACGAGCAGGCGCGCGCGCTGACCGACACCATCCGCGGCCGCGCCAGCGTGGAGGAGGGCGACGTCTACCTCGACGGCTGCCGCCTCGACGCGAAGCTGGTGCAGAAGCTGGCCAAGGTGCAGATCGTGGCTTGCGGCACCTCCTGGCACGCCTCGCTCACCGGCAAGCTGATGATCGAGACGCTGGCGAGGATCCCGGTCGAGGTCGACCTGGCCAGCGAGTTCCGCTACCGCGAGCCGCTGGTGGACCAGAACACCCTCTGCGTCGCGGTCTCGCAATCGGGCGAGACGGCCGACACGCTGGGGAGCTTCCGCGAGGCGAAGTCCCGCGGCGCCCGCGGCCTGGCCATCTGCAACGTGGTGGGGAGCGCCATCGCCCGCGAGGCCGACGACGTGCTCTACACGCACGCCGGTCCCGAGATCGGCGTCGCCTCCACCAAGGCGTTCACCACCCAGCTCGCGGCGCTCTTCCTGCTCGCCGTGCGCCTGGGGCGGCTGCGCGGGACGCTGACGGCGCAAGAGGCGCAGCACCACTTGCAGGCGCTCAACGAGGTGCCCATGCAAGTCGAGCGCGTCCTCAAGTACGAGGACGTGATCAAGCAGGCGGCCTACAAGTTCAGCCAGGCGCGCGACCTGCTCTTCCTCGGCCGGGGGCCGCAGTACCCGGTGGCGCTGGAGGGCGCCCTCAAGCTGAAGGAGATCTCGTACATCCACGCCGAGGGATACGCGGCGGGCGAGATGAAGCACGGTCCCATCGCCCTGATCGACGAGAACATGCCGGTGATGGTGCTGGCCCCGCGCGACTCGGCGTCCGAGGCGGGCGTGAACTACGAGAAGATCCTGGGCAACATCCAGGAAGTGCGCGCCCGCGGCGGGCGGGTCATCGCCATCCACTCGGAAGGCGATACGCAGGTGCCGGCGCTGGCCGAGGCGGCGATCCCGCTGCCACAAGTGAACCCGCTGCTCATGCCGATGGTGTCGGTGATCCCCA
>WNFT01025744.1_pt1 | contig 10673 bp, 11 predicted proteins | sample 5400191 | NCBI WGS metagenome assembly WNFT01 (sample SAMN13153359, study PRJNA577476) | soil metagenome | isolation source: 80 cm saprolite under Madrone tree | place: USA:California | collected 2016-06-14
GTATGGTGCTCGGTCAGCCGATAAGTGGTGAGCACGTAAGGAAAACGCGGATCGCCCGGGGGCGCGAAACGGTTTTCGTTTCGTGTGAACCAGTTCACCACCGGGTTGGTGTCGCGCGAATAGAGCGGATTTCTCACGGGCGATTCCAGCGGCTCGTAATGCGTCGGGAGCGGACCATCCTGCAGGCCTTTCGGCACATACATCCAGCCGAGGCCGTCCTCGTGTAAAATGAACGGCGCATCGCCGCGCTGGCCGTCAAGCCCAGCCTCGTTGCCTTGCGGCCGGTAATTCGGAGGTTTGTTTGGCTTAAAGTCAGGAACGTCGATGCCGGTCCATTTTCCCGATTCCCACCAGACAAGTTTCTTGCGTTCGCTCCACGGTTCGCCGTTTGGCTTCGCGCTTGCGCGATTGTAAATGATGCGGCGATCGCTCGGCCAACTGAAGCCCCAGCCGTGTCCGAGATAATCTTTCGACTGGCGCGTGTTCGCTTTGTTCACGCCGTCACGATTGAAAACGCCCGAGTAAATCCAGGCACCGCACGCGGTCGATCCGTCAGCTCTGAGTTCGTTGTAATCGGCGACCTGCGGACCATGATGGTGGCGCCCTTCTCGATCTTTCCCAAAAACAATTCCTTCTGCGTTTGATTGCAGCTCTGTTTTCCAGCCGTTGATCTCCGCCAGCACCGCTTCCATTTTCGGCTCGCCGAGCTCGTCTTCCGGATACCACCAATCGAGCGCGCGCAATGGTTCGTCCATCGGATCGTCTGACGCCTTTGCTTTCGCGATCAATCTCAAAGCCAGTTGGTGAATGAACCACGCTTCGGATCGACAATCCCCCGGCGGCTCGACCGCTTTTTCGCGCCATTGCAAAAGCCGCTGTGTATTCGTGAACGCGCCTTCTTTTTCCGCATGGCCAGCCGCGGGAAAGAAAAAGACTTCCGTCTCGATTTCTTCCGTTTTTAATTCGCCGCGCTCGATTTCAGCCGAGTCACGCCAAAACCTGGCCGGCTCGGTTTCGACCATGTCGCGTACGACAAACCATTTTAGTTTCGCCATCGACTTCCGTTGGAAACGCGAGTTTGGCGCGCCGACAGCCGAATTCTGCCCGATCAAAAACATTCCCTCCATTTTTCCGTCCGCCATGTCGTAGAGGTATTCGAAGAAGGAATGATCGGCGGTGAGTTTCGGAAGCCAGTTGTAACCGAAATCGTTTTCCGCGGTCGCGTGTTCCCCGTAATACGCTTTCATCAAGCTGATGAAATACGCGGGCGTGTTCGACCAGAGCCCGGTCTTCGGGGTGCGCGCATCGAGATATTTTTGCAGCGTCTCGTCACTTCCGCCGAGCGGCATCGCCAGATAACCGGGCAAAATGTCATAGAGCGTGGGGATATCGGTCGAGCCCTGGATCGAAGCGTGGCCGCGCAAGGCGAGAATGCCACCGCCGGGCCGGCCGATGTTGCCCAACAACAATTGCAAGATCGAGGCGGTGCGAATGATTTGCACCCCTTTGGAGTGTTGCGTCCAGCCAACGGCGTAACAAATCGCCGCCGTTTTGTCCGGGCCCGATGCCCTAACGAGTGTGTCGGCAACTTTGTGAAAAAGCACCGGCGGGATGCCGCAGACTTTCTCGACCATTTCCGGTGTGTAGCGCGCGAAATGGCGTTTCAATTTTTGAAAAACACATTGTCGATCTTGCAATGTGAGATCGCGCTCAGGAAAGCTGAGGCCTTCGCCTTTGTATTGCCAGCTCTGCATCGAGTAATTGCGCGTGTCTTCGTTCCAGCCGGAGAAGAAACCATCGGCGTTATCTTCCGGATCCCGATAGTCGTCGCGCAAAATGCAGGACGCATTCGTGTAGTGAACCACGTACTCGCGGAAGAATAGTTCGTTCTCGATGACGTGATGGATGATTCCGCCGAGAAACGTGATGTCGCTGCCGGCGCGGATCGGCACCCAGATATTAGCCAGCGCGCTCGTCCGTGAAAATCGTGGATCGACATGGATGATGGTCGCGCCGCGCTCCTTTGCTTTCATGACCCAGCGAAAACCGACTGGATGCGCCTCGGCCATCGAAGAGCCTTCGATCAAAATGCAATCCGCGTTGGCCAGGTCTTGTTGCGCGGTCGTAGCTCCGCCCCGGCCGAAGGAGGTGCCCAGACCGGGCACCGTGCTGCTATGTCATATCCGGGCCTGGTTGGACACACAGACCATCCCAAGGCCTCCGGTGAAGAGCTTTTTGATCAGATAATTTTCTTCGTTGTCGAGCGTGGCGCCGCCGAGATGGCAAAGCGCGGTGGTGTGATTGATTGTCGAACCGTTTTCTTGCCCAACGAATGTGCGTTTGCGCGATTCCCAAACACGATCGGCCACCATGTCCATCGCGCGATCAAGCGAAATCTCCGTCCATTCCTTCGCGCGCGGCGCGCGATATTTCATTTTCGTTTCGCGTCGGGAATGGGTGAGCAATTGATACGATGCCGCGCCCTTCGGACAAAGATTACCCTGGCTGATCGGGCTTTCCGGATCACCTTCGATGGAGATCAGTTTGCCGTCCTTGTGATAAACGAGCTGACCGCAACCAACGCCGCAGTACGGACAAATTGAGCGCGCCACTTTCGCGCCGTCGATGCGAGCATGCATCGCCCGTGTTTTGTCCGACATCGACTCAAGGCCGGTGCCGTCTTTGCGTTCGCGAATTTGCCGAACGAGCGGCCATTTCGAAAGCAGACCGATCATAAATCCTGTCTTAATTTCTTCGCGTGCAGGGTCACTGCCGGTCACTCAAGAATGTCACCATGCAGCGGGCAAAGCCAGCGAAAAAATAGCATAGACTGACATTCACATTGATCATCGCCGTCGAGGGGGTCTAACGACGATCGGCAGCAGAATCGAAACGGCCATCACGCCTGCGATGACATGGAACGCTCCAACGTAATTGCCGGTAGTCTCACGCATGCGCGCGAGGTAGAGGGGCCCGAAAACGCTGGCAAAACTCCACGCCGTCAGCATCAGTCCGTAGATGGGCCCGACGTTTTTCGGTCCAAAATAATCCGCAGTGAACGCTGGCATGGTGCCAAATCCTCCTCCGTAGCACATGAGAATGACGAAAGTGACCATAGTAATCATTGACGGAACGGCGATGCTCGGAAGGAACCAAAAGAGAAAAACTTGCAGAACGAACATGACGGCGAATGTCGCGCGCCGCGTGATGACGTCGGACAGCCACGCCCAAAAAACGCGGCCCACCGCATTACCGAGACTGGCGATTCCGACCATTCCGCCGGCAGCCAACGCGCTCACGCCGGTGAGTTCCTGAAAAATCGGCGCTTCTTGCGAAATGACGGCAATGCCGGCGCACACATTCAAAAATAGAGTCAGCCAAAGCACCCACCATTGCCAGGTTTTCAGCGCTTCCGATAGGACGAAATCGTGTCCGGCCCGCTGTGAGGTTTCCTTCGCGCTCGGCGTCCATCCTTCCGGCTGCCAGCCCTCGGGAGGATTTTGCATGAACAACGCGGCGATAATCGCGACGATGAAATACGCGACGCCGAGATACGCGAATGTCGGCAACACACCGACGGATTGAATGAGTCGCGTCGCCACTGGCGCGGTGATCAGCGCGCCGGCACCGAAACCGCCGACGGCGATGCCGGTGATGAGACCGCGGCGATCGGGAAACCACTTCACCAACACAGCAACGGGAACGATGTAGCCGAGTCCAAGCCCGAGCCCGCCGATGAAGCCATAGCTCAGATACAACCACCAAAGTTTGTTCGCAGAGAAGCTCGTCAGAAAAACGCCGAGGCCATAGAGCGTTGCCCCGGTAAGCGCGACGACCCGAGGCCCTTTTCGATTCATCCACAATCCGCCAAAGAACGCAGCGAAGCCCAGCACAAAAATGCTGACCGTAAAGGTGAGCGTGACTTGCGAAATGCTCCAGCCAAACTGTTTCGACAACGGAATGCGGAAAACACTCCACGCGTAAACGGCACCCAAAACGATCTGAAGAAACACGCCAGCGGTCGCAATGACCCAACGACTACGAGTTTTCATTATTTTCTTCGTCGCGCGTTTTGTCCGACATCGCTTCAAGGCCGGTGCCGTGGGTGCGCTCACGAATTTGACGAATCAGCGGCCATCTCGAGAGCAACGCAGTGAGCGATGTCATGTCGTTCAGTCCTCGCTTAAGCGGCAGTCTTTATTGCTACGTTTTCTATGGGCAACGGTAAAGTGCGAAAAAATTTCTGCGCGAGATCCTCCGGCGAGAGTGATTTGCCGAAGGCGGGCATGTTCACGCCGCCGTTTACGATGCGGATGACGATGTCGCTTTCGGCAAGTTTATCGCCTACGTAAGTCAGATCTGGACCGCGACGGCCGCCATAGCCATCGACCAAGTGGCAATTGAGACAGCCTTTGTCGCGAAAGAGTTTTGCGCCGGTGAACACTGGGCCGGTCGTAGCACCAACTACTTTTTCCGGCAGCGGTTGCGGGTCGAAGTTCGGCGACCACGGCGAGTTTGCTCCGGCAATCCAGAGCGAGCCGATCATAATTACGCTGAGCAGCACCACCGCGATCGACCATGGCCGCCGCGATGGCGCGCGCTCACCTCTGTTGTTCAGTATCGGCGCCGCCAGCAAAACAATGCCGATGATCACCGGTGCGAGAATCATCACGTAGCCTTCGACCTCCGGCGGGATCAACGCGAGCAGCGCGAAGGCCCAAAGCAAATACCAGTCAGGCCGCGGGTCGGCATTGAGGACGCTGGGGTCCGGCGGGGCGTCGAGCTTTGGCGGCCCGACAAAGTACGAAAGCAAGGCGATCACCACGAGCACCCCGGTACCGAAAACGAAATCCCGCCAGGCGCCTTCGGGCCAGAATGGACGCCCGGTCTTGTGCATCCGTTCTTCATATTCGGCTCGATAGGTTGCCGGATCGACTACCATACCCGCAACCGGCGGCTCGGCGATGCCGTGGCGCAACACCAGCATGAGATGTATGCCGATGAAAAGGAATATGAGCGCGGGCATGATGAAAACATGGATGGCGAAAAAGCGGCTCAACGTTGCGCCACCGATCGCCGTTCCACCGAGGATAAATTGCGCCAGAAAATCGCCGATGAACGGCACCCGACCCGCCTGTTCAGCAGCTACGACGACAGACCACGCGGCGGTTTGGTCCCAGCGCAACAGTTGGCCGGTGAATCCCATCACGATCGTGAATGCGAGGAGCAGCACGCCGGTGGTCCAATTCATCTCGCGCGGATACTTGTAGGAGCCAAATAAAAATGTCTGCGCCATGTGCGCCCCTACCATCAGCACCATGGCCGACGCGCCAAAGTAATGCATCCCTCGAAGGAACCTGCCGAAAGGCGCCTGATTGGTGATGAATTGCAGCGTCTCGTAAGCTTGCGACGAGGATGAGGCGTAGGAAAAAGCTAGGGCCACTCCGGTTACCACTTGAACGATGAACGCGACCAGCGTGGCGCTGCCAAAGACATACCACCAGCGTGCGTCATGCGGGACGAGATGTTTCAGGCTCGGGCCGATCAACGCCGAAATCCCGAGCCGGTCATCCAGCCAACGCCACGATCCGATAATGAGCCGTTTCATAGCGTTTGTAGCCGCGACCGTTGGTCGCGGCTTTCCTTAAGTGGCCAGGTGCCGACGAGCGGCTTCATAAGGTCGTGGTGATCGGAGTGGCCATCGTTTTGATCTGCACCTGGCCGTCTGCAGTCCGCACATCGTAGCGAATCAACGGCTTTGGCGGCGGGCCGGCAGCGACGGTTCCATCAGAGTAGTAAACGCCGCCGTGACAGGGGCACATGAACAGATCTGCGTCAGGGAGCCAGCGCACCGGACACCCGAGATGCGTGCAGTTGACTGAGAAGCCGATGAACTCTGCGTCATTGATACGACGCAGCCACAGTGCGCTCTTTGCGGTAATGCCCGCCCACGGAAGCGGCGAGGGATCAGTAACGGTGACGCTCACCGTTTTGCCAATTTCAAAATCGGTGATCTTGCCGACGGAAATCCATTTGCCTGTTGTCTTCCGAAAAATCGGCGCGACTACAAAACCGACGAGCGGAATCCCAAGAATGGCCGCGCATACACCGCTGAGCCCGATACAGAGTTTTTCCAGGAAACGCCGGCGAGTAATTTGCTCGGGCGTCAGCGGCCGTTCTGGCAATGGATGATCAGTGGTGACTTGGTTCACGGAGAATTTCGTAAATCCATCCGGCAAGCGACGCCCAAAAAAGACCGATGCCCACTGCGAGAATAACCCATGAGGTGATCAGGCCCCACAAAAGGAACGTTATTCCCATCGCCAGGCCAGCGGGGAAAAAGTTCGGACGCGGCAGCGTTTCGTGTGGCAACGGCTCCCAGCCTGGGGGCGCGTTCGTGTGTGGTTCGTCTGTCATAAACATTTGCCCGTCACTGGCGCGCTCGCGACGGGATGGGCGAACCAGCGCGCAAGCTGCGCAACGATCGCGCTCAGATAAACCAGACACATCGGCACCCACATGAGAAGGCCGCCGACCTGCTGATCTTTCTCCGGAGTGATAGCCCAGCTGCCCTGAATCAAGTTCAGAATGCCCAGTCGATCAACCGGTGGCTGCGCGTAAATGGGACACACGCTTACCGGTGAGAATGTGATCAGAATTCCGAGAATGCTGCAGGCGACGCAAGCGCTGAAGAGGTAAAGCACAGCGCCCGGCGCCGAAATCCGTTCTTCTTCACGCGGTGCAAGAATTTGCCGCCAGAAAATTGTGCCCAACACAAGCAGCGAACAAATTTGCAGCCCGCTAACGAGCTGCGATGAGACAGCCGCATTGCAAAGAGGCCGTGCATGCCACAACCACATTGCACTGACGCCAGCGATCCATCCGACAAGCGGGTTCGCGATTACCCACGACCGCGGGCCGAGCGAGACCCAGCGCGGCAGACTCATCAACACAAGCGCGGGCACGATAAGCAACAGCAAGATGTGTTGCAGCATGTGCGCGCTAAAAAGATAGCCCGCTGCCAGTGCATTAAGCGGAGACATCAACGTCAGCACAAAGACGGCAAGTGCTGTAAGCAGATACAGAATGCCACGATTGATGTTGAAGGCCCAGAGATACGCTGCAAGCGCAACACCGCTAAAGACCAAAGCTGCAATGTTACATGTCCACGCGGAAGTCAGAAATTGTTGCGTTGTCATCGGAGTAAAGGCCAGAGGTAAACGATCGAAAACACGAACACCCAGACGACATCGACGAAGTGCCAGTAGTAACCGACTGCGCCAAGCGCGGGGAAACGACCGTTTTTGAGATTACTGACAAGAGCTACACCGAGCACGACCAGCAAGGCGAGCAAACCAAAGCTGACATGCAATCCGTGGAACCCAGTAAGCGTGAAAAATGTCGTCGCGAAAAGATCCAGGCCGACGGTCACACCGCTCTGAAACAGGCTCCAGTATTCCAACCCCTGTCCGACGATGAAAATGCCTCCGAGCACAATCGTCGCCATGAGCCAAGCCTTCATTTTCCCGAGCTTGTTTGCACGCAGGCCCGCTTCGGACCGCCAGATTGTAAAGCTGCTCGCAAACAAGCAGATGCTGAAGATGGTTGTCTTAAGCACGTCCAACCGCTGCGCCCCGGGCCCGCTCTGCGAAGTCGCATTGTAAAAAAGGTACGCGAGAATCAGCACTCCGAAGAAGCCTAGTTCGGAAATGATGAAAGTGAGGACGCCGGCTTTGATTTTGTCCGGTCGAAAGGTGTCGATCGCTCCTCCTACGGGTACGACCGGATCCGGACGATCGGGGTTCGCATAATCCCAGAGCGGACGTCGGCTGCGAATCGGCGGAAGCGCATGGAAATTCTCATGCGGCGGCGGTGAAGTTGTCGCCCATTCCAGCGTCCACGCATTCCATGGATTATCGCCTGCCGGTTGCCCGCGCACCAGACTCGTCACCAAGTTCCACACGAACAAAATGGACCCGGCCGCCATGAAAAACGCGCCGATGGTTGAGACCATGTTCATCCAGCCCCAACCCGGCAGATCTGGATAGGTAAAGGTCCGCCGCGGCATCCCGGCCAATCCAAGCACGTGTTGGATCATGAACGTCAGGTTGAAACCGATGGTCATCAGCCAAAACGTCCATTTGCCGATCCGCTCCGACATCATTCGACCGCTCATTTTCGGAAACCAATAATGAATCCCACCCATGATCGCGAAGACGATCAGCCCGACAAAAATGTTATGAAAATGTGCGACCAGGTAGTAACTGTTCTTCGTTTGCCAGTCGAGCGGCGCGACCGCGTGACTCACGCCCGTGAGTCCGCCGATCAGAAATTGTAGCAGAGCTGCGACGCAGAAAAGCATCGGCGTGGTAAATCGCACGCGGCCGCCGACCATCGTCGTGCTCCAGTTGAACAGCTTCACACCGGTTGGAACGGCGATGAGCACGCTGGCCGCGACAAAGAAAAGATCGACAACGTGCCCGAGCCCGGTCGTAAACATGTGATGTGCCCAGACCAGCAGACTCAAAAAGACGATGAGCACAGTCGAAGCGGCGACAAACTCGTGGCCAAAGATCGGTTTGCGCGAAAAAACAGGGATCACTTCCGACAGGATGCCGAATGCCGGGATGGCGACGATATAAACTTCCGGATGTCCGAAGGCCCAGAAAATGTGCTGCCACATGATGGCTGAGCCGCCGCCGAACGGCAGAAAGAATCGGCCGCCGAGCAGTCGATCAATCAGCAACATCACCAGCCCCGCGTTCAGGACAGGCAGCGCCACGATCACCAGGAACGCATTGCAGAAAATCATCCACGTGAATAACGGAAGCTGGCGCAGCGTCATGGCTGGCGCGCGCTGAGTCAGGACAGTGACGATGAAATTGATGCCCGCGCTCACCGAGCCTATCCCGAGCACCAACAGTGATATCGCCCAGTAATCCACGCCGAGCTGCGAGGAATAGGGCGTTTCACTCAGCGGCGTGTACGCGAACCAGCCCACCGCCGGCGGGCCGCCCGCGAGAAAACTGAAATGCAGCAGGATGCCTCCAAAGGGAACGAGCCAGAAACCGAACGCGTTCAGCCGCGGGAAAGCCATGTCGCGCGCGCCTATTTGCAGCGGCAAAATATAATTGGCGATCCCGAACAGCACCGGCATCGCGACGAGAAAAATCATCGTCGTACCGTGCATGGTGAACAGCCAGTTGTATGTATCGGGAGCTAACAACGTGTTGTTAGGCACGATCAATTGGAGCCGTATCAAAAGCGCTTCGATCCCGCCGATGACGAAGAATACGAGCCCCGTCAGCATGTAGAGCACGCCGATGCGTTTGTGATCGACAGTCGAAAGCCAAGCCAGCTTCCAGTGCTGTCGCTCCGCGGGCGTCAGAAGATGCGCGATTGTGGCGGTAATCGTGGTGTTCGCATTCATTTCAACGTCTCGATGTAGTCAGCGAGCTGCGTGACCTGCTCGTCCGTAAATTTGAAGTTTGTGCCGAAGCAATTGTGCCCTTGATGGCGTGGCAGTTTATACAACTCATTTGCTCGAACAGCGCGAGACCTTTCCTTGCATTTTCGCTCACTGGCGGAGAGGCGGCGACAAGCTGCGCCTGTTCCCATCTCTGAAATTCCTCCTGTGGCTCGGCGACTATCAGAAAGTGCATCCAGGCATGCTGCGTCCCGCAAAATTCCGAGCAAAAACCAAGATACGTCCCGCGTTTGTCCGCCTGAATCCAGATATGATTCGGGTGACCCGGCACAGTCGCTATTTTTCGCGCCAACTCCGGCACCCAGAACTCATGGAGCACATCCGCGGAATCCAATCGTAGTGCCAGTGATTTCCCGAGCGGAATATGAATCTCATTCGCGGTAACAACGCCCGAATTCGTGTAACGCGCTTCCCACCACCATTGATGGCCAATCACCACGATGTCGGGCTTCGGCGGTGGCGGCGGGTCCGAGATGCCCATGGTTCTCGCCGAGAGCACGAACAGCATCGTGACGATGGCAAGCGGTATCGCCGTCCACACAATCTCGATCGTATTGTTCCCTTTGACCTGCTCCGGGTCGCGTTCACCTTCGCGCCATCGGGGGAAACCCAGCAGCGCATACATGACGATGCCGACGACCACCGCGAAAATGACCACCATCACGACAATGACGACGATGGTCAGATCGAAAATCGCGCGTGCCTGCGGCGACTGCGGATTGAACACCTTGACAACATCCGCGACTAAGAACGCTGCGTTCAACAAGGCAAGATTCATCACCTTTCCTCAACTTGCGTTAACGCCGCTGCCAAAGCCGAGGAGCAACAGCGTCATACCGCCAAGATCAAAGCAAAAAAATCGTGCTAAATCAATCGCCAAATCGTAAATCGCGCGTGCCTGTGGCGACTGCGGATCCAACGCATTTGAGGTGTGCATCGCAGAAAATCTACATTTTTCGTTGTCCTATCTTCTCAAGCCCCGTGCCGTCGGCGCGCTCGAGGATTTGACTAATGAGCGGCCATTTGAAGAGCAAATCAGTGAACGATTGCATAGCGTTTGTTCCTCGCTCAAGCACCTATTTTCATTGCTACTCTTTTTGTTGACGGCGGTAAAGCACGAAAGATTTGCATCTGACGAAGGTTAAGTTTCGTCGGTCATTTCCAGTGGCACCTCGAAACGAATCGT
>WNFT01035245.1_pt1 | contig 10673 bp, 10 predicted proteins | sample 5400191 | NCBI WGS metagenome assembly WNFT01 (sample SAMN13153359, study PRJNA577476) | soil metagenome | isolation source: 80 cm saprolite under Madrone tree | place: USA:California | collected 2016-06-14
ATCTCGATCCAGCAGGGCGAATTCGCGGTCGACGAACCGGTGGCTAGCATCCGCGACGCCGTGGGCCGCCAGCGCGAGCTGACTCTGTCGCAAACGTGGCCGATGCGTCGTCAGTTGCCGGAGAGACTACTGCGCCGAGGGCTAAGCGAGCGCCGCTATCCCATCGAGCCGCTGACCACCACGATTCGGCTGGTCGACACGTTTTTCCCGGTCGCGCTGGGAGGCACGGCCTGCATTCCGGGCCCATTCGGGGCGGGCAAGACAGTGCTTCAGGGTTTGATGGCCCGCTACTCCATGGCTGACATCGTAATCCAGGTCGCTTGCGGCGAACGGGCCGGCGAGGTGTTGGAGACGATTTCGGATTTCGCCACGATGCCGGATCCGCGCGGCGGCCTACTCATGGAGCGCACCGTGGTGATTTGCAACACCTCGTCGATGCCCGTGGCGGCGCGTGAAGCGTCCATCTACATGGGGATCACGCTGGGCGAGTATTACCGCCAGATGGGGCTCAATGTGCTTCTGATCGCGGACTCCACGTCGCGCTGGGCGCAGGCGATGCGCGAAACATCCGGACGCTTGGAAGAGATTCCGGGAGATGAAGGGTTTCCGGCCTATCTCGACTCGGCGATCAAGGGCGCCTACGAGCGAGCCGGGGTGTTGCAGACCAACGATGGGTCGGTGGGCAGTCTGACGATGATCGGCACCGTGTCGCCCGCCGGCGGTAACTTCGACGAGCCAGTCACGCAATCGACGCTCGGCACGGTCAAGACATTTCTGGGACTGTCATCAGCGCGGGCTTACAAGCGGTTCTATCCGGCCGTCGATCCACTGATCTCTTGGTCGCGGTATCTCGATCAGTTGCGGCCCTATTTCGACCAGCACCTGCAACCCGGTTGGACGGATGCGGTGCGTGACCTATCACAACTCCTGCACCAGGGAGAGAGCATCTATCAAATGATGCAGGTCACTGGTGAAGAAGGCATCACGCTCGCAGATTACGTCACATATCAAAAGTCGCTATTCCTTGACATGGTCTACCTGCAGCAGGACGCCTACGACAAGGTGGATGTCTCAGTGCCCTTGGAACGCCAGAAGGAGGCGTTTGCAGTAGTCCGGGGACTTGTTCAGCGAGACTACCCATTTGCCGACAAGGAGGAAGCGCGCCGATTCTTCACACAGCTCACCGGCTTGTTCAAGAATCTGAACTATACTGCTCGGAACGCTCCGGAATACAGCGCGTACCTGGCACAGATCGACGAGCTCGTGAAGACGCTCGGTCGCACTAGCGCCGCGCCGCCTGAGGCTCAGGTCTGGCTGCGTGTCGCTACAAACTCATCGTCCCCCGGTTCAAATACAGAAAGACCGAGCGCTCCAGCATGAACTGCGTACTGACAATCAATTGTCGCAAGCCGCCGCGCACATGAACTGCGAAAATTTCTCATTTACAAGCAGCGACGGGCTCGAGATCGTCTGCTACCGATGGCTACCCCAGTGGTCGCCACGAGATGCTGAACGAAATCAATCGTGACGAGGTGCTGCGGGACCTCGTGAGCTGGACGAAGAGCTCGTGCCTCGCGCAGAAGCAAACGTCTAACTGGCGCGAAGGATAGTTCATAGAGAATCGAGTAGTGGCCAAATTCTGAGCTGACTTACAGCGCGTCAAGGGATTTTTATGGCTCACAGTTTTCGCAAGATTCCGTGCCCGATCGACTGCGATGACGATTCCATGGCCGCCTTTGAGATTGCCTGCAAGGTTGCTCTGCAAAACGATGCTTCCCTCTGTCTCATGCATGTCGTTGACGTGCCTGCACACTCTACCGAATTGCCGCCTGAGGCGCTGAAGCCGTACCCGGTCTGGGAGCAGGAAGCAAAGCTTAAGCTCGACCGCATAGCGAGCGACCGAATCCCCTCTGTCATCCGGGGAGGGACTTTTACGCGCACCGGATTCCCAGCTGGCCAGATCACCGCGGCCGCAGAGGACTTGAATGTCGACTTGATCGTGATGGCGACTCATGTCACAGCCGATCCGCTGTGAAGCACTTGCTTTTGGGAAGCGTGGCCGAGCGCGTGTACGAAGCTCGGTCAGTCCAGTGCTTGTGGTCCCCCCTATCTAGTTGCCGGTGCTTTCGCGCGGTTTCGATATGAGCGGAATTTATCGACCCAGATCCCAGGCCGAAGCTGGCTCAACCTGTTCGCGAGTTTCATTAGTGATGACGATCGGCGCATGAGACAGAAACGAGCTACGACGCCTTCTCGGCAGGGCCTCGAAAGGAGGGTTATGAACACGAAGCAGGCTGGCGGCGTGGCGGTGTCCGGGCATCCCCCCAACTCGGCCCGTCCCCGCCAGTCCTGCGACTGTGTTGACCAAGCCTGTTTGCCATGTTTCGCTGACTCTAATGCGAACAATCGCACGGTGGGCAATCTCGGCGCTTTTGCCGCTCGCAATCCTGCTATCCGTCGGCAGCTGCGCTTCACTTCGTCTCAATCCGGATCCAGAAGTTGCGCCGTCGGGACGCGTAGATCGCGTTTGGAGCCCGCCCCTGTCCATCAGCGCTACCAACGAGGCCGCGGCGAAGATTCAGCAACTTCAGACCATGGAAGACAATAGTGCCGCGCAATCCCGCGCCCAGACCTACGACCTACCCGCGCTCGTCGATCTTGCCCTTGGGACAAATCCTCAAACACGGCGCGCCTGGTACGCGGCGCAAGCCGCCAACGCGGAACTCGGCCAATCGCAAGCCACCAATTACCCGAAGATCGCCTTTGACGGGGAGGGCGGGTATCTAAAGCTGCCGATTCAGTTTCCGGGGCAGACGCTGGTCGTCCGCAACGAGGCGTTTCTACCGCAAATCAAAGTTAGCTACGACCTGCTCGACTTCGGAAGGACCCGCGCCGCAGAGCGCGGCTCCCGCGAGCAGTTAATCGCGACAAACTTCGCCTTTAACCGTGCGATCCAGGACGTCGTTTTCGACGTCGAAAAGGCCTACTACGTGCTCTCCGCGGCGAAAGCGAGCGTGAGCGCGGCTGAGTCCAACCTCAAGCTCGCACGTACGAGTTTGGATGCAGTTCAGGAGCGGCACCAGATGGGTCTTGCGACTCATCCGCAAATCCTGCTGGCCAAGCAAGTCGAGGCGCAGGCCGTTTACGATCTTGAGAACGCTAAATCCATGGTTCATGACGCCGAGTCGGTCCTCTACGAGGCGATAGGTGTCGCCCCGGACGTGCCCATCGCTGTTCAGAGCGTCGACAACCAGAACGTTCCGGCAAATCTGGGCGACGATGTCGAAAAACTCATAGCCGATGCGCTCAAGAAGAGACCCGATGTCGCCGCAAAAATTGCCGCGGTCCGCGCGGGGGACGCCGCTATCGCCAGGGCCAAGTCGGAGTTCTACCCCGAAGTTGGAGTAAGTGGAAATTATGGGCAGATCATCTGGAGCTACACGGTCAATGGCGCCCACACTCAGAATCTGAACCAACCCTTTTACGGAGCGCTGCTGACACTCCGATGGGATCTTTTCACCGGATTCGACCGCTACTACGGCGTGCAGAAGGCAACAGCAGAGCGAAACGCGGCTCGCTCCGAAGTGAAATCGCTGGAGCTTGATGTGGTCGCCACTGTATGGAGGGCGTACTACGACTTCCAATCAGCCAAAAAGAAATACGACGCCTCCGAAGTGCTGCTCGCCGCATCGGAAGAATCGTACAAGGCCAACCTTGAAAGCCATCGGCATGGACTCGCGACGATCACTGACTTGATCGGTGCGGAACGCGATTTGATGGCGGCGCGGTATACGCTGGTCCAGAGCAAGGCAGACTTACTGAATGCGCCGCCACACTAGCTCGCGGCGAGATAGACCTGGCAGGACGGAAGACTCGTGAACCTTGTTGACCGAGTTCCTGGAGAAAAACAAAACGTGAGCCCGATGACAATCAGTTGGGTCGTATTCGCTTGTGTCTTCGCCAGCGCGCTGCTTGGGATAGTTCTGCGGAGGATGCTGCCCAAGCATCATCTGAGCGAGGACTCCGAGGATGTCGTAAAGCTGGGGATGGGATTGATCGCGACGATGGCGGCCCTTGTTCTCGCCCTGCTGATTGTATCGGCGAAGAGCTCTCATGATATGCAGAGCACCGAAGTCACGGAGATGTCCGCCGATTTCATCCTGCTCGATCGCACGCTGGCCCGTTACGGACCGGAGACCAAGGACGTCCGCAATCTGATTCCTGTCATAATCGCCAGCGTGCTCGATCGGACCTGGATGGGAGACGCTTATCGAGCTGAGAACCTGGCCGCACGCTTGGCAGCGGCGCCGACACCTTCTATGAAAAAGTTCAACAACTTGAAACCCGCAACGACTTCCAGCGCGCGCTCTACGGCCAGACGCTGCAGATCAGCATGGAGCTAGGACGAAAGCGTTCGCTGTTGTTAGAGGAGAATGGAGGCTCGATCCCGATGCCTTTCCTGGTCGTGCTGGTTTTCTGGCTAGCACTGATTTTCGCAAGCCTCGGCCTGTTCGCGCCGACGAACTCGACCGTAATCGTAGTCTTGTTCGCCTGCGCGCTATCAGTCGCAGGGGCTATTTTCCTGATTCTGGAACTGGATCGGCCGTTCCAGGGGCTAATGCAGATTTCGAGCGCGCCGCTACGCAATGCACTCGCGCATCTTGGAAGGTAGCGCCATCGGCGGTCGAAAATGGAAGTCACGAACTTGCGATTTGTCCACTTGGTCCGCCCGGTTTCTTTGTTCTTCATCTCCGGGTGCAACCCCGTGATTAGCGTTGCCGGGGCGAATTTTCCCGTGTGGATGCTGTGCCTGTTTGCGGGAATTCTGGTTTCGCTGTCTTTGAAACCAGTCTTCGTGGCGACCGGCGTTGACGAGTGGATGACTCCGCGACCGTTGATCTACTCCTGTCTTGCACTGGTAGCCGCCTTCCTGTGCTGGCTGGTGCTTTGGCGATGAGCGCGACGGGTCTTCGCAGGCCAGACTCGACTAAGGCGCCCACCTCGCAGCATCCTTGGGCTCGCCGGCTAGGACGGATTTTAAGTGGCACCCTGGTCCTCGCCGCAGTGCTGTTGGGATACTTCATCTACAAACTGTATTACGCCAACCCGCGAACGGACGACGCGTACGTTCACGCCAATACGGCCGCACTGGCGGCTCACGTTAGCGGTCAAATCGTCCGGCTGCCGATCACGGATAATCAACGGGTAAAAAAGGGCAACCTTCTATTCGTGGTCGATCCACGGCCTTACAAGCTCGCGCTGGACACGGCGACGACAAAACTGAAGCTGACGGAAATTGAAATCAAAACGCTCCGGGACACAATCGATTCGGCGGCCGCTGGGCTGGCCGAGCGCAAGATTGACGCGGCGAATGCCAAACAATACCTCGACCGAATCGTTCCGCTACGCGACCGCGATTTCGTCACGGACAACGACGTGGTCGAGGCGCGCAACAAGCTTAAAGCGGCGGAAGCCGCGGTTGTGAGCGCGAGTTCAGAACTTCGCAAAGCGCAAGATGCCCTGGGAATGCTCGACGAAGTCAATCAGCGGTTGCGGGCGGCGCAGGAAGCGATCGAGGATGCCCAGCTGAATTCCGATTACTGCTTTGTGCGTGCGCCGTTCGACGGTTATGTGACCAATTTGAATATTTCGGAGGGACAATACGCCAATACCGGTCAGCCGGTCCTGACGCTCGTGGACGATCGTAACTGGTACGTGCTCGCGTATTTCAGAGAGGACCTGCTTGATCGAATACGGCCCGGTATGCGGGCGGAGGTGTCGCTACTGAGTTATCCAGGCAAGCGCTTCCAGGGAAAGGTGGAAGGCATTGGCTGGGGACTTTTTCAACAGAACGGCGCAACTGTCAGCGGCCTGCCAAACGTGGAAGAGACTCTGAACTGGGTGCGTCTCAATCAGCGATTTCCGGTTCGAATCGTTCTTAAGCGTGGTGACAGCGCTCATCCATTCCGCATGGGACAGACCGCTGTCGTAACGATAAAGGGCGAGTAGCGTTGTATCGCGAACGGCAGTGCGCGGCGACGTCCCCTCGGCTCACCCAAATGCCAGGCCAGCAAGAGGAATCTCCCGTTGATTGATTCGCCGTCCCCAGTTTTAGAATCGGTCAGCCCGGAATCTCGTTAGGCATTACTGAAGGTGCGATCACGATCGTCTTTGCTGCGGTTATGCAGGCGGTGATCGTGCCGATAACCGGTAAGCTACTGGACTACCCTGGCCTCATAATGGCGTTTCTCTTTTTTGTATTTACGGCGATCGCTTATCTGTTGTGGTCGAATATTCGACTTTTTCTGATCCTTTCCCTCGTGGCTATCGGGACGATTACGACGGTCTACGTCGGTATTTTCCAGCCCGGCCAGATCGGCTGGGGATCAACCTACACGTTCGACGGAATTTTGGTGGCGACGGTGGTGATGGTCGCCTTCGACACATTGATCTGGCCCTCTCCGCCGGAACCACGATTACTCGAGTCTATCGCGGCAGACTTCAAACGCATGCACACTCGCTTCGAATTCGTCGGCCAGCGGTATCTCGATCCGTTCGCTCCGCCTCTACCAGCCCCGCAACTTATATCGATGCTGGCGCGGAACCTGGCGCTCCTGAATTCCGTCAAGCAGCAGACGAAACCCACGCCACAGCGTCTCGCCGCCTTACTCGACGCAATTATGACCGCAGAGCATATTTACCTGGAAGTGGAACGTCTCGCGGTGTTGGCCGACGAACCTGTATCGGACGAAATCAGACAAAATCATCGCGAAGAGATCGAGCTTGCTTTACAGGCTCTCGACAAGGCTTTCGCGGAGAGAACTGAGGATATCCTCGCAGGTCTCGATGATCGACAAGACTGCGCGGAACGGATTTCGCACTTGCGCGTGACTATCAAGGGTCTGAGTGATTTGAGCGCGCAGATCCCGCCGGCCAGCGATGAATTCAAGCCATTCGATCTATCGAACTTTCTGGGATTCGTCGGCGGACTCGAAACGCTCGGTAGCCTGCTGGTGTCGCGAGAGCGGCCTCCAGGTTCGATCACTGCGGAACCAACGGGCGCCGAAGTCGATTCTGAGCCGCGTCCTTTTATCGACCCCGCGGCTGTCCGCTTCAGTATCAAGCTCGGAGCCGCGATCACTCTGGGGCTGCTGGTCGGGCTGACCACGCAACGCGCTGATCTTCAAACGATCCTATGGAGCACCGTGGTCGCGGGTCAACCAAACCAATACGGGGCAGTGGTGCGGAAGACTCTTCTGCGGCTTACGGGATGCGTTTTGGGCGGGCTTGCCGCACTCGCGGCGATGTTCCTAGTGTCGCAAAACTTCGACTCGCTCCCTCCGTACCTCGTCGCGATATTCGTTGTGACGATGTTTTCGACTTATGTATCCCAGAGCAGCGAATGGCTGGGCTATGCGGGCATCCAGGCCGGCATCACGTTCCTGATCTGCTATGTCGGGCTCGCACCGGCGAGCGACGTTTACAGACCGCTGTGGCGCTTCTGGGGTATCATCCTCGGCGTTCTGACGACCGGATTCGTCTTTCTATTTCTGTGGCCCGAGTATGCCACGGATAAATTGATCGAACGCCTGAATAGGCTAATGCGAACAACGCTCGCTTTTGCAAGAGAGGTTGCACAAGGGAGGACTACTGAAGGACGGATCGCCACTGTCGAGCAGCGCATAAGCGCAGACTTACTGGACGTTCTCAACATGGCCGACCAAGCTCGGGTCGAGGGACGACGCGGCGTGCGCATCTCGGCTGCGGGTATCGAGGCTGCGATTACGGTCATCCGAATTGCCTATCGTTTCGAGACTATTGCACGAGGACAACTCGCCCGATCTGAAGCGCTTCTGCCTGGCAGTGTGCGGCAGAGCTTGACCGCGGTCGAAGAAACATTGTGCACAGCCTTCGACTACTCAGTTAGAAGGTTTGAGTCGGTCTGCGCATTCGAGCCTGGCTCGCCGTCAGAGGCACCACTACAACCGGCAGTCGACCTGAAGCCCTTGATCGACGAGCTTGCGGTGGTCGCAACGCTTACGAGCCAGTACTGGTCCTCCGACGCCCGGGGCGTGCTCGTTACCCAACTAGAGTCCTACCATCGCCTCGTGATTCTTCTTGGCGACCTCGATGCTGAACTCTCAGACTTTGCGGCTTTCTGAGAAGCAGCGCCGTTCCGCAACAGGGGACCCGGGAGGCCTGTCAACAGCTATGATATTCGCCGTGGCCTGGCCGGTTGGATATAGCTGTCAGTTTCCGAAGTCGTTCGAGGGCTGGCTCGGACAACATGTCTTCTGTGCAACGCCAGCGCCAGTTGCCTTCCACACGACCGGGCAAGTTCATTCGGGCGTCCGTCCCGAGGTTCAGCACATCCTGGAGCGGAACGATGGCCAGTGCGGCCGCAGACGACCATGCCAAGCGGATCAATTCCCATGCGATCTCGTTGCTCTCGCCGCCTGTGCGCTTTAGGTAATTCCAAACGTTTTGCCGTTGGTTCTGTGACAAATATGCGTGCCGAATTCGAAATGGCTTCGCGCCAGCTTCGCGTAGGATGGTCTTCTCGAATTTCGAGGGTCTGTCGATCTCCAAGTGCCCGTTTCGGAATCTTCCCGAATCTGGAAAGGGCAGATGGGGCGAAGGACTGACTGCCGACGATATGAAGAAATGCCGCTGGCTAAAGCCGCAGCTAGTCGCAGCGATCGAATTCCTTGAGTGGACGCTCGATAACCACCTTCGTCGTCCGAAATTCGTTGCGCTCCGCGACGACAGGGTCGCTCGAGAGGTGAACCGGGAGCGCTAAAATTCTGTGTCATCTAGTCACGCATTTGCGAAAGTCTGTGCTCATGCCAAAATCAGCTCCAGTGACACAGAGAGCACGATGGAGTGTATCCACGTCCTGACCGTTCCGGGTTCAAACCTAATCTTGTGAAGACATCGGAGAACGATGCCTCGATGTCGGCTGGCAGGAGGGCGTTCTTCAGTGACGGGCGACCGTTCCGTGGTGAGTAACTGGCGTCAGGATCGGGTTTCGAACTTACGTTTTTGCTCTCTCGAATCGGCTTGGGAGAACGCCTCAGATGCCAATTTTGGACGGTTGCTGGAAAGAGAAAGGCCCTTGAAGTTCAAGCGCGGAAAGCAGCGCCATGTCAGCGCTGCCCCATTCGCCGACTCTGCCGGAAACGATATGTGGTCCGTCAACGTCGTCGTTGGAGACGGAGATGGCACGTTCATCGAGGGTGGACTACCCATCGAGCGGTACGAGAAGGAGAGCGAACAGTGAGCGCGACGGCGAAAGCCGAAGACAAGGATTCAGTATTCGCGGATGTTAACGACAAGATCGACAAGATCCTCGGGTTGACGAAGGGGAAACCCCCTATGTTCTGCCACAAGGCGGCGTCTGACCAACTAACTAAACATGGGATGAAGGTCGGAGCCGAGCTTGTCCGCGAGATTTACGATCAAATAGAACTGAATTGGGCAAAATCGAAAAAGCCGAGACCCGCCGCGGAACTCTGGGTACCAAGAAGATTGTCCGAGTGGTCTGTGGAGTGGAGGTCGGCCGAAGTGCCTCTGGAGCGATCGGCGGTCGCTCTCTTCAAGTTTTATGACGTGCTTCGCGAACGCCTTGATAACAAACCCAATCCGGCACTGACTTGGTTCAACCAAATTCCGATCGCTTCTGGCATAGTTTCAAAAAGGGAAAGTAGAAACGCCATTGACCTCGTTTGCCGCACTGCACGAGGTATTTACGACTTTGTGGAACTGAAATTTCCGAAGCCAGGGAGCACTTCCGAAACACCTCTAAACGCTGCGATGGAAATTCTCAAGAATGGCGTTCTTTACATGTTCACGCGCCGTCACCTAATCGATTTGGAAGCCCAGGGCTACAAACCGCGATTGGAAGAGGATCAAGAGCTAACATGCGTCGACGCGAGAGAAATCCTCGAAGCGAAGAGCGTCACTCTCTGTGTGCTGGCGCCGAGGTACTTCTATGATGCGTACGATCTTGCTTGGCTGGAGGACGAGTTGAATCGGGGAATCAAGGATCACCTTATAAAGCAGCCGGTAGATGGCCTCGAAATAGGTTTTCGTTTCGAGTATTTGCCTGACAAGCCATTCGAGATCAGCCCCAAAGACGGGTTCGGGTTTAAACTTGACTTCAGCCGTTTTCACCTCGACCAATGGGACCGCGCCTCCAGTCCCAGATAATTGTCCGATACTGATCTTCCGTGCGGGTCCGAATAACATCGAGGCACTAAAGAGGTTGGTGGCAACTGTATCGAGCTGTTATCAGGCGGGAAAACGCTGCTCCTATTAATAGGCTACCGGCGCGTGCGCGACTGGCAACGGTCGCGTGCGGAGCCGCCGGGACAAAGTTGCCTGCCGAAAAGGCTAAGTCGAACCGTGAGGCGAGACGATGATGGCGAGTCGCACGCCGTCAGGGAGCGAGGCTCGGAAGACGAGCTTCCCGAAAGCGACCACGCGGTGCCATTCGGTGCGTTCCTGCTGCTCACCGGCTCGATCCTTGAATCGCGCCTTGGTTGCGACTGAGAAATTCGCCACGTTCTGACCTGACGGCAGTGCGCGAACCTCGGGATCGCCCAGATTTCCGACCACGATTGCTTTGTTGATAGACATGACACTTACCTTCGATTCCTTTCTCTGTTTCCTTA
>WNFT01011119.1_pt1 | contig 10672 bp, 8 predicted proteins | sample 5400191 | NCBI WGS metagenome assembly WNFT01 (sample SAMN13153359, study PRJNA577476) | soil metagenome | isolation source: 80 cm saprolite under Madrone tree | place: USA:California | collected 2016-06-14
CAGGCATGATGCAGCCTGGTCGAGGATGCCGGACCGCACGCCTGAAGCTATGTGCTCGGCGCGCTGGCAAAGGCGCGCTACCTCCAATGGCGTCAACGTTGTCCCCTCAGTTCCAATGGTAAATCGACAATTTGAAAAAAGCATACACGCCTGGGCCGTAGCTACCTCTATAGCAGCCGAAGAACTCATGCCACCACCCACAGGCACATCTCCATGCACCACAGCATCAAATCCACGGAGCACTGCACCTGCGCGTGTCAGCTCCGCTATCACTCCCAGGATGTAGCGTGCCCAGGTAGGTAAAATATGAGACTGTTGCTCAAAAGTCTCCGGCAATCCTTCCAATGAAAACTGCGCATATGCTTGAAAATGAGTTGACCAGAGCCGCACGATACCATCACTACGCGCCCGGCCAGCAAACACTACCACGCGATCTATCGCTATTGGCAGCACGTACCCGTCATTATAATCTGTATGCTCGCCGATCAGGTTGACCCGTCCCGAAGCCCACGCCGCCCCTAATGTACTGGCATACTGTATCCCATCATTTATGACTATAGGAAATATACTCAACGCATCCCGTGCTGGTTCTGGCATGTTGACGGAAACAGTCATACCTCCACCCTCTCGATTGCTTCTCGTAGCTCCTGTGCCTTCTGGGCCGGGGAGGAGTCGTTTGTCCACAGACCCCAAAGTGATTCAGAAGATGCTGCATATTTCAATTTGCCGGGCGCACGACCGATTGCAAGTATCTCAACATGCAGGTGAAAACGGGAATCGGCAAGCTGGTGCAATCCCAGCAGGTAGGGCATAGGAGCCATAGCTCCATCATACAGGGCGTTGTAACCGCGTACGACCTGCAACAATAACGCCGCAAAGTCACGCAACTCGGCATCCTGCATTGCCGCAAGGTTTGCGACATGACGCCGGGGATAGAGATGTGTTTCATACGGATAGCGCACATACGGTGGCAAGAAAGCCTGCCAGGTAGTGTTCGCTGCTACCTGGTATTCGCTATCTGACAGCTCTGCGCGCACGCGACAAAAAGGACAACCCCGCCCTTCTCTATCATCTTGCACAACAGTTTCTAATTCACGCTCCAGAATAGGTGGGATGATGGAGACGCCAAAGGCCTGGCCGTGAGGATGATGCTGCGTTTGTCCGATCGATTCGCCGCTATTCTCGAAGATCATGACGGTGGGGTAACGCGAGGAGAGGTCACGATAGAGGTCACGCCACAGGAGTGTGACGGCGTTAACCTCGTCGACGGTCAATTGGGTGAAAGTACGATGGTGATCCCGGCTATAAATAACTACGTATGCTTCGCCCACGGGAGGTTGTAATGGCGGAAAGTCGTTTGGATGTAGCCATACTTGCGCGTCAGGGCTAACCCTGCTTTTTGTAATGTCTTCACAAAAAGGACATGCATTTGTTCCTTCACGGCGATTCATGCGGTTTGGCGCATTTATCACATATTGATGTAAGATAGGATTCCAGATTGTCTGTTCCATTCATCCTCCCACACGAAATGTACATCGAGATCACTCAACGAGCAGAGTCGAGGTATAGAGATCGGTTTGTCCAATCTAGATGAGATGAACCACACAATCTCCCCACCTCTTCTGCCTTGTTAAAACCTACAGGTAGAACTTCCTTTGTGTTATTATACGCGCTCCTCACTTCTGCCTCGACGCGTCCCTCCGAGATGGTATGGGAAACTCTAAAGTTCCCCTTTTATGATTTTATAAGATAAAGTAACTAAATACAAGTTATTACAAGCAAAAGATCATAGTCAACAATTTTGTGTCTCTTATGATTGCTTGATTTCCAGTAATTTAAGCATAAGAATGAACAGCAATCTACGCGATAATATGGCCTATAAGATCATTTTCGCGTAAACTGTCCCGTTTTAACAACTTTCGATAACAAAACTATTGACAAGCCAATATAGGTTTAGGTAAAATATTACTCGTGATGAGCTTGAAATACATGGACCTTGAAAAGTCACACGTTGCACACTTATCAAATAAAGATGGTCATCCTGCATTGAACACTGATCATAGGGGCTATGATCAAGGTTACGGGGGTCAGCGAGAAGAATCGAAGAAATCGTTAATTTAGGCGCCTCAAAAGGGGTCATACGGGTAATGGAAGAGCCATATTTTGATGGGGACATGCCGGCGGAGATGCGTCGAGAACAGATGCTAACTTTCGTTAGAACCAAGGATTTTGTACGGGTGAGCGATCTCAGTGCAAGATTCCGGGTATCAGAAGTCACTGTCCGCGGTGACCTGGACGCACTGGCAGAGCGGGGTCAGATACGACGTATCAGAGGCGGCGCTATGCCACGAACACTGCCTCATCCAGAGCGCCCGTTTGAGGTAATGCAAGGTGCGCGTGTTGACGAAAAAGCCATGATTGGCCGGGCAGCAGCCAGTTTAGTCTCACACGGAGAGACGGTTATTTTAGATGTTGGAACAACTACTACAGCCGTTGCTCGTGCACTCACCAAGCGAGATGACCTGTATGACGTAGTTGTTTTCACGAATGCTCTCAATATTGCAATTGAGCTTGAGTCCGCTATTCCACGTTTCACTGTCGTTGTCACAGGCGGAACACTACGACCAATGCAACACTCGCTCGTCGACCCCCTGGGAGAATTGATGCTCGAGCGCATCAACGCACATTCCGTTTTCCTTGGTTGCAACGGCATTGATCCCATTGGAGGTGTTACAAACATCAACTTGCCTGAAGCAGAAATCAAACGCCGCATGCTTCAAGCGGCTAGAAGGCGTATCATCGTCGCAGACGGCTCTAAAGTAGGTGAAATAGAGCTGGCTAAGCTCTGTAGCATTGATGAGATAGACCTTCTCATCACGGATAGTTCTGCAGACCCCGCGGTACTGAATGCCCTTCGTGAACGGGATCTTGAGGTCATGATAGCCAGGTAATCACTTGATATGACAGGTAGGCGGTAGATACCACTCTACAAAACGCCAATACTAGTGACAAAAAGCGAAAGGAGCAAGATATCGCCAAAGAACGCAGCATCCTTCCAGGGGAAACTTGCGATCCTTGCCTATCCAGGTAGATGAGGGATCATCCCCAGCGGTTAAGCAAACCACAATTGTAATCCAGGTACTATGGAACGCAAACGCCATTCTCGTCTTCTTCAGAGTCGAAGGCCAGCGTTCAGGAGGTACGTCTAGAATGGATCTGTTGTACTTATTCTCCAGCATAAGCAATGTTTCCATCCAGTTCTAGGTCGGCAATACCGATTGATGGCCCGAAACCCTGATTGACAATCATTGTCCTCACAACGATAGGAGTAATGTCAATGAGCGACATAAACAAACTGGTGCAAGACCTACAAGCAGGTAGAATCGGCCGTCGTGATTTTATCTTTCGAGCAGCTGCCTTAGGTATATCTCTAACTGGCATCGAGGCCATCATGGCAGCATGTGGCGGCGGTAGTAGCAGCAGCTCTAGCAGCAGCGCTACCACCCTCAAGTACGCCAACTGGGCATCCGCCGAGTCCGCGACGAAAAAGCAAATTGACACGGCCATTCAGGGCTTCGAAACTCAGAACAACGTTACCATTGACAACATTGGCATGCCCTTCGATCAGGTGCTGCAACAACTGACTACCATGACCAACGGTGGTAACCCGCCCGACGTGATGGAACTGAGCGGCAACTGGCCCTATTCCTTGGGCGGAAGTGGCGCACTACAAGCCCTTAACTCCTTTATTGGCAGTTGGCGCAATGACGCCTTCACCAACAGTTTCGAGGTGGGTACCTACAAAGGCAACGTCTACGCCGTCCCTTTCAGCATCTCCCCTCACGGCTTCTGGTATAGCAAAGACCTGATGACCCAGGCTGGACTCGACCCCTCGAAGCCGCCCACTACGATGGATGAACTGAATAGCCAGATGGCAACCCTCCGTGCCAAACTGCCTTCGGATGCCTATCCCATCGGCATCGATGTTTCCAAGACCGAGTATGCCCTCGTCGGCTTCTGGCCCTGGATCTGGACCTTCGGCGGCAACCCGATGGTGGTAGACAGCCAGGGGAATGTCACCATCAACTGGGCCGATGATGGAACGGTTGCTGCTTTCCAATGGCTGCAGACTATGGTTAAGAAGCGCTGGACTCCACCTGACCAGGCCATCAAAGCCGAGCGCGAACTGATGGCTAACGGGAAGATCGCCTTCAAACTGGATGGCCCTTACTTAACAGGCATCCTTGGTAACACCAATCCGGCCCTCGCTACGGTCGCCGCCGTGAACCAGCATTTCGGCCTCACGACAACCCCGGTGGGACCCGGCCAGAGTGGTCCAGTCACCGCTGCAGACATCCACAACCTGGGTATGTCGTCCCAGGCGAGCAACAAGGACCTGGCCTGGAAGTTCATCCAGTACCTGACCTCGAACAAGCAAGTGCTTACCAACTACCTGGTCACCGAAGGGATCTTCCCTCACAAGAGCGACGTTGTGACTGGCGGACCATACGCCAACCTCTTCTCGGATGCGATCAGCCAGGCTTACATCAACAGTGTCATCCCGACGATGCGCCCGCCGGCCTATAGCCCGCTGTATGACACGGTGGCCACTTTCGTAGTCACTGCTTTACAGGAAATCGCCGGCGGTGTCCCCGTCAAAGCGCGTCTCCAGCAGTTGACCCAGGAAGTCAAGACGGTCTACGGCGGCTAAGACACGTCCATCATACCGGACGTGGTATGATGGACAATATTCAATGCAGGTAGAGGAGTGATCGGAGGGGAACCAGATAGCTAATCTGGTTCCCTCTCCGCCTGCTCCGGTTCTATGCGTCGTGGACAAGTCAAGAACATTCCAGGCGCAATACACTAGAGGGGAAGGACACAGCATGGCCTTTGCAAATGCTGAACAACCCGGCACACTCCTTGCACGCAAACGCAGGCCTTTCTATAGCCAGGGGTTAAATGGCCCGCTACTCATTGTGGTCTTGTTGGTGCCAACGTTTATTTTGCTGATCGGCGTCATTTTCTATCCGCTCTTCAATACCATACTGCTGTCGTTTCAATCGCTCAACCTGGCCGTGCCGTTCCTCAACCACTGGGTCGGGCTGGAGAACTACGCCAAAGTCCTGACCAACCCGGTCTTCGACTTCTGGCACTCAGTCGGCTTCAGTGCCCTCTTCAGCATCGCTTCGACGGGTTTTGCCTTCGTGATTGGCTTTGCCTTTGCTCTTCTGCTCAACCAGCGCTTACGCTTCCAACTCCTCTGGCGGGGCCTCGCGCTGGTGCCCTGGGTCATTCCCTACGTGGTAGTGGCCTACCTCTTCTTCTACATGTTCAATTCACAGTATGGCATCATCAATCACCTGCTGACGTCCATTAATCTCTTTGGCTGGCGTCCCTTTCCGCAGCCGTTACCATGGTTCGGTGGCGAAGGCAAACTGGCCATCATCGCTACCATCTTCGCCGCGATCTGGAATAAGTTTCCTTTCTTCACGCTGATGCTGCTGGCCGGATTGCAAACGATTCCCCAGGACTTGCTCGATGCCGCTACTGTAGATGGCGCAGGTGCCTGGGGCCGGTTCTGGCACGTGACTGTGCCGGGGCTCCGTGGCATCATCGTGATTACTACCACCCTGCAATTCATCTGGAGTCTCAACGAGTTCGCCATTATCTGGGCCATGACGAACGGCGGCCCTGGCAACGCCACCAACAACATCGTCATCAATATCTATCGCACTGGTTTTATCGACCAAAGTATCAGCTATGCTGCCACAATGGGTGTCCTCTGGCTCTTGATGCTGCTGGTGTTCACTTATTTCTACATTCGCATTATGGAAGGGAGGACGGAAACTCGATGAGCAAGAACCTTTCGAAACACTCCGCACAGCAAGACCCGGCGGCTAATACTCTGGTACCATCCACAGCTACCGGTCAGGCAGTGGCCATCCCGGCGCGGAGCCGCCCGAAGGTCAAACAGCGTTTTCGCTGGGGGCGGGTTGTGATGTATCTTATCCTCCTCGTGCTGCTCATCTATGCGTTCTTCCCGACATTCTGGATGATCTCAACTTCGATCAAGCCGCAGTTGGAGGCCTTCCAGGACCCGCCGACCTGGTGGCCCCATCATCCAACACTCTTTAGTTACCAGATCTTGCCCGCCGACCAGCAGGGCTTCGTGACGTACTTCAAGAATAGCCTGATCGTCGCCATCTGTACCATGCTCTTGACGCTGCTCGCAGCAGTTCCTGCGGGTTACGTGCTTTCACGCTTCCGTTTCCGGGGAGCACGTGCCTTGTTGCTGGTCATTCTGGCGACGCAGATGTTCCCATATGTGACCATTCTGATCTCGCTCTATACGCTCTTCCGCCAGTTGCACATGCTCAACACCTACCCGGCGCTGGTATTATCCTTTACAACCTTCTCGCTGCCGTTCAGTATCTGGATGATGAAGGGCTTCTGTGACACGCTGCCGACCGACTTAGAGGATGCTGCTCGTGTGGATGGCTCAAGTCGATTGAGAACGCTCTGGGCGATTGTGCTGCCCATCATCATTCCGGGCGTTGTCGCAGTGGGCTTTTTCGCCTTCCTCAACTCCTGGAATGAGTTGCTCTACGCCTTGACCTTGACGAGCAGTCCCGATATGCGCTTGATCCCGCCCGGTTTCGTGCTGACATACATCGGTGAGTTCCAGGATCGCTGGCCCGATATGATGGCAGCCAGCGTAGTCGTAGCGCTGCCTATTGTCGTGCTGTTCACCGTGTTCCAGAAACAACTTGTCAGTGGCTTGACCGCAGGTGCCATCAAGGGGTAGCCAATGACAGAATCCCAGGTTCGTGTTTGGGAAGAGGATGTCGAAATTCCGACTTACGGTACCGGTGAGCCAGACAAAAACCCGATGTTTTTGGAGAAACGTGTCTATCAGGGCAGTTCGGGAAGAGTGTACCCATACCCGGTTATAGACAAGATCCACGACGAGAAGAGACCGCGCACGTATCGCCTGGTTTTTCTCGAAAACGAGTATCTCCACATCGAGATTCTGCCCGATCTCGGCGGGCGCATCTACCGGGCACTCGATAAAACAAATGGCTACGACTTCGTCTACTACAACCGCGTGATCAAACCGGCGCTGGTTGGACTCGCCGGTCCCTGGATCTCTGGTGGGATCGAGTTCAACTGGCCACAGCATCATCGCCCGAATACGTTCGGACCGGTCGTGTATCATATCGGGCATCACACCAATGGCGGCAAAACAGTCTGGATCAGCGAAATCGACCGCATGTATGGTACAAAAATGACGGCTCGCTTCACCCTCTATCCGGGGAAGGCCTACCTGGAGATCGATGTACAGCTCTACAATCGGACACCAGAGCCGCAGACGTTCCTGTGGTGGGCTAACCCAGCGTTTTCCGCCAACGACCATACGCGGTCTATCTTTCCGCCTGACGTGCATGCCGTCTTCGATCACGGCAAACGGGATGTCTCCAGGTTTCCGATCGCCACGGGTACGTATTATAAAATGGATTATTCCGCTGGTGTGGATATCTCGTGGTACAAAAACATTCCAGTACCCACCTCATATATGGCCTACCACTCGGACTACAACTTTGTTGGCGGCTATGATCACGCTGCGCAGGCCGGCATCTTGCATGTCGCCAACCATCACATTTCGCCTGGTAAAAAGCAGTGGACGTGGGGCTGTGAAGAGTTCGGGAAAGCCTGGGAACGCAATTTGACCGATGAAGACGGACCTTACATCGAACTTATGACCGGTGTATACACTGATAACCAGCCGGATTTTGCCTGGCTGCAACCATACGAGGAAAAATCATTCACCCAGTATTTCATGCCCTATAAAAACATTGGCGTGGTGAAGAACGCTTCGATCGACGCATCTGTGAATCTGGATGTTGACATCGCAGGGCATTCCGCAAGCTTACAGGTCTACGCCACATCCGTCTTTGCCAACGCACTGATCGAACTCAAGAGCAAGCGCCAGGTCTATATCAACGAAACCGTGACGATTTCACCGACCCGAACATTTGCTAGCGTGGTATCAGCCCAAACAACCGGAGATCAAACAGTTGCCAGAGGCGGCGAAGCCACTTCCCACGCCAGAAGAGGTGAGGACAAACGAGGCGTTGTACCTGGCCGGATTACATCTAGAACAGTACCGCCATGCGACATTCCAACCCGATCTTTACTATCTCGAAGGATTAAAACGCGACCCGAGCGACATCCGTATCAATGTCGCCTATGGGACGCTCCTGCTGCGGAGAGGGTTGTTCCGAGAAAGTGAAGCGCATTTCCGCAAAGCTATCGCGACCTTAACACAACACAATCTCAACCCCTATGAGAGCGAAGCGTACTATCAGCTTGGTGTTACCCTGAAAATGCAGGGTCGCCTCGAAGAAGCCTTCGCCGCGTTTTACAAAGCAATCTGGTCATCTGCCTGGCAGGACAGTGGATATTTCTCGCTAGCACAGATCGCATGTGCAAAGAAAGCGTACATGAAAGCACTGGAATTGGTTGAAAAGTCACTCATTCGCAATACCCGAAATTATAAAGCCCGCGATCTTAAGGTGGCGCTCCTGCGGAAACTGGGACACCTGGAAGAGGCAGAGCGTATTGCCACGGAAACGATCCAGCTCGATATCGCCGATTTCGGCGCAAATAATGAACGGTATTTGCTTCACCTGGCAAAAGGGGAACAGAGTCAGGCCGAAGCAGCCCTGCACGAATTGACTTTCTTGATGAGAAACGATGTACACAACTCTATCGCCTTAGCAGTCGATTACTTCCATTGCGGACTATACGAGGAAGGTGCAGACGTTCTGCAGCGCCTGGTTATAGATACGAACCAGAACGTCTACCCGATGCTGTATTACTACCTGGGTTATCTGTACGAAAAGCTGGGGCAGCCAGACCTTGCCCAGGCTTACTTACGGGCGGCAAGCGTCGCAACATCCGACTACTGTTTCCCAAACAGCCTGGACGATCTGGTCGTGTTAGAAAGCGCCATCGCCGCTAATCCAGGCGATGCAAAGGCTCATTACTATCTCGGCAATTTGCTGTACGATAAGAAACGCCACATCAACGCAATCGAGCATTGGGAAGCGTCACGGGAAGCTAATAGCTCATTCGCGGCCGTCCATCGTAATCTGGCGCTCGCATACTACAATATCTTGGGCAAACCAGATCAGGCGCTGACCTCCCTCGAAACAGCGTTTGCCTGCAATCCGGTCGATGCCCGGGTGTTTTACGAACTGGATCAGCTCTACAAGAAATTGGGATATGCTCCCGAGAAAAGGCTTGCGAACCTGGAAAGCCATTGGGAACTGGTCACAGCGCGGGATGACCTGTACCTGGAATACATCACACTGCTCAACACACTAAAACGACACGAAAAAGCGATCACCTTGCTTTCAGAGCGCAAATTCCATCCCTGGGAAGGCGGCGAAGGCAAAGTGACGGGTCAATACATCTTCGCTCACGTGGAGTTGGCAAAACACTATCTCCAGGCCCAACAAGACAAAGACACGATCGAAACGCTAAAGAAGGCGCTGATCTACCCAGAAAACCTCGGCGAAGGCAAATTGGCAGGTGCTCAGGAAAACAACATTCAGTACTATTTGGGATGTGCGTATGAACGCCTGGGCCTGGTCGAAAAGGCTACCGAATACTTCTACGCTGCAGCGCAGGGACTCGAAGAACCGGCCAGCGCAATGTTTTACAACGACCAACCACCGGATATGATCTTCTATCAAGGATTGGCACGGTTCAAACTCGGGAACACAAAGGAGGCCAAACGCCGCTTCAATAAGCTGATCGATTATGGGGAGCAGCACCTGTTCGACCACGTGACCATTGACTACTTCGCTGTTTCGCTCCCTGACTTCCTGGTATTCGAGGATGATTTGAACAAGCGCAACACGGTGCACTGCCTCTATATGATGGGCCTTGGTCATCTCGGTCTTCAGGAGTTCAAGGAGGCCCGCACTCGATTCTCTCGCGCCCTGGAACTGGATGTCAATCACCAGGGCGCGAGAGTTCATCTTGAAATGTGCCCGCTGGAAACTGATTCCAGCGAGAATGGTGCGGAATAGTTTCCATCTCTCACACCATTAGCCCTCGCATGTGTAGACGCGGGGCTGACCTCCCAGAAGAACGCACCGTCCTTGACGGGCAAAGGTGGCCAGCAGTTCCCCCTTGTCAATCACTGCGCCATCATCCCCGCCGGCAAAAAGCCACTCATCCCAGGCCGATTTCTCCATGAATAGCGCCCAGGCCACCGGGGCCACCAGCCGTCTGGCAGCACGCATAATCTCCAACGCGTCGTCAACGCCAGGTTCGAGCTCTCTCGAAGGTTTCAATCCAGCCGAAGTCAATGCTTGAAAAGTGCAGATTGAGTGGACCTCGCCATTGACAACCTCACAAACAACGCCTAATGCAAGTTCCTCGCGCTCAGGCATGCCAGCTTCGCCTGGTACAGTTTCCCATACACCCACAACGAGGCTGCATCTTGGGGACAACCGGTCGAGGAATGTAGTGATTTGCTGTTTATTCCAACCATGCCACGAATAGGTATCATTATTCTGTTCAAGTCGCAAAGCGGCATCCAATAAAGGCCGGGCAGGACGCCATAAAGGAGAGTCACCGTCAAGCACGCGCAATTCTT
>WNFT01014156.1_pt1 | contig 10672 bp, 9 predicted proteins | sample 5400191 | NCBI WGS metagenome assembly WNFT01 (sample SAMN13153359, study PRJNA577476) | soil metagenome | isolation source: 80 cm saprolite under Madrone tree | place: USA:California | collected 2016-06-14
GGGCCGTATACTGTCCGGGCATCTTGACCTCGACCACGGCCTTGATCGCCTCGCCCCATCTGGCATCCGGGATCCCGTACACGCAGACCCCGCTCACGCCCGCCATCTGCATGATGACGGTCTCGACCTCCGCCGGGTACACGTTCTCCCCGCCCGGCTTGATCAGCTCCTTCTCGGGCTTGCGCCTGACGTAGTGAAGGTAGCCGTCGGCGTCGAACCGTCCCACGTCGCCCGTGTGGTGCCAGCCATTGCGGAAGGTGTAGGCGGTGACCTCCGGCTGGTCGAAATATCCCTGGAAGACGAGGGGGCCGCGCACGACGATCTCCCCGGGCGTGCCCACGGGAGCGTCGCGGTCATAGTCGTCCACCACCTTGACCTGGGCCAGGGGCACCGGCTTGCCCGCGGCGCCCGGACGGTCCAGCACGCGCTGGAAGCTCACGAACCCGCTCGTCTCCGATTGCCCGAAGCCGGTCCAGAACTGCGCGCCCGTGCTCTCGTGCAGCCGCTGGATGGTGGGCGGAGCGTCCAGACCGGAGACGTGCTTGAGGCTCTGGAGCCCGCTCCCGAGCTTCTCGGCGGCATCCAGGAGGCTGGACAGCACGGGGGGAAAGTCCGAGACATGCGTGACGCGGTGGCGGTCGATGAGCCGCACCGCGTCCTCGGGATCGAACCGCGGCACCACCACGTTGGTGCCGCCGGCGTGCATGTGAGCCAGGGCCATGCCGAGCCCGGTGACGTGGAAGAGAGGCAGGGCGAGAAGATAGTGATCGGTCGCGGACAGGCCGAGGCAGGCCATGACCATCGTGTTGGCCGCGATCACGTTGGCGTGGGTCAGCACGGCCCCGCGGGGGATCACGTCCACGGCCGCCGTCGAGATGACGGCGAACGGGTCGGTGGACGATACCTCGGCGGCCGCCGCGCCCCCCGTCGCCCCGTAGAGTGAGTCGAAGGGCTTCAGCCCCGCGCCCGGCGACCCGCCGAGCTGGTACCAGTGGGCTATCGACCGCTTGCTCTCGGGCCAGCCCGCGATCACGCCGAGCGTCGAGGCATCGACCACCATCATCCGGGGAGCCGCGCGCTCCACCACGCGCTCCACCTCCTGCGCGGTCAGTCGCCAGTTGATGGGATAGGCGATGATGCCCTGGCGCGCGCAGGCACCATACAGCACGACGTAGTCGACGTCGTTCTGGGCGAGGACGCAGACGCGGTCGCCCTTGCCGATGCCCAAGTCCGCCAGCCCCGCGGCCAGCGCCTCCACCCGGCGCGGGAGCTCCCGGAAGGTCAGCGAGCGCTCGCCCTGGATGAACGCGGGCGCCTCGCCATACAGCGCCGCGCCCCGCTCGATCAGGCCGTGGATCGTGAGTCCGTGGACGTCCATGTCAGGGGGAGAGCTCCGGCCTCACTGCCCCACGATGTCCTTCTTCATGGCCCCGAGGGCGCCCAGGAGCTCCTGCTGCTCCTTCTGTCCCACCTTGAACCTGTTGAGCGCCTTGACCAGATCCTCGACGGTGGCGGTCCACTCCGCCTCCGTGATGCCCATCCCCGTGTGCGTCGTCTTCATGTCGCGGCCGAGATAGGCGCAGGGTCCCCCCGCGGCGTCGCAGATCTGGTCGGCCAGGTTGGTCTGGAGCTTGGCCACGCGGGCGGCGTCCAGGCCCTTGAAGCGTCCGTTGACGCGCGGATCCGCCGCCATGTTCGCCACGAAGTCGTCCACCACCAGCTTGATTGCCTCGCGCCCGCCCAGGCGCTGATACAGCGTGGGCTCCGGCGGGGCGGAGGCGCACGCGGCACACCACAGGGTGACCATTGCCATCAGCATGGCGCGGCTCATCAATCGCATTCGGCTCCTCCTCGTTGAGGGATCTCTCTAGCTCAGCCAGCGCTTGCGGCGCTTGTAGTGCTTCACGTCGCGATACGATTTCCGAGCGCCCACTTCGGTCAGCCCGAGGTAGAACTCCTTGATGTCCGCGTTGTCGCGGAGCTGCTCCGCGCTGCCTTCGAGCACGATGCGCCCGGTCTCCATCACGTAGCCGTGGTCGGCGATGGCGAGGGCCTGCGCCGCGTTCTGCTCGACGAGGAGCACGGTGAGCTGCTGCTCGCGGTTGAGCCGCTGGACGATCTGGAAGATCTCCTCCACGAGCATGGGAGCGAGCCCCAGCGATGGCTCGTCGAGCAGGATGACCCGGGGAGTGGACATGAGGGCGCGCCCGATCACGAGCATCTGCTGCTCCCCGCCCGAGAGGTAGCCGGCCTGGACGGAGCGCCGCTCCTTGAGACGGGGAAAGTACTGGTACACGCGCTCGATGCCCGTGGCCACGAGGTGGCGATCGGACTGGATGTGGGCGCCCGCGATGAGGTTCTCCTCGGTGGTGAGATGCTCGAAGACACGGCGGCCTTCGAAGACCTGGACCACCCCGCGTCGCACCACCTCGTAGGCGGGCAGCCGGTCGATCCGCTGGCCGGCGAGCTCGATGTGCCCCTTGGTCACCTCGCCGCGCTCGGTGCGGAGCAGGCCGGAGACAGCCTTGAGGGTGGTGGTCTTGCCCGCGCCATTGGCCCCGAGAAGGGTGGTGATGCCCGCATCGCGGACTTCGAGCGACACCCCCTTGAGCACGAGGATGACGCCGTCGTAGATGACCTCGACGTTGTTCAGGCTCAGCATGTCGTGTCGCATCGGAGGGGGCTCCTCGCCCCCTCCGATGCCTGTCCTCCGATCAGGTGTGACCGCACCATCCGGGCGATTACTTGGCGGCGGCCGCCTTGATGTGCTTGGCCACCACGTCGGGGTAGGCCGCGTACCAGTCGGTGACCTTCTCGAACTTGCCGCCCTTCACCTGCCAGATCTGGACGAGACCGCCCCCCTCGTGATCCGTGGGCGTGATCTTGAGCGGCGGCACCAGTCCACCCAGGGTGAAGTTGGAGATCTTCTCGAAGCCGGCCTTGGTGTCGACCCCGGTGATCTTCCCGCCCGCCTTGGCCTTGAGGGCGTTGCGGATGGCCTCGACGTGGAGGGCGGCGATGAGCACGCCGCGATTGTAGAAGACGGTCGAGGCCATCTCCTTCGGGGCGGGCTTGCCTTCCTTCTTGTACATCTCGCGGATCTCGTTCAGCACCGGGTAGTCCGAGCCCACGCCGGCGAACTGCATCGTGTAGTAGCCCTCGGCCACCGCGAAGCCGCCGGCGGCGTCGATGTTCGCTTCCGCGGAGCCCCACACGAAGGACACGAACTTGCGGAGCGGATAGCCCACGCGCTTGAACTCCTTGATGGACACGGCGGGGGCGCCGCCGAAGAGATGCCCGATCACGAAGTCCGCGCGGAAGCGCTGAGCGATGTCGAGCACCTGGGCGCCCATCTCCACGCCCGGGGGCGGCACGGCGAAGATCTTGAGCTGGAAGCCTTCCAGGGTCGCGAGATCCTCCAGGACCTCGATCGGCTCGCGCCCGGCGGGATTGTCGTAGAAGATGAACGCGATCTTCTTGCCCTTGAGGCTCCCGCCGAGCTGCTTCTTCACGAAGTCCACCGCGGCCGTCGCCTGCGACCAGTAGGTGGCGGCGATGGGGAAGATGTAGGGATAGCGGATGCCGTCGGCGGCGGCGGCGCTGCCGAAGCCCGGGGAGGCTTGTACTCGTGGTCGATCTCCAGCGCCTTGATCTTGTGGCCCTCGACCCCTCCCTTGGAGTTGACCAGCGCGATGTAGTCGTGGAAGCCGGGACAGAGGACCGTCCCCACGATCTGGGTCGCCCCCGTCCGATCGCACTGCATGCCGATGACGATGTCGGCCTTCGCCTGGGCGTGGGAGGGCGGGGCGCCCACGAGGCTGCCCGCCGCCACCAGGAGTGCTGTCAGGATGGCAAGGTAGAAGCGCATTGTTGTTCTCCTTTCTTCGCGCACTTCAGTACGCGAATGGCCAGATCCGGAAATAGTTGCGGATATTCCGCCACAAGCGGTTCAGCCCCTCGGGCTCGACGACGAGGAAGAAGATGATGAGAGCACCGAACATCATGAGGCGGAGGTTTGGGATGAGGTTGAGCACGGTCTGGGGAGCGAGGAACACGCCGCCGAACGCCTCCATGGCGAGGCGGATGACGATGGGGAGGAGGGTGACGAAGATGGCGCCCAACACGGAGCCCAGAACCGACCCGAGCCCGCCGATGATGATCATGGCGAGGTAGTCGATGGACACGTTGATCTGGAACTGCTCGTAGTTGGCGATGCCGAGAAAATACGTGTACAGCACACCGGTGACGCCGGCATAGAAAGAGGATATGGCAAAGGCCAGCAGCTTGTAGCGGAAGATGTTGATGCCGATGATCTCGGCCGCGATGTCCTGGTCGCGGATGGCGATGAAGGCGCGGCCCACCCGGCTGCGCACGAGATTGAGCGCCCCCACGATGGCCAGGACCACGAACACGAGCAGGAAATAGTACATATCGCGCTGGGTCGACAGCACCATGGAGCCGAGGCGGGGCCGCGGCACCTCGATGGAGGCCTGCACCCCGCCGCTGATGAAGGTGACGTGGTTGATGGTCCACTCGATGATGAGCTGGCCGGCCAGGGTGGCGATGGCGAGATAGAGCCCCTTGATGCGCAGCGACGGGATACCCACCACCGCCCCCACCAGGGCCGCCATGAGGCCGCCCGCGAGCAGGGTGACGGGCCACGGAGCGCCGAGCCGAATGGCCAGGTTCGCCGCCGTGTAGGCGCCCACCGACATGAAGGCGCCGTGTCCGATGGAGACCTGGCCCGTGTAGCCCACCAGGATGTTCAGACCGATGGCGCCGATGACGGCGATCCACACGAGGTTGGCCACGGACAGGTAGTACTCGTGGAGCGTCAGCGGGATGAGCAGGAAGAAGATCGCGCCGAGGACCGCCATCGTCCAGCGGGCGATAGGCAATGGGTACAGCGCCATGTCCGCCTCGTAGCTCGTCTTGAACACGCCAGACTCACGATGGATCATCTCAGCCCTCGGAGGGGGGCTTTGCCCCCCTTACGAAGCCTCCCCCCAGGAATCGATTGCGCCGGCAAAGCCGGCGCTCGAAAGTGAAACATTCTGTCCCGATGGCGGCAACGAAGCATATGGGGCCTTATCATTCGCCTACACCCTCTCGATGATTTTTTTACCAAAGATTCCATACGGTCGGATCATGAGGGCGAGGATCATGAGCACGTAGGGCGCGAAGTCCTTGGTGCCGCCGCCCACGTAGGGATCGACGTAGCCCGCCGCGATGTTCTCCACGATGCCCACGATGAGTCCGCCCACGATGGCGCCCGGGATGGAGTCGAGCCCGCCCAGGATCACCACCGGGAAGACCTTGAATCCGACCAGGGACAGGTTCACGTCCACGCCGAGCAGGTTGCCCCAGATGATGCCGCCCAGCGCCGACACGACACCGGTCATGGCCCAGGCGAGGCCGAAGTAGCGCTCGACGTTGATGCCCATGGCCATGGCGACCTGCTGGTTGTCGGCCACCGCGCGCATGGCAATGCCCTTGCGCGACATGAGAAAGAACCAGCCGAACGCGCTGAGGAAGACGATGCTCACCACGGCGCCCAGCACCTGGATGGGCGGGATGAAGAGCGGGCCGAGCACGAACGGCTCGTCGCTGATGGGCAAAGGCAGTGTCTTGGTGCCCGCGCCGAAGAAGGTCGGGCCCACCCCGCGCAGGATCGAGGCGAGCCCGATGGTGGCCATCACCACCGCGATCACGGGCCGCCCGATGAGCTTGCGCAGGACCACCCGCTCCAGGGCGAAGCCGAAGACGACCATGCCGGCGAGCCCGATGAGGATGGCCACCCACAAGGGCGCGCCGGCCGCGCTGAGGCTCAGGGCCACCGCCAGCCCCGCGATCATCACGAACTCGCCCTGGGCGAAGTTGACGGCGTCGGTCGCCTTGTAGACGAGCACGAAGCCGAGCGCGATGAGCGAGTACATGAGCCCGATCAGCACCCCGTTCGACATGAGCAGGAAGAAGAAGCCGAGGGTGTCAGACATGAGCGGGCGTCCCTTCCACGTCCTCGATCCGAACCTTCGACTGGATGACCGCCTGGCGGCCGTCTTCGTACGTGATGGCCGTGGTCAGGTCCACCTCGTTCCCGCCGGAGTAGAACGTGTCGATGACCGTCGCGTATTTCTCGGCGACGAAACGCCGTCGTACCTTGCGGGTGCGTGTCATCTCGGCGTCGTCGGCTTCCAGGTCCTTGTTCAGGAGGAGGAAGCGCCGGATCTTCGTGGAGTCGGGAAGCGTCTGATTCCCCTTCCTGATCTCCTCCGCGATGAGTTCCCGCACCTCGGACTTCTGGGACAGGTCCATGTAGCTCGTGTAGGTCAGCCCCCGCCGCTCGGCCCAGTTGCCTACCGTGTTGAGGTCGATGGCGATCATGGCGGCCACGAAGTGACGCTCATGGCCGAAGGCGACGGCCTCGCGGATGAACGGGCTGTACTTGAGCTTGTTCTCGAAGAATTGCGGCGCGAAGGGCGTGCCGTCGGCGAGGGCGCCCACGTCCTTGGAGCGGTCGATGATCACGAGATGGCCGCGCGGATCGATGAAGCCGGCGTCCCCGGTGTGGAACCAGCCGTCGGGGTCGATGACCTCGCGGGTCGCCTCCTCGTTCTTGAGGTAGCCCTTGAAGATCGCGCGTCCACGCACGAGCACCTCGCCGCGCTCGGCGATCTTGATCTCGACGCCCGGAACGGGGCGCCCGGCGCTCGTGGGATTCGCCTCGGCGTCCGGCTGCAGGGACACGAGCCCGCTCGTCTCCGTCGATCCGTACACCTGCTTGAGGTTGACCCCGATGGAGCGAAAGAATCGGAAGGTGTCGGGCCCGAGGGGCGCGCCCCCGGTGAGCGCCCACTTGGCCTGCCGGAGGCCGAGCTGGTCGCGCACGGGGCCGTAGACGAAGAACTCGCCGAGGGCGGTGGCCAAGCGCAGGCCCGCCGGCACGGCCTTGCCCTCCGAGCGCAGGATCTCGGCGCGCTCGGCGGCCGAGCGAAAGTATTCGAAGGTCCGGCGCTTGAGCGGAGTGGCATCGGCCGCCCGCACTTGGAGCCCCGTGAGCATGTTCTCCCAGATTCGCGGCGGCGCCAGGATCGTCGATGGCCCCAGCTCTCTCAGGTCTCGCTGCACCGTCTCCGGGCTCTCGGGGCAGTTGGCGCAGAAGCCGACCATGAGGCTGGCGAAGAGCGTGTAGACGGAGTCCCCCGCCCACGCCATGGGCAAGTACGCCAGCGACGTGTCATCCGGCACCACCCGGGCCTCCCGGCAGAAGATCTCCGCCACGCCGATGGCGTTCGCGTGGGTGAGCATGGCGCCCTTGGGGTTGCCCGTGGTGCCGGAGGTGTACGAGATGATGGCGACGTCCTCGGGCTTGCCCTTGTCGATCTCGGTTTCGAAGTAGCCGGGATGCTCGGCGCCGAACTTCCGCCCCAGCTCCTGGACATCCTGGTAGGACTTGAGCCACTCCTGCTTGGACCCGCTCAAGCCGCGCGGGTCGTCGTAGATCACGAGGCGCAGGGCGGGCAGCTCGGCCTTTAGGGCGACGATCTTGTCGACCTGCTCCTGGTCCTCGGCCACGATCACGCTCACCTCGGCGTGGTTCCAGACGTAGGCGAGCTCCTTGGCGATGGAGTCCTGGTAGACGGGCACGGGCACGCCGCCCAGGCACTGGGCGGCGACCTGGGCCCAGTACAGGCGCGGCCGGTTGTCGCCGATCACGGAGAGCCGGTCGCCGCGGGCGAACCCGAGCGCGACCAGACCGAGCGCGAAGTCCCGCACCTGCTCCTGATACTCGCGCCACGTCCAGGACTGCCAGATTCCGCGGTCCTTCTCACGGATGGCCGGCCGGTCTCCCAGGTCCCGTGCATTGCGCTGAAGCAGGCGGGGAAGCGTCACGTCAGCCACGTTGCCCTCCAGTGGTTGCGCCCTTGGTGTCTCCGAGATAGGCCTTGATGACCTGGGGGTTGGCCCGGACGTCGTCGGGGGTGCCCTCGGCGATCTTCTGGCCCATGTCGAGCACGGCCACCCGGTCCGAGATGTCCATGACCACTCCCATGTCGTGCTCGATCAAGATGATGGTCGTGCCCCATTCCTGGTTGACGTCGAGGACGAAGCGGGCCATGTCTTCCTTCTCCTCGTGGTTGCACCCTCCCATGGGCTCGTCCAGGAGCAGGACCTTGGGGTCGAGGGCGAGGGCGCGCCCGAGCTCCACGCGCTTCTGCAGCCCGTAGGCCAGGGAGCCGCAGGGGCGGCGGCGCAGGTCCTGGATCTTCAGGAAGTCGATGATGTCCTCGACCCGGCGCCGGTGGGCAACTTCCTCGCGCTGGGCCATCCCCCAGTAGATGAAGGACGCGAGGACGCCCGACTTCATTCGGACGTGTCGACCCAGCATGAGGTTGTCGAGCACGGTCATCCCGCGGAAGAGCGCGATGTTCTGAAAGGTGCGCGCCACGCCCAGCTCGGCCACGTGGCTCGGCTTGTCGTGGGTGATGTCGGCCCCCTCGAGGAGGATGCGCCCCGTGTCCGGATGGTAGAAGCCGCTGATCATGTTGAGGAGGGTGGTCTTGCCCGCGCCATTGGGGCCGATGACGGACATGATCTCGCCCTGCCGCACGTCCAGGCTCACGCGGGTCACGGCCTGGACGCCTCCGAACGACTTGGACACCTCGGCGATGCTGAGCTGGTCGCTCACGACAGCCACCGCTTGCGACGCTTGTAGTGCTTGACGTTCCGGTAGCTCTTGCGCTGCCCCACGCCCGAGAGGCCCAGGTAGAACTCCTTGATGTCCTCGTTCTCGCTGATGGTCTTCCGATCGCCGTCGAGCACGACCCGGCCGTTCTCCATCACGTACGCGTAGTCGGCGAAGCGGAGGGCGATGGACGCGTTCTGCTCGGCGAGGAGCACGGCCACGCCCTCCTCGTGGTTCAAGCGGCTCACGATCTCGAAGATCTCCTGCACGAGCATGGGGGCGAGGCCCATGGACGGCTCGTCCAGGAGCATGAGCTTGGGGTGGGCCATGAGGGCCCGCCCGATGGCCACCATCTGCTGCTCGCCTCCGGAGGCGTAGCCCGCCCGGACCCCGCGCCGCTCGCGGAGGCGCGGGAAGTACTGGTACACCCTCTCGAGATCCCGCTTGAGAGAGCGCCCGTCACGCGTGTAGGCGCCCGTCAAGAGGTTCTCCTCCACGGTCAGGTGCTCGAAGACGTGCCGGCCTTCCATCACCTGCACGATGCCCCGCCGGACGACCTCCGACGGGTCCTTTCGCTTGATGGGCTCCCCGAGAAACTCGATGCTGCCCTTGCTCACGTCTCCCCTCTCCGTCCGCAGCAGTCCCGAGATGGCCTTGAGGGTGGTGCTCTTGCCGGCCCCGTTGGCCCCGAGGAGGGCGACGATACCTCCCTCGGGGACGGCGAGCGACACCCCCTTCAACACGAGGATGACGTGATCATAGATCACCTCGATGTTGTTGACCGAGAGCAGCGGTCGGGCCATGTCGCGAGTGCCGATGACGGCTACTTCTCCTTGGCGCAGTCGCGCTGAGTGTAATTCAGCTTCTTCCCCTCTTCCACGGCGGAGGCCTCGAGCTTCGGCCGCACCACGTCGCGCATGGGGGCGAGCCACTCGGAGACGATGCTCCACTTCTTGCCGTCCCACTGCTGGATGAGCACGGGGCCGTTGCCCTCGTGGTCCTCGCAGGTGACCTTGATCGGATGGGTGAAGCCCTTCATCCCCATCTGATCGAGGCGCGCCTCGGTCAGGTTCAGGTTCTCGAACCCCCACCGCACCTGCTCGCTCGTCAGCGCCTTGTTGCCGTACTTCCCCATGGCCGTACGGATGGCCTCGGCGGCGAGCATGGCATTGACGATGCCGCGGTTGTAGAGCGGGGCGCCCATCTCCTCCTTCTTCCCCGCGCCCTTCCCCTTGTCGTACACGTTCTTGACGATCTCCTGGAAGACCTTGAAATTGGTGCCCGGCGCGTGGAACGTCGCGCCCTTGTAGCCCTTGGCGCCCTCGCCCGCGGGCACCACGTCGGAGTCGTTGGCCGACCACCAGTTGCCGATGAAGTGGTCCATCTTGATGCCGGTGGCGACGGCTTCCTTGACCGCGACCTGGTTCATCACCCCCCAGCCCGACATGAAGATCCAGTCGGGGTTGAGCCGGCGGACCTGCAGCCACGTCGCCTTCTGCTCCTGTCCGGGATGGTCCACGGCCAGGAGGGTCAGCTCGAAGCCGTACTTCCGGGCCAGCTCCTCGAGGGTGGGGTTGGCTTCCTTGCCGTAGGGGCTGTTGTGAAAGATGTGGACGATCCTCTTGCCCTTGAGCTTCTCGAGCCCCCCCTCCTGCTGACCCATGTAGCGGATGACGGCCGAGGCCTGACTCCAGTACGTGGTGGGGAAGCTGAAGACCCAGGGGAACCAGCGCCCGTCCGCGGCCGCCGTCATGCCGTAGCCCATGGAGAAGACCACGACCTTGTCGACGGGGGCCTTGGGGATGAGCTGGTACGTGATGCCCGTGCTGTACGGATTCACGAGGACGGGGCTCTTGCCCTTCAAGCGCTCGTAGCACTCGACACCTTGCTTGGTGTCGTACTGCGTCTCGCACTCCTCCCAGACGATCTTGACGCCGTTGACGCCGCCGTCGCGCTCGTTGAGGAGGGTGAAGTAGTCCACGAAGC
>WNFT01021199.1_pt1 | contig 10672 bp, 10 predicted proteins | sample 5400191 | NCBI WGS metagenome assembly WNFT01 (sample SAMN13153359, study PRJNA577476) | soil metagenome | isolation source: 80 cm saprolite under Madrone tree | place: USA:California | collected 2016-06-14
AGCACTATCGCGTGCTGCTCTTTTCCATTGCCTATCGGATGACTGGCAGCGCGAGTGACGCGGAGGATCTTGTGCAGGAGACCTATCTGCGCTATCAGGCGAGCGAAAGCTCGGAGATTGTCTCTCTGAAAGCGTATCTGACCACGATTTCATGGCCAGCAAGCCGTGGCGCGTTTCTGGCTGAGCGTGACGCGCAAAAATCAGCGGCCTCAGACCGAGACCCTGGCCGAGATCAATGGCAGCCCGGCCATCTTGTTCTGGGACGAGGGCAGGCTGGCCGGGGTCATCAGCCTGACCCTGAGCGCCGTGGGCATTCAGGAGATCTATGCGCTGCTGAACCCGGAGAAACTGGCCTATCTGCAAAAACAGCTCTCCGGGCGCGGGACTGCTCCAGAAACTTCCAAACTGACCAGCTTTTCACCAGATCAACGCTGAGAAACCAGACGCAGCAGCGTGTGTTATTATGTAGACAGAGCCAACCGGCCCAACCAGCAAACGTTTTGCTGCCGAGTCTGTGGCTACAGCACGCATGCTGATCTCAACGCGGCTATCAATATCGAACATCGTTGGGGAGACGAGTGATCCTCCGGCTATTTCTGCTGGGCGCAACAATGGGCACGGCACTCGACGCTATCGACGTGTATAGCAGGCAGGGAGAGGTTGGCAAAATTTGCTATTGTCATTCGTGACAGCGATTACAGGCACTCTTATCGAGATGATTCTCGTTGCCGCTGGAGCATTTACCTACCTTCATTCTGACATATTCGGCGTTCCTTACTGGCTCCCCTGTATCTATGCCATTGCTTCCCTGGCAGTTGGAGACCTGGGAAGGTCGCTTATGTCTATCTCTGCAAGAGGAACCTTATGAAGCAACTCGATGACCGGTCATGGAAATTAGACACGCTACTTGTGCATAGCAGTAAACTCAGTCGCACTGCACACAATTCGGGCAAACCTACAGTACAGCCTATCTACACCAGCACAACCTATCTTCATACCAGCGCCGATGCGCTTGACCAGGCATTTAACGGGCGTCTTCCTTCCGGTGAGCCAAGCTATGTCTATGGACGCCAGGGCAATCCAAATGCCCAGACGCTCGAAGAGGTACTGGCAGAGGCCGAGGGTGGTACCGGCGCGGTCGTTTTCGGCTCTGGTATGGCAGCCATTCACGCTGCGCTGCTGACTGCCGGGCTCGTGCCTGGAACAAAAATACTGCTCGCGCAAGACCTCTATGGCCCAACAATCGGGTTGCTGCGCTCGATCTTTGTACCTGTAGGGGTAGAACTGGCATTGTATGACCTGTGCAACTCCAACGTCGGTGAAATCATTCGTGAAGAGCAACCAGATGTTATCTTCGTGGAAACGCTCTCCAATCCGCTGGTCAAGGTAACCGACCTGGATGCCGTCAGCGTAGCTGCTCGCGAGGTGGGTGCACTGAGCATTGTTGACAATACATTTGCTACGCCCTACCTCCTACGGCCAATCGAACACGGCTTCGACCTGGTTGTGCATAGCGCAACAAAGTACCTGGGTGGACATGGTGACACTACTGCAGGCGTCGTAATTAGCGAGCGGAATAATCTGGTTGAACAGTTACGCACTTTCGCAACGATGTTAGGTGCGATGCTCGGCCCTTTTGATTCATACCTTATAACTCGCGGGTTGAAAACCTTGACGCTGCGCATGGAGCGGCACTGCAACAATACCTTACAGGTCGCTCGTTTCCTGGAAGGACACCCGGCAGTTGAGCGCGTACATTATCCAGGCCTACCAGGTCATCCGCAGCATGATCTCGCCACTCGCTTGCTCAAGCAAGGGCGATACGGCGGGCTGCTCGCATTTGAGTTGAAAGAACAGACTCGTGAAGCAGCTTACCGCTTTATGGACAGGCTGCGGCTCTGCCTGCCGGCAACGACACTCGGCGATGTCTACTCCGAGGTAAGCTACCCGCCGATGTCTTCGCACCGCAATTTGACACCAGGTGAGCGTCAGAAGTTCGGCATTACAGACGGCTGTATCAGGCTATCCGTAGGTATTGAGGATGTCGGAGATATCATCGACGACCTGGACCAGGCACTAACGGGCTAGTAGTCTGACTGTCTTCCATTGAGAGATGAACTGTAGTGGCATCCCTTGCGGGTGCCAGGTTCCACACAGTTCTTGTCAGTTCTTGCGCCCAAAGTAGTCACCGCGCTTGTGAGCCGGCGCAGGGGTATAGCGCTCAGCCTCGGCCGCAACGACTCGCCCGGCGAGAATCATTTCATGCGCCCACAGCAGGTCTTCGCCTGGCACCTCAGTACGGCCTCGTTCCAACGCACGCATGGAGGCAGCGATACAAACCTCGCGGAAATGACTGCCAGGCTGCTTTAACAGTTGCGAGGCAACGGGCGCATGCTCCTCCTCGCGATAAGCGGAACCGAGGAAATGCTTGAGGAAGCGTATGGCAAGCTCGGTATCTTTGACCAGGCCAATCTCAATCAATGCATCGATACGTCCAGGACGGTCTCGAATGCGCTGGTCGATCCTCTCAGGATCATTGCTGGTCGCGAGCAAAAGCGTCCCCGCTGGATTATCGGGCGTAGCCACACCATCGAGCGTGTTCACTACCGATAGCTGTTCAGATGGATTCGAGACAAACACTTCAAAATCTTCGACTAAGACGAGCGTGGGAATCCGGCTTTCAGCCGCCATATGCAAGGTATTGGTAAGGTGCTGCCACGCACTGCTATTGCGGTTATAGGGGGGAGCGCAGACATAATAGACCAATCCACCCTGTGTGGCGTGAAATGCGCCCTCTGCTTTGAGCAAAGTGGTCTTCCCGGTCCCAGGTGGACCGATCAACAAGACTTTCCGCAGGCGCGGCACTCGCAAGGACTCATAACGCTTCAAAATTTCCTCATCGAAAATATGCCGTTGGGCAGCTACATGCTCTAAGGTCTCTTCATGGAGCACCACGTCATCAAAGGATGACTTCCTGATTACCTCTGCAAGTTCATCGCTGCCGCCGATAATTTCAATAGAGCCACGACGTGTGCGCCGCCAGATGGTGTCGTGCAAATCATCCAACTGCTTCAGAAAGGCCAGCCATTCATCCTGGCGCCCATTGGGAATGGCAGTGAGTGTGAGCGAATCGCTGTTGTCGGAATCGTAGAAGTAGACGGAGAGCGCCTTCCAATCGTTCTTGAAGGCATAACACACCCAGCCATAAGGGGCTGCTGGAATGGTGCCGCGCTCGCCAATCTCTGCCTGCCGCAACATGTCAGCTTTGAGTAGCATACTGACTTCTCCGGTCGTGGCGATCCCCTGAGCATACTCAGGGGCGCTGAGCCGTTCCCAACTCTTTAGCTGCCCAAAAACGAGCTTCTTACGCTGCTTGCTATTGGCTACAAGCTGATCGAGCAGCAGAGGATGGTGCTCTAACTGCACCCTTCTCTGCATCGGCGAGGCAAAGATAAGTGGCTCTTTCTCAAGCTTCAGTTCTTGCCAGAGTTCTTTCAGTGCCTGTGCTGCTACCTCACGGCGTAGTGTAGTCATATGTCCCCCATTCACCGGCTTTGGTTTGTTATCTGACGGCGGATGCAATGCTTGCTCTGTAGATTCCCTGTCTGCCATAGATATTTTATACGGTCGGTTTCATCCCAAAAAGGCGAGGCCAATGACTTTTATCTCGACGATATTACTTTTCGAGGTTGCATGTCAAGAGTTGTGTCGTGCGCCTTTTAAGGCGTGAACGTGTAAGTTATCCTTAGCAAGAACCTCACGCTTTTGAAGCGGGAGAGGGTCATTGCGTATGCCTGATGTATTTTCCGGGCACGATATCTTTCGCCTCCCTACCCTCTGCTGGAGACATCACATTGAGCATATCCGCACCAGGATCAACAACCAGGTCATTATTAACCGAACGTACACCCGGAAAGCTTTTCGCTATCTCTTCAGCAGCAGCCTTTTGCTGGCTGTTATGAACAGCGCCGCTCAGGCGCACAACCCCCAGGCGCGGGTAGACACCTATCGGAAGGTCGCGTGTGCGGTCATCCTGGCCTAACGCCAGCGCCAGGTCAGCAGCCAGCTGATCATCTGCAACCAGGCGATTCTTGATTTCCATCAAGCCTTCCACGCCCAATACCTGGTCTTGCACTATATCTGAACGAAGTGTGCTCGAGATATTCCCGTCCAGGTACAGCACGCTATCGAGCACACGAATGTTTATCGCTTTCAGGTCAATATGCAGGGGAGTAAGATCATACAGAATCGATTCCACTTCTTGCTGGAGTTCTCTATCCGAGCGATAGGGAGGAAGAGCATTTAGCTTATCATCAGGGATACTCACGGTTACCTTGTCAGCCGCTACCGAGGTGACATATGTCTCGTGAAGCAGCGTATCCTGGCCTGGGCGTAAATCGTGCGCGACAATATAGGCCAGTTCGCCATGCTCTGGATGGACTGCAATAAGCATCAGTGAGCCTTTAGCGGCAGAGCCAGCGTTCTCGACAACACTCTTATTGTCGAGGATTGCCCCACCTTGCTCTTCCCCTGTAGCAGCAGCTACATCAGCACGTTTTACGCGCAGTGTCACACCAGCACCAGACGCCGATACAACACTATCAAACGGGAGATGGACAGCTTTTCCAAAAAGACGCCCTTGCTTCACGCCTATATGAGTCATGCGGCGTGTCGCGGGGTCAAATATGACATGAACGAGAACACCATCTTCACCATCAGCGCAAAATATTTTCCTGCCAAAATGAAATTTCAGCATTTCGGAGATAAGGGTAGTTTTAATCATTAGCCCGACCTCGTACTACGTACTTAATTACCAGACACAGGCTATTGCAGTGCTATGTCCTTGCTAGAAAGTGTAGCACGTCAATGCGTGTATGACAAGTTGGCAGGCGGCTTGTCATACTTGACACAGCCAACCAAGAGATATATTATGCCAGAGGTTCATTTTCTGAGCAGCTATGCCATCTTCACTGACCTGAATAACAAGTGAGTAAACTGCAATGATCGAAGAATACACATGCTACATCGAACAATTTCCGCACGCGCTCCCCCACCGCGACGAGGCCGAGCTACGTCCTTGTGGTCACTACGCATGCGCTCCACATACCATCACTTACTATGGCACCGGTGATGATGATGAATTGGTGGGCGATTATTGCCTGGTGTGTTACGCGCGAACATTTCCACAGCATTGTCCCGACAGATTGATTCTGCAAGCAATCACGCAGCAGGGCAAATAACACCCTCGCTACTTTCATAAGAAATCTTCTCAACAAGCACATCCAAAAATTAAAAAACTTGTCACAAAATCGCCATGGGTGGTGTCTTATATTCGCTATGCATAGTTGAGCGTCAGAAATGATTAAAGGGAAAGAAGAGCATGTCGTCAGACAGAAGAAGAACGCCTCTCATCACATCTAGCGATGAGCAGTCGTTTGAAGCCATTTTTAAGCGCTACTATCCCTTGGTCTACCAGCTTGCCTACCGCTGCACAGGAAGACATGACGAAGCAGAAGATGTCGTGCAAGAGGTCTTCTTACGTTACTATCGCGTGCCACCTCAGGCCACGAGCGATGGAGAACAACGTGCCTGGCTCTGCCGGGTTGCCACCAATCTAAGCCTGAACGCGCTCCGCACAAGACAACGCCGCGCACACCACGAGGAAGAGGCCGGCGAAATGAGACAACAGAAAATGTCCGGGGACGCGGCACAATCTAATCCTGAGCAGCAGGTGCTTGCCGCAGAGCAAGCTGCATTCACACGAGCTATCCTCGCTGAACTGCCAGAACGGCAACAGACTTATCTCTTATTACGCAGTGTCGGCCTGAGTTACGCAGAGATCGCACAAGCCACAGGTGTCGCCCCAGCTTCTGTTGGCGCACTCCTGGCACGTGCTGAACGCGAATTTCGGAGAAGATATCATGAACGAGCGACAGCAAGAAAAGCCGAATAACCAGTGTTTAGATATGGGCCTCCTGGTGGGCCTTCGCGATGAGAACGAGGCGTGGCCAGCACCGGTCGAGAAGTGTATGATCTGCTAGCAGCTCTAGGACCACACACGGACGAGATACCGGACAGCGCAACCGCATTCGCTGCTATACATACCCGGCTCGATTCAGGGAGCGAACACGAGGAGCATCCCGAAACCTTGCAGGTACTGGCACCACGTTATGCCAGGAGCAACAGGCGTCGCCGCTACGGGTGGCTGGCAGCCGCAGCAGCAGCCGTGTTGATCGCCCTGTTATTACTGCCAAATGCAGGAGCGCTGGCCTACCAGTTTCTTGCATTGTTTAGCGTGCACCAGTTCCAGCCTGTCAGCGTAGATCCGCAGAGTTTTAGTAACGATCTCATATCGTCCTTACAAGACTTCGGTAACATGCAGGTACAATACGAGACGGTACCAGCCAGTATGCAACACCCGACTCAGGCTCAGGTAAGGCAGTGGATCCACTTTCCACTCTCGCTACCCAGCCATCTACCGGCGGGGGTGGGTCAAACGATACACTTCACGCCGCTCGGCAGTGCCGATGGTACATTCACCTTCAATGTTGCGAAAGTACAGGCATACCTTGCACAGAGCAGGCAAAGCGGTATTCGTATACCTGCACAACTCGCTGGAGCAACATTCACCATTACCAGCGACACTGGCGTCGTCATCCATTACGCCGGTAATTGCCGCCTGGGAAGGGTGACTTCATTGTTCTGTACCGGGGGAACGCCCTTCTACGCGGCAGAAATCCCTAGCCCGGTTGTGCAGGCCACCGGGAAGGCATCGCTCAAGGATTTGCGCGATTTTCTGCTCTCCCTGCCGAGGCTGGCGCCAGAGTTGCATTCTATGCTGCAGCAGCTCGACCTGGAGAAAGGCATAGTACCTCTACCTGTTCCGCGCGAAGTCGCCGCACAACAGATAACGGTTCATGGCGCGCCTGGGGTAGTATTAGTAGATAACTCCTTGAAAGTGGGTGGGCTCATCTGGCAGGAGCATGGTATTATCTACCTGATTGCCAGTGTTACGACAAGTAGCATGGACCTGCTGGACACGGCCAATTCGTTTGCCTGATCGATAGAACGGTCGCCGCAACTGTTCATGTGATGCAGTGTGTGCGAGGTCGGAACTCATTCCGGCCTCGCCGTGAGGATACAGTATTGATGGAGAAAAAGGGCCTGGTGCCTGCGATAGAAGTAGAGGGTTTACGCAAAGTCTACCGCCATCTCGTGGCAGTAGACGATGTCAGCTTCGTCATGTATCACGGCGAAGCTTTTGGCTTTCTTGGTCCTAATGGAGCAGGGAAGAGCACGGTGGTAAAGATACTAACTGGGCTGGTCGCGCCAACACAAGGGACAGCGCGTGTGCTGGGAAAACCTGTCAGCGATCGAGAAACCCGCAAACGCATCGGTTACCTCCCAGAGCTTCCTAATTTCCACCGCTGGCTGCAGGCAGGGGAATTCCTCGAATTTCACGGGCGGCTCTATGGGCTGCGCGGCGCTCTACTAGAAAAACGCTGCAAGGAAGTACTTGCACTGGTCGGTTTAGCAGGACGAGAGCATCAAAGGCTAGGGACATTCTCCAAAGGCATGCTGCAACGCATTGGACTGGCCCAGGCCATCCTTAATCAACCAGACCTGGTGCTGCTTGACGAGCTTGTCTCAGGGCTTGACCCTGTTGGCCAGCGCGATATGCGCGAACTCCTGCGGCAGTTGAAGGCCGGGGGCATGAGTATCTTTCTTAATTCGCACCAGTTGGCAGACGTGGAAGCCCTGTGTGATCGCGTGGCTATCATCAACCAGGGGCGCATTCTGAAAGTTGGGGCGCCGCACTCGTTATTCGACGAGCCACTGACCATAGAGGTACGTGTAGACGCCGTAAGCAAGCAATTGCTGCACAGGCTCGGCTCTGTGGCGCTTGCCGTACGGCAGGACGAAGTGGAGCCTTGTCGTCTCCTGGTCGAGGTGCAGAACGACGAGGCTACCGCAGATGTTGCTGCTATCGTGCACGAATGTGGAGCGCGACTCTACACTCTGGCACCCCACCAGCGTTCATTGGAACAACTCTTTCTACGCACTATTGACGCATCCAATAATTGAATGTAGAGGCTTTTCCGGCATCCTGTATGCCTCAGCTAAAGTTGAGGCACCAGTGCCACTTATGGAGGTAAATGCAATGCCACTATTGCTGATTGCCCGTTTCACCTTACAAGAAGCTATACGCCGCCGGCTCTTCCTGGCGGTCATCATCCTGAGCGCCTTACTGCTGGTGGCATTCATCATCCTCTTGAGTGTAGCCATTAATTTTTTTCAATCTCAGAGCGCCACAGCGAACGGGGGTAATCTCAGTCCGCAGCTATTCTTAATCAGTGGTGGTGTTTTCTTTGATATACTGATGATCTGGATGGTCTACCTGCTGAGTAGTTTGCTGACCATCGTCCTGACCGCAGGTATGATCTCCAGCGAGATCGAGGCAGGCACGTTTGCAGTGATCGTCCCAAAGCCGATCAGCCGCGCCGAAATTGTGATTGGCAAATGGCTCGGCTCTGCGCTTATCTTAGTCGTCTATACAGCGCTCATGTTTTTCGCTCTCTTAGCCGTAATCTACTGGAAAACCGGTTACTGGCCGCCGCAAGCTTTCAGCGCTCTTGGCACGCTCGCACTCAGTACGCTGGCACTGCTGGGGCTTACAACGCTGGGCAGCGCCTTCGTGCCCACGATAGTCAATGGCGCGATTGCACTGGTGCTCTTTATTGGGGCACCAACAGCGAGCATCGTCCAGTTCGTTGTGCAGGTCATCACACCGGCGCACAGCCAGGCGCTGCAAAACATCGCCACCGTCATCAACCTGATCATACCGACCGATGCCCTCTGGCACGGCGCCTCATTCTTCCTGCTCCCGTCTGAGAATATCTTCCCAATCCTGGGGCTATCAACGGGAAACTTCAATACGCCTTTCACCTCTACACAGCCGGTAGCAACGGCACTACTGATCTGGGTAGCATTCTACATCCTCGTGCTGCCCCTCATCGCCGTCTTGCGCTTTCAACGCCGCGACCTCTAGCGCAGGACTACACAGGAACTGTGCGCGAGGCGCCATTGGCCGGCCCGAAAATAAAATCCATCGCTCCAGGCGCGTAGCGCTCGACTATCTCTTCGGTAATGGCATTGGCACGGCAGATTTCACCAAACAGGCTGGCGCTACTGCGGGGTGTGCGCTCTTGCGTTTGAGGATCAAGCTCGATCAGGCCAAAGCGCACCCCCCACCCTTCGGCCCACTCGAAGTTGTCCACCAGCGACCAGTGCAGGTAACCTTTCACTGGAATGCCCTCGCTGATCGCACGATGGACCATTGCCAGGTGCTCCAGGATCGCTCGTGGCCGCCGGTCATCAATCGCATCAGTAAAACCGTTCTCAGTGATGTATATCGGCTTGTTACCGCGTGTCTTGCGATAGACAGACTTCAGGATGCGATACAGGCCATATGGATAAATCTCTCCGAAATCAAGCCCTCTCCCTGGATCATTGTGCATGCTGCCGGGATTTATAAAACGTCGACCAAAGGCTTCAGCAGGTCGGGTCGGGTCGAAACGCACTATCTCGCGCGTGTAATAGTTCACTCCATGATAATCACGGGATCCGGGCGCATGCGGAATAGGGGACAAGAAGAAATTTAAAGGGAATGGGAAGCGGCCCGTCTCAGCAGCTTGCAGCGGCGCCCAGCCGTAAAATGTATCCTGTATGCCCGCAACAGCACGATCAAGCGGCGAAAGCTCATTCGCAGGATCTAACGGATGATAGTGCAGGCAATAGCCAATCTCCGCCCGTGGCTGCAGGCTGCGAATGGCATAGAACGCCTCGACATGGGCCTGCACCATGTTGCGTAAAACAAGCATCGCGTGTGTTACATCATGCTCGCCAGGAGGAAATAAACCAAGCACATACCCTACGGAGGCATAAACGTTCAGTTCGTTGATCGTCATCCAAAAGTCGCACAGGTCCCGCAGTCCTTCTACAACATATCTAACGTAGCGTATGAAGTACTGAATGTTGTCCTCGTCCATAAAGCTACCACGGTCCGCAAACCATAACGGGTCGGTAAAGTGATGCAATGTCACAATGGGTTTAATATAGCGTTCACGTAAATCTATGAGCATCGCTCGATAACGTTCTAAAGCAGCGCTGTCCCACTGTCCCTCTGATGGTTCGATGCGACTCCATTCAACGCTTAAGCGTAAGGCGTTGTTCTCCATCTGTTCGGCCAGTGCAAAATCCTGTTCTGCATGCCGCCACCAGCCGCAGGCATCTCCACACCGATCGCCTGTGAGGATATGGCCCTGCTGCTCCCAGCGATACCACTGGTTGTTTGTATTGCCACCTTCGAATTGATAGGATGAAGTCGCTGTTCCCCATAAGAAACCCTCCGGGAAATGGAGAATACGCTGCCTTGCCATGCTCACCCTCCCTGGTGATTGCTAGATTGTTAGATAAGACGAGTACTCATATTTTACCATAGCATTTGACCCTCACAAGGGCTAACAGCATACCCGTGAGGTGTAAGGGAACAGCAAGAGCGGCGGAGGATAGTTAAAGCAAAGGAGCGACCTCCAGAAGGAGGTCGCCCAAAGTTCATTACCATTGTAATGTACAAGCTATTCGCGAAGGCCTCTTGGAGGCAAGGGACGTA
>WNFT01034381.1_pt1 | contig 10672 bp, 11 predicted proteins | sample 5400191 | NCBI WGS metagenome assembly WNFT01 (sample SAMN13153359, study PRJNA577476) | soil metagenome | isolation source: 80 cm saprolite under Madrone tree | place: USA:California | collected 2016-06-14
GCGTTTTGAAGCTTCAGACTTCCTGACCTGGCGGCTCCGGCACTCGCGCGGAACCCGAGGGAACTCGCACCGCAACTGCTCGCGCGCCTCGCGCCTGGGGACGCCGCGGGCTCGGGCGAGTTCCTCACGCGCACGCACCGCGTCCTGTCGCCGCCCACCTTGGTGCCGAGCCGCCCGACCTTCACGCCGCCTGGCGCCGAACTGCTTCGGTTCGAGGAGTAGGGCTCGGTCGCCAGACGATCAGGAAAGGAGAACGGACGAAATGAGAAAGCAAACGGTCGAGACCAGCGTAACGATGCCAAAATTGCCCATCATCATCGGCACCGTAAGTAAGGCGAAGATGAGTCCGACGATTAAGACGACGCGCCGTTCCGATCGATATGCGCCTGCGAGCCCGACAATGGCGACCAATAACATGACCGCTGGCATGCCCAGCGACGACAAAACGAAGTTTAGTTTGCTTTCGGAAATACCTGTCCGTCCCTGAGGACATGGGCGCACATATCGCTCGACATGCCCATCGAAACTCCAGAGCACGCATGGATCGATCAGCTTTGGTGCGGTTCGAGCGAGCACCAGACAGAAAAACACGGCTACCGGCGTGAGACCCGCGATCGCCATGCCTCGCGGCGAGATGCCGAACAGCTTTGCAAATGAACTCATGATGAAATTCTCCCCGATATCGCCGAGGGTTCAGCGCAGCCACTTGAAGTCGTCGCGCTTTGCTTTCTGTTCCGCGACATACCCTGCGTGTTCGCTTGCGGCCGGGTTAAGCGCCATTACATGGGGGGGTGGGCTCCGGTGGATGAACGTTGAAGGTAAACATGGCCTTCACATCACGACCGTGGCACGACACGCAACGAGTGCACCCCTTAGATGTATGGGAGTCGCAAATCCATAGTCATTGCCGGCATCAGACAGGTACGAAGGCAAGAATTCACCGAAAGTAACGAGTCCGCCAGACGCCGCATCGTTCAGCAACACGTTCTCGAATCGCTCGAATGCGCGCTCACTGATCCGCACCTCTGGGAACCGAACTCCGCCCGCCCGTTCAAGATTCGTGAACGGCGCGCTTCCGGAAATTCGTCGCTCAGCCGTGCCTGAAAGGTTCGTGAAAACAGGCTGGTGAAAATCCGGTTCCAGGGATCATCCGGATCTGGAGAGTAGACGCGTTGTGGTTCCGGCGCCGGGATCGCCATCGCCGCTGCGAAGAGGATCAGAGCGCCAGCAGACAGACAAACACTGCCAAAACAATTCGTGTCGTCAAGCAGTCCTCCGTGATTTCCGACATGTTTATCATTTCTACGATGACAGAAAAATGGGGTCGCTACGAACCCATTTTTTAATGGAATCTTGACAGAAGTTCAAGCGCTTGCCACCGTACCTCCCGGTCTTGAGTGGCAGATGATTTCCACTTTGAAAAAGTTGCTGTTCGTCCTTCTCCTTCCCGTGAGGCTCGCCGCTCAGGATGGAGGCTTCCTCTATGTGCGGGGTCCGAACACTACGGGGTCCGTGGCCGGCTTTAGCATCGATGCTTCCGGCACGCTGGTGCCGATCCCCGGTTCGCCCTTTCGGACAACCGGTGACAATTCTCCCATCCACACTCCGACGTCGCTGGCCGCAGACCCACAAGGCCGATTCCTCTTCGCCACCATGAACGGCGATATATTTGATCCGACCGCCAGAATGGCTGTTTTTGCGATTGACCCGTCAACCGGCGCCTTGAGTTTAGTCCCAGGCTCGCCTTTCACAATTGGGCAGTTTAATGGCTTTATAGTCACGTCGAGCCCGAACGGAAACTTCGTTTATGTTCTTTATGAGGTTCCCCCGCTTCTGGCTTTCGATACGATCACGGTCTTTGCGGTCGACACCACAACAGGAGCCTTGACACTTGTGCCGGGCTCGACGGTCCCGGCGTCGAAGGAGTCCGCGCCGATAGTGATGGATCCTGACAACAAGTTCGCCTATGTCGCGAGTTGGGGATTTGGCAGCCTCGCTTTTGATGGAGGAGACATTGGTCCTGGAAATGTTGTGGGAGCTATTCGAACGTATGCGGTAGACCCAACGACCGGTGTTTTAACCCTGGTTCCCGGCTCGCGGATTTTCACGGCAAGACCGTTCGACATGAAGATCGACAGGACTGGCCGATTCCTCTATGTCCCCAAGGGCGCGGGCGTTGGAGCTTTTGCAAGTTCGCCTTTCCCTGCGGGTAGCCGGGACGCTTCAACTATAACTCTGGATCCAACAGGTAAGTTCGCCTACATGAGCGATGGCCTGTACATATGGACCTATGCCGTTGATCCCGGCACCGGCGCACTGACAAGCGTTTCAGCTTCAGAACCAAGGTCAAACGACTCCATCGTGGTGGACAGCACGGGCAGGTTCCTTTATCTACAGACTAATAGCGACATTTATGCATACGCGATCAATCCAGCTACAGGTGGCCTAAGCTTGTTGCCGGGTTCTCCATCTCTTGGTCTGGGTGGGAGACCGCTGATCGTGGTGAAGCCCCGAACTCCCAATCCGCCCACCAGCAGTGCCGTGCCATCCCCCGCATCGACTACGGCGGGATGGAACAACACAACCGTGACCGTCGATCTGAGCGCCGTGGATACTTCCGGATGGGCCGGAGTGAAGGAAATCAAGTACACGCTCACGGGGGCACAGACCGGCGGCGGTGTGGTATCCGGAGCCTCCGGGTCGTTCAGCATTTCCGCTGAAGGAACCACGACCGTCGCTTATGTCGCGACGGATAAAACGGGCAACCAGGAAACCCCAAAGACACTGCTGGTATCCATCGATACAAGGCCGCCGGCCGCCACCGCAACCGCCTCGCCTGTCCCCAACGTCAAGGGCTGGAACAACACCAACGTAACGATCAGCTTCAGCGGCACGGACACGTTATCGGGCCTCGAGTCGTGTACGGGAGCAATCACATTACTGGGCGATGGTGCCGGACAGTCCGCGTCTGGTACTTGCCGGGACAAGGCAGGCAATGTGAGCACGCCGGCCCTGATGAGCGGCATCAATATTGACAGGACACCGCCAACAGTGGGCTTTGCGGCCCCGAACCCGACACCCAACGCTGCCGGCTGGAACAATACCAATGTCTCTCTCCTCTTCTCGCTGGCCGACAGTCTTTCGGGGGTAATGTCCACGGTAGAGTCGAGCCCCTTGACGCTGGCTACCGAAGGGTCGTCTGTAAAAGACACCGTGACGGCTACGGACAAGGCCGGCAACACCGCAACGTTCATCTCAGAGGCCGTGAAGATCGACAAGACACCGCCTGCAGTCAGTGCTCAATCCATGCCTCTGCCGAATGCGAACGGATGGAACAACACGAGCGTCACCACCAGCTTCACGGCTTCAGATACATTGTCCGGCCTCAAGACACTGAGTGGTCCTGTCGTGACCGCGATCGAGGGAGCTGCGCAACTTGTGACAGGAGCAGCAACCGATGTCGCCGACAATGTGTCCAGTGTCACCATGCGGCTGAACATCGATAAGACTGCACCGGAAGCGTTCAGCCAGTTCGATCCAGCGACGAAACCTCCGCAGTTCTTTGGGCGCGATCCACTGTCTGGAGTGCCCGCGGGACCGGTCAAGGCGGTGACGTGCGTGCCGGCCCCGTGGCGCGACGATGAGGACGACGACCGGCACGATGCCACAACTGCCGGCGAGCGCCTCGACGATCCCAACAACGCGCAGCTATGCACCGCAACGATCACGGACCTCGCCGGAAACAAGCTTGTACTGCTGGAGAAGCTGAAAGAATTGAAGGGAGATGATGATGACCGGCAACATGAACTGAAGGCCCACATCATCAGCACCCGGTACAACAATGACTCCGCCGTCACCGCTCCAAACAACCAGCAGGACTTTCAGTGGTCTTTAGCCAAGGACGGAAGCCTGAAGAGCTTCGATCAAACCATGGTGGTCCGTCAGGGCAAAAACCGGCATGAAGTTGTTGCAAAATTCGATTCGAAGAAAAACCAGACAACGATTCAGGTCCAGGACAATTCGCCGGGCGGCAAAGATGGCGATAAGAACAAGGACGATAAAATCAGGAAAATTGTCAAGCCTGGCCTGGATCTACTTCGGATGACGACCTATGCGGGATTGTTGGACGTCGAGTTCTAAACGGCGAGCTGGACCGCGATGACTTTATCGCGTTTGTTTCCTCTTTGCGACTTCCGTTTGTTGTGAGCCTCATCGACGATGTTTGTAGACCCATGTTTGGCGTTGCACAGTAGAGACTTACGTGCCTGGTGCTTGGGGAGACGTGATTGGTAATGATCAGTCGCGAAGGGTTTATCGATCCGGTGACAACGGATTCCTCGTCACTGCGGCGTTAGTCGCGAGTGATCTTGCCAAAGACCTTCGCAACTTCTCAATAAAGAGCCATTTATGGTGCCAGTTTACGGCCAGGTGGCACAGCCCTTCGCGCGCACATCGCATGTAGATTTTGAGACCCGTTACGACCGTACGCGGGTTATGACCTCGCGGGCGTTCGCAGCCGCCAGGTTTTCGGTCGGCGGCTTCTTGTTGCAGCCGCCGAGCGCACGGGCTGTGCCAACGGAGGCGCAGTTGCGCTGAGGCAAAAGAAATGAATGGCTTAGGGAGAATCGAACATGGGCCGGCGTGCTGGATTTACCGCAGAATCCAGATTTTTCTGGAAACACCTGCTTCCCGGACTTGCTGATTCGCATGTCAGGGAAACCGTCAGCTTCCCGGACTTGCTGATTCGCATGTCAGGGAAACCGTCAGCTTCCCGGACTTGCTGATTCGCATGTCGGGGAAACCGTCAGCTTCCCGGACTTGCTGATTCGCATGTCAGGGAAACCGTCAGCTTCCCGGACTTGCTGATTCGCATGTCGGGGAAACGGGATGGCGGTTATCACCAAGTCACCGTTCGAAATCCCAGGGCCACGCTCGAAGTGATCCGAGCCGGGCTATAGGTTGAGATCGGCGGCCTCGGCACTATTCAACACTAACTCTCGGTGGGTTTGTCTGCGTGATAATCGCCATCAAGATGAGAGTTAGTACAATAATTGATGGAAAGAGGGCGGTTCCTGATCAAGATAAGTGATGGTTGCGGATGGTTCCGGTCCTATCTGCTTCTCCCGTAACGATGAGCAAGATAATTGAGGGACGATTCAGATTCCCTCAGAAAGCACGATTAAAATTTAATCACGAGATTCTTAAACAACTCAGCCGAATACAGATAACAGCGGCGCCATAATTTATCTTGATCAAGGAATCGCTCTCCTCATCAATTACGGCGCTCGTTTTCATTACTCCAACCCCAGCCGGATCGGTTTCTGAGCTGAAGCCCCTCGGAAAATCAACGCGACGCCCGCCCGGCGTTCTTTGCCGGGCGCTCCTTTTTGACGTCCCAACGGGGATACATCCCACTGTGCCTACGCAAATCCGTATCCCTATCCTTGCTTTCCGTTTACACGCCCTGGATGGAGCGAACCCTGAAATCGCGATTGCACTCCGATCGTGGAAATCGCAACGCACACGTTCGGGCCTCTTCCATCAATCATCTCGATCGACTCGCTATCAATTATCGTGATCACGCTCATCAAGACAATAATCACCAATATTGTTATGACGCCAGCATGATGGCTTACACCACTACAACGTTTGACCAAGTCGCAGATAGCCACCTTTGGGAGTAACCATGGTGTGTCGGATCCTTCTCTGATGTTCCGAAGAGTCGTGGCTCATGAATTCGGTCACATTTTTAGCCTAACCGACGATAGAACCGCGGTCGATTGCTCCTCCTCCGCTGTGACCATCATGAACAGGGAAGATACGGGCTCGACGGTGCCGCCGTACAATAGTTGTGGCATAAATGGCCCACAAACTTGTGACGTAAATGCAGTCGCCAATATCTACTCGGGCTGGAGCACATTTACCTGGGACGGTGGATGCGACACTAGTACCTTTTGCTGAAGCAGTACAGTGTTATCGAGTATCACCGAAATAAAGGAGCATTGATCATGCGAATGAATATGAGGCCGGTAGGAACGATCATTTTGGTATTCGGAATGATGGCCTCCACTGCTTTTGCACAGCGGGTCGTCAAAGGCGGAGAACCACCATTCCCACCACAACACGGAACAGCAAGCCTTACCCTCGACGTCAACCCAGATGCCCTCACAGATTCAATTGAAAAGCTAGCCGATCGATCGCTGCTCATTGTGGAAGGCCACGTGCAAGCGGTCTTTCCTCCTTGGATTAGGTCCCAATCATTCGAGACGGATGCAATGATCCTGATTACGCGTGTGTTGAAGGGATCAATATCAGAAAAACAAGTTGTTGTGTCTCAAGCCGGTGGAATAATGGGGGATGTAAAGATACTCCCAACACAGTATTCTCTCATGCAAACCGGGGAACACTACATCCTGTTTCTACAAAATGAATCTCGAACCTTTGCTCCGGCGCATCCTGGCATTCCGCGCTATTCGATAATAGGCGGTGGCATCTCTGGCACAGTGCGAGTCGATGGTTAAAACATTCACGTAAGTGAAGGAAACCGGGACGTCTTTAGGAAAAAGTACGAAGGCCTGAGTTTTGATGAAGCCCTTACGGCGATTACTAACCATGTTCAAGCTGGGAAACCGCAATGAGGGGCGCGAAGAAGGTAGGAATTTCAAGAGGGAGTCGGTCCAGCGGAACGTCACAGTTTGAGTGTTGTAAACCTTCGAGCGGCTACAGGCCGGCTGCGCGAAGGGCACTTTCTCAGGAACCTTGGTCGCCAACGACCACCGCATAGCGTAGCGAGGCGCAGGTGCTCTCAAGGATTTTACCTATTACCGCTGCTCCGGCACGGCTGGTTATCGCTTCGGAGGAGAGCGAATCTGCAACAATCCGCAAATCAGGGGTGAATTCCTTGAAGCGTCCGTATGGGTGGAAGTCTGCAAAATATTGAAGAATCCACAGCGAGTAGAACAGGAGTACGAGCAGCGGCTAGCCTTATCCTGAAAGTTTGACAAAACTTGAATTCAGGTATTTAATCCCGACTTTCCAAAAAGCTTAACAGGAGAGCCAGACCGGATATGCAGGTTGCCAAGCATCGTGAACTCGGGGTTCCAAACGGGAGAACTAGGCGTCCTGAAATCCGTGACGATTGTCGCGGTTCATCAGGAACCTCTGGCCATCGGGAGACGTCGTACTGCTGGTTGTAGGGATAGGATAAAAGCTTCGCCCACACGCGTGGCGAACAGCGGGACCGGTGAGACTGCGTCGATTGTCTGTGGGGTGGAAGCGATGCGAATGGCGACGGCCATGAGCCGGCCATCGAGCGCAATGTAAAACAATTTCTTTCCCGTCGCGCTGCCACTGCGCCTAGACACCGCCATTTGTCGACCCCCCTGAAGCGAAGGGTGTATACTTCACCAAACAATCGTCTGCCAATGTATCGAAAAACTTTGGGCGCGCGGCATACCCAAAGGCTCGAAGAACCATTTGCCGCTGGGGAAGTGGGGAGGAGCAAGAGTGGGTCGTGTGTACGCACTCGACGCCTAATGTCGTCTCCTTAATATATGGAAGCTGGGCTAATTTGCAGCTCGCTCGCCGTAGAGGTGATGTTTGCTGCGGCTGGGGCTCATTTTCAAGCGCGGTTTGTGAGTCTCCAAAGGCAAGATTCCAAACTGCATCTGAGGCTGTGAGATCGAGAGAAGGAGGGCTTTCCCGATGCGAAACCGTTTGATTGGTTCGATCATGGTGATGGTAGCCGTAATGGCTTTCTCACCCGCTATGCTTGCTCAAACCCCGGCCCGGCCGGGAGCGGGGAAAGCCATGCCGGATTTGACCGGACTCTGGGAAGTGCGCATTAACCCCGAGGGGGTACAAACCATCTGTGGGGAACCCGCTTGCCGCGCGGCAGCGGGATTAGCCCCGCCGCGGGTGTTCACCAGGGACGCGGAGGAGCCGCTGATGCTGCCGTGGGCCCAGGAGCAATACAAGGCTCTGGCGCCAGCGACCCCTGACGCTGCCCCGCGCCAGGCTTTGAATCCCGCCTGGGGCGGTTGTCAGCCGGAGGGTCCGACCGAAAGCATGCGGAGGCGTGCCTTCGAGCTTCGGCAGTTCCCGGACGTTGTGCTCCTCCTGTTCGATCACGATCATGAGGTGCGGCGAATATACATGGATGGGCGGGGACATCCCGACCATCCGACGCCGACGTGGATGGGGCACTCGATCGGCAAGTATGAGGGTGAAGTGCTCGTCGTCGACACGATTGGAATCAGCGACAAAGCCTGGATTGATGTTCAAGGTCATCCGCATACCGATGCGCTGCGCGTGACCGAGCGCTTCCGGCGCCTGGACCAGAAGAGCTTGGAGGTGCAGACCACGATTGACGATCCGAAGACGTACCAAAAGCCGTGGACAAAAACCGTAATTCACCATTTGCGGCCGCCCGACCGCCAGGTCTGGGACCAAACGGAGTGCGAGGAGCTGTTGCGGTTGGGCACGCATTATTCGGCGGAGTCCAAGAACTAACCGGTTTCCCGTTTTGGAGGTGAACAATGAAAAGTAAGCGATTCGCTGTTGTGGGGGCGATCGTGGTGGTTCTGCTGGTTTCGAGCACGCTCTTGGCGCACCATGCCGGGACGTTGTACGACCGGGAGCATCCGGTATCTTTGAAGGGGACGGTAACACAGTTCGTCTTTACGAATCCCCATGCCCAAATTCATTTTGACGTGAAAGACGAGAACGGTAACGTTTCGAACTGGATTGCCGAAACGACGAGTCCGGCGGCGCTGTTCCGACTTGGCTGGAACAAGAATACCCTGAAGTTCGGGGACATGATCGAGGTTACCGGAGCCCCGTTCAAAGACGGCCGCAAGGTCCTGAGTATCTTTAAGCTCACAGGCGGCAACGCCCCCGTGCTCACCGAGGGCGCCGATAAGCCTTGAAACAGAAGACCAGATTGAAGGCGCTCGAGAAGTCTGGCTGATACGTCGGTGGATACGGGGTCCGTGTGTCCCGTGTGCCTACGAAGAAGGAGTTTCCAAATGCGAACTGGTTTCATGGGTTCGATTGTGGTGGGGATAGCGGCACTTGCCGTCACCTCCGCTGTGCTGGCCCAGAGTGCTGCCCGGTCGGCTACCGCAAAGGCGGACCTCTCTGGAATCTGGAACCGGCGCGCGGTGAGCGATCGCTCCGGTAACTTTGCTGACGATCCCGGCGGGGTACCGTTCTTGGGCTTTGCCACGGGTGTACCCCCGTTGCGCTCGGAGGGGATGGACAAATACAAGGCCACCCGGCAGGGCATTGCGGATGCTCGAGCAAAAGGTCGAGACGACCTCGACCCGCTGAGCAGTTGCTTTCCGCCGGGTCCGGCACGGATCTTTACTCTTCCACGTCCGTTCGAAATCCGTGAGACCCTCGACACGGTGTACATCCTCTCCGAGTTCGATCACGTCGTGCGTCGAATCTACGTGGATGGGCGAATAACTCCCGAGGGTTATCCGAACGTGTGGATGGGGTATTCGATTGGCAAGTATGAGGGAGACACGCTCGTCGTCAATACAACGGCCATCAGCGACCAGACCTGGATTGATTCTCTGGGAACCCCCCATAGCGAGGATCTGCGCCTGACAGAACGGTTCCACCGCGTGAATCAGAACACCCTGGAGATCGAGTTCACCTTCGACGATCCCAAAACCTTTACAAAACCCTGGACCGGAAAGAAAGTCTTCCAGTTGCAGCCACCAGGTTTCGAAATGAAGGAACACGTCATCTGCGAGGAACACCGGAAGCTGGGGCTGCGGAAGGATGGCTACGAGTTCATCAGGCAGTAGCGGAATACGAACTGATCTCTAACTTCACAGGAGACGTCTATGAAGTTCGCCTCGATCGCAATCCTGAGGGCGATGGCGGCAACATGGGTGGTCTGGTTATTCATCGTGCCGGTTGTGGGCGCCCAAGAACCATCCGGGCAGCGGCCGCCGATGGCGGAAGAAATCTTCAAGAACGTGCAAATCTTGAAGGGGATTCCCGTCGATCAGTTCATGGGCACGATGGGTTTTTTTTCCGCGTCGACCGGGTTGAACTGCACCGACTGCCACTTGATGGTGAACTCCATCAACAAGACAAACTTCGCCGGCCGCCAGGTCATCACCTGCAACACGTGCCATCGCGGGACTGCGCATCCGAACGCCATGCCGAGCCTGGACCTGCTTTACAGCACCCCGCTGGCAGACGAGCCGGGCGATCCCATCCAGCAGGCATCCGGGCAGCCACCGGCCGATCAGATTCTCGATCGGTACCTGCGGGCGCTCGGCGGACCCGAACGCGTGGCTGCGCTGGCCAGCTTTACGGCCAAGGGCAGCTACACGGGGTACCCTGACGAGGCCGACAAGATCCCGGTGGAAATGTATGCCAGGGCGCCCGGCCAGCGCACAATTGTTGCACACCCGCTTTCGGGCGACACCACTTGGACCTTCGATGGACGCTCCGCCTGGATTGCCGCGCCGGCGACCGAGAAGCCGGTGCAGGTGCTCGCCATCACAGGCCAGGATCTCGACGGCGTCAAGCTGGAGTCCGAGGTGTCCTTTCCAGCCCGGATCAAACAAGCATTGACCAACTGGCGCACCGGCTTCCCGACGTTCATCAACGATCGGCAGACCAACCTCGTGCAGGGTACGACAACGAATGG
>WNFT01006016.1_pt1 | contig 10671 bp, 8 predicted proteins | sample 5400191 | NCBI WGS metagenome assembly WNFT01 (sample SAMN13153359, study PRJNA577476) | soil metagenome | isolation source: 80 cm saprolite under Madrone tree | place: USA:California | collected 2016-06-14
ACGGGCTTTGGAACGCGCGCGTGACATCGCATATCTCGCTTGCGGTGGTCGCGGCACATATCACCAGGGAACGCGTTCTGCGCGCCATCAGGCTCACGGATGCCTCGATGCGAACGGCCGGATTCAAGCGTCCGCGCATCGCGGTCGCTGGCCTCAACCCCCATGCCGGCGATGGCGGAAATTTCGGGCGGGAAGAAATCGACGCGATTGGACCCGCGGTGGAAGAAGCCATTGCTGACGGGATCGCGACCGAAGGCCCGTTTCCCGCAGACACCGTGTTCCTGCGGGCCAAAAGCGGCGCATTCGACGCCGTGCTGACGATGTATCATGACCAGGGCCAGATCGCGATGAAACTGATGGGCTTCGATCGTGGCGTTACGCTGCTGGGCGGCTTTCCGTTTCCCATATGTACGCCGGCACACGGAACGGCCTACGACATCGCCGGAAAAGGAATCGCAGGGATCGGAGCCACACGCGCGGCTATCCTGCTTGCGGCGGAAATGGCGCAGAAACAAAGGCGGGTTTGAAGCAGCCAGATCGCACCTCGCTGAGGCGGGTCGCCTGCGAACGTCCGCTTTGCGCCACAAGCGGTCACTCGCAAGGTGACAAGCCTTCCGCCGAAACCTTAGTACCCAGTGAAACTCGGAAGGTCTCGGCCTTTAAGAGTCCACTCTGCAAAAACAGAGTTCGAACTAGACTCCCACCCTGGCAACGCAGTGCTGATCGTACTCGTCTCTGGACGGTTTACAGGGAATTTCCGTCGCTCGGGGCGACGGCCAGCACTTAACCGACTAAGCGCAAGATCGGATCACGCCGCCTTGGCGAGTCCGACCTCGGCCCAGATTTCCACCAAAGTGCGGTGATCACGCTGCCGCGATCAGCGACAGGCGTGCCATGTCACGAAGTACGGCCGCCTCCTGATCTTTCTCGACCAAACGAGACTTGAGGATGTCTCCAATGCTGATGACGCCGACGAGCCTTCGTTCAGTCATGACCGGAACATGGCGCACGCGCCGCTCCGTCATATCCCGCATAACTCGAACAATTGAGTCGTCGGGGCTAGCGATCAGGTCGATTTCAGCCATGGCAGCTTGAGCCGGCAAGGCCGTCACGCCATCACCCCGCACTGCTACGAGCTGCACAATGTCTCGTTCCGAGAGCAAGCCGGCTAGCTTCCCATGGATGTCGAAGACGAGCACCATTCCCACTCGCTTTTCTGCCATCGTCAGCGCCGCCTCTCGAATTGTCGCGCTGGATTGGATCACGAAGAGGTCATCACTTTTCGTACGAAGAATGTCCTGTACACGCACGTCCTGGTCTCCTTTCTCATCATAACGACTTCAGCATCTTGGGTCAGAGGACCCATTGGTCCTGGCGCTTTCATACCGTCTCGTTCAGCCGCTGGGTGATCTCTTCGGCCATTGCGTGTTCGGCAATTGTTGCGATGATGAGGCCATCGCGGGTCACGATATCGCGAGCCCGGGCGCTGAGTGGAAAGTGTTCTGGTCGAAGCGGCTGCCGGTTGTCGGGTCTCACCGGATCGCAATCCCAGGCTTGCATCACCCGACGAAACAGATCGCGGATTCGGTGATGAAGTTCACTAAACAACAAAGCCAGATGCTTTTCTCTCAGATCGAATTTGCGAGATTCCATCCCGGACATTTTTCGCTCCGTCTCTAAGGCCTTAGCAATGCACTGAAGAGAGCCCCCTACTCACGCCCATCTACGGCGAGATCGAAAGTGACGACCCCTTCGTCGTTGGCTGGCCGACCAACCACTTCCGGATGGCGCAAGGTACGGACCGCGTCATAATACCCGGCCCGCCAATGCTCCTCCATGCTCTCACGCGAGAACTCGTAGTCCTTCGCTGGCCCCTCGTAGTTCTTGGCGCGGTAGATCAGGTGCACGATGTTATAGACTTTTCGATCACCCACATTTCGCAGCACTGCCGCCTCCGGGCTACGGCGAAGATCGCCCGGCAACTTGTCAAGCAGATCGGCGGCGGCGCGGCGAACCCGCTGTATACGCTTAAAGGAGTCGGTGCCGGCGCGAGTGCGACTGGAATATTGGATGTCCTTTTGACGCGTCGACACCTCCGCCAAGTTGCGCGGTAGTGCACCGCGTGCGCTCCAAAGATCGACCTGAAAAGCCAGCGTGTCGAGTCGAGGTCGGCTTTCAACGATCCACTGAAGTGGCGTGTTGGAGACCAACCCACCATCCCAATAATGCTCCCCTTCGATCTCGATCGGAGGGAAACCCGGCGGCAGTGCGCCGCTCGCCATGATATGCTCTGGGCCAATCGTGTGCGTTTGGGTGTCGAAATAGACGAAATTGCCGCTTCTCACATTGACGGCGCCGATACTCAGACGGATTGCACCCGCATTGAGACGATCGAAGTCGACAAATCGTTCGAGTGTGTCCCTCAATTGGCAGGTGTCATAAAAGCTCGTGGCATTCGCGGTTCCGGACGGATACAGCCATGGCGGAGGGTATCGCGGTGCGAAGAATCCGGCCGTGCCGGCAACTACCGCGAGGCCCGCATGCAACTGGTTCAGCCACCCGCGCGCAGCATCACCCGTCGGCCCGTTCGTCCATTCGAAAGAGCTGCGCCACGGATTGGTGGTGATGCACTCCCAGAACCCGCGCAATTTTTCGATTCGCGCTTCCGGTGGATTTCCGGCAATGATCGCGCAGTTGATGGCACCGATCGAGATGCCAGCAACCCAATTGGGATAAATGCCAACCTCAGCCAGCGCTTCGTAGACTCCGGCCTGATAGGCGCCGAGCGCGCCGCCGCCCTGTAGCACCAGCGCGATGCATTCGAAGGGAAGATCCCTTTCCACCACTGTCGCACGTGGCCTGACCCGAACATTCACAGCGTTTTCTCCTCAGTGGTGACGTATCTCCGTATCGGCAATTTAACGACTGCCTCGTCCTGGCATTTGTCCCAGCGTGATCGGATCGTGTCCGACGCCGACGGTTACTCCGGGGGCTCGTTGTCGCATCGCTTCTGTCGTTTGCGGACCGCGCGAATTACTGTCGCCGTTGTTGACATCGCGCGCCATTTCCAGACAGGACAGCAATTCGACACAGCTTGCGAAGCCGCACGTCGCCGCGGCCAGGCATGTGCTCTTGTCAGCGACGACAAACTGCGTCCAGCCCGCCCTGAGCTGCTCAAGCGCAGCGGCTTCGTCCTGCTGGCAGCGGTCGTCGACCGTTGATTCGCCCTCAAATCGGCATTCTCCCACAGTATCGAATTCCAGCACGATGTCAGAGACGGCAACGGGTGAAAGCGTTGCCAGGATTACGATTGGCAGCGGCGTTGCAAATATCCAGGCCTGGCAACGGCCGGGTCCGCGGCGGCTGCACGTAACCCGCGGTCAAGACTGGCTTTACAAACTTCGTTCCTACCGCTGGTCGAACAAAACCATACCGTATCGTTTATATAATCCACCTTCAGGGATCTGGCAAGGAGGATTGTGGAGACGAAAGATGGAACCGACATACGGCGAGGCCAGTGCCCGATCTGAAAGATGTCGTATTCGCGGAACCGGCAGGCTCGCGATCTTTCCGTCGAGGAAAGCGAGAGCGCCTGGCGGTGCGATGGATACGGAGCAGTGACGGCGTCTATCGCCCAGCCCCGATGGCCTGCGCGAGTCCCGCCGCCGTCGTGATGGTGGCCTGCCGCGGAAAGACCTTCTCCAATAGCACCCGATGCGCTTCCTCGTCGCTGTCCGAGCAGCAATCGCCGACGACCAGCAGTCTGTAGTCCGCGTCGGCGGCATGGCGCAGGGTCGAGAGCACGACGCCGCTGGTGACGATCCCCGTCAGGATCAGGGTCTCGATGCCGTTGGCGCGCAGCATCAGGTCGAGATCGGTCCCGGCGAAGGCGCTCACCCGATGCTTGGTGACGACGATTTCCCCGGCCAGCGGCGCGACGGCGGGATGGATCTTCGCATTTTCGGCACCCGCGGCGAGTACGCCCGAGGCCTTGAGCCCGTTGAACGTCGCATTTCGGTCGCTGACCTCCGGATAGCCGGGGCGGAAGCCGACGACCACATAGATCACCCGCATCCCGGCCGTGCGCGCCACGGCGATCAGCTTCGCCGTCCGATCGAGCAGCGCCTCCGCACCGGCGGCATAGTTGTCGACGATCAGCGTCTGGAAATCCATGACGAGCAGCGCGCTCGTCCGGCGATCGATCGAAAGATTGTCTGCCATTGCTGGTCCTGCTCCTATGCTGCTCGCGGCGTGATGGGGCCGCACCGATAACAAAAATCTGCCAAAGTAGTGCTAGTCAGAACGCGACGCGCTTTCCTTCGAGCAATGTTCCGAGGTGCATCGACCTTCTCGTCACTACAATTTACTAACCTCGCTTTTCATCCGGGCAATAAGGTCCTTATCCTGAAGATGATGCTCTTCGGTATCGAGGATCGCTCGAAATGCGTCTCGTTTCAGCACCCTGATGTCGGTTTTACCCAATGCGCCTTCCATGGCGGCCGCGTCGGAAACGATATCGATCAGGCGCTCAGCTGCATCAAGACGGCCCCAAAGATAATCGTGCTCCCGGCGCGAACGGCTCAAGAAGCCCGCGAAATGTTTAAACTCCGCTCCCTTGAGTCGCGTGGCGTGTGCCCCATTCCGAAGCAGAACCGTGTCGACCGGACTGATGCGATCGACGCGGATCTCACGGTGCTCTTCGACGACGCGCCATTCCGATATCGGATATGTCCAGACGTCCCAGAATGGAAAGCCGATGTAGTAGATGAGCACCTCATGGTGAAGTACTTTCGGCATTTCGTCAGCCATCGATACGGCCACGATGGCGTCGACGGCCCGATCGATGTTCGCAAGGTCGAGTCCCTCATGAAGTTGCTCCATGACGTCGTCCATCTCTCGGTCCAAATCTTTCCGCGCCGCCACTGTTGTTCCGGTTTTGTTGTAAGCGGTAGCACTCAACCTGCTTGTCAGCGCTACGACGCGGGTTCGCAGGTCCACGCTGGCGAAATCGCCGGCTTGCAGCCTGCGTAATCGCCCCAAGGGGGCTTGAAATCGACTCTTCAGATCATCGATTTGACCCGGCTTTACTTCCTTGAAGCTTGGCTCGTCCAATCGTGAATAGAGCAGGTTCAAACCCCGCATGACAAAAGACAGCCTGCGGCGGCGGAATTCGACATCGAAATGCAGCAAGAAATCGATCCACGGCTGCACCTCTGATCCGCCCGCCATCGAGAGCGATCCTTCTGGCGGGATTGCTCCGCGCCGATTGGCCCATGTCAGAATCTCGTCGGCAAGTCTTGTGCGAAGTGGCGAAGCCTGATCAATCTCGCCGAGATTACAAATCAGGCCAATGAGCGTATCAATTATCGAAAACGTCTTGAAACGCGCATAGACTTGATAGGCATAGCTTGCCTCTTTTGCGGCCAGCATATTTGCCGTTTCGCGCCAAAGCCCTATTGTGCGGCTGGCATCTTCCGTTGAAGGGACGTGCTCTGTCACAGTAGTTACGAAGCCGACGAGTTCGGGATAAGCCGCCTTTAAAACCGCGCGCATCCGCTCGGTCGTCTCGTTGAACTGCTGGACTCGGGCGAGCTCGTGATAGATCGGAGCACGCAACGGGATTTCAAAAATCGCCCCTTCCAGAGTCCGTATGAAGCTGGGGACGTCTCCGCCCGGTGGAGGCGACGATCGTTCCGGGTCCGGCTCGATAAAGACGAGGCGGCGGTCGACGTCGCGATAGGCCGGGCGTTCTCGGACCATGTTCAGGACAACGGAAAACGGTTTGTTGTTGACAATGCCGCCGTCCAGAAACGACATGATTTCGGGATCAACGCCTGCGCGGATATGTTCTTTGAAATTAGCGGCGATAAATTTCTGCCGATCCGGCCAGTCCAACCCCCGCTTCGCAAGCAACCTTTCGAGGTTTGAGAGCTGGACGGGAGGAAATGCACCTGGAAAGCTCGATGTCGCGCGAGCAGCGAGTGCCAGACCAGGCACATCGGCCAGGCCGGAGGTTTCGCCTTCATCCGACCAATTGCGGTACTTGAAAGTCCAGAACAGCCCGTGCTCCCGCTCCGCGATCACGGACGGCGTGTTGATCTTCACATCGCGAGGATATCCAAAAAAATCCGTGATCGAGACCGCAAGATCAAGCTCATGGCCCGGGGGAAGAAGAGACGACGGCTTGTCGCCGTGACTGCGCATGGCGCTTAGCCCGTCGAACAGCAACTCAAGAAATCTGTCCCCATCAAAGGGCGGCTCGAACCAGCGCGAGCGAAAAAACATCGACAGATTTTTTTGAATTTCCCGATCAACCGCCGGCCCAAGGCGGCGCAAGCGAAACAATGTCCAAAGGACTGGGCGAAGGAACCATTTGCTCCACGGCCGCGCTCGCTGCGACGAACCGAGCAAGCGAAGAACGTCTGCTTCATCCAGCCACAAATCGCGCAGGTGATCGATGGAGAGATCGTGCGCGAGTGCGCGTGCCAGAACAATGCCGCTGATGCCGCCGGCCGAGGCCCCTGCTATGCTGTCGACGATGACCCGCAGGCTAAGGGTCTGCCCTATCGACTGCAGGAGTGTAAAATAGACATTCTCGGTATCACGAGGTCGCCCGTCATCGCCATTTGCGGCTTCATAACTTCGGTGTTCTCGCTGCTCCGATTGCGGGACCGAATGATATGCCTTTGACGCACGCGACAGCTTCAGGATTTCCTTGATGACGCCGTGCATATAGAGCACGAGCGACACGCCGCCATAGCAGACCAAAGCGAGCCTCAGTTCCTTTTCCTTCATGCGGTGATTCCATGGCGATGTCGTGAATTGGCCCCGAACTCGGAAACTGTCGTTGCGTCGTGAGGAGATTTGCAGGATCAATGCGGCCTGCTCGCCTCGCGGAAACCCTCGCAGCGATCAACTGGCTTCAGACGGTCGGCTCCCTGGAACGGCAGCGCCCACCCTGGATACTCAGGGGCAAGAGCGCTGACCTCATCCAACTGCCTAAGCTCGTCCTGGGTGAGTGTGAGTTCGACCGCCGCGAGATTGTCCTGAAGCTGGTCGAGGCGTTTCGCGCCAATGATGACCGAGGTTACCACAGGCTTTGCCAAGAGCCATGCGAGCGAGACACGCGCAGCACTACACCCATGCGCTTTGGCGATCGGAGCCATCATGTCGAGGATATTCCAGGTCCGCTCTTTGTCCACGATGGGAAAGTCGTATTCACTCCGGCGCGAATCTGCGGCCTTCTGGTTGGTCCGGCTGAACTTGCCGGAAAGCAAGCCGCCGGCAAGCGGACTCCATACGAGCAGGCCGACCTTCTCAAATTCCAGCAGAGGAACGATTTCTCGTTCTAGATCGCGGCCGGCGATCGAGTAATAAGCCTGAAGCGTGTCGAATCGGGCCAGGTTCTTGAACTCGGAGATGCCGAGGGCTTTGGCAATCTTCCATGCCTGCCAGTTGGAGCAGCCGATGTAGCGGACCTTTCCTTGTTGCACCAGGGTGTCGAGAGCGCGAAGCGTCTCTTCGAGAGGGCTCACGGAATCGTTGCCATGGATCTGGTACAGGTCGATATGGTCGGTCTGCAAACGGCGGAGACTGGCCTCCACACCGTCCATAATGTGGCCGCGAGACGCCCCGATGTCATTCGGCCCCGGGCCGACGCGGCTATAGACCTTCGTCGCCAACACGACATCCTTCCGCGCGATGTTAAGGTTTTTCAGTGATTGCCCGAGAATCTTTTCGCTCTCACCCTCCGTGTAATTGTCCGCCGTATCAAAGAAGTTGATGCCGCGGTCAATCGAAGTCTTGACCAGTTCATCGGCCCCGGCCTGGCCAACGGTGCTGATGGCCTTGAAGAGACCTCTGCCGTCCCCGAATGTCATGGTTCCGAAGCAGAGCTTCGAAACCAGGAGACCTGTATTGCCGAGCGTTGCGTACTCCATGGCGTATTCCTTTCTTGTGGAGCCGAAGTCTCATTGGCGGGAAGGTGTCGGTCGTTGGTATGGGCGCGCTTGCCCTTCGAGTTGGCAAGAATTGTGGATTTAGTTGGAAGCGCCTGGCCGCTCAGGCGGCGCTGTCGACACCGAGAGGGATCGCCAGGCGAACTTCGGTCGGAGGCAGGCTCTTCTGAATTCGGATCAAGCCATGACCGCTCTCTGCTATCGATCGGCCGCTATTGCCCGTGGCTGACCAGCACGTCGCGACACGCGACAGAAAGCTTTTGACGATTTTCCTTGAGGCAGGCCAGAATGGTAAAATCACCTTGATCCATCAGCTTGCGGCAGAAACGCTGCACGTCGTGGGTGCATGCCTGTTGCTCCTGATCCGTGCCGCTATGGGCAAGGGCGCCAGTGGAAACCGGAACAGACAGCAGGACGAGCGTCAGAAAGAATTTGTGCATGGTGTTACTACCTTCAGTCTTGGACGGGCTCCGGCGACCCTGGAGGGGCGGAACGCCGTTCATTCCATCACCATCGCATGGTCGTTTTCGGCAGACGCTGGGGCGTGCCTCAGCAGCAGAACGAGCGGAATGGCGGCAAGTGAAAGAATCATCATCAATTTGAAATCATCGATGTAGCTGATGATCGAAGCCTGCGTTTGTATGACCTGATCGAGCGCCGCGCGTCCGCTCGCGGTCCAGGGACTCAAGGCATGCCGCACGATGCTGTTGTCGAACACGTGATTAAATGCCGTGACGTGGCTTGCGATGGTCGCGTGATTGATCTGATTGTTTCTTGTCAGCAGATAGGAGACCACCGATATTCCTACGCTGGAGCCGACGTTGCGCGACAGGTTGTAAAGACCGGTACCGTCGGCGCGCTGTTCGGGTGCGAGCGTAGCGAACGTCACGGTCGTGAGCGGGACGAACAGGAATCCAAGTCCTGCTCCCTGGATGAATCCGGTTACTGCGATCGTCCACTGCGAGACGTTCGGATTCCATCCGGTCATGTCGTACATGGCCCAAGCGGTCAGCAGCAGGCCGGTCATGAGCAGCAGCCTGATATCGATCCGTCCGATCAGCCGCCCGACCAGGAACATGCAGAGCATCGTGCCCAGCCCCCGTGGGCCCATGACGATCCCTGCGGTCACCACGGGATAACCCATCAGGGTCTGCAAATAGGGGGTCAACAACGCCAGGGACGCCAGATAGGTTATTCCGACGATGAAGATGAACAGCACCCCGACCGAGAAATTTCGATCGAGAAACAGTCTGGGATTTACGAAGGAATTTTTTGCCGTAAAGGTGTGGACGAGGAAGATGTAAAGTGCCGATGCGCAGACGACCGCCTCAATCAGGATTTCGAAGGAAGAGAACCAGTCAAGTTGCGCACCCCGGTCCAGAAACACCTGCATGGCGGCGATCGCGATGCTCAAGCTGCCAAATCCGAGCCAGTCGAGCTTCGCTGCGGCGCTGGTCTTCGTCTCCCTCAGAAAGACCGATATGCCACCGAATGCGAGCACTCCCAGGGGCACGTTGATATAGAATACCCATCGCCAGCTGTAGTGGTCGGTCAGCCAGCCGCCGATCACCGGCCCCAACACTGGCCCCACCATCACCGATACGCCGAATACGGCCATCGCGGACCCGCGTTCTTCCACCGTATAGATGTCGAGCAGAACAGACTGGCCAAGCGGAACAAGTGCTGCGCCGAAGAATCCCTGCAGCAATCGGAAAGCCACGATCTGGACCAGCGATTGCGCAAGGCCGCACAACACGGATGCGATCACGAAGCCGACCACGGCCACCATCAGGACGCGCTTGCGGCCGAACTTGTTTGCAAGGAAGCCCGATGGCGGGGTCATGATGGCCGCGGCCACGATATAGGAGGTCAGCACCCAGTTGATCTGATCCGCGCTCGCCGACACGCTGCCCTGCATGTAGGGAAGCGCGACATTTGCAATCGTCGTATCCAGTGCCTGCATGATAACGGCGAGGATGACACACAGCGTAACCGCGGGGCGGTTGATCGGCTGGGTATTTGCAGAGTCATCAGCCATGTTCAGCTCCCCGATCCAAAGAGATCGGTTATGAAACTTGGAAATCCGCGGGCGTGTCCGGTGTCGACATTCACCTCTACGCTCATACCGACGCGCAGCGGTGGCTTGCCGGGTGCATTGTTGACGAGGATTCGCATCGGAATACGTTGAACGACCTTGACCCAGTTACCGCTGGTATTCTCTGCCGGCAGCAACGAGAAGCTCGAGGCGGATGCGGGGCTTATGCTGTCGACCCTTCCGGCCCATCGCTCGCCCGGATACGTATCGACGTCGACCGTGACTTTCTGTTCGGGCTTGACGTAGGTCAGCTCGGTTTCCTTTGGGCTCGCTTGAACCCAAACGTGATCGGTCGAAACGATGTTGAATGCCGTTGCTGCGGCGGCGAGATACTGGCCGGGCTGCAGGGATGGTACATTCGTCACGATGCCGGCGAAGGGTGCTCGCACGATGGTGTGCGCAAGCTGGCGTGCGGCCTCATCGCGCGCGGCTATTGCATCCTTGTATTTGGGATGGTTTTCGATCGGCGCAGCGGGATCGCCGTTCAGGTTGGCGGCGAGCCCGGCGAGCTGTTGTTGCAGGGAGGCAAGCTTTTGCTGCGAGCCCTCCAGGGTATTGCGCGCGGCGTCGAAGGTGGCCCTTGGCGTAAAGTTGTTGGCAACCAGTTGCTCCTGGCGC
>WNFT01015618.1_pt1 | contig 10671 bp, 11 predicted proteins | sample 5400191 | NCBI WGS metagenome assembly WNFT01 (sample SAMN13153359, study PRJNA577476) | soil metagenome | isolation source: 80 cm saprolite under Madrone tree | place: USA:California | collected 2016-06-14
GATCATGCAAACTCTGGGCGCCATGGTGTTCCCATTTCGTGATCCAGGCCGACACGGTGACGCGATGAACCTGATAGGCATGGGCAATGGCCTGGATGGGTGTGCCCGCGGCACGCAACAACAGACTGTGGGCGCGGCTCCGCGCGCGGAATGCCGTATCCTCTTTCATGGTCTTTTCTCAGAGTGCACGTTGCTCGTCACTCAAAGGCTGCACATATCTCACGATCATCACCTCATCAGGTCGTGGGGAATACGCCACGAAAAGCGGTTTGGCGTTGATGAGGTATTGTATCAGCATTGTGTCAAAAAACTTTTGGCCGGGTACTTATATTGGACTGGTTTCATCTCTCGATGAAATTGACGGGGTTGAGTCAATATGGCAAAGGTCTGGTGTCGTGTAATCCCGTGTTGGGGCAAGAGATATGTGACCAGATCGAGCGCCTGAAATGGTCACTGTGGCATGGCCAGGTCGACAAAGCGCTGAGCAAGCTCAACGACCTGGAGAGTTCGATTGAGCCCTTCAACGAGACGTATGCCCGGTTCCCTCAATTGGTCAAGGCGTTGTCAGTGTTGCGGACGTATATCATGAATAACCGACACTTCATACCGAATTACGGAGAGCGGTATCACAACGGCGAGGCGATCGCGACGGGGTTTGTGGAGTCGACGGTGAACGAAGTGGTGAGCAAACGATTCTGCAAGAAACAACAGATGCAATGGTCCAAAGAAGGGGCGCATTGGCTGTTACAGACACGAGTGCGGACGCTGAACGGGGAGTTGGGGGCGATTTTTAAGCGTTGGTATCCAGACATGGATATTGAGGCTCAGGAGATGCCTGCGGCAGCATAACCCCCAGCATCTCCCTGCTCTCCACGGTCACGCGTGCGGTTGTGGAAGCCGCACGAGAGAGCTTAGTGATTGGGACAGCATGATTCGGCTACTACGCCAAATAAAGTGCAAAAAGCGCCGCCACTATGCGGTTCATGGCCGCTTTTGGTGATAGTTGAAAGAGAAATAACCTATGCAGCGCATGTACACTGCGTCGGGGGAGGTCGAGCGCTGGTGGCAAGCTACTGTCTCCCACGCGTACACGACGTTGGCCGCGACGGCATGGCCATCTCGCCTGCCTCGACGCTGCTGCGGGACGTATAGAGTCAGGTCGACGCCACACCTCTGGCAGTGCGGCCTACGCGGCCACTGCGTGGACCTGGGCCGGCGCACGCGGGCCGCCCGCCTGGGCCGGCCGCGCGCGGGGAGCCAGCACAAAGCGGCAGCTGAGCAGATCGAGGCGGGCCCGGCCAAACATCTGGCGTTTCAGCATCTTGAGGCGGTTGATGTGCCCCTCGACTGGGCTGGTACTCCAGGGCAGGGTGACACCGGCTTTGACCGCGGCATAGTCCTCATACAATCCTGTGGCAAAGCGGCGTACAGCCTCGACCGTACTGGTCGTCGCACGCTTGAGCCATGGATCGAGCTGCGCCGGCTGCCGTTGGCGAACCAGGATGGCAAAATCCTGCGCCAGGTCGATCGCCTCGGCAACCTCGGCAGACTGTGCGTGGAGTTGGGTCAGCTGCTGTGTCTCGGCCTCGGTGCGCTGCGTCTCACGCCGCAACACGAGCCAGGTCGCCCGGCGGGGCGTCAAGGGCTGGTATGGGAGCTCCACCACGGTGGGTAGTGCCTGCCGGGACCGGCGGTGCGCAGGGGGCAGGCCCTGGGCCTGCCGCAACCGGCGGGCATAGGCAGCCACGCGAGCATAGCTCCCCGTATAGCCCTGCGGTTGGAGTTCGCGAAACAGCCGCAGGACGGTATGACAGCCGGCATTCCAGCGCTCGAGGAGATATGGTTTGTACGGGTTGAGGACACTCGTCCCGAGGTCGCTGCGCCGTTTGCGCCCCGCAAAGGTGGCACTCTGGAGATCGCGCTGCACCGTGCGCAGCCCCAGCCCCACATGCTGTGCAATAGCCGGGGCGGTCCAGCCTTGGCGGTGCAAGGCCCAGACCTGCGTATGTAGTGCCTGCCGGCGCGCCTGGCGCTGGGCTGCACGCTGCTGCGCCGGCAGGGGGATATCGTGGGGTGGCACGGGCACGGCCAGCATCCCCTCAGACAGCGGCACGGGCTGCGGGCGCAACGTGGCATTGACGGCGTCGAGGACAGCGCTCTGCGTGAGGAACACCTGGTCCAGGGTTTCCCGGAGATTCTGCAACAAATGGAAGCGGTCCGCGACCTGGGTCGCCTGGGACGCGCCGGCCCGAGCCCCTTCGGCATAGGCGGTCGCGCGATCGCGTGCGATCACCTGCACCCCTGGGTGCTCCCGGAGCCACTGCGCTAGGGGCTCGGCCGTGCGATCCGGCAGGAGAGCCACCGGCTGGCGGCGCTCTAGGTCCACCAGGATGGTGCCATACGTGTGGCGTTTCCGCAGGGCGAAATCGTCCACCCCGAGGACCGTGGGGGTCGGGAGCGACGGCACAGGCTGCCGGCGGAGCAGGCGCAGCAGGGTGTTGCGGCTCACGGCCACGTCCCACTGGCGACCGAGACACGTCCCGGCCGTGCCCCCCAGGGCGACGCCCAGGGCGACGAGACGCTGGGCGAGCCGCAGCGTGCACCGGGCCCAGGGGGCGGCCACGGTGGGCAACCGTTCGGTGAAGATGCGCCGCACGCAGTGGGGGTTCTGACAAAACCACTTCCGCACGCGGAGCTGGAGACGCACACGGTAGTCGGCCCATGGCAGGTCGGCGAGCGTGCGGTCGTAACGGCTATGGATACGCCGCGCGGGCGTGTCGCACAGGGGACAGGGCACGCGGGTTGGCGTCGAGCGTACCCGCAGGGTGATCTGCGCCGCGGTGGTGTCAACGTGACACGCGTCGAGGCGTAGCGTGGTGGCATCAGGTAACAAGAAGGCCAGGAAGCGCCGCGTGGGTGTCGTGATGAAAGTGGATTCCTCCTCATAGGAATGATAGCGACGGAAAACGTCTGTAGACGCACGAGAGATAACAATGAAGCATCAGTAGATATTCCAGAGTGTCATATCACCAAAAGCGGACAAGAATCCAGCTTATGTGGCAGAAACAGCTACGAGTACACTGTGGTCTTAGAATCAGGATGATACCGACATATCAGCAGGTTGCGAACAAATCGCACCTGCGTGTCTCCGCGACAGGAATCCTGTCAACGCGACATGATTCCTGACAAACGACAGCTCTCCTCAGCATCTTTCCCGAAGAGACTTCTTGTCGGGAGAGTTGGCTACGCCTCGTGTTCTCTCTCCATAGCGCTCTTACCGTAGGTTTTGGTTTCGCTGCTGCGCTAACCCATATGGTGTCAAGTCGACTACCGATGCATACGCAACGAGTCGGCCCTCCTTCACTTTTATCGTACCCTTAACTACGTGAATGTAAGCTTTTTATGAAATAGAACACGTGTTATAATATAATAATGATTTTTAAAAGATTACAAATTAATTCTTGACGACGCCATAAGCGCAGCGTACGATAGCGCTGACGGACGACGCGCCACGTGGAGCCCGTAAAGAGCGGTATGCACGCTCCCGGGGAAGTGCGCTCCATGTACTGCTGGCGCGGATGAGTCCTGTCACAATGACATGTCTATGCAATAGATTACGAGGCTGAGCCAAGCTGCCAGCATGACATGGATCTCACCATCGCCGGCTGAGGGCCCTGGGAGGATTGGAAGCGTCTCCTGGAACATGTGAGGTGAAAAGGACGGAGCTTTGAGCCCCAGCACCAACTGTCTTGCTGTTGCACATGACGGCAATTTTTTGCCTCAACCTTTTTGGGGTCTGCTCGGAGTGCGTGCTGCCGAGATGCCAGCGCACAGAGGGCTTGTACACTGTCTATCCGCACACTCTGTGCCTCCACATTGCTAGCAAAGGGAAGAGAACATGCTCATGCGGGGAGTCATGGCGACCTTGGTGGTCGTCCTGGTGATGATGGGGTGTGGATCAGACCACCCCAGCGAACGTGCCACTAACCCCTCACCCCCCGGGGCGACTCCTCCTGCCGCCTTGCAGGTCGATTTTCCCCAAACACCTTTCAACACGGTGACCGGAGAATCTCCTCAATACCAGGCGACGCAGGGACTCAGTGCTACGCCCCAGCACAGCGTCACATCGCAACGTTATGTCATGACCGTCTCGATGTTTTAACGGCCCTTCAAACACGGGAGATTATCATGTCCCCTGGACACTACCGCTTGCCACAACCATTACGATGGCGTTTGCAGCTGGCCCTGCCGGGCCTTGTCTTCCTGAGTCTTCTGCTCGTAGCGAGCCGCGTCCCGGCAGCTGTGCCCCGGACCATCTCTCTCCAAGGCGTCGTCACCGACCGGACAACGGGCGCGCCGCTGAACCGTACTGAGCAGGCCACCTTTGCGCTCTACGATTCCTCCTCGACGAGTGCGGGCATCATCCTGTGGCACGAAACACAGACGATCACCTTTGTCGCGGGGAGCTATCATGTCATCTTAGGAACCGATACGGCCAATCCCCTGTCCGAGGCCCTGTTCGTCAGTAGTCAGATCGAACTGGGCATTACGATTGGGACGGACGCGGAGCTCCAGCCGCGATTGCATCTGTATAGCGTTCCATTCGCCTTCGAAGCCATTACGAGTGAGAACGTCACTGGCGACATCACACCACGGTCGGTCACGATTCAGAATGATCAGAATGCGGTGATTCCCGTGATTGACAGGGCGGGGCGGTGGATTGGTGATCTCGCAGGACTGCAGGGGCCAGCAGGGCCGCAAGGAGCCCCTGGTTCGCAAGGCCCCAAAGGGGACAAAGGCGACCAGGGTGCGACGGGGGCCACGGGGCCACAGGGGCCGACCGGAGCAACGGGCGCCACGGGGCTACCAGGGCTGCCGGGCCCTGCCGGGCCAGCAGGGCCACGGGGGCCGACCGGAGCAACGGGCGCCACGGGGCTACCAGGGCTGCCGGGCCCTGCCGGGCCAGCAGGGCCACAGGGGCTGACCGGAGCAACGGGCCCTGCCGGGCCAGCAGGGCTACAGGGGCTGACCGGAGCAACGGGCCCTGCCGGGCCAGCAGGGCTACAGGGGCTGACCGGAGCAACGGGCCCTGCCGGGCCAGCAGGGCCGCCGGGCTCGCCTACCGGCCTCAACCTGACGTCCCAGAATTCCGCTGTGGGCATCGGCGCGCTCAGCAGCACCCTCGGCTCCGGGAACACCGCTGTGGGCGTCTCCGCACTCGCCAGCAACACCGGCTCCGGGAACACCGCTGTGGGTAAAACCGCCCTCACCAACAGCACCGGCTCCGGGAACACCGCGCTCGGCAGCTCCACGCTCTTCAGCAACACCATCGGCAGCGAGAACACCGCGCTGGGCAGCTCCGCGCTCGGCAGCATCAGTGGAGGCTTCCAAAACACCGCGCTGGGCAACTTCGCGCTCGGCAGCATCAGCGGAGGCAGCGGCAATATCGCCATCGGCAACGTGGCCGGCGCGGCGTTGATCAACGGCTCCAACAATATTTACCTGGGCAACCAGGGACTGGCTGGAGACAGTGGCTTCATCTACATTGGGACCCCAGTAACGCATACCGACACCTTTATACCCGGGAACCTCCATGCCACGCTCGTTGTACCATCTGATGCCCGGCTCAAGACCAATATCACGCCCTTGACCCATGTGCTGGAGAAGCTGGAACAGCTGCGAGGTGTATCATTCGAATGGAACGAGGCTGCAGCCTCCCTGACGGGTCACACGCCAGGACAGCGCGACATTGGCGTGATTGCGCAAGAGATCGATGCTATCTTCCCCGAGCTCGTTACCACCTGGGGGACGGAAGGGTATAAGGCTGTCGCGTACGAGAAGCTGACCAGCGTTCTCATTGCTGCTGCCAAGGAGTTGAAGGCCGCAACGGACGCCCAGCAGCAACACATTGTGGCCCTGGAAGCGCGCCTCGCCGCCCTGGAGCGGACCGCTGAGATACCCCAGACCTCGGGACAGCTCTCGTTCTTGAGCCTGTCGGCTGGCTGGCCGCTCTGTGGCGGGCTACTCCTCGCCGGGTGGACCCTGGGGTGGCCCTGGTGGGCAAGACGTCGGCGCTCGTAAACGCCCTATCCACGGTCACCCTCCAAGGTGGCCGTGGGCACCGGATAGGAAGTCCACATTGGCTGGGGGCCCTTCTTCTAGGCTTCTCCGGTGCATCGGAGAAATTAACTAAACAGCTCGCCGACTCGCTGGTAAAAACCCCTCCCTACTGACCCCTTCTCTTCGCCCTGTGTCTCTCTCGCCATCTAACGCTGCCCAGATCACAATGACTCCTCTGTAGCAATGGCGCACGGCAACACCGCGCCAGACGCATCATCTCGCAGCACACGAGGAGTCCCGTCATGAAGATCATCCGCCCCATGTCTCCCTTACGTCGACGCATGCTCGAAGACATGCAGATACGCAACTACTCGCCCCACACGATCGATGGCTATCTGCGCTATGTCGCCCAGTTCGCCAAGCACTTTGGCACCTCGCCGGCTCGCCTGGGCCCCGAGCACATCCGCACCTACCAGCTCCACCTCCTCCACCAGCAGGCCTCGAAGAGGAAGAGCCTCTTTATCCAGACCGTGTGTGCCCTCCGCTTTCTCTACGAGACCACCCTGGGCCGCCCGTGGATGGTCGACTTCATCCCCTATCCCAAAAAGCCCAAGACGGGTTAGCGGCAGCAGCGAAACCAAAACCTACGGTAAGAGCGCTATGGAGAGAGAACACGAGGCGTAGCCAACTCTCCCGACAAGAAGTCTCTTCGGGAAAGATGCTGAGGAGAGCTTATGTCTTTTCAAAGACTTCCGAACTCTACGCTCTCTCATAGAGCCACCCTTTTCGGGAAAGTTGCCGAGCATTGCGATCATCTCGTGGGGTGGAGCCTCCTCGTAAGGGCCACAGTCCTCAGCAAATTCGGCCACGGCTGCTGCCGCTAACCCGTATTGGCCTCCTCCAGCGTTTTAGTTATGCCCACAGACACCAAGAATATGTGGAGCACATCCGCGCTCTTGCTGTGGATTCCTGGGGGGCTCGATTGCTGGCTCCGCATATTCCTGAACTCCGCATATCGACGAATATGCGGTGCACTGCATATTCGGGGGGACATGCCGAGTCTGAGATCATGCCGGGTAACGCCTCATAAGCACAGTTTCCTCCAGCGTTTTCGCGCATCTTCTGTGCATATAGCTCGGCATGATCCGGAATCATCGTGCGGCTCTCCTGACGGCCGTGAAGGTAGAGAAAAGGAGCAAACAGGTCCCAGGATCTGACCCGTGGTCTCAACGCGTACTCTTCCAAGGCGTTTTTATATACCTTTTAGTCCTTATAAGAGAAGATTGCTGGCTTGTGCCTGACGTTGGACCAGGATCTCCGGAGCTCTGGATCATGCCGAGCAAGAATGCAGGAAACCGTGGCTATGCCTTGACATGCGTCCACGACTCGGCATGATCTAGGACTCGGCATATCCCCTCTCATGCGGCGCACGGCATGAGGGGGGATATGCAAAAAACCCCATCATGCGGCGTGGCAGGAGGTGGTTCGGGTGCATGACCACGCGCGCCAGTCGGCCCTGATCACGCGTGAAGGGGAGCTCCTCACCGACGTCTTTGCGGTGATGGCCGACTTCCAAGCCCTCATCGCCCAGCGCCAGTGGTAGCACGCTGCGTGTGCGAGGGCGTGCACGGGCGTATGCACCACGGGAGTGGGCCTGAACCAGCGGAAAGGGGTTGCAATGGTTGACGTGCTCACCATGCGGCGGCTTCTGTCCCCTTTGTATAGGTTACAATAAACCAAAATAGGCTCAAATTGAAAAATGAAATGCCCGTATGCTCATGAGGGATCTCGATCATCTTATGGAGGTGATCATTGCGTGGATGTGATCCGCTCATGGGTATCGATGACCTCAACGAGGTCATCCCTCTCATCGATGTGATCCATCGTGATGATGTCGATGTCCGCGTGGATATCGAATCTCACCCGCTCCACCGTCGTCACCCCACCCCTCCCACACGAGACCCTGCTGGAGTGTGAGCCATCCTGTGCGAACCGGAAGCGGGGATGCTGTGGCCATCCCCAGGAGCACCACGAGGACAGGCCGGAGCGGTCCGGGTCACCGCTTGGGCTTCGTCGTCGGTGGGGGTGTCGCCGGCTGCTGGTGGTCATACAGCCGCTGAATGGTCTGCCTGGTGGTCTGTTCGATGATCTGCTGCGTCCCTCGCGGCCAGACGAACCACCCCGCCCCGAACCCCAGGAGCAGGCAGACGAGCCCGGTGATCACCACCACGGCCCACGTGGGCTGGGCGGTCTCGCTGGCGAGGGTGGCGCGCATCCCCTCCATGGTACTCGTCAGCGTGCGCAACTCTTTCCGCAGGAGGGCCGTGTCGCTCCGATCGGCCTTCAGCGTGGCGGCGGCGGTGGTCACTGCTTCTCTGGCTTCGTCGAGTGCCACGACGGCAACAGCCATGACTGGGTCAGGTGACGTCTCAGAATCCAATATCTCTCCCCCGATCCTGCTCCCGCTCCTTGTCTGGCGCGATCCGCACCCGCAGACCCGGCCCGCCCGTGTATTCGCCATCTTCGATGGACTCGAGGATCTTGTTGATCTGTTGTTGCAGGCTGCGACCGGGTTCGCGAGCCGGGAGGCGTTCCCGGGTTGGAGACCTCGCTGGTTCAACGTCGATCCCGTATTGGCGTCCTTCGATCAGGAGCGCTTGGGTTCTGACATCCGCGGCCGGAGAGCGGCGTTTGCCGAGAGACGTATAGGCGGCTTCAATGAGGGCCTCGGCCTTGACCTTGCCGGCATAGCGTTCGAGGCCCGCGAGGCCGGCCTGGAGCGTGTGAGCCTGCCCGTCCAACTCCTGGACGTTCTGTCGTGGCGGCGGCGTGGCAATGGCGTGCTCCCGTGCCTGCCCAATGCGCTGCAGGACCTGGGTATGGTCCATGCCGGGAGCGATGCCTATCGCCTGCTTGCGCTGCTCCCAGGAGGCGGCCGCGTCAGCCTGTTCGATGGCGTGGTCTGCAGCATGGGCTCGGCGGTGGTCGAGCACCTTGCCCCAGGTCTCGGTGACGATGCGCTGGTACTTCGCTTTATTCGAGTCAGACGGCAGTGCCCGGGGTTCTGGCTCTCGCTCAAAGCCACGGGATGCGAGGGTCCCAGGATGAAACCGGGCGGCGATCCTGTTGACCTCCAGATAGGTATTCATGATGTCGGTATACGCTATGCGCTCCCGCTTGGCTTCGCCAAAACTGGTCAGCGCTTTGGACTTCTGCGCCCCGCCCCTTTCGGGATGCGTCGGGTTGTAGCGCTTAAAGAATTGCTCGGGGCTGCGGTCGATCCCGTCCAGGGTGCGAGCACTCCAGAGGCAGTGCACGTGGGGATTGGTCCCACCCCCGGCCGCGGGCGGTTCATGCATCGCCCAGACGTAGACGTGCTTTGTGCTGAAGTGGAGGTCAAGCAGGTCCCGCGCGGCAGCAAGCTGTTGCTCGCGGGGGAGCTCACGCGGGAGGGAGAACTTCCATTCGACATACGCCGCGCCATTGGATCTCTCGTGTTTTTCGGCAGCCGTGAAGTAGGCGCTTGCATCCTTCGCCCAGCTCGGCAGATTGGGCGTGCCCTTGTCGACCAGGTCATCCCGGAGTCGCTCGGTGCCGGGTGCCTGGTCCAGATGGTGCACCCGTGCCTCTGCTGGTCCGTAGGGGCCTTCCCGGCTGATGTACTGCACCCGTTGCGCCGCACCCGCTTTCCCACCCCCACGCTTAAACGTCGTGCGCTCAAAGCGCCCCATCGCCATCACGTCACCTCCTGGCTGGTCGGGCCGTTGTCCCTGTTTCCCGTGAGGGAAACTCCTAATAAACCCTAGTCAGTTCATCACATAGGGGCGACACCATGTGCAGCATGGGCGAAGCCATCCACCGATGTGCCTGATGCGCCATCGAGGACCCGCAGGCACCGCGCCAACGTGACGTGAGGATCGGCCTGCTGGACCACCTGACCGAGGAGCGCCAGCAGCTCCTTCAGGAAGGCCTCCTCGAGGTCGCCCAGCCCGGCATCGAGCACCAGACGTCCCAGCGCAAAGGTGCGGGTGGTCAGCGCTTTTTTCTCCAGGGCGCGGCGTTCGGCGGCGTTGGCGGCCAGCTTGCGCCGCTCCTGCTCAATGCGGCGCCGTGCCGCTGCTTCAGCTTTGTCGAGTTGTTCTTGGCGGGACGGTCGAGGCATAGCGTCTCCTCATGACGGGAGGGGGCAGAGCGCGGTGCTGTGGGTGGCGCGCCAGGCCAGCACCAGCGACCGCTCAGGTGCGGTACAGGGCAGATATGCGTGGTCGTCGCGAAAGCGTTCAGGCGGTGATGCACGGCATTGCGGTGGATGCCATAGCGTTGGCCAATTTCCCCGCCATCTTCCCCATCGAGGCTATGGGAGAGGGAGGTTTGTTCTTTGGCATGGCCCCAGTGGGCGATAAAGGCGAGGCACTCGGCAAGCAGCACAGAGGCGGCTTGCGAGGGGCGGGTCACCAGCCGGGGATGGAGCCCTGCGAGGGCACTCCCATCGTCCTGCGCGCTTGCGTCAATCGGGAGTGCTTCAAAGACAGGCGCTTTATACATGGTCGTCATGACGCGGTGCTGTGACCTCGGGCTGTTGGGGTCATACGTGCGTGCAATGGTGCCGTG
>WNFT01006017.1_pt1 | contig 10669 bp, 8 predicted proteins | sample 5400191 | NCBI WGS metagenome assembly WNFT01 (sample SAMN13153359, study PRJNA577476) | soil metagenome | isolation source: 80 cm saprolite under Madrone tree | place: USA:California | collected 2016-06-14
TGTCAACGCAGGTATTGACGCTGTAGTGGTACAGTTTGCTATTCCATCCTGTGAGGTAGTCCAAGATAGAAAGGCGGCAGTATGAGAGTTTCGAGTATTCCAGGGCCGTCAGCGATTCTTGAGTTTGACAATGAAGAACTAACGACTCTTAATAACGCGCTTAACGAAGTGTGCAACGGAATAGACCTTCGGGGAGAATTTGAAACTAGAATCGGTACGACGCGGGAAAAAGCTCAGGCGCTTCTAGGCGCCTTACACTCCCTTATGTCGAAACTTGAAAATTGAATCTGTACCGCTACCATTGACGCAATCCAGCTGAGAAGGACCCGGTCTTGCGGGCCTTGCCGCCCGGCATTACAATGCCTCTCGTTCTCTGCGAACCTTTCCCGGTTCGCGTCCGCCCAGCGATGTTCTCCGAGGGAGAAATTACGCCATGAAACGCATCACATTGATTGTGCTTCTCATCCTGAGTGCCGCGCCATTTGTTTCGGCGCAGGATTGGGCCAAGGCCACGCTGGAAAAATCGCCGAGGCACCGCGAATGGGTGACTCTGAAACACGACAATCGCTCGGTCGAAACGTTCGTGGTTTATCCCGAGTCCAAAGGCAAGACGCCCGTCGTGCTGATCATCCATGAAATCTTTGGCATGACGGACTGGGTGCAGGATCTGGCGGATCAGGTTGCCGCCGCAGGCTACATCGCGGTTGCGCCCGATCTTCTCTCCGGCATGGGCCCGAACGGCGGGCGCAGCAGCGATTTTGCCGAGGGCAAAACGATGGAAGCCGTCAGCCACCTGAATCCGGACCAGGTGACGGCGGACCTGAATGCCGCTGCGGACTACGCTCTGAAGATTCCGGCGTCGAACGGCAAGCTTTTCGTGGGCGGTTTCTGCTGGGGAGGCGGCCAAACCTTCCGCTTTGCTACCAACCGCGCCGATCTGGCGGCTGCGTTCGTTTTCTATGGCGGTCCCCCGGATAAGGAGGCCATGGCACGAATCAAAGCTCCGGTGTACGGCTTCTATGCGGGAAACGACGTGCGCATTGGGGCCACCATTCCGGATGCCGTCGCCCAGATGAAGGCCGCAGGCAAGGCTTACGACATTGTGACCTATGAGGGCGCGGGACATGGTTTTATGCGCGGCGGAGAGGCCCCAGACGCGAAGGACGCCGACAAGAAAGCGCGCGCCGAGGCCTGGGCGCGCTGGAAGAGTTTGCTCGCCAAGTAGTCATCCCTGCTTCTGTTCGAGTTCCGCCCAGCGGGCGTAGAGGGTATCCACGGATTTCTGGGCTTGGTCCAATTCGGTGCAAGCGTTCTGGAGACTCATGCGATCGCCGGTGATGGCAGGATCTTCGAGGGCGGTGCGCCTGGCTTCGAGGAGCTGCTCCGCCTCGTGGATGCGGTCTTCGATGGAAGCGAACTCGCGGGCTTCGACGTAGGAGAGTTTCTTTTTTGCAGCGGGACGCGAGCCATCGCCAGCACCCGGGCGAGGCCTACGGTTTCCGTTTGCTGACTTCGCAGTAGCTGCTGACAACTGCCCGCGCTGCCAAGTCTCCCATTGCGAGTAATCCGCGAAGCGTTCCGCCGCTCCGAGGCCATCCAACCCGATCACGACGGTCGAGACGCGATCCAGCATGAAGCGATCGTGGGTGACCAGCACCAGAGCCCCGGGGTATTCGAGCAGGCTCTCTTCCAGGATTTCGAGCGTGGGGATGTCCAGGTCGTTGGTTGGTTCGTCGAGAAGCAAAACGTCGGCGGGTTGCAGCATGAGCTGAGCAATCAGGACGCGTGCGCGCTCGCCGCCGGAGAGCTGGCTAACCCGCTGGTTCAAATTTTCCGCCGAAAATAGAAATCGTTCGGCCCACGAAGCGACGTGGATGACGCGATCCTGATAAATGACCGCATCGCTGTCCGGAGCGAGCGCCCGGCGCAGAGTAACTTCGGGATCGAGTTGGCGGTTTTGGTCGAAGTAGACGACTCGCAAACCTTCGGCGCGGCGAATCTTGCCGACTTCCGGCTTGATATCTCCGCGCATGAGGCGAAGCAGAGTAGTTTTGCCGCTGCCATTCGGCCCGACCAGCCCGACACGCATCCGCGACGTGACGCTGAAATGCACGTCTCTGAAAAGAGTGCGGCTGCCGGCAGCGTAGGAAATCCCATCGAGGGTGATGAACTGTTTTGTTTTCCGATTGGTGGCGGAGAAATCGATTTCGGCACTGGCGGTGCGGCTGCGGGCGTTCATCTCCGCGAGTTCGCCGATCATCTCGTGGGCTCTATCAATGCGCGCCTTGGCCTTGGTGGCGCGCGCTTTCGGCCCGCGGCGCAGCCATTCGAGTTCCGTGTGCACGCGATTTTCGAGCGACTCCTGCCGTTTCTTCTGCGCGTGAAGGTATTCTTCCTTGGCCTCCAGGAATGCGCTGTAATTTCCGCTGACGCGGAGCGCGCCGTTTTCGTAAGCGCGGTTCAGTTCCACCATTTCGTTGGCGACGTTTTCCAGGAAATAGCGATCGTGGCTGACCACCACGCACACGAGCGGCGCATTGCGAAGAACGGATTCGAGCCACTGAATCCCGGCGAGGTCCAGATGATTGGTGGGTTCGTCCAGGAGCAAAATGTCCGGCGCCTGAACCAACGCTTCGGCAATGGCGAGGCGTTTGCGCCAGCCGCCGGAGAGCGTCGCGGCGTGCGCGTCAAGATCCGTAAAGCCCGCGCGGCCCAGCGTCTCCGAAAGACGCGCGACGCGCTCGGCTTCTGGAATCGCGGCGTGTTCCAGCGCACTTTCGACGACCGCACGAACCGTCACGCCGGGCGCAAATTCCGAAATCTGGGCCACGTAACTCAGCCGCGTGCCTTTGCGGATTGCTACGTCGCCGCTGTCCGGTTTCACGCAGCCAAAGAGCATCTCCAGGAGCGTAGACTTGCCCGATCCATTCGGGCCGATCACCCCGATGCGATCGCCTTCGGAAACCGTAAATGAAATATTCTGGAAGAGCGGCGCGACGCCGTATCTCTTCGACAATCCTTGCGCGCTGATAATCGGAGGCAACTTTTCCGGTCCTCTCCCCATTCATAGTTTAACCTTGAGAACGACGGCAGCGGAAACTTGGCAAGTGACGGATTCCGGCCCGCGAGAAATTCATCTTGATACGCAAATTTGACGCTGTGGTTCTTGGCGGTGGCGCCGCGGGTCTGCTATGCGCCATCGAGGCCGGCAAACGCGGACGGCGCGTAGCCGTGTTGGAACATGCCGATCGAATCGGAAAGAAAATTCTAATCTCCGGCGGAGGCCGCTGCAATTTCACCAACATTCATTGCCAGCCGGAAAATTTCATTTCCGCGAATGAACACTTCGCAAAGTCCGCGCTGGCTCGCTACACGCCCGCGGACTTCATCGCGCTGGTGGAAAAACATGGCATCCCTTATCACGAGAAAGCGCTCGGTCAACTCTTCTGCGACCGTTCCGCGCAGGACATTATTGAACTGCTGGAATCCGAGTGCCGCGCTGCGGGAGTGCAGATTTTCACGCAGAGCCGAATCCGCGAAGTGCGGCGCACGACGGAGTTCGTGGCGCGTACGGAATCCGATGAATTTCGCGCGCCTGCCCTGGTGGTCGCAACGGGCGGACTCTCCATCCCCAAAATAGGTGCGACGCCGCTCGGGTACGAGCTGGCGCGCCAATTCGGATTGAAGATTGTGGACACGAGGCCGGGGTTGGTGCCTTTTGTGCTCGCCAACAAGGATCGCGGGCGCTACTGCGACCTGGCGGGCGTTTCCGCGGAAGTAATCGCGAAGAGCAATCATCACGCCTTCCGCGAGAAGATGCTCATCACGCATCGCGGGTTGAGCGGCCCGGCGATATTGCAAATCTCTTCTTACTGGGAGAAGGGGCAGCCGATTCGCATCGACCTTGCCCCCGAACGCGAGATGACCGCGGCGATTCGCGCGGGAAAGGCGCGCAACATGGCTGCGGCGCAAAAGGCTTTTCTTGGAATTTTGCCGAAGCGATTCGCCGAACGCTGGCTGGAAAATCATGCACCAATGGCCTGGGACAATGAGGCGCTAGCGAAACTCGAGAAGCAGGTGCACGAGTGGGTGATCAAACCCGCAGACACCGAGGGCTACGAAAAAGCCGAGGTAACGGCAGGCGGTGTGGATACTGACGAATTGTCGAGCAAGACGATGGAGTGTCTGAAGGTGAACGGATTATTTTTCATTGGCGAGGTCGTTGATGTCACCGGCCATCTCGGTGGATTTAATTTTCAATGGGCGTGGGCGTCTGGCGCGGCTACCGGACGTGCGTTATGAAGAGACAGCGGAACGCGGGCTGCCTTGACGCGCCGCGGGCGTTGGACTTTGCGCTGCTCTTGCTTCTTCGTAAGCCACGTATTCTTCGTATGGGCCTTTGAAGTCCTCAATCTTGCCGCCATGGAAATGCCAGATGCGCGTGGCGACTTCGTCGATGACATCGTGGTCGTGCGTGACCAGCAAGACGGTTCCATCGTAGCGCTGCAAGGCGATGTTCAACGCGTTGATGGATTCCAGATCCAAATGGTTGTTCGGCTCGTCGAGCACCAGGAAATTCGGCTTCTGGAGCATCAACCGGCAAAAAATCAGCCGCGCGGACTCGCCGCCGGAAAGCGCACGAGTGGGCTTGAGCGCATCTTCGCCGCTGAAAAGCATCTGGCCCATCAATCCGCGCAGCTCCTGTTGCGAAGCTGCGGGATCGTATTGCCACAGCCACTCGATCGCGGTCATGCCTTTGGTGATGGATTCACCGTGGTCCTGCGCGAAGTAGCCGACGGCCACTTCGTGTCCCCAGCGCACCTCGCCGCCATCGATGGGGAACTCCAGGTCCTTGTCATCGATGAATCCCGGCGCGTTGCGAACCAGCGACTTCAGCAGCGTGGTTTTTCCGGCGCCGTTGCGGCCCATCAGAGCGATTTTTTCCCCGCGCACGACGCTCGCGGAAAAACGCGGAATTACCTTCAGCAAGTCGTAAGACTTCTCGACGCTGCGGATTTCCAGCGGATGGCGCCCCGAATTCCGCTTCATATCAAATTTAATGTACGGCCGCTGGATGTTGCTCCTGGCTAGTTCGGCGGTCTGCAGGCGCTCGACTTCCTTTTTTCGCGAAGTGGCCTGCGCGGAACGCGTGCCCGCCGAAAACCGCGCGATAAACTCCTGCAGCTGCGCTATTTTTTTCTCGCGATTGGCGTTATCGGCTTCGATGCGGCCGCGAATTTGCGTCTTGGCCACGACCATATCGTCGTATCCGCCAACGTACATGATGATGGTCTCGTAGTCGATGTCCGCGGTGTACGTGCACACGCTGTTCAAAAAGTGGCGGTCGTGCGAGATAACGATCAGCACGCCTTCGTAGTCGCAGAGATATCTCTGCAGCCAGTGCACCGAATCGAGGTCCAGGTTGTTCGTGGGCTCGTCAAGCAGGAGCGCCGTGGGATTGCCAAAGAGCGCCTGCGCCAGCAGCACGCGCACTTTCTGCCCACCCTGCAATTCGCCCATCTTGCGTTCGTGCAGCGCGTCTTCGACGCCGAGCCCGTCGAGCAGTACCGCGGCATCCGCCTCCGCGGTGTAGCCGCCCTCTTCTCCGACAACGCCTTCAAGCTCGCCCAGGCGCATGCCGTCCGCGTCCGTCAAGTCATCGTGCGGTTTTGCGTAGAGCGCGTCGCGTTCTTCCAACGCTTTCCAGAGCGCCGCGTTGCCCATAATGACCGTGTCGATGACGCGGTATTCGTCAAACGCGAACTGGTCCTGCCGCAGAACGCCCATTTTTTTCGGACGCGTGATCGAGCCGCTGGTCGAGTCGATCTCGCCGGTCAAAATCTTCATGAAGGTAGACTTGCCCGCGCCATTGGGCCCAGTGACGGCGTAGCGGCGCCCGGACATGAAGGTGCACGTCACGTTCTCAAAGAGAACGCGCGGACCGAAGCGCATAGTGACATTGTTGACCGCGAGCATAACCCTCCGAGTATAGCGTGATTTGCGCGATCGTGCTCGCGGCGGATTTATGTGGATTTAAGGAAGGCCAAACGTGAAGAGCGCCGAACCTGCGGCAATGGCCACGTATTGCTTGCCATCCAACTGAAAGGACATCGGCGATGAATACACCGATGCGCCACACTGGAAGTGCCACAGCACTTTTCCTGAAGCGGCTTCGAGCGCGATGAAGTTTCCTTCGGCGTCGCCAGTGAAGACCAGCCCACCCGCTGTGGAAAGTAGGCCGGACCACGTCGGCGAGGGATGCTTCCATTCCCACTTTATTTTCCCCGTGGCGGGATCGATGGCGCGCAGCGCGCCGGTGAACGGAGCGGCATCATCGTTCGGAAAATACGCGCTGCCGTAATAAGCGTGACCCGCTTCGTATGTTTGCGGGGCCGTGCTGAAAACGTCACACTGCTCCCGCGCGGTAACGTAGAAAAGCTGCGTTTGCGGATCGTAAGTGGGCGACATCCAGTTCGTCGCGCCCGCGGCGCCTGGACACACGCGATTCCCTTCCAGCGTGGGCGAAGCATCCTTGCGCGCTATGGGAGCGCCGCTCGCATCTTTCGAATCGCTCCAGGTCACTTTTGCAAAAGGGTTCGCTAAAATGAGTTTTCCATTGGTGCGATCGATCACGTAAAAAAACCCGTTGCGGTTGGCTTGCAGGATCAGGCGCCGATCGGCTTGATCAATCATGACGGGCACCTGCGTGGCATCGTAATCATGTTCATCGTGCTTGGAAAACTGAAAATACCATTTGAGCCTTCCCGTGTCCGGATCAAGAGCGAGCAAGGAATTGCTGTAGAGATTGTCGCCAGCGCGGCCCTCACCGCGATTCGAAGGGGAAGGATTGCCGGTGGTCCAGAAAGTAGTATTGGTCGCCGGATCGTAAGTGCCCGTGATCCATGCAGGTGCGCCTCCGATTTTCCAAGAGTCGGCTTCCCAGCTTTCGTGGCCCGGCTCGCCGGGACCAGGAATGGTGTAGAAGCGCCATTTGCGTTCGCCGCTTGCAGCATCGTAAGCATCAATGAATCCGCGAATCCCATATTCGCCGCCGGAAACGCCGATGAGCACGAGATTCTTGATCACCAGGGGCGCAAGCGTGATGCTGTAGCCCTTGCGATAATCCGTGGTGCTGGTATCCCACACGACATTCCCCGTCTTTGTGTCGAGCGCAATCACGTGCGCATCCAGTGTGCCCAGGAAAACTTTGTCGCCCAAAATGGCCAGCCCGCGATTTACGCGCCCGCAACACGGACGAATGTCCGACGGCAGCGCGCGCTGATACTGCCAGATCGGCCGGCCCGACCGCGCATCTAGCGCGAACGCGCGATCGTCCTGGCCGGTAGCGAAGAGCACGGCGTCAACGGCAAGCGGCGTCGTTTCAAATTTTCCGCCGCCCATCGTCTGATAAGCCCACTTGGGGACAAGCGAAGCCGCATTTGAAATGTTAATCTGGTCGAGCGCACTGAATCGCCGCCCCGCGTAATCGCCGGAGTACATCAGCCAGTTCTGCGGATCCTTTGCCGAATCAAGCAGCCGCTGAGGCGTCACCTGCGCGCGAGCCGATGGCGCAATGCACATAGCAACCGTCAACAAAACGAAGGTCGCGCTTATTCCTTCTGTCATTCCGAGCGAAGCGCGGGCTTTGCGCTCCGGATGGGTTTGCGGAGCGAGGAATCTGCTTCTAGTCGTGCAGGGCTTCGTCAGGCGCTTCATTGGGCACCTACCGCAAGCAGGTATGCGATCAAATCCTGCAGATCTTTGTCGCTCAACGTTTTCTGATCGTACGCAGGCATCAGCGAGTCACGGCTTTTTTCCAGCGATCGCAGTTTGTCTTTTTGGAAAAGACGCAGTTGCTCGCGGGTGTCCAACATCTGCAAGGTAAAATTGTCTTCGTTCAGCACCACGCCAGCTAACTTCGTTCCATCCGCGGTAACCACCGTGACCGTCTCATATTCCTGCGAGAATTCCTTCATCGCCTCGGAAATTCCTTGCGCCAGCCTGCGGCTGGGACTGCGCACCGATTCCACCAAGTAGTCGGTCGAGCGTGCCGACCCCGTCGTGCTCAGGTCGGGGCCGAGCCGGCCTCCCTTCCCGTGAATCGTGTGGCACGTGGAGCACGCCGCGCTGCCGTAAAAGAGTTCCTTCCCTAGCACTGCATTTCCAACAATTTGCGCAGGAGCCTTCGCTTGCACGCTGCGAATGTAGGTGACTACCTGCCAGATTTCTTCCTCGGTCATGCCCACGCCCTGCTGCGTCGCCCCATTCGGCGGCATGGCGGTGCCGGGAACTCCTTCGTTGATCGTTCGAAACAGGTCAGCATCGGAGTTGCCATGACGCTTTTGCGCGCGCGTCAAATCAGGACCCCGGCCTCCCCCCCGCGCGCCCAACCCGTGGCAAAACGCGCAATTCGCGCGGAATTGCGATTCACCGACCTTGGCCGCCTTCGCATCACTGGCGAACGGGTTTTTGTCTTGCGCGCTAAGTCTCTCAGCAACGGGCGCGAGTGCAAGCAACACGCAGCACCCGAACGAGAGAGGTGAACTCCGCCATTGCCGCAATAATTTGGCCCGCCGGAAATTTGCTTTATTCATGGACATAGTTTCACCACCCTGAATGGAGATTTTGGACCGCGCAGCGATCGTGTTTCATTCGTTTGAGGATTCGCGGCCAATATACCACTCGCGGCAATCCAGCGGGTGATCCTCACATAATTTTCACGAGAAATGCGCCCAACAAACCGAGGAAACTTGAGTAGATAAACAGAGAAAAATAACGGAACTCTCTATTCTGGAAGAGGTCGCGCGTGCCGGGTGAGCCATTCGCGAATTTGACGAACGCGAAATTCCCTTTTGCTGATCGCCTCGGTAATAAATTGATGAGCGGTCAGGGCCTCGATTTCAAGATAGTAGCCATTTATGCGTAGAAAAAGTATCCGTGACCGCCAAGCCGATCCTCTTGTTGCCATCCAGGAATGCGCGATTGTTGGCCAGCGACTCCATCAAGGCCGCGGCTTCATGAATCAAATCATCATAATAGCCGTTTTGCGGGCGGTAAACAGCGGCCTCCAGGAGCCCGCTATCGCGCAGGCCGTGCATGCCACCAAACTCGTCGATCAGGAGGCGGTGCATTTCCATCCCTTCCGCGACGGTCGGATAGAGATACTCCACCATCTATTGCGCCAGGAGTTGGTGCAATCTACGGTTCTTCTCGGTGGAACGGCGGAAGTGCTTCATGACTTCGGGCCGCACCGTGCCTTGGGACGGCACTACGACCTCCAGATAGTGCTCAAGCGCTTTTTCCAGCAAAAAACGTCTCGATTGCCCGTTCCGTTTAGCCACTTTGGACAGTCTGGCGTAAAGTTGCGCGTTCATTTCCAGCCCTATCTTCCTCGTGGTGACCTTGCCCATGGCTTTTTTCTCCTCTGTCCAAGTATATTCCCGTACTCCTATTTGTCTAGACTTTTCTAGAATTATCTTCCACAATAGAAAGAACACAGATCTCGCGTATCGGGCAGGAAACCGGGGCGAGTCACCGATCGCGAATCGCGTCATTGGCTTTCCTCCACTCCATCCGATAAAATCGCCCCACCGCCCGCGCAACACGCCCAAAGACGCACCCGGCGAGACGAGGACACCATGGCCCACACCACCGATGCAAACGACCGTATGAACCGGCCGCTGGATTCCGTCGATTCCCAAATCGCCGATCTCCTGCGTGAAGAAGCCAAGCGGCAGGCCACCGGGCTGGAGTTGATCCCATCTGAAAACCTTGTTTCGGAAGCAGTGCTCGAAGCGATGGGAGGGATCTTCACTAACAAATACGCCGAAGGCTATCCTGGGAAACGCTATTATGGCGGCTGCGAATACGCCGATAAAGTCGAGCAACTGGCCATTGATCGCGCCAAGGAACTGTTTGGAGCCGAGCACGCTAACGTTCAAGCGCACTCCGGCACCTCCGCGAATGTGTCCGTATACATGTCCACCTTGCAGCCCGGCGATACCGTTCTGGGAATGAATCTTTCGCACGGCGGCCACCTGACGCACGGGCATCCGTTGAATTTCTCCGGGCGTATGTACAAGTTCGTAGCTTACGGCGTGAAAAAGGAAGACGAGCGCATCGATTACGACGAAATTGAAAAGCTCGCCGGCGAGCACAAGCCCAAGATGATCGTCGCGGGCGCCAGCGCTTATTCGCGGATCATCGATTTCGAGCGTATTTCCAAAGCCGCGAAGTCCGTTGGCGCGCTCTTTTTTGTGGACATGGCGCACATTGCGGGACTCGTCGCGGCCGGCGTTCATCCAAGCCCCGTACCGCACGCGGACATCGTTTCTACGACGACCCACAAAACCCTGCGCGGTCCTCGCGGTGGATTGGTGCTGTGCAAGGCCGCCTTTGCCAAGGAACTCGACAAGCTCACCTTTCCGGGGACGCAAGGCGGTCCCCTGGTGCACACGATTGCGGCAAAAGCAGTGTGCTTGAAGGAAGCGATGGAGCCCTCATTTAAGGATTACCAAAAGCAAGTGGTGGCCAACACAAGAGCCATGGCCGCGGCGGTTGCCCAGCATGGTTTCCGCATTGTGACCGGCGGCACGGACAATCATCTATTCCTGATTGAAGTTCACCCGCGCGGAATCACCGGAACGGATGCCGAAAAGGCCCTCGACCG
>WNFT01015677.1_pt1 | contig 10669 bp, 9 predicted proteins | sample 5400191 | NCBI WGS metagenome assembly WNFT01 (sample SAMN13153359, study PRJNA577476) | soil metagenome | isolation source: 80 cm saprolite under Madrone tree | place: USA:California | collected 2016-06-14
GAGGTTCGGCGACAGAACGCGAACGACGAGGAAGAGATCCGCGTCGGTCGTCGATGACGAAACATGGAGTTTCGCCGCGATCGGGCCCGTTATCTCCGTCTCTTGCTCCACCGGCCGGGTGAGGAACGTAACGCCGTCGCCGAGCGCCGGAAACGTCGAGGTGCCGCCCGCACCGGGGGCGGTCGCGAGGGCGCAGGTTGCCGGATCGAGGTGGTATTTGGTCCAACGCGTGCGCGGAATCGGCCAATCCGTCTCGTGCCGCTCGACGAACTTGTCGATGTGCCGGACCTGCAGGCGCACCCTGGGCTCCCGATCCCAGCCGTTGGTCTCTCCCTTGAGGAAATAGGCAAAGAATCGCTTCTGGATGTCGACGCCATAGTCGGTGTAGAAGTGCGTCCAGTGCTCGATGCCGTGCGCCTCGAGCCATTTCTGCCGCGAGGCCGATCGCACGAAGCCTTCGAAATTGCCGCGCGGATGCAGGCCTTGGCCGCCCCAATTCGCGGCCGAGAGCAGCGGCGTTTTCACCTTCGACCAGTCCGGCGTCATCGCGTGCCAGAACTCGTCGTCGAGGCTGTGCTGATGGGCGAGCGCGCCGAAATCGAAACGGTTCGAGCCGAGCTCTTCGGCGGTCAGCGTCGGCGGCCCCGCCACCCACTCCCCGTTCATACGGCTGCGATAGCCGTTGCGTCCGACCCCGTGCTGCACGGTCTTGACCTGCATGTCGTACCAGTTCTGCAGAAACGTGCACAGGATCCCGCCATGATGGCTGACGTCGCGATAGAAATCCGCGGCCCCTTCCCAGATGCACATGGCGGCAAGATATTTTGGATCGAGGCAGGCGACCTGCCATTGGTTCATCGCGTAATAGGAAATGCCGTTGAGCCCGACCTTGCCGTTCGCCCATGACTGCTCGCCGGCCCATTCGATCGCGGCGACGAAGTCGCGCGCTTCGCGCGGCGACCACAGCTCGACATATCCGGGCGAACGGCCGCAGCCGCGCGAATCGACCCGTACGCAGGCATAGCCGTCCGGCACCCATTTTTCCGGATCGACCACTTCCCAGTTCTGGTATTTGTTGGTGGAGCCGGCGGTGACGTCGGGATGATTTTCCGCCATCCGCTGCCACGCGGACTTGTAACCGTCCTCGAAGTGCAGCCACTTGCCGTACGGCCCGTAGCTCAGGATCACCGGGTAGTGTCCCGTCGCAGCCGGGCGGTACACGTCGGCCCGCAGCACCACGCCGTCGTCCATCCGGATCGGCACGTCCCAATCGATCCTCATTCCGTCGCGGACTTCGCTCGCTTCGCGGTGATTCATTCTCGGCACCTTGGTTGGACACCCCGCTGCATGGGCGGCAAGCAAAGATCATCTCTTGGTCGTGCGTAAAATATCGCCTCGAACCTATTGCGCTGTCGACATGCCGGCAATGCTGAAATTCACGCAAATGCCTACCGTTCATGCCCGCTTGTTCGACCGCATCGCGTGAGGTGCATCGCCTCACATCGGCCGAGGCCGCAAAGCCGGTAGCGGTTGTCTGATCTATATGAGAAGCCGGCCGCCGACGACGAGGAGCGTCACCGCGAGCACCAGGCGCAGAGCAGCTTCCGGCACCCGGGTCGCCATGTAGCTGCCGAGGAAAATGCCGGGCAACGAACCGGCGAGCAGCGAGGCGAAGAGATTCCAGTCGACCGAGCCCAACATCCAGTGGCCAATGCCGGCGACGAGCGTGAGCGGGACCGCATGGGCGATGTCGGAACCGACGATACGCGCCATGGGCAGTCGCGGATAGAGCAGGATCAGAGCGGTCACGCCGATGGCACCCGCACCGACCGACGAGATCGACACCAGCACGCCCAGCACGGCGCCGACCGCAGTGGTGAGAACCGCCGTGTGGCGCGGATCCATTCCGCGCGTGCGGCTCGCATAGCGCACGAGGATCTGCTGCCGAAAGATCAAGGCGGTTGCGGTGAGGAACAGCGCGCCGCTCAGCACGCCGGTCAATACCTGCCTCGCCGCGACACCGTGGATGTCGAGGCGGGACAACGCGACAAGAGTGAGTGCAGTCAGCGGCACGCTGCCGGTCGCGAGCCGCCCCACGATGCGCCAATCGATCGTATGGCTCAAGCCGTGGATCAGGCTGCCGCCGGTCTTGGTCGCGGCCGCGTATAGGAGGTCGGTGCCGACCGCGGTCGCCGGATGGAAGCCGAACAGGAGAACGAGCAGCGGCGTCATCAGCGATCCGCCGCCGACGCCGGTCATTCCGACCAGCACGCCGACGGCGAAACCTGAGATCGAGTAGAGCGGATTGATCGCGCCAATGAAATTCATTGCAGAGCCGTGCTGCGCCAGCTCGCCGCCGTCCCGATCGCCGGCACTCGTCTCGTGCCTATTATACGAAATCGCTCGCCGGGATGCGCGCGCTGATCAAAGAATTAGACGCCGGCGCTGATCGTCGGGGACGCGTTCGGCTCATGCCGCCTCCGGTGCCAGGCGCGTCGATCCAACCATCTCGGCGTGCCAGGGCGCCGAGTGCCTGACCACGTCGCCGATCACGATGAGCGCGGGACCTCTGCCGACCGCCGCGGCCAGCGCATGCAATTCATCGAGACGTCCGACGGCGGTCGATGAATCGGGACGCGTGCCGCGCGCGAGCACGGCGGCGGGAGTCTCGGCGGCGCGGCCGGCCGCAATCAGCCCGTCGCGGACCGCGTCGGCGGATGAGCGCCCCATATAGACGACCAGGGTGGTCTCTCGATCCGCAAAAGCGGTCCAATCGATCGTCGCGGCCTCGGCGGCACGATGGGCGGTGACGAACGAGAGGCGCGACGCCTCGTTGCGGAACGTCAGCGGCAGGCCAGCCTCCGCGGCGCAGCCGAGCGCCGCCGTGATCCCGGGCACGACCACCACCCGCGCGCCGCGCGCGCGTAGGTATTCGAGCTCCTCGCCGCCGCGGCCGAACACGAACGGATCGCCGCCCTTGAGCCGCACCACGCGCTTGCCCGAGCGCGCGGCCGCCAGCAGTGCCCGGTTGATTTCGCGCTGGCCGATGCCCCGCTCGCCGTGCCGCCTGCCGACCGGCACGCGCTCGGCGTCGCGCCGCGCGCGGTCGAGCACCGCCGCAGTCACGAGTTCATCGTAGAACACGATGTCGGCGTCGTGGAGCACCTGCAGCGCGCGCAGCGTGAGGAGGTCGGGGTCGCCCGGACCCGCACCGACAAGGAAAACGGTGCCGGCGTCGGCTTTGCGCTCCTGCTTCGCGCCATTGATCGCACGGACAAGTTCCGCCTCGGCCTCGATCGGCCGGCCGGCCAGCAATGACGCCGCAATCGGCCCGTCCAGCACTTTCTCCCAGAACCGGCGGCGAGCCATCGTCGATGTCACCGCGGCGGCAAGTTGCGCGCGGTAGCGGCCCATCAGCGCCGAAAGCGCGCCGATCCGCGCCGGCAACAGCGCCTCGATACGCGCGCGCAATCGCCGCGCCAGCACCGGCGCGGCGCCGCCGGTGCCGATCGCCACGACGACGTCGCCGCGATCGACGATTGCCGGAACGATGAAGGTCGAAAGATCCGGCCGGTCGACCACGTTGACCGGAATGCGCAACACGCAGGCGCGCGCCGCAATCTCTGCGTCGATCGGATCGCCCGCCGCCGCGACCACCGCAACCGCGCCGGATAGATCGGCCTCGCCTTCTCGCCCGCGGAAGATCTCGACCACATCGTGCGTCGAACCGTGGCGGGCGGCCGCCATATCGTCGGCGTACCAGCGAACACGCGCGCCGCTCGCGCGCAGCAGCCGAAGCTTGTTCAGTGCGGCCTCGCCCGAGCCCACCAGGACAACCGGCCCGGCGTCGAGGTCGAGGAAGACAGGAAGGTAGCGCATTTGCACGCTCCTGGTAGAACACTATTTCATATACGGTCGAATCGGCCGGCGTAAATAGAAGATTTTTCTACTACTTGCCCTGCGCTTGTTGGCATATCCCGATCCCGAACCTCGCCCGCGAGAGCACATCGATTGTCGCGATCTGCCGTGCAAGCCTCGTGCCCCGGGAGCCGTTATCGGGGCGAGCCATCCGTCGGAGCGATCGACACCCGACGTCGAGCTCGATCGCACCTTCCACGCCAACCATATCGGCCCGAAGCCGTTGCGCTTGCCGCTGGCGCAGGCACACTATTGGGTGCTGCAAGCGTCTCTAATCGGGGACTCGCGGGTCATGAAGGTCATCATCGTCGGCGGCGGAATCGGCGGGCTCACGGCCGCGCTCATGCTCCACGGGCGCGGAATCGACTGCGAGGTTTACGAGCAGTCGGAGACGGTTCGCGAACTCGGCGTGGGCATCAACACGCTGCCGCATGCGATCAAGGAACTCGAGCAACTCGGCCTGCTCGAGCGCCTCGATGCGGCCGGCATTCGCACCTTCGAGCTCATCTACACCAATCGCTTCGGCCAGGAGATCTGGCGCGAGCCGCGCGGCCTCGACGCGGGTTACGACGTGCCGCAATTCTCGATTCACCGCGGGAGGCTGCAGGGCGTGATCTTCCAGGCGGTGCGGGCGCGGCTCGGCGAGACGCGCATCCACGCCGGCCATCGCCTCGGCGCGTTCAGCCAGGACGAAGGCGGGGTGACGGGCTTCTTCTTCGATCGCAACGGCGCGCACCGGTCGACCGCGCGCGGCGACGTGCTCGTCGGCGCCGACGGCATTCATTCGACCGTGCGCGCAACGCTGTTCGCGACCGAGGGACCGGCGTGCTGGAACGGCATCATGCTGTGGCGCGGCGCAATCGATTGGCCGGCCTTTCTCACCGGGCGATCCATGGTGATCGCCGGAGGGCTTGCCGCCAAGCTCGTCATCTATCCGATCGGCGAAGGCACGCGGCCGGACCGGCGCCTGACCAATTGGGCCGTGGCCGCCAAGGTCGCCGACGGGTCGTCGCCGCCAGCCAAGGGCGAGGACTGGTCGCGCCTCGGGCGTTTCGAGGACCTGATGCCGCACGTCCAGCGGTTCCGTATCCCCTACGTCGATGCGCTACGCCTGATCGAGGCGACGAGCGAGTTCTGGGAATATCCGATGTGCGACCGCGATCCTTTGCCGCGCTGGTCGCACGGCCGCGTCACGCTCCTCGGCGATGCCGCCCACCCGATGTATCCGGTCGGCTCCAACGGCGCCTCGCAGGCGATCCTCGACGCGCGTGTACTCGCCGACCGCTTGCGCAGCGCCGAGCACCCGCTCGAAGCGCTGTGGGCATACGAGCAGGAGCGGCTGCCGATGACCGCGCAGATCGTGCGCATGAACCGCCGCGGCGGCCCGGAAGGCGTGATCGACGCGGTCGAGGAGCGCGCGCCCGACGGGTTCGTCAATATCGACGACGTGCTGCCGTTCGAGCAGCGCAAGGCGATCGTGCGCGGCTATGCGTCGACGGCGGGATTCGCCCGCGAGCAGGTCAACAAGGCGGCGTGAGCGCCACGCCCCGACCCTCATACGCGATCCGTGGGATGCGCCGCCAAATAAACGAATCGAAGCAGAAAAGGTCGAGCGCCCCTTGTTTTTCCGTCCCCGCTTGCGGGGCAGCGTTTCAACCGGACAGACTGGATGAACTTTGAAGGCGACTAGTCCTGAACACGCCGCCGAAGCAGCTTGGATCACGCTACTTGACCGACCGCATTTTCTCTAAGCCGGAGCCCTCAACGGGACGAGGTATTGGCGGCGATCCTGAAAGACCTGCTGCACTGGAACTGTTTCTGATTTCATTTTCTCCCCCGCCTTTCGCGAGAAGCAGTAACGTTCGTCACAGGCGGGTCAATCCGCCCCGGCGAAATTGTCATGGAATCTTTTATGGCTTTTGCCCCGCCGCGAGCCGGATATCCTTGATGATCATGAACAGATGCCGCGTGTCGGTCGGCGACGGCGTGAAGCCAAAGTGTCGGTAGAACGCAACAGCCCGGTCGTCTTTGGCATGAACGGCAAGTGCGCGCACGCCGATCACATCGGCGACTTGAAGCGTCCGCCCGAGCGCGTCGAGCAGCAGGCCAGTACCAATGCCGTGGCCTTGCGCCTTGGTATGGACAGCAAGGCGCGCGAGCACCAGCAGCGGGATCGGATGGCGGGGCATGCCCTTGACGACGCGCTCGGGAGCTTCCGTGTGCTGAACCTCGCCGGCGACAATCGTGTAGAAGCCGACGACCTCGTCGTCGCTCAAGGCGACGTAGGTCCGCGACGAGTTCGCCTGTTGGGCTTGCAGCGCGTGGCGGATGAGGAAGCGATCGAGCTCCGGTTGCCCGCAGGTGAATTGATCGACGGCGTGAGTTCGATGCAATTTCTCGATATGCAGCGACTGCGTCACGGTTCGTTTTTGCGATCGAACACGGACGGCTCGCGTAACAATCGCTCAAGGCGCGGATGACGACGCGGCGGCGCATCGAGCGCGGCCACGAAAGCGTCCCAGCTCTTGGCATCGAGCACGAACACCCGCCGATCCGCGAGTCGCTCCTCGGCCTCGCTGAGGGCCGTGTCGAGCACGAACTCACTGACGGACTTGCGCTCGGCGGTTGCAGCCGCTTGCAAGGTCTGTTTTGCGGCCCGGGTCAGCCGAAGATCGAGCTTTTCCGTCCGGTTGCTGCGTTGGGTCATTTTGCCTCCTACGCTGAAGGATACCACAATCCGCCAGACAATGTCACGACAAATCGGCTCAGGTGCCCCCAAGGCGCATGTTGCAGCCCCCACCCCAGCCCTCCCCCGCACGCGGGGAGGGAGCGAACGTCGGCGAGATTACGGCCCGGGCGGCGGCAGAAAGACCACCTCATGCTTGGCCGAGAGCGCGACGACCTCGGGGGGCGACTGCTCCTTCATGCTGTGAATCGCCCAGAACAGATCGTAGAGCTTGCGGGTGGGCGACACCCAGAAGAAGCATTTCACCGTGAACATGTAGATGAACTCATCCTGGGTCGGATGGATGTGCGGAGGCACGAAAGTCCCGGGCGGGAAGGTGGCGTGCCAGGAAAACGAAGAGTCGCAGACGTGCTTGGGCACATAGGTCTGGCCGAGGATGTTCCAGACGATACCATCGATGCCGGTCCCGGCTTTGGTGATGCCTGCGGTCAATTGTTGCATCGAACCTTCCCTTCCTGGCTGCTCGGGTCGAGGCGACCATTCAATCACGAAGTCGGCGCGACCGGAACACGCGGGGCGCACTTGATGCGCGGCATTTTCCGGGTAAGCGTAGCCCTCGGCGCGCTGCCGCCCCGTCGATCAATGACGTGGCTACCGGCGGGAATGGTCTAAACTTTGAATGTCCCACGGCGAGCCCGCCAACAGAGGCGAACAGGAGACGTGAACATGAAAACGCTCGGGCGTACCATCGCCGCCACGGCGGCTTTCGCCATCGCCATGTCCGCCGCGCAAGCCCAAGAAAAGCTCAAGATCGGCGTCGTCGCGACCCTGTCGGGCCCGCCCGCGGTGATCGGACAGCAGCTGCGCAACGGCTTCAACCTGGCGGTCAAGTCGCTCGGCGGCAAGCTCGGCGGGCGCGAGGCCGACGTCATCGTCGCCGACGACGAGCTCAAGCCCGACGTCGCCGTCACCAAGGTCAAGGCGCTGATCGACCGCGACAGGGCCGACTTCGTGATCGGTCCGGTTTTCTCCAACGTCCTGCAGGCGATCCTCAAGCCGGTCACCGACGAGAAGGTCTTTCTGATCAGCCCCAATGCCGGTACGTCGAACTTCGCCGGCAAGGAATGCAATCCGAACTTCTTCGTCACATCCTATCAGAACGATCAGAATCACGAGGTGCTCGGCAAGTACGCGCAGGACTCCGGCATCAAGAAGGCGTTCATCATGGCGCCGAACTACCAGGCCGGCAAGGACGCGCTCGCCGGTTTCAAACGCTACTTCAAAGGCGAAATCCTCGACGAGATCTATGTGCCGCTCGGCCAGCTCGATTACTCGGCGGAGCTGTCCAAGATCGCGGTGGCCAAGCCCGACGCGATTTTCGTCTTCATCCCCGGCGGCATGGGCGTCAATTTCGTCAAGCAGTTCCGGCAGGCAGGGCTTGCCGACAAGATCGTGTTTCTGTCGGCCTTCACGGTCGACGAATCGACGCTGCCGGCGCAGCAGGACGCGGCGCTCGGCTTCTTCGGCGGCGCGAACTGGGCGCCCGATCTCGACAATCCGCAGAACAAGGCATTCGTCGCTGCTTACGAGAAGGAATACGGCGCGGTGCCGGCGACCTATGCGTTCCAGGCCTATGATGCGGCGCTGCTCATCGACAGCGCGGTGCGTCAGGTCAAGGGCAACCTCACCGACAAGGACGTGCTGCGCGCAGCCTTCAAGAAAGCCGACTTCCAGTCGCTGCGCGGCGGCTTCAAGTTCGCCAACAACCACTATCCGATCCAGGATTTCTACCTCGTCAAGGTGGCGAAGCGCCCGGACGGCAAATATCAGACCGAGATCGTGAAGAAGGTGTTCGAGAACTACACCGATCCTCATGCCAAGGATTGTCCGATGAAATAGTGCCGATGGTAGTGGATCGCTCCTCGGTGCCCGTCCTCCGCGAAGGCGGAGGGCGGGCGATGACCAAGAAAATGCCTGACCCGCCTCGATGTCCACAGCCATCTTCCTCGTCCAGGTGCTCAACGGGCTACAGCTCGGCGTGCTGCTGTTCCTGATCGCGGCCGGGCTCACCCTGGTGTTCGGCGTGATGGACTTCATCAACCTCGCACACGGCGTCCAGTACATGCTGGGCGCTTACCTGGCGGTCGCGTTCTACGGGATCACCGGCAATTTCCTCGCGGCGCTGGTGCTCGCGCTGCTGGCCGCGCTCGCTTTCGGGCTGGTGCTCGAATTCGTGGTGTTCCGGCATCTCTACGATCGCGATCATCTCGACCACGTGATCGCGACTTTCGGTATCATCTTGTTCCTGAACCACGGCGTGAAAGTCGTCTGGGGCGCCGCTCCGTTGAGCCTGCCGATGCCGGACATGTTCTCCGGTTCCGTTGCGCTGATGGAGGGGCTCCGCTATCCGGTCTGGCGTCTCGTCGTCATCGCGTCCGGGCTCATGATCGCGATCTTGCTCTATGGGCTCGTCACGCACACCCGCATCGGCATGCTGGTGCGCGCCGGCGCCGCCAATGCCCGGATGGTGTCGGCGCTCGGTGTCGACATTCGCCGCCTGTTCATGATCGTCTTCGGCTTCGGTGCCATGCTGGCGGGATTCGGCGGCATCATGATCGCGCCAATATTGTCGGTCGAGCCCGGAATGGGCGACACCGTGCTCATTCTGGCGTTCGTCGTCATCGTCATCGGCGGCGTCGGATCGATCCGCGGCGCCTTCGTGGCCGCCCTCATCATCGGCCTCGTCGACACGCTGGGGCGCTCGTTCGCGGTCGACATCCTGCGCCTGATCATGGGGCCGTCGCCGGCGCGCACCGTCGGGCCGGCGATCGCCTCCATGCTGATCTACCTGTTGATGGCGCTGGTGCTCTATGTCCGGCCCGCCGGACTTTTCCCGGCGAAGGGACGCTGACATGGCCGAGGCCGCGCTCGCAACGACCTTCGCCGGCCGCTCGCGCAAGCTGCTCGATCGCACGTTGCTACCGGTTCTGATCTTCGCGGCGTTCGCCGTAATCCCGCTGGTCGCGGCCGCAACCAGCGAGCAATACGTGCTGAGCCTCGTCACGCGCGTGATGATCTTCGCCATCGCGGCGCTGGCGCTCGACCTGATCGTGGGTTACGGCGGCCTGGTGTCGTTCGGCCACGCCGCGTTCATCGGGCTCGGCGCCTATGCGGTCGGCATCCCGGCTTCGCATGGCGTCAACGACGCCTTGATCTCGCTGCCGATCGCGATCGCCGCCTCGATGCTGTTCGCTGTTGCGACCGGGACCGTGTGCGTGCGCACCAAGGGCGTCTACTTCATCATGATCACGCTCGCATTCGGGCAGATGGCATTCTTCACGGCAAGTTCGCTTGCGCCCTACGGCGGCGACGATGGACTAACCGTAGCAGCCCGCACCACGGTCGCGGGATTCGCGTTCTTCGACAACGAACGCATCTTCTATTACGTCGTTTTCGCCTTCCTGGTCGGCGCCTTCCTGTTCGCTCGCACCATCGTCGGCTCGCGCTTCGGCCGCGTCGTTCGCGGTGCCAAGGAAAACCAGACCCGCATGGAGGCGATCGGGTTCGACGTCCACCGCTTCCAGCTCGCTGCCTATGTGATCTCGGGGGGGATTGCCGGCGTCGCGGGATTCCTGCTCGCCAATGCGACCAAATTCGTGAGCCCTGCCTACATGTCGTGGCAGCGCTCGGGCGAGCTGATCGTCATGGTGATCCTCGGCGGGCTCGGCACGCTCTACGGCGCGATCATCGGCACCGCCGCCTACTTGTTCCTGGAGGAATGGCTCTCGGGCTTCACCGAGAACTGGAAGGTGATCTTCGGTCCGCTCCTCGTGCTCGTCGTGGTGTTCGCGCGCGGCGGTCTGATCGGCGTTGCGTCGCGGATCAGGTCGCAGATCAGGCGGAGGCTCGGAGGTGGCTGAACCGGTGCTGCGCCTCGAACGGCTGCGCAAGAACTTCGGCGGGCTCGCGGTCACGAACGACGTGACCTGGGCGGTCGAGCCGCGCGAGCTCCACGCGTTGATCGGACCGAACGGCGCCGGCAAGACCACGCTGATCAACCAGATC
>WNFT01017524.1_pt1 | contig 10669 bp, 8 predicted proteins | sample 5400191 | NCBI WGS metagenome assembly WNFT01 (sample SAMN13153359, study PRJNA577476) | soil metagenome | isolation source: 80 cm saprolite under Madrone tree | place: USA:California | collected 2016-06-14
ATCCCGCCGATGATCGTTGTCTGCCAGTTATCATTAGAGGCAATCAAAGCTCCATTGCCATCGTGCAGTTCCAGTGTCGGATCGGCCAATGGATTGGGAACGCCATACTGACTGAGCTCAGGCCCAATGGCACGAATAATCACGTTCTTTGGTGTTGTCCCTTGAACAATGAATCCGCCGATCATCACGTTGTCTCCTGTCTGCACAAAGCTGCGAGTGCTGATGTTACCTAGAATTGAGTCAACGTCGGGACTAAGATCGTACACCTCCACCAGAGCAACTCCGGTGGTGCTGCTTACGCCACGTACAATCGCGGTGTAGTTACCCGCTGGCAGATTCGCAATGATCGCAGATTCGCTCGAGTCCCCAGGGGCGTGGCCGCTGTTCTGAATGTCCTGGACTTGGTCTTGGGTGATAATCCCGCCGATGATGGTAGTCTGCCAGTTATCATTGGAGGCAATCAAAGCCCCATTGCCATCGTGCAGTTCCAATGTCGGATCAGCCAACGGATTTGGAATACCATACTGACCGAGCTCGGGGCCAATGGCGCGGATAATCACTCTCTTTGGTCCGCTTCCTTGCACGATGAAACCGCCAATCAGCACGTTGTCGCCCGTCTGCACAAAGGCGCGAGTACTGATATTGCCTAAATACGGCAGCGGGCCTGAATCTAAGTACGGCTGTATTTGGGAATAGAAGTCGGCAAACTTGCTGTAATTGTCGTACGGATTACTGCACGTCGCCAGAGACCCGCAACTTAGGACGCCCACAAGGTCGCCATCCGAATTCCAAATCCCGGACCCACTGGATCCAGGCTCGGTTAGTCCAGACGTCCAGTCAATTCTATAACCGCTCGCCAAACAAGTGCCATTCGTGTTCGTAATAGTGCCAGCGGACCTTCGTAAGTATGAAGGGATGTCTGGCGGTAAGTAACCGTCGGGGTGGTGAAGCCCGAAAACGACAGTGCCTGTTGATTGGAAGCCGCTCGTCCATCCGGAATAATACGCACCGCCAGGAGCATTATTAGCTAGCTGTAGCAGGGAAAAATCGTTCGAGCTTTCCGTCGCAAGGAGATTGGCGCCGCCGAGCTGATGCACCCAGTCGTCGCGCAGTACTCCGCTGTTGCAGTCGGTGGTCTGATAAAACCAATACACCTCTACGGTCTGAGCGACTGTCTGTGTTGGGACGCAATGATTCGCCGTCAGAAAATAGGGAGCAAAATCCTGTGCACGATCGTTCAGCAGAGTGCCGGTGCAGACGAACTCCCCATTATCGTTGAATAAAATTCTTGCAACGGCGTTGTTCAGCGAGTTGGGGTAACATGACGCGTCAACCTCGCAATTCAGAACGTTGGGTTCAGCGGACCGGAGCCGCAAATCTAGCCCGGGAAAAATGTGCGATATCTCAAATATCTGGAATCCTTTTCCGTTCTTATCATTTCTCGTATAGAACTCGATAATGGCGGTATCCCCAACCAAAGTGCCAGACCAGAATTCTCCGCTGCCCCAGGGTCCTTTGTTCGTGTACGGACCACAAACAATGCTATCGGGCGCGGGGCCATAAACGTACACCTCTTCGCCTGCAGCAAGCGCAAAGTTGCGGAAATGTACGCCTATGCCGGAAGCGCCGGAGCTCTTGATAACCAGCACAATTATCTGGGAGCCATCTGGATTGACAAATTTTTGTGCTCGCGTTTTCGGCGAGACTGCGACACTTCGATTGACACCGATTTGGTTCGGCGCCCTCATCGTAACCGAACGAATATCTAACCGGTCCAAAGTTACACTAGCTTGGTTCAGGTCTATTTGCGATCGGTAGCGCACACTGGGTAGAACCGTGTTAGCACGAGTATGCATGCCCGCGTTGTCGCTGCTGGTCGAGGCGATGCCGGGCACTTTTCTTTGGGGTCCAATCTGAGCGTGGCTGTTCAGTGGCGTATTCGGTAACGAAAACAGTACGGTCAGGAATGCTCCCGACAGCATAACGAAGGCGATTGGCCTCTTAATTTTCGTTTTCATCTGCCTTCTCTGGAAATTGCAGGGCGAACTTCTGGAAGCTCACCGCAGTTTGCCGCCCCCCTTGGGTCCGGTGTCAAGAATTAAATGGATTCACTGATGATCACGCTGTTCGGTATTGTTGCTACGACGCGAGCTGCGTTAGGTTCCCATTATTGTGAGTAGAACGAAAGCAATCTTCGCTGGCTTGGTCGCCGGTTTGCTCGGCGGAATCGTGATGACGACGGCGATGCTATTGCTTGCTACGCTGAGAGTGGCGACGCCGCTAGTGATCATCGGTGACCGGCTTTCGGTTTTTATTCCACCGGGTCCATTCCTTTCGCTGATGGGCAAGATCGGCGGTTACAATCACCTGAAACAACTCGGCGTAGGATCAACAATTGCGGGCCAGCTTCTGGTTGCGGCGATCGTCGGAGCAATTTTTGGCTTGTTCGTGCGACGGAATCCCAGCCGTATTCCGGCGATTTGGACGACGTCGATCTTTGTTCTATTCCCGCTCGTGGTATTTGCGATCGCACTGTGGCCGGTTCTCGGCACAAGCTACATCGGTGTGCCGATTGAGGTGGCGCGACTGGTCACGCTCGTTGGTTTTGCGCTTTGCGTTTTCTTATTCGAACGAACGCTCGTAACCGGTTTCCAGTTTCTCACCACCCGAAAAATTGCAAACCACGATTACGAATTCACTCCGGCCATGGGACGCCGCGCATTCGTGCTGGGAGCAATTGGGCTCGCCGCGGTGGGTGGCGGAGTGGCGCTGGCGCGCAAACTGTATCGCGCCGCGGCATTCAGCTATGACGGTACGCAGTATAAAGGGCCCATCGTTCAGCCGATTACGCCTAACGATTTATTCTACTGCGTCACCAAGAATGTGATCGATCCGAAGGTGAACATTGATCTCTGGCATCTTGAAATCGGCGGCCTTGTGCAAAATCCAGCGACTTGGCGATTCCAAGACCTCACAGGATTTAAACCGACCACGCAGGAAACAACGCTCATGTGCATCAGCAATGACTTGGACGCGGGCCTGATCAGCAACGCGATCTGGAAAGGTGTTCCGCTCCGTGATTTGCTGGACCAGGCCGGCGTAATTTCCGGCGCGGCGCGAGTCCGCCTGCAGGGTGTCGATAATTACACCGATACCATCCCGCTGGAGAAAGCGATGCAACCGACTACGCTGCTCGCTTACGAAATGAACGGCGTGCCGCTGCCGGATCGACACGGTTACCCCTTGCGCGTAATCGTGCCCGGCTACTTCGGCGAGAAACACGTGAAATGGCTTACGCGTATCGAAGTGGCCGACGCCAACGCGAAAGGATTCTACGAGACGCAAGGCTGGGGGCCGGATTTCATCACTCCGACGAGATCGAGAATTGATGTACCGGAGTATGACTCTGGATTTTTCTTGGGCCAATTAGGCGCGCCGATTGAAGTGAAAGGCATCGCTTACGGTGGCGACCGCGGCATCTCACGAGTCGAAGTTAGCTTCGACGGGGGCAAATCATGGCGCGACGCCGAGATTTACTATTCCGGCGGCGATTTGGCCTGGTCGCTGTGGAAGACACCATGGACGCCCGCTACAGCAGACGATTACACGCTTGTCGTGCGCGCCACGGACGGGAAGGGCGACACCCAAGAATGGTATGAGGAACGCGGTCCATTTTCCGGCGTGGCCGGTTTGCATCAAACCGTTGTGCACGTGAGGGCGTGACTTGTTTCCGGGGAGCACAGGCTGCCAGCATTTACTCCCCGGAAAGAGTGACAGCAGCCTGAATGTTTGTAAGCACCGTAACTTGCGTCGTGTGCTAAATTTTATTGATGGAAAAAGTCATCATTGTCGGGAGTGGTTGCGCGGGGCTGACTGCCGCGATTTACGCTGCGCGCGCCAATCTTAGCCCGCTGGTGCTGGAAGGCCGGCAGCCCGGCGGACAACTCTCGACCACAACGTTGGTGGAAAATTACCCCGGTTTTCCAGACGGAATCGACGGACCGGAGCTCATTCTCAACATGCACAGGCAAGCCGAGAAATTCGGCGCGCGTTTCTCTTATGCGGAGGCGACAGATTTCGACGCGAGCAAAAAAAACGTCCGCATCAAAGCCGACGACGAATGGCTGGAGACACAGGCGCTGATCATCGCCAGTGGAGCGTCAGCTCGGTATCTGGGCCTGGAAAACGAACAGAAATTGATCGGGCACGGCCTGACCTCATGCGCAACGTGCGACGGCGCGTTTTACAAAAATGTACCTGTGTGCGTTGTGGGTGGCGGCGATTCCGCCGCCGAGGAATCGTTATTTCTCACCCGGTTCGCTTCAAAGGTTTATCTCATTCATCGCCGCGACAAGATGCGCGCGTCGGCGATCATGCAGGAGCGGGTATTCGCGAATAAGAAGATCGAGCCGATCTGGAACACTGTGGTTACCGAATATATGTCAGACGAAAAAGGCGAAATGCGTGCCGTGCGTTTGCGCGAGGTGAAGACGAACGAAGAACGCGAACTGGTGGTGGCATGTGTGTTCATGGCAATCGGCCACGACCCGAACAGTCGACCGTATCGGGGCAAACTCGACATGGACGGCGAGGGCTACTTGATCACGAAAAATCTGGTGGAGAGCAAGCACCCCGGTGTATTCGTGGCTGGCGACGTTGCAGATCGCGTTTACAAGCAGGCGGTGACCGCCGCCGGCTCTGGCTGCGCGGCGGCGATCGACGCGGAGAAGTATCTAAGGGAGCTCGAACACTAATTGACTCCCGTGCCATGATGTCGAGCGAGGTCGAAATGTAGTTGCAAATGACGAAATCCGAATGGCGAATGACGAATCAAATCCGAATGACCAAATGGCGAAAGAATCGCGGTGCGCGTTCTTCGGACTTCGTCATTCCTTCGTTATTCGACATTTTGTGGTTCGTCATTAACCGATAGGATCATCTACGGTCAGCATGACAAAAACATGAAGATCTGCGATCTTACTCAGTTCTATTCGCCGGTAAGCGGCGGGGTGAAACGTTATCTTCACGAGAAGATCGATTACATCGAAAAGCACGCGCCGCGCGACGAGCACGTTCTGATTGTTCCCGGCCCGAAGACGAAGGTAAAAACAAACCGGTGCTCGCGCGTTTACACGATTCGTTCTCCTCTGGTGTCGCGCACGGCGCAATATCGCGCGCTGCTGAATTTGCGCGCTGTCGAAGAAATTTTGGAACAGGAAAATCCGGACGTGATTGAGTCCGGAGATCCTTATCAAGTCGGCTGGAAAGCAGTGAAGGTCGGGCGCGCGCTGCGCGTGCCGGTGATCGGTTTTTATCATTCCCATTTTCCGGAAGCCTATGTGCGAAACAGCGCAAGACTTCTTGGGAAAATGGCGACCCGCCGGGTGATGAAACTTTCCCGGGCTTACGTGCGGAAACTGTACAACGAACACGCCGCCACGCTGGTCGCATCAGAGCAGCTGGCGCGCGTGTTGTCTGAATGGGGCGTGCGTAACGTGCGCGTCCTCAGTCTCGGTGTGAACACTGAGATTTTTCGTCCCGACAGGTCTGGCAACGATGGAATTCGCCACTCGCTCGCCTTGAATTCAACTCAAAAGCTACTTGTTTACGTCGGACGTCTGGCGAAAGAAAAGAACACAGCGACTTTGTTCGGCGCGTTCAAAATTTTGCAGCGACGCCGTCCGAACGAATTCCATCTGCTCGTGATCGGCGATGGACCTGAACGGACGCAGCTCCGGAAATTGCAGGCACGAAATAAAAATGTTTCATCGATTCGCTACTGCGCTGATCCGCACGAGCTCGCCCGTTACTATCGCGCCGCCGATCTGTTCGTTCATCCAGGCGTCCAGGAGACATTTGGCCTCGCAGCACTTGAGAGTCAGGCGTGTGGAACACCGGTCGTGGGAATTCTGGGCAGCTACATGGACCGCATCATTTGTCACGAGCAAAAATGTTGGGCGCGAGAGAACAGTGCGGAAGCATTAGCGAACGCGATCATGCGTTGGCCCGTAGAAAAATTGTCGGCTGTTGGCAGGAGCGCCGCGAAGAGCGCAGGCAGTTTCTACAGCTGGGCACGGGTGTTTGAGGAACTGTTTTGCATTTATCGCGAGGTTCGCGCAAACTACCGCCGATTTTAAATGGCGGACGACGACCACAGGCCGTTTCTCATTCGTGGCTATCGCAGATCGGACCGCGAAGCGGTAAGAAAGCTATGCTGCGAAACAGGCTTTCTCGGCGAACCGATTGATCCGGTTTACCAGGATCGTGAGTTATTTGCTGATTTTCTCACCACTTATTACACCGATCACGAACCGGAATCGTCTTTTCTTCTGGAGGTGGACGGCGAGATTCGCGGCTACCTGCTGGGTTCGCGCAAGCCTTTGCAAAATCAGCTCTACGCGCTTTACCAAAATGTCTGGCTGTTTTTCCGCGCGCTGACCCGTTACTTCCGCTATAACAAACGCTCCCGTCGTTTCATTCGCTGGGTCCTGATGTACGGGTGGCACGAAGTCCCGGCTCAACCGCGACGTGTCCCGCATTTTCACATCAACCTTTTGCCAAAAATGTTCGAGCGCTACGGCTTCAAGGTTTTGAATCGGGCGGAGATCACAAAATATAAAGCGTTCTATCCCGAGTCGGTCTATCTCAGCACTGTCATCAAGAATTTGGAGACGGCCGGACCACTTTCCGCTTACTCGCGCGTCCGCGAATAGTGCGAAAAGGGTTTTTCAAAAGACGGCCAGCGTTGGAAAAGTTGCAATGACGTTCTGACGTTTCCGATTTGAAGTTGTAGCCATTCACGCTCTATTCTGAGCTTCTTTCGCCGGCATAGCTCAGCTGGTAGAGCAGCTGATTTGTAATCAGCAGGTCGTCGGTTCGAATCCGACTGCCGGCTCGTTCGATCGCAGATTGAAGCCGCACTCGCGCGAGTCAAACCAACGCACAGCTGTTCGCTAGGCTGAGGCGTTAGCGGTAGTTTTACCAGCCAAGTGCAGATGTTCGAGAATCTCGCTGCGGAAGCGGAGGAATGACTCGCTTGTGCGATCGCGTGGACGCACAAGCTCAATATCGATCTTGCGATCGATCCGGCCGGGCGCCGGCGTCATGATGAGGATGCGATCGCTCATGTAGATGGCTTCATCGATGTCGTGGGTGACGAGAAGCATGGTTGTGCGGCGATTTTCCCAGAGGCGCAATACCTCGTCCTGCATCCGCATGCGCGTGAAGGCGTCGAGCGCGCCGAGCGGTTCATCGAGCAAAAGCACTTTCGGGTGATTGATCAGTGCGCGTGCCAGAGCAACGCGCTGGGCCATGCCTCCGGAAAGGTGATGTGGATACGAATTGCCAAAGGCTTCGAGTCCGACGAGCCGCATGAATTCGCCCACTTCATTTCGTTTTTCGCGCAACACACCGCGCGCAACGAGGCCAGCCTCGATGTTGCGACGCACAGTGAGCCACGGGAACAGATTTGGATCTTGAAACACAAGACCACGCTCAGCGCTCGGACCGAGAATTGTTTCGTTGCCGACGAGCAATTCGCCGGAATCGGGCAAATCCAAACCGGCGATGAGTCGAAGTAACGTCGACTTTCCGCAACCGCTCGGCCCGACTAATGACACGAGTCCGCCGGCGGCGACAGAAAACGAAATGCCCCCGAGGACGAGGCGGCTTGTGCCCGGCGCGTCAGGCACCGGAAAACTTTTGCAGAGTTCGTGAACGCGAAGCGCCGACGCGGCAGCGACATTCATCATCACCACTTGATTATTCCCTTCTGCCAAACCAGAACGCGATCGCGCAGTTTGAAGAGCAAAGTCATTATAGTTGAGAAAAAGCCCGCCATGATGATCAGCGCGGCAAAAACTTTGCCGTATTCGGCCCAGCCTTGCGCCCAACTGACATACCAGCCGAGTCCGGACTTAACGCCCACCGACTCCGCGACCACAAGCGTTAGAAACGACGCACCGAGTCCCATGAATAAGCCGATGAAAATATTCGGAATCGCGGCGGGAATCGCGACCCGAAAGATGAGATAGGCGCGCCCGGCACCCAGCGTTCGAGCTACGTCAAGGTACGATGCGCGAGTATTCGAAATCCCGGACGCAGTCAACATTGTGACTGGAAACCACACCGCGAGGGCGACTAATCCAGCTGCGGACACAATCGCCGAAGGCGCTACGACCATTGAAAAAGGAATCCATGCTGTCGCTGGAATTGGGCCTACAACCTTGAGCAACGGCATTCCCCAATAACGCACCGAAGTCGACCACCCGATGCAGACGCCGCTTACAAGTCCGATGATCACGCCGAGGGTGTAGCCACTCACGAGTAAGACCAGCGAGTGCCAGGTGCTATCGAACAAAAGGGCGCGATCGCTAATTAAACTGCGTAAGACCGCCGCGGGTCCGGGAAAGTACGGCAGCGGAAGCAAGCGGAAACCCGATGTAATTACGTCCCAGGCACCGATTGCCAGGATTGCAGCCGTGAAAATCGGCCACATGTGCCACATCCATTGGCGCAATGCCGGCCAGAGACTTTGCGCGATTGCGAGAGCAATCGAGACTCCCACAATCTCCCAAAACAGCAGCATGTAAGAATGCGTCTCGAGTGGCGGAGCGTTTTTGGAAAACAGCAAGTGAATTCCAAATGTCAATAAAGCTGCGGCTGGAACAGCCAGCTGCATCGGCCAAGGCAATGTCGATCCGCGCTTAGTGAGCGCGTGGGCGTCGCTCCGTACAAGTCCCGTCATCGATGTCATTCTGAGCGAAGCGAAGAATCTCTGATCATTTCGTCCGTATCCCATGGTCGATCGTAGACCTTTGGCTGCTGTTCCCAGTCATCACTCAGATCAAGCCACCGTGGATTCGTTTGTTCGATAAGCGCAATTTTCCTGCTGCGGCGCCAGCCTTTGAGTTTCTTCTCGCAGGCGATGGCGTCGCCCACGTTGCGAAAATGCTCAACCCAAACCAAGCGGTTCAGCCGGTAGCGTTTCGTGAAGCCCGCCACTTCGCCGCGTCTATGCTGACTCAACCGGCGCACGATGTTATTCGTAATGCCGATGTATAATGTGGTGGAACGGTTGCTAGAGAGAATGTACACCCAATAGTCGTGGTTGCGCATGGGGTCGAGGTAATCAGAGATGTTTCGCTCCGCTCAACATGACAGCTGTTTGGGTCACAGCCCGCTCACTCCCCAGCGGCTACGGTGTTTTTCTGAAGACACGGTGCGTCAGGATCGGCGAGATTCGGCGCTTCCTGGTCCGGCTGATCGAACATTTTTCTTCGGCAGCACGAATCTGCAGTGTCTTTCTGGATCAACGCCGCGATTAGTCTGATATCTTCGTCGGATGAGACCTGGGCTCCAGCAATTTTTTCCACCTCCAGGTTCTTGATCCACTCGTCTGTAATGCCGGGGAGATGCATAAAGGCTCGTTTGGCCAGCGCTTCGCTGTCGGTCTCCGGGGAAAGCATCTTGGCGACTTTCATTTCCCGGCTGGCAGTGTGAACCGACTCCTCAGCTAGGTGCACGCTTGGTATGTAGCGCAAACGCGCGAGGGCGACCGTGTTCAGTTCGGGCGTTGAGGCGAGATATTTTTTCTCTACAGCCATAATCGCCGCAGCCTTTGGATTGGTCTCGACCCATTTGGCCCCTTTCAACAAGGCACGCGTTGCTCGAGCTGCAGTATCGGGATTGGCGTCCACCCATTTGCCGTTCGCTATGACCTCGCAGCAATACTCATCTTTGTAAGGCGCATCCATTATCTGGTCGGCAACGTTTCTTACTTTCCCCTCCGCGATCAAAAGGCTGCCGATTGGTTCCGCATCAGCGACGGCATCCACTTCGCCTTTGTCGATCGCCAGGCCTAATTCGCCCGCTGGATAAACTTTCCAGGTAATATCTTTTCCCGCATCAATCCCGTGGACGCCGAAGACGCGGTTTGCGAACACGAAGGGCGGCGTGCCCATGCCTGGCACACCAATTCGTTTTCCTTTCAGGTCATCGATCGTGTGGATATTTGTTTTGACTCCCGCTTGCACGCGCAGACATCCGCGATGAATGCCGGCGAGGAATCGCACATCCAATCCCTGTTCGATCGGTTTAAGGAAGTACATCACAAGGTGATGAGTGATGTCGTAGCTGCCAAGCGCCAGTGCGTCCTTGTAAGTCGACCAGTTACACTTCACTAGTTCAGGCTCGAGTCCCTCCTCCCTAAAGAAACCCTTCTCGTAAGCGGCATAAATCGGTGCCTCGCAGGTCAGCCCGATGTAACCCACGCGGACTTTTTTCGGTGGAACTGGAGTTTTTATTACAGCCCGCCACCAGCAGAACAGTCAGCAAAACGGCGGTGATGAGCTTCGAAGTCATTTGTATTGGTTTTGGAAATAGCCCAATAAGTTTTGCCTATGGAAGCAGAATCTTCGCCCGCAATCAACCCCGAGCTCTGAAGGCGTTCGCCTCGCCACGGCGAGCGGGCGCTTTCGCGGGTCAAGCTCCTCATTGCATTTGCCGAGCCCGCCGAACAATATTGCCTTTTCCCATGCCGGAGCCTTTGGACATTCGCCACCTGCGCTACTTTCTCGCGGTCGCCGAAGCGGGAAGCTTCAGCCGCGCGGCTGACCGGCTCGGAATTTCGCAACCGAGCGTCTCGCAGCAAATGCGGGATTTGGAAGCA
>WNFT01006020.1_pt1 | contig 10667 bp, 11 predicted proteins | sample 5400191 | NCBI WGS metagenome assembly WNFT01 (sample SAMN13153359, study PRJNA577476) | soil metagenome | isolation source: 80 cm saprolite under Madrone tree | place: USA:California | collected 2016-06-14
CGCATCACATCGGAGAATTTGGGTTCAGGCTCGTGGTCGGAATGGACACCCGGCACTGCCTTCAGAAGTTCGCTGAGATAAGTCGTTCCGCTGCGGCCCGGCGTGACCGTCAGGATCAGCCTAATTCCATCGAGGCGCCAATTGGGCGCGAGCGACCGACCTTCGGCCCAGCCGAATCGTAGGTAGTGCTCGCCGGATTCCGCGCCCGCCCCGGCGACATCGGGGTTTGCCTGCAAATAGGCGGCCGCATCGAAGCCGTGCGGCAGCCGCCGGAGAACCCCGCTCGGCACCGGTCGCGACGTCTTGACGGCCCTACCGACGAAGATCCCTCTCGGTGTGTCGAGAAAGATGCCCTCCAGCAGGCCCATCGTCATCAGATCAATAACGTTGTCCTGCCCTCCGGCATCGTGGAACTCCACTCCGGTATCGTGAAAAACGATGATGGCCCCGGGTTCCAACTTGTCGTAGAATTTCGTAAATTCCGCCCCTCTCAATGGCACATCCGAATCGAATAAAGCAAAATCATAACTCTCCTCTGGCACCTCGATTTCCAAGCTGTTGGCGACGCGAAGCGTGACGAGCTCACGGAGGTTTTCTTGATCTAAATTTCGAGCTGCGATTTCGGCCACCTCGTCACTCTGCTCGATCGTCAAGAGCCGGCCAAACCCGTTATCTCGCAAGGCCGACGCGATCGCTATCGCCGATCGGCCAAACCAGGTCCCGGTTTCCAGCACGCGATAGGGCTTGGTCATCCGCACAAGCGCATAGAGGAAATCCAGGACCTCTACCTCGGCCGTGTACCCGTCGAACATTGACCAGAGCTGAGGAGATTTGCCCCGCGGCTTGGCTGAGGTCTTCTCGGGCTGGATAATCCCGGTCGCTTGCGGAAACACCAGCGAGTGGCGACGCACGTGGGGACGGCCGCGGACCTCGGCCGCGCAGCCTTCCAATTCCTCGGCGCCGAGCCATGATTTTGCGGCATAGTTCTGTTCGTAGTAGGAGCGGTCGCGCTCGAGTTCCGCAATCTCATGCCCGATGTTCCGGACATAATATCGATCGGACCATGCACAGCAATAACCTGCCGCTCTGACATCGCGGGATAGTTGAGCGTCATCCGGAAACCTGTACGAATTGGCCATCGCTTCCGGATGATTTCGGATACGAATGTTGTGATCGCGAATTAGGGTGGAAGGAATGACCGACGACGTGGTGAGGTTTCCATGTGCTTGGTAGAGAATTTTTCCTCTGGAAAACCGCAGATGGCAGGGCTGTACATCCCATACCTCTTCGTCCGTTGCTACCGGGCTAAGAAACGAGAGCTGTCCGAGGTCGGAAAAGCACTTGAATGCTTCTCTGGCATGATCGGTCCAACTCGGCAAAAACACTTGATCATTTTCGCTAATATGAATCAAATCCCCGGTGACTCTATCAAAGCAAAGATTGATTGCTTCGCCACCGATATTTTCATCGAGAAAGACAGCTTGAATTTTCGGCAAGAAACTCCGGGCTGAATCGATGACGAGCCGAGAATCGTCCGAGCTGCCATTGTCGATAACGATGATCTCTGCTGGACCGCTCACCGTATCGGCATAGCTGCGCAGCATTTGCTGCAGCAAAACGGCTCTGTTCCAGTTGAGAACTATGGTGCTCACGATCATCCAGCCGCCCCCATCCGCTCAGGCGCAATCGATCATCGGGATCTCAGGTGCTCCCACCAGCCCTTGAAAGGGTAGTGCATATCCGGAAAACGAACGTGCTCGCGAATGTCAGCGGCCTTCTCCGCAACCGCGCGCCAATCATCCTTGAGCTGCATCTCCGACCAGCTGTATTTGTGGCCCCATCCGTTGGCAAAATCCTTCGGTCGAAGCCCGGACCGCAAATGCCGATGTCTGGCGAGCGTCCGCGCGAAGCCGAGATACTTATAATGGAGCAGCAGCAATTGATCGTGCGGCGGCAGACATACGTTTCCCACCGGGTCGGCGACGTGCCGACCGGGCCCGTAATTGATTTCCTCGACCGCGGTCGGATCAAAGAGGCTTGTCTTGCACATCTGCTCCCAAGGTGCGCCCAGGGTCCGGGTTGCACACAGCATCTCTCCCGGCGAAGGGAAATCCTGCGATATCATTTGGTAGCCGAGCGCCGGAACCACCGTCGTCCCTCGTGCTTTGTATTCGATCAAGAGATTAAGTAAATCCCGATGGTACAAATGCTCATCGATATCGGTGATTATTACCCAGTCCGCCACTCCACGGCTCGCTTTCCAACAATGGTTGGAGACCGCCTGTTCCGAGAGGGCAAAAGAGTCCGCATCTTCTCGTACGAATTCGCGAACTTCAAGATTTTGCCGACCCTGCATGATAGCAAGTGATTCATCGGTGGAACCATCGTCAAAAATAATGTAACGAGTCACCAAACGATCGTAATGCCGAAAGAAAAACGGCAGCATGTCGGCGTCATTCCAACATAGTGCATAGAGATGGATTTTCATGGCGCCGATATTAACAATTTACTGCAAATGTCGTGGCGCGAATTAACCGCACGTCGTTATAGTCAGGCGCTTTGATTTCCTCTTCCACTAGGCATCGGTACCCGTCGTGGTCCGGGGCCCGATTCTCTGGTCTCGAGTTGTGGACGGCGATGACCCCGCCCGGTTTCAAAAACTGCGCCCAAGCGTCGTAAGCTTCAGCTTCGCGGGCGCCTGCGCGAGACTGGTCCCCGTCGAGGTAAAGCAAATCGGTGGGGGCCGCCCAGTTTCGCGCTATTTCGGCCGCGCGTCCTTGATGGACCTGCACCCAAGAATCGACACCGGCGTTCCGGATGTTCCTTTCGAAAAGGCAACGTATCGGCCCACCCCCGAATTCGGCCAAGATCCGCTGATAATAGGGGATGGAAAACGAATCGCCAGAGCAATCGAACGGATCAACGCAATGCACGAGGCCAGAGCCTTGCAGCCGACGCGGCCCCGCCAGCAATATCGTGCTGGCGCCAAGAAAACAGCCGATCTCGACAATATTCGATCCCGCGGGGAGCAAAAAACTGATCCGAGCGAGCTCTCGGGCCTCCTCACCTCGGGTCCAGCCGCGTATGCCCTCGGAAAGTCGGATAAAATCGTCGAGACGAGGATCATGGGTCACCACATCACCCTTTCCGGTCAACGCCGATAGCCAATCTAGGTTTTAATCCGCCGCTCGGCGATTTGCCTTCCGTCTGCCCTGCGGTCAAGAGGAGATCGCGACAAGGGATCGCGACAGGAGTGCATCGAGCCGCGGCAGCCCGGGATACCGCACCAGTTTGCTGCTCGAGATGAGCCCTTTAGGTCGTTGTTCGGGTTGACGGTCGATGAACCGCCACGCCTGCTCACCGGCGACGACCTCCTACACGAAATGCTAGGCGGCTATCGCAGGCTATCGGACTACAATTTTGGGAATTTCACTCGATGCATTGACATGCTCATGAAAAGCAACCGTCCGGTTGTCAGGATTGACGAGCTGCGTTGCCTGGACGGATTCGGCAGGATCGAAGGTGGATCGAGCATGTGAGGGACAACCCTTCTCGTTTCTCCCAGGAACCTTGAGCTGAATATTCGCCATCTTGGCGCCATGATCGGCGCGCATGCTGGGCAGCATATCCGGTAGGCCGCCCGGAGGTGGAGCGAGGCACAAACACGGCTCCCTGCTGCCTCCCTCAGAGCGCGTTTTTGCCTCCCTGCTGGATGACCGAGGAGTGGATCATCAAGGACTTGATATACAAGGCTTATCGGCGTTATCGGGAACGTTTTCCGGGCGAATTCGTTTTCTCTCCCTGATGCAGGGAGGAAGAACAGTACCCCGAGCGATGAAGCGGCGTTGACCGGCGGGCGAGCGGCGCTTAAACGCTGCGATGGATTTTCCCGCAGCTGGGCGGCAAACCATATGAGTCCTCGTTCGAGAAACTGACATGCCTTCGTTTCGCTGGTCGGCGGTCGATGGCGGCGGCGATGTCGTTCGCGGCGTGATGGAGGCGCCCGATCGCGCCTTTGTGGTCGAGCGGCTGCAGCGCCAAGGGCAGATCGTGCTGCGCGCCGATCCGGCCGATCGCCGCCGGGGTCTCGGCGAGCTGCTCCAGTTCGAGCTCGTTGCTCGCGGTATTGACAAAGCGGCCCTTGGCGAGGTCACCGCCGAACTCGCCATCATGCTGGCGGCAGGGCAGGATCTCGACCGCGCTCTACGCTTTGTCGCCGACAACACCCACAGCGCCCGCGCCCGCGCCGTCCTCGCCAACGTTCGCGACAAAGTGCGTAGCGGCAGCGCGCTCGCGGCGGCATTGGCAAGCGAGCCGCGCAGCTTTTCCAAGCTCTATGTTGGCCTCGTCCGCGCCGGCGAAGCGGGCGCGACTTTGCCCGAAACGCTTGACCGCCTGGCCACCTTGCTCGAGCGTGAACGCAGCCTCTCGGCCAACCTGCGGTCGGCCCTGATCTATCCGGCCTTGCTGGTCGTCGCGGCGATCGGCTCGATCGTGCTGTTGCTCGAATACGTGCTGCCGCAGTTCACGCCGATTTTCGAGCAGGCCGGTGCTCAGCTCCCCGCTTCGACGCGCGCGCTGATGGTGCTCGGCACGGCAGTCGGTGCGGCCGGGCCGTGGTTTCTCACCGGCACTTTGGCGGCGGCCTTGGTCGCGCGTCAGCTGCTCGCGCGGCCCGCCAACCGGCTCAAGCTCGATCGCTTGCTGCTGCGCTTGCCGGTCGTCGGCGGTCTGCTCCGCGAGGCCCTCGCCGCCCGGCTGACGCGCACGCTCGGTAGCCTGCTGCAGAATGGGGTGCCGCTGATCGCCGCGCTCGGAATTGCCAAAGACGCGATCGGTAATCTTGCGGCCGCCGCGGCGGTCGAAGCCGCAGCACTCGGGGCGAAGGGCGGCGGAGGATTGGCGCGGCCGCTCGCAGCGGCCGGTGTGTTTCCGGCGCGGACGGTCCATCTCCTGCAGCTCGGTGAGGAAGCCGCGCAGCTTTCGGCGATGGCGCTTAAGGCCGCCGACATCCACGACGAGCAGGCGCGGCTGATGGTACAGCGGCTCGTTGCGCTCGCCGTGCCGCTGATCACGATCGTGATGGGCCTTTCCGTCGCCGGCATTGTCAGCGCGTTGCTGACGGCAATGCTGAGCCTCAATGATCTCGCGGTGTGAGCCTGCGCTACGGCTGCCGCGGGCCTGGACCGAACGAGGCGCCGATCGTTCCAGCGGCTTCACCCTGATCGAGCTCCTCGCAGTGCTCGCCATACTCGGTTTGGCTTTGGCGTTGATCTCGGGCTACAAACCACCGTGGAGCCGCGGGTTGGGCCTCGAGGCGACCGCCGCCGAACTCGCCGCGGGTTTGCGCCTGGCGCGGTCCGAGGCGATTGTCGGCAACCGCCCGATCATCTTCGACCTCGATCTGATCGGCCACCGCTATAGGATCGGCGCGGCGCCGCCGCGGCGCCTGCCAGCCGATCTGTCGATCGAGCTTTTGACGATCTCCGGCGAAGCACGCAGTGCCGGGGAAGGCGACATTCGCTTCAACCCCGACGGCAGCTCAACGGGAGGTAGAATCTCGCTGATTGATGGACAACGCCGCATCGGCGTCGGCGTCGACTGGCTGACCGGACGGGTAAGCATCGCCAATGGTCGCTGAACGCACTTCCCAGGACAGCGGGTTCACCTTGCTCGAGGTCGTCGTAGCACTTGCCATCGCTGCACTCGCCATCGTCGGGCTTTTTCAGGCGGCCAGCGGAGGATTGTTGGCCGTCAACACCGCGGGGCGGGTCGAGGAAGCCGTCCAGCGTGCGCAGTCTCATCTTGCCGCGGTTGGGCGGAGCGCCGCTCTGATCCAGGGGGAATTCACCGATGATGATGGCGGGGGTTATCACTGGCGGCTGCGCGCCCGGCCGGTGGCAAGCCGCCAAGTGGCGGCCGCGGACGGGAATCCTACTGTGCCGGCGTCGGCGACCCTATTCGATGTCGAGGTCGCCATTTCGTGGCCCGGGCCTAGGGGTGAACGATCGGTGGTGTTGAAGACGATGCGGCTCAGCGCCACGACAAGGGGCGAGTGACGCCGTGACGCTGATGCCCAGCACGACCGGGCGGCAGAGCGGCTTCACCCTGCTCGAGATACTCGTCGCCCTGGTTGTGCTCGGGTTTCTGATGGTCGGGCTCACTCAAGGCGTGCGAGCCGGTCTTACAATGTGGGGCGCACAGACGCGGAGAGTTGGCGAAACTGCGGATCTCGATGCCGGCGCTCGCGTCTTGCGCCGGCTCCTGAGCGGGATTTCGCTGCCGTCGGCGGGCGGCTCTCTCGGTGCCTCCAGTACGGAGAAGTTCGAGGCCCTCCCCGAGAGTCTAACATTTGTTGGTGATCTCCCGACCGGGTTTGGCACAACCCGTCGCGCCGATATCACGCTCGATCTTCACGAGGGACGGCTGGTGCTGCGCTGGACGCCGCGTCGCCACGAGCTATCCATCGCGCCGCCGCCCGAGCCCATTGAGACCGAACTGATTCGCGGGGTAGAGCGCTTTGATCTCGCTTATTGGGGCTCGCCGTCACCAGGTGAGCCGGCGGGCTGGCAGTCGCGCTGGGACCGCCGCGACATCCCCGAACTCATTCGCGTTCGCCTCGGCTTCGCAACGGGCGACCGACGCCGATGGCCCGACCTGATTGCCGCGCCCCAGCACTGAACCACGGGCCCGATTCGCATCTGCAAATTTTAGCATCAAGGAAATCGCGGTTTGCTTTCTCGGATTAGAGGAGTATATGCATCATAAACTCGAATTGCGTGTAATACGGCAGATCGCCACTATAATTTTGCCGCCTATCCGAGCCTCTGTGGCGACGATCGGCTTGATATCGCCTCTATACAGCTGGTCCATCTTCCCAGCTCGTGCGTCCCTCTGTAGCATTAGCGATGGCGTGCAGGCGGGTTTGGGTTGGCTTCATTTTGGATTGTGATGCGTGAGTTCTTTGTCTGGTGGTTCGGACAGCTTGGCGAACTACTGCCACAGGGATTGCGCCGGTCTGCGCTGACGGCCGCCGACGCGATGGTGATCAGCCCGATCGGACAGCTGGGCCGCGGCATCGATGCGGTCGCGGTTGGTGTTCGCCGAAACGGGAAGGAAACGCCGCTTGGCCGCTTCGGGCTGACCGCGACCAATTTGGCGGAGTTGCCTCGCGCAACCGGAAGGGCGACGGTCCTGCGCCTCGGCGAGGAGGACGTGCTCGGCAAGAGCGTGAGCTTGCCGCTGGCCGCCGAGCGCGAGCTCGACCAGGTCCTTGCTTTCGAGATGGACCGTGAGACCCCGTTCAAGGCTGAAGAACTCTACTGGAATCATCGGATCGAGGGAACCGACCGGAAAAACGGACGATTGTCGGTCCGCCTCTTCCTCGTACCGAAAGCCAACCTCGCGCCATTGCTCACGGCTCTGAGCGAGGCAGGGATCCGACCTGGACGAGCCGAGATTGCCGATGGCCCCGACGCCGGCACTTATCTGCCCCTGGAGGATGGCGGACCGCGGCATCACTCCTCCAGCCGACTCATGTGGTTAGCGGCCGCGTGCTGCGTCGCCCTCGGCCTGGCGGCTGTCGTGATACCCTTTGTGCGTCAAGAGGCTGCTCTTACTTCTATCGAGCAACAGATCGCCGCGGGTCGCGCTGCAGCAGCCGAGGCCGACAGCCTGCGCCATGAAATCGATCGATTGGCGGGGAGCGCCAACTTTATTGAAAGCGAGGGTGACAAGTCCGGCCGCCCGCTGGCGGTCTTGGCGGCTGCGACCCGTATCTTACCGGACGATACCTACCTGACCGAGATGGAGCTGCGGCAACGGAAAGTGACCCTCAGTGGTCGGTCCGCGGCGGCTGCGCGATTGATTGGACCGCTCGCCGCCGATGGTACTTTCCGAAACCCCGGGTTCGCCGCACCGGTGACGCGGCTCGAGGCTCTTGGCTCGGAGCTGTTTACGATCAACGCGGAGGTCGCGCCATAGTCTCGCTCGCAACCCTGCCGACCGGCCGCCGCGGCCGGCTTTGGGCGCTGATTTTGCTGCTGGTAGCGCTGGCGGGCGTGTATTTCCTGGTAGTGACGCCGCTCGTGGACTTGTATGCGGAGCGCCAAGCTGTCCTTGAGAACCGCCGCATGCTGCTCCCTCGCCTGCAAGTTGTCGCCGAGGAATTACCCGGATTGCGCATGAAGGTGTCCGAATTGCGCGCTACGGTAGGCACGCGCAAGGTCACTCTGGATGGTTCCAGCGATGCCGTTGCCGCGGCTAATCTGCAAAGCCGCATCGAGGAGCTTGCCGCTTCCGTGGGCGCTATGATCAACAGCACCGAGAGCCTTCCGGCGGAGATGCGCGGAGGTTACCGCCGCATTGGCCTGCGCTACGTCCTAAACGGTCCGTACGAGACCCTGGTGAAGCTGCTTGCCAGACTTGAGGCGGCGACGCCGCCTCTCGTGGTCGACAATCTCCATATTCATGGCGTGCTGAGGCAGCGAAGGGCGGGCACAGCCGCGACCACGGCGCTTGATGCCGGACTCGACGTCTACGGCTACCGCGCTAACGAAAACCCGGTCGCCGCCAAGCCATGATCAGCCGCCTCGCGATTTACTTGCTGCTTGCCGGATGCCTGGTCTTCGGCGGAATCGTCTTTATCGAACTTCAGCCCGATGCCACCGACGAGCCTGCGCCGAGCGAGGTTTCAAGGCGGCCCAATATGCCCTCCGCCGTCCACCGCCCACAGGGCGCGCGCCTGGAGGAGCTCCTCGCGACGGTTCTTGGCCGACCACTATTCAGCAGCTCCCGACGTCCGCCACAGACAGCTGCCAACGATAGCGGAGGCACCTCCGATCTCGCCGACACGCGCCTGACCGGGATTGTCACGGAGCCTGGGCGCAGTATTGCAATCTTCGCCGTGAATGGCGCCAAGCCGTTGAAATTGACCGAGGGCGAAGCCGTGAGCGGCTGGCGCATCGAGAGCATCACACCGCGCGAGGTTGCGTTGAGTGGTCCAGGTGGAGCCAAGACCCTGGCACCCAAAAACGATCCGAGCCTCGCCGCACCACCGTCCGGCCCGACTCCAGCCGCGGCTGCTGCGGTACGCCCACCCATTCCACCGTCTCCTGCCGCGGCTCCGCCGGCGAGGCCGGATGTTCCGCCCGCTCGTGGCCGGCCTCGTCCGGTGCGGATCGATAGGCAGCCATGAGCCGTCCGCCGATCTTGGCGATAGCGCTGCCGCTGCTTGCCGGCTGTCAAGTCTACCCTTCACCGGTTGGTCTGGAGCCGCTTGAACAGCCGCAGGCGCTTGAGGCAGCGCCCCCGCGCGTGAACGCGACGATTCCGAGTGATCGCCACCGAGGCGACTTCGAGGCGCGTGGTGTCGCAACAACGCCAGTGGTGGAACCGCCAGCGGTGCCGGGCGCCGCAGGGCAACCGGGAGAAATCACGCTCAATTTCGTCGACACTGACATTCGCGAGATAGCCCGCACGATTCTCGGCAGTACACTGAAGCTCAATTACACCATCGATCCCAACGTTCACGGTACTGGCTCGATCGAGACCGCTGCGCCGCTGCCGCGCTCGGCGCTGCTGCCGGCACTCGAGACCTTGCTCAACGAAAATGGTGCAACCCTGGTCGAAAAGAACGGGATCTACGCTGTCGTTCCGATCGCCGTGGGCGCGGCCAGCAACCGTGCCTCCGGCGCGGATGCGATAGGCGCCAGCACTCAGGTGGTCGCACTGCGTTATGCCGCGGCGAAAGATCTCGCCAAGACGCTCGAGCCCTTTGTCGCCGAGGGCGGCAAAATCAGCGCCGACCCGGGGCGCAACGCGCTCCTCGTGCGCGGCGACGCCGCGGTGCGTGGGACCTTGACCAGTCTGATCCGCGCCTTCGACATCGATCTCCTGGCGGGCCAATCATACGCCGTCTTTCCGGCGGGCGACAGCGATCCTGCTAAGCTCGCGGGCGAGCTTGAGAGGGTATTACAGGCTCAAGGCGAGGGCGCTCTCGCGGGTATCGTTCGCGTGCTGCCGATGGCGCGGGTCAATGCAGTTCTCGTGGTCTCCTCGCAGCCGCGTTATATCGATGCGGCCAAACGCTTTGTCAGCCTCATGCAGCGGGCCGAGGATGCGACCGCGCGCGCCTGGCATGTTTACTATGTGCAGAATGGCCAGAGCGCGGATCTCGAGCTTCTCCTCCAGCGCGCCTTCACGCCGCGCAACGTTGCGCCTACTGGGGCCCCGCCTGGCGCCACCGCCCCTGGTGCCGATCAACTCACGATCGGCGGCGGGCGCGGTCCGGGTGGCGGCACGTCAGGTTTCGGTGGTCAAGGCTCCACTGCAGGCCTCGGCGGAGCCGGCGGGGGAGCCGGCGCCGCAACCGGCTCGACGGGTGGCGCGGGAGCCGCCGGAGGGGCAGGCGGGCTGGGCGCCGCCATCCCGTCGCCGACCGCCGCCACTGAGGCCGCTCCCCCGGCCACCGAGCCGTTATCAACCGAGGCGGGGCCCGGCGGCGGGCCGGAAAACCGTATTCGGATACTCGCCAATCGCCGCAACAACGCTCTGCTAATCTATGCCACGCCGAGCGAGTACTCGGTCATCGAGGGGATGCTGCGCAAGATCGACATCATCCCGCTGCAAGTGCTGATCGAGGCGACGATCGCCGAGGTCGACCTAAA
>WNFT01007249.1_pt1 | contig 10666 bp, 15 predicted proteins | sample 5400191 | NCBI WGS metagenome assembly WNFT01 (sample SAMN13153359, study PRJNA577476) | soil metagenome | isolation source: 80 cm saprolite under Madrone tree | place: USA:California | collected 2016-06-14
CCGTTTCGCTTCGATTTCGCGGGTTCCAGACCCGTCCCAAGTGTTTTCCCCCAACCCGCGGGCGACCAGGCCGATTCGCTCGCACACCAGGTTAGGCAACCAAATGGACAGGTCACGGTCATCGGTTTCATGACGGCCTCCATCGCATGAGCAACCGCCACCGGCGACATCACGATCACAATTCTCAACGTGGCAGGCTGTGGCCCAAGCCCAAGTGCTGGCCGAGCCGTCTCAGGCGGTGGTGTTTCGCCTATTCCGGTTCGCCTTACCTAATGATCACCGGACGGTCAGCATCACCGGCATGCTGAGCATCAATTCACGACCTGTTCCGAACTGGAATGTCGTCCGCGCTTTCCGGCTTGGGACGCCTGACTCGACCCACAAAGTCGATCGCCCTTCCCTTGCACCTGCCGTCGATGACTTTCGGCCCCAACCTCGCTAGCCTTTTGATTGCCGCGGACACATTCTGTGACGATTCGCCCTCCTCGTTTGTCATCAGCCCACTGATCCAGTAAAGCGCTCTCGATCCATCGACTCACAACAACGTACACGCTTCGGAGAATTCCAGACGCGGACTACGGGGAGAAAGTTTTGAACGGTCTCCATAACCGATGTTGCATAAGAAATTTGATTTAACGTGACCCTCGGGGAAGAACTCCTCTTCGCACTCTTCGCACTTTCCTGCCGCGAAAAACTCCTCGTCAACCTTGGCATTGTCGAACCCCGACATTGGTCCGCAATCGAGTCCCAGCGCACGCGCTGCAAGCATCAAATATGCACCCTGAAGCGACGAGTTACGTTTTGCAGTCACTTCAATGAGTTGTGGATTGTTTGCGAAGACTTCACGCATTGCTGGATTGTGCGCAAAGAGCTTTGGAAGCTTGTCGTAGAACTTCAGGTCGTACGCAATGATGACGGTAACAGGGGCGGTCATCGTTTTTGTTACATTGCCCGGCGCCAGCGCTGGCCGGAGTCTCTCCTTGGCCTTTTGTGACCGAACAAACACAAAACGAGCCGGCCCGGCGTTTGCGCTGGTAGGACCCCACTTCGCCAGATCATACAACTGACGGAGAGTATCGTCGTTAACCGCTTGGTTGAGCCACGCATTGTGGGATCGAGCCTCCCGAAACAGAAGATCTAGTGCTCCGTCTGTCAGCTTTTCCATATATCACCTCAGCGTGAGATAACTTGACTACGCTTGATCCGCCAAAATCTATAAAATTCCGGTACAGCGTCAGCGCACAGTTTGCGAGGTGTTTAAGTGGAATATTATCAACGCTGGCCGAAGCGGGTGGAAGGGGGGTCGGTACAGCGTCTTCTGACCGTTTCAACGCCCTTGCTACGCTGGTTCGGGAAATCTTGTATGCCTTGGCCAGCTGGGCCAGGCTCAGTCCACGGGCTCGATCGCGGAGCAAAGATGAGCGATCGATCTCGATGGGCCTGCAGCCGAGCTGACGTCCTTCGAGCCAGGCGCGCCTGAGGCCGGCGCGAACCCTTTCAATAATGAGGTCCCGCTCCAACGACCGCCCTGCCGAGCGGGCCCCCTGTTTCTAGGTTCTCGCGCAATGACACGAACTCGATACCGAGATGGTTAAGGGTGTCGAGCGCTTCCAGAAAATGATGCCGCACCCTGCGAGCGAGACGGTCGGCGGCCCACACCAACACAACATCAAACTCGCAACGGTGGGCCGCGGCCAACATCTGGTCGAGTTGCCGGACCCTTCGCCTTTGCGCCGCTGATCTTGTCGGTGTCCTCGTGAACGATTTCGAACCCGCTCTGCTGTGGAGTCGGCGCAGAGTCTGAGTGTCCGGATTCCGATCGAAGGTCGAAACGCAGAACCGCTCGCTTGCCACCATGATCACCACTGAAACTTTCCTCTCGCGGCTAAAAAATATCAGTTTATTACCCGTTCTGAATCCGGTCCGAAGTACTGGGTTTTCAATACCAGAAGTCCGCTTATGAACGTGGGGTTTTTTAATCGTACAATCCACTCACTGTCTTCGCGTGATCTTTTCGACCCGCCGTTGACTTACCTTCTCAGCATCCCTAAGATTGCTGCCCTATAGCTGCATCCTTTCGTTGCCTGGTGATCTGGCATACTGATCCTAACTACGCACCGCTTTGGCAGGTCAGCCAAGTCACCTAGAATACCGTGTCACAGAGAAATGCCCGCTCTGTCGGTAACCGACGTGGCGGGCATTTTTCCGAGAGTTGAGAAGCCCGCGGTCAATCTAGGCGCTGGACGATCGGACAGTTGATTGAGAAGCCCGAGCTCCCAAACGCCGCTCCACCTGGCCCAGTGAGCAACTTGTCCTGAACAAAGTTGAGAATCTGGAACTCTTCACGTACCTGTCCCCGGAACCCTTGGTCGATCGCATCTTGGGTCCATTCGAACAACTGTGCATCCCAGTACGGGCTGTAATCGAGCGCGATGGTTGGGATTCCGCCCAGGACGTTGTTCGGTCTGAAGCCGTCAGCCAAATCGGCCGAAAGCCCTTGCCGCAGTGGATTGTTGCAAGAGCCCGACTCGGGTCCGTTGGTGCTGATGAAAATACGCTCGACAGGACTGGCGAAGCTGTCATCGTGGCCCAACAGCAGTTTTTGCATCAGCGGAGCGAAAGTGTTGTGTTCAATGGCCGCTCCCAGTGGAATGCTTGTGTCCATTGAGAGATACCACACCGGACGCCCGAAACTGAAGCCGTTGATCAGATTAATGGTTACCGTCATGCTGACCGGATCGATAGCCACCACCTGGTCGTGCACTTTGGTATAGTCCACGTTGCCGTTGGGGAAGCTGATCTCATTGGCGTTCACGTCGAAAGCCACCATGGGAGCGTTGTAAATCACATTTGCGGCATTGACGATTCTGACGAGCGGACCATAGTTCGCGTCCCCAACGGAACCCGGAGTCGCAAACGTAGGAGGAAATTCTTGACCCGGAGGGCCAGGAATAATCTTCCGTTCAGGCTTAAAGTTCACTGTGCCTGCGTCGAATACGATATTTCCGTTAGCATCGAGGTTTCCTGTTCTGGCGGAGTGCGACGCGAAAGTGAGTTTGGTGGAGAAATTCAGACCCAACTCGGCAGCGACATTGGAGTCGTCCACATCGGTCAAGATATACCACACATTCTTCCCGCTTCCCTTCAGATGGCCCAAGTAAAGCGGTATGGTAATGGTTCCATGCGCGACATCAACGACGCCAGTATCGAGCAATTGAACAGGCCCGACCAAACTGCGGTTGGTGTCAGAAGGCGGCGGTCCAAAGTACGATAGAGGAACTGAAGTTCCTATGGAAGCGGGCGCCGGAAACAAATTGCATCCCGGGCCGGGACCGATCGGGCCGGGGCCGGGCCCCTGCTCGGAATTGAAAGTCGTCGGCGCTGGTGCGGTAGTGGATGCCAGCTCCAAGCTCGTCGGCGCTGTGGCTACTGGACGCCTAGCGCGAGCGTGCATGGCCAGGATTTCTGGCGAGAGCGGTTGCTTGACGCGAATCCCTGTTACTGGGGTTTGAGCCGATGCTTGCGCAGCAGCAGAGTTAGAGAGCAAACCACCGACGGAAAGAATGGCGAGAGCAGCGATGGATAGCCTGCCCGCGGGGGAGTACGAGGACACCGGTCTACCTTTTCTTCCACGAATCCGAAACAACGTGCGAACTATTTGTTGCATTTCCTACCTCCTGGTACATGAGTCGTGCTGTTACAGCAGCACGCTGCACATCGGATACGTCAGCAGCTAGCAAGGTACAGGATAAGGTGTGGCCGAATTTGCTACTTGGAAGCGTAGTGTGTCGGATCTTGCGCTTGTGACTTGTTTAGACGTTTTCTAAATTCAGTTGGCGTCAAACCACAGTAGTTTCTAAATTCACGGCTGAAGTGGCTGCGGTCGATATTGCCCAGCGTCGCTCTAATCTCTTTCACGCTTAAGAACGTTTCCAACAACATCCTCTGTGCCTCTCGCATTTTCAATGTCCGCATATAGTACGATGGTGATTGGGACATTTCGGCCTTGAAAAGATGACAGAAGTGCCAACGAGACATATTCACAGAGCGTGCTAAGTCGGCGACCGATATGCGCATGCACAAATTAGCGTGTAGGTGTTCAACAACCGCTCGTATTCGACGGTCTATTCGTGGATAACCAGGTCGCCCCACCTTCAGCTGGCGATTGCCGGGAAACTGGCCGTCAACCTGCAAAACATTTTGCATGGATCCTCCCTGTTTCTGGCTCGAGGCAGAGCACCTCAGGACGGACTGAGCGTCCTCACATAAGCCGGATGCCCACTTGGCGCTTTCAAACTTCCTGCTCTTGGGGCATACCCCGAACACCTTCCCCAACGCGGTTAAATTTACTTATGCCGAATCGCATCCGGAGATCTTTCTCCATCCAGTGGCATTACTCGCACATCCCAAGAGACGCCAGATTTCTGGGGCAGATAGCATTTCACGATGTCGCAGGCCTGGTAGAAGAGTGTCCCTTTCAGGGTAATTGTCTAGGCGTCGGTGACTGAACCGATGAACGTCCGGTCGGCCGACACCACCACGTCCTGCAGCAGACGGAAGTTACCTTCATAGACCGGTACTGACTCATTGACGTGCGAAGTACTTTACGCATTAAGTTAACTCCAATGGTTTTAGTCGCATGCCGCCTGATCAATAAAGCAACCGAACACACGCAGTCCTGTGCCCCAATGGTTCAAGCGCCGCGTGTGAATGAGAGCGATTCGCCCGAGAAAAGGTTACAGAGTTTGCGAATGTTTTTGAGCGGAGGACAATTGCGTACACTTTGACGGACCACACAACGATAAGTTTCTGATTTTGTCACCGATCTCGATTGTGGGTTGCTCGTGAAGGAGAGGGCGGCGCGGTGGGGTCCAGAGCCCGCCCGGTGATATTGTCCCTACGCAGACGGTCGGTTTGTAACATTTTGCTGATTCGTAAATCTCATTTAACCTCTGTCTCTTATCGTCTGCAACGGAGAACGGTTATGTACTCACGGACCGACAGCCGCAAGTTCAAAACCATCAGCCGGCGTGAGTTGTTGAAACTCACACCGGTGATAGCGCTGGGCGCTTTTGCCATCCCGCAATTGCAGAAGCCACTCCTCAAGGGCGGTCTTGGCTTCAGCGATTGGGCCTCGGCAAGGCTCTTCCGCTCCGGCCATTTGGCGCCCACATTTGCTGACTCAGAGCTGACCCTCTCGATAAGTTCCCGATTAACGACTACGACATCGATGACCCCCAAGTGGATTTCGACAAGTGGACTCTCACGGTGACGGGCGCGGTACAAAAGCCGGGAGAGTACACTCTCGCGCAGATTCAGGCCTTGACCAAGTGTACGCAAAACACACGGCATGTTTGCATCGAGGGATGGGACGTGATTGGCCGGTTCGGCGGCGCGCGCCTCTCCGATTTCCTCAAGATGATCGGCGCTGATCCGACCGCCCGCTTCGTGACCGTCGAATGCGCAGATGACTATTACGAGTCGCTCGACATGGCGACCGCCGTGCATCCGCAGTCTTTGCTCTGCTACGAAATGTACGGCCAGTCGCTGACGCGCGAACACGGCGCTCCGCTGCGTCTGAGCGTTCCCACGAAGATTGGCTACAAGCAGGCAAAGTATCTCACCAACCTCAAAGTGAGCCATGTACTGGAAAGGGCGGGCTACTGGGAAGATCAAGGCTACTCTGAATTCTATGGTCTGTAGCGCGGAGCGATGACTATGGCAACTCGCGCGATTGCAATCGAAAACGTGAAGACAGGAGAAGTAACAGAAGCGGTGTATGAACACCCATTCGTGGTCCGCCTTTGCCACTGGGTGAACGCCGTCTCGCTGTTCGTGATGGCCGGAAGCGGTCTGCAGATCTTCCGCGCCTTTCCTAGCTTCGGAGCAAAAATCCCACAGAAGGATCTCCTCAACTGGCCCAAAGCTTTCGCGCTCGGCGGATGGCTGGGAGGCGCGCTCCAGTGGCACCTCACCTTTATGTGGATCTACATCGGGACCGGACTGCTGTATATCGGCTACCAGATCTTCAGCGGAAACTACAAGCAGATGCTCTTTGCACGACGTGATCTCCCTGGCGTGTGGCCGATGGTGCGCCACTACTTCCTTTTCGGCCCCAAGCCGCCCGCCAGGGAAGCCTACAACGCGCTGCAGAAGCACGCATACACCTCTGCGATCGGACTGGGCGTACTGTCGGTGCTGACGGGTCTCGCTATATGGAAACCAGTCCAGTTCTCGTGGCTAGCGTGGATCATGGGCGGCTTTCACTGGGCGCGGTTGTGGCATTTCCTGATCATGTGGGCGATGCTGGCGTTCGTGTTCGGGCATCTGGTGATGGTGGTGCTCCATGGCTGGAATAACTTCGTGTCCATGTTCACAGGATGGAAGAAGGACCCGGAATACCGATCAGAATAGTGACGGTCTGTAACTGCAGTGACGCTCACGGTGAGGAACGATGCCGGAAGAAGTGACTTCGCTGGAACCTCCAGCGAACCTATTCAACGAAGAGATGCTGATCCAGCGTATCCGGAACGGCGAGCACGATCTCTTCTACGAGCTGATCCGGCCTTACGAAAGGCGCGTGTACTCTGCGGCCTTTGCCATCTTGCGCAATGAGGCCGATGCCGAAGACGTGGCCCAGGAGGCGGTGCTGAAAGCCTTTAAGCACATCCGGCAGTTCCGTGCGGAGGCGCGGTTCAGCACCTGGCTGACCCAGATCACCATCAACGAGGCGCGTATGTGGAGAAGGAAAGAACACGCCAACATTATGGAGCCGATCGTTGACCGTCAGGACGAGGAAGGCAACTATACTCCCCGCGACTTTGCCGACTGGCGCGAAATCCCTTTGGAGACCCTGGAACGCAAGGAAATCCGGCAGAAGCTGGCCGAAGCGTTGGCCTCGCTCGGAGAGAAGTACCGCGAAACGTTTGTCCTGCGCGATATGCAGCACTTGAGCATCGAAGAGACCGCCAAGGCTCTTGGGATCTCAACCGCATCGGTCAAGACGCGTTTGCTGCGGGCGCGGCTGATGCTGCGCGATCTGCTGGCGCCGGGGTTCGGCGGTAGCTGGAGCAGTAAGCTGTTTCTTGCTAAGGGGACGAAGCCATGGTAGTCAGCTGCGAAGAAGTGTGGCGGGAGATCTCGAATTACCTTGACGGTGAAGTCGATGCAAGCCTGTGCGCTGCCATGGAAGACCATCTCCGTGGCTGCAAGCACTGCACAGCTGTGCTTGACGGTACGCGCAATGTGGTTCAGCTGTACGGCGACGAAAGGATGTTCGAAGTGCCGCTGGGGTTCAGCCACCGTTTGCACCGGAGACTGGAAGAAAATATGCCTGGTAACCGCCGAAGCTTTCTCGGATGGATGGTCGCCGCCGCCGCGGTAGTCCTGGTCGCCGGCAGTTTCGAAGTGGCTAGATCTTCCGTCTTCAGCCGTCCAGAACTGCGTTCAGAACATGCACAGCCCGGTGCTGGCGTGCCCCCGGATATGTTGGTGATCGTTTCGGGGGATGGGAAAACTTTTCACGCAGCTGGGTGCCCCTTCATCCACGACAAAGCCCACATTCAGACAATCCAGGCCCGGGAAGCGCTGCGACAGGGATATGCCCCTTGCGTCCGGTGCATGAAAAAGTATCTGACCGCCTGATCTCAGCTTGTGCTGATAGCAATCGGCAGGCCTTCGCTCGAGAAGACCTTCGCTCGAGAAGACCAGTGCATTAAGAGCCGGCGCAGGTGTTCCTGAATTGGGGCCGAGGAGGAGTCTCAAGGTAGTCGGTGATATTGCCCGCACCAGCTACCCTGAACTCGAACTTGAAAAACGCAGGCGGGTGCTAGTTCTGCTTCATGCTGTCGTCGTGCTTCATGTTGTCGTCTTTCTTCATGTCGTCCTTCTTCATGCTGTCGTCCTTCTTCGCCTTCTTCTTGGACTTCTTGTCCTTCTTCATGTCGTCTTTCTTCATGCTGTCGCCCTGTTTCATACTGTCGCCCTGTTTCATACTGTCGTCCTGTTTCATGCTGTCCTGCTTCATGGCATCGCCAGACTGTGCAAAAGCCGAAAGCGACACTGCCAGAAGACACATTGTCATCAACCTGCGAATCATCTTGTTCATGAACTTTTCTCCTATTCACGTTCGAATTGACGCCGAGGAAGCTGGGCGCATACATGGGATGTGAAGCACCGCTGAAAGTTACAGGATCGATCCTTTCCCCAAAATGCGCCCTTTCGGAAGGTCCTCCAGTTGGTAGTCATAAGACCGCAAGAATTCTTCGCTGCCTTGTGACTTCTTGCCGATTCGTCCATCTGTGTAGTGTGCGGATGAAGCGAACGAAGGCGTGGAGTTTAACAAGCGGCTGTTTGTGGCCGCAGAGGCGTGCCGCCGTGAAATCCGCACCTCGGTGGGTAGCGTACGGAGCGCTTCCCCGCCCACGCCAGATCGGTAGCGCTGTTACCATCAAAACCCCGACAGCTAGACCATTCTCTTAGCTATCTCGGAACATGGTTTGCCGCCGTGACCTGGATACACGGGAGGGAGCCAGCCAAGGTTGGGGTTCGGGTGGCCGCCAGACCGCAAGAATTTTTCACTGCCTTGTGACTTTTTGCCGGTTGGTCCATCTGTGTACTATGGTGGATCGCGGTCGGAGAGGATCCACCGCCGAGACAAACCAAGTCTCCAAAAATGCCGACCCATTTAGACAACGAGCAGTCCCTCGTGGCCGCGGCACAGGCGGGAGATTCAGACGCCTTCGTCACGCTGCTGAATCAGTACAGTCGGCACATTTACCGTCTTGGTGTCAGTATTACCGGCAACCACCATGACGCCGAGGATGTCCTCCAGGAAGCGTCGCTAAAGGCCTATCGCGCGATAGCGGAGTTTCAGGGGAACTCGCGCTTCTACACTTGGCTGGTGCGCATCGCGGTGAACGTGGCATTGGGCAAGCTCAGAAAACGCGCTTTATGGAAAGAGTCCTCGCTCGACGAGCCGCGAGAAAGCGAAGATGGCAGCTACATCCCTCTGGAAATCGAGAGCTGGGGTGACGATCCGGAAAAGGCCTGCATGAATGGCGAATTCCAGCAGATCCTGGCGGGAGTCATCCAGAAACTGGACTTAAAGTCGCGGACAATCTTCACTCTGCGTGACGTAGAGAAGTTCTCGATCGAGGAGACTGCCAAATTGCTCGGCCTGTCCATCCCGGTAGTGAAGACACGCCTATTACGCTCGCGACTAAAGTTGCGCGAGGAATTGACCAAGTATTTCGGAAAGGATGCCCGCAATGCGATGCCGACAAGTCATCGATAAGATCTCTGACTACCTCGACGGCGAACTTGATCCTGAACTAGTGCGGGAACTGGAGCGTCACCTGGAGCACTGTGAAGACTGTCGCGTCGTAGTGGATACCACGCGCAAAACCGTGGAGGTTTTCTGCCATACGGAACCCGCACCTCTACCCAACGATGTGCGTGAACGACTGAACCAAATGTTTAGGCACAGCTTCCGTAAAGGCGAGCCGAACTGAACCAGCACGAAGATTCATGCACTAATCAAAGTCGGGAGTGAGGCCAAGGCCCGCAGAGAACCGGTTGGCACAAGCGAAGAGCGACGTAACCAGGACAGCGTCGAAAATGTCAGCATCGTTCCAGCCCAATCGTCGGAGATTCTCAATGTCCATGCGCTGCATGTCGCCGGGGCGGGTTGTAAGCTTCTCGCAAAACTTCAACAGCTCCATGACCTTTGAATCGAGCGGCGCCGACTGGTAGTCGATCGATAGCCTGCGGCTGAGAGATTTGTCCATGCCCATGCGGCCCAGGTGGCGAGTGACTTCTTCGTAGATCTTCCTCACCTCTGGGCTGGCTTGTTCGTCCGGTAGAACTGGGAGAAAAGGCATCACAACACCCCGTAGGCGGATTGACAATCTCCGCGTTGAGAGAACGCACCTCTCAAAATCGCAAGACCAGTCTCACGGTCGCGGTGGATGGATGATAGACGAATCTCGGGACGCTCCGCAATTAAAAGCGGCCCTCCTTTTTGAATATGAAATGATGCGGATTGAAACTTATTCCCGTCAGCCCGATCTGATGTTTCATGCGAATGACTTTCGCGTTGGCGATCGTTTTCAGCTTGGCCTGGACGGCTGCCGCACCTGTGCAAGAGAAACTGAACCATAAATAATGACGTAGTCGGTCTTCCTCGCGAACCGTCGACGGACGCTCGCGGTTGCCGAGATTCCACTCATCAGAATCTCAGATCGATCCAGAACGCTGTGATCGTTGACCGCAAGGCGGAAACGGTGCTTGCAGCCAAGATATCGCTCCATCGTCTGAACTAAAACGATGTGCCGGCACACGTTACCTTCCCTGCACGACCTCTAATTGAAAGGATTCTTCGGCGATCTTGTTTTTATCGGTATAACGCTTGAGAGCCTCTTCCGCTGCCTCGTGAAATGAGAGTTTGTCAGCCTCGCAAGATTACTTACCACATCCGTAACTTATTGTTCTGTGGTCCATCCAAGTCTACGCAATTGTCTTAGAGTTTGGCCCTGGTGAACGTCCGATCGTGCTGATTGGTACTCCAGTCTGCTGTGCCGGGGATCTTAAAGGAGACAGAATGAAAGCCATTGAATTAAGTGGGTTGGAGGGATTCAAAAGCCTGAGGGTTGCCGACGTTGAAAAG
>WNFT01007339.1_pt1 | contig 10665 bp, 15 predicted proteins | sample 5400191 | NCBI WGS metagenome assembly WNFT01 (sample SAMN13153359, study PRJNA577476) | soil metagenome | isolation source: 80 cm saprolite under Madrone tree | place: USA:California | collected 2016-06-14
TATTTGAGCGCGGCTGACTTCGGTGCAAGCAACAGCGTGTAACACGCGTCCACAAGGGCGGAACTCGGGTACGATTCACCCGGGAGGGTCACGAACTCCTTGGGGAATTCATCCCGACGCTTCCACGAGTCGACCTTCGAAAGCGCGACTTGCTTCGCCTCGGCATCAGGCAGTGCGCGAAACTTGTCGGCGCACACCGGCGCCAGCGCCGCTACGACCGCCAGCTCAGAGCGCTGTTTTGCCATCTTGTCAGCGGTGCTGCCGAGCGACCAGCCGCCCCAGTAAAAGCCAACAAACATCGTTGCGACGGCACCGGCGGCTGCGCCTTGCAGCAGACGCTTCAGCGATTCTCCTTGCAGGATTGAAGGCACTTGCATGGTATTTCCTTTCGCCCGACATGTTTCGGAGCGAGGCCGCGGACACCCTGATGGGTTCCGGTTCAGCAAGTTGAAATGAAGACCGAACGCTTTGCGATGGCGTATCGATTAGTATTACGGTTACGCCTTTGTCCGTCCGGAGTCTGAGCAAAATAGCTCACATCTACAGATTGATTATGACCGAGATCTTGGGAATCAAGCTTCGTAACCATCGAGGTCAGCGCTCAGGCTGACATCGATGCTGCGTTCCAGGTCCTGCGCTCCGCATGTCGGATTTCTGACCAAAGGCGCCGTGCAGGTAGAGCCAACTCCAGGAGGTTCGTCAGATGTGTTTCTATAAAAAATCTTTTGTCCCAGCCATCGTAAATTTCGTCCTGCAACCTCATATGCAAATTACAAAATTGATCACGCGATGATTGTAGGAGACTGGTCATGACTAAGGGCTATATTGTTGCTGATGTGGCGATCAAGACGGCCTATTTTTTCTTTGCGGCGGCCGCATTCATCTTTGTCTCGATGTTGTTGTTGGCCGGTGTTCACCCCTAAGGTTGTTCGGCCAAGGTCGCTGCAGCATTTTCCGCACAGGATCGAAACCCGGTACGGATAGTGACGTGCTTTTCGTGACTGGAGTATTTGTGCTGAGCGATGTCAAGCCAGTCCGAGTGTGCGAACCCTGGAGTTCGGCTGACTGTGCTCTACCGCGAAGCGGAAACCGGCAAGCGCCTCATAAGTAGCGCGCAGGCGATCGGCATCTTCGCTGATGTCCCTCTCACTGATCTTCGATGAGATCATATCGTGGCGTGTGATGTAGTTGGACGCTCGGCGTGAGAGTTGATCTGCTTTATGAACAAGGTCATTGTTATATTCGAGGAGAGACAAAATGTTTTCAATTCCACATTGCACGTTGTGGAAGTGATGAGAACTGGTTACCCCGCGAGATGTCTCCTCAAGCTGGATATTGATGAGCTTTAGAAAGCTTGTGATGTGGGCGGAGAGCATAGCCGTTGATCCATTTCACGTCAGCCCGGCAATATCTTGATGCCGTCGCATTTTCCAACCCATGATCTGTTTCTCGTCAGCGTCCGTTCCGCTGTTCCAGGTCCTCGGCCATCGCCTTGAAATCAGAAGCCAGTTCGGTAAGGGCCTCCTTTACGTAAACGTCGCTGGACGCGGTTGCGAGCTGCAAGGGAGCCGGCGCGGGCTGTGAGAAGCGCCGCATCGATGCTGCCCGTTGTTGGAGCGACGCTGCGGCCGAGAGCAACGGCAGCGATTGCTGGGCGATCGTTCGCCACCCAAACCATGCGTGGCTTGCGCAGCTTGACGGAAACACAGTTGCCTTCGGTCCGGGTGTCGCCGACGCAGGACGGCTGGTCTGCGCGCCTGCGACGATGGGTAGTCGGGGGACGACGGCGGCGAACGGTGCCAGGCTCGTGGCTGGGGTCGTCTCGGCGGCGATGGATGCCTCATCGGCGCGTGTGACCGCCGCAGCCAACTTGGGACCGTCAGCTGTGGCCATCACAGCTGCGCCGACCCCCGCGACGACAAGACACGCCAGCGCCCCTCGTAGCCTGCGATGAAAGCGTGGGATGGGACAGAAAAAGCCGAATTCGGGATGAATGTAATGGGATGCGGGCACGAGGGCGTCTCCAACAAAACCAAGCTTCGATCCCAAGCGCCCCTTGGAGGTACAATGCCCGCTTGTACGGCTGCGGTCTGAGCAAAATCGCTCACTCGGAGGGCGCGCCAGCCAGAACGGGCACACCTTGCGGCGGCAGCACGTGCGACGCGATCTCATTAACCAACTGGCTTGCTGTTCTCACGCTAATTCCCCCCGCCTCAACATCTCCGGTAGCTTGGCGATGTTGGATGCGATCCGTCTCGCTTCATCCATCGTCATTTGCTTTGCCGCCGTGGCTTCGTCTTCGGTCGAGCGGCCATAGACATACGCTACGGCAAAACCATTTGCGTCCCGGACCACGTAGCCGCCGGAAAATTTCTCGGCGCGCCATGGGGGAGGCATGCGGCGCGTCATTTCATTTGCTCATCGCTCACGGCGCATGGACCGAGCCTTGCGATCTCTCTTCGTCTTCGATGGCCCGGTTCATAGCCTCGATCGCGGTCTGCATGTCCAAGAACCTCTCACGGGCCTGTTCGGTCTTGCCGCGCTCGTAAGGACCGGCGAGCACTTTAACAAACGCTCGCCGTTGCTCGATCAATCGCGCTCGCGCCTTTTTGAGATTGTCGGTGTGCTCTTCGCTCATAATTGCCTCTCACGGCCCATCCCTGGGTCGGCTCTCGGGCGCAACGATAGCCTATCACGTCGTCGACAAGCTGATGATCGTGCCCAAATTCGGTATTATCTCAGTTTGAATTTTCCGGCCGTAGTCGCATGGATCGGATTGGGGCATAGTCGGCGGGCTGGAGAAGGAAAGTCTGCCTGTGATCTCTGCACTTGTCTTGCTTGCTGCCGTTGGCTTCACGCTCGTGGCCGCGCGTCTGGCGCAACCGCGCCGAGTTCATTCACGGCCGCGAGGCGATTGAGGCGTTTCTCACGCGCAAATGGAATCGCGAGCTCGACTATCGGCTGATTAAGGCAGTGTGGACATGCCGCCCGAGAAATTGGCGTAACGGCCAGCAAGATGGTGCCAGCGAAAAATACCTGGTCCTGCAGGCTGCGCTTCATAGAGACTTATCCCTGCGGACTACCCTCCACAGAGCTCCGTCGCAAGATGAACGAGCCGTGGCAGAGCCTGATCGGGCTGCTCGGCCATCGGTCGCGCGAGATCCTGGATGGCCAGTGTTTCGCGCTGATAGTCCGCCTTGTGGGCAAGGCGATCGGGCAGCTCATCCGTGATGAGCAAGTCGTCCGGTTCGTTCGGCAACGATGCAGCCATGTCACTCCGCGTAGGGCTTCAGTATAAATGAGAAGGCCAGTGCGGAAATCCGACTAAGTCTTGTGTTGCGCCCGTGGCGACACGCCTCAATCTTCTTGCGATATTCATCACCAGCGCTCAAGTCGTAGATGGGACTGACGAGGCTGGGGCCAGTTTGAATAAGGCAAACTCAGATCGCAAAAGATTGCGAGGTGAGCAATTTTATACAGACGCGACTCAGCCATTGGACCTAGCCTGATCGCCCGCTAAAGACGGGTCACTAACTGACGAAGAAGCGCCTCCTAAATGCCAGATGCAGCCTGGGCAATAGGACTATTCGGCGGGATCCCGGCCGCGCTCATTTTTCTCTTCTGGTGGATTCGTAGATGGGACTGACGAGGCCGCCGACTGAGGCGGCCTTATCTTCATCGCCTTGCCGAGACCGGAAGCAGCGGACGCGGCCTTGTGCTGCCTTTAACGCCGCTCAGGAACATTCCGCGCTGATATTAGGCGATTCGGTCATAGTACACACAGCCCCCGACGACAGACGATCTGATATTTGATGGCGATTGTCGATGGAAGCTTGAGTTTCTTCCAAACCGATGCGTGCGCACTGCGTACTCCTGTGGCTAAGGGTGGCAGCGGTCCGCGTATTGTAAGCCGCATTGAAGAGTGAAAGTTCTTCGTTGCTAAGTCTCGGAATCTTTTTTTGAAGATTCCGCTGTCTTTTTTGCTCCAGCTTGCGCTTGCTCGGCGACCCGCATCACGTGATCCCGATGAGATTGTCCGGGCCAAAAGACCTCATCCGGCATAGCTAACGCAAGAGTAGGGCACCATTCAAACTCCCCCTTCGCGCCCCATTCCGTGCCTTGCAGATCGACGCATCCGGTTGGTGGATCAAACCGCCATCTTCCGGAGGCTGTTTCGAAAACGACAACTGAGCATTTTGGACAAGCGACGGGCGCCATCAATGAATGCCTTCTTGCTCCGGAAGGCTCTCCGGTCCGTTCCTAATACTAGACCTCGCGCCTAGTCCGATTTCTGCTGGCCATTCTTATGATTGTGAAGGAAGCGAGCTATCCGTCCTTTGAGCGGCGTTGTTTGCTGCAGATCACCGATGGCACTGGCGCAGTCGAAGAGCTCCCGTTGGAGCTTCGTGGGAACGGTATTCCAGCGCATAAGCACGGCCGCGCCCAGGCACTTCAAAATTTGCTCTTCTTCCTCGGCAAGGGCAGTACGGTTGTCGTAATTCTTTCTCCGTTGAATCGTCTTATCGATATGGACTGCCATCCACTCTTCGTTTTCCGCAAGCGTCGTGTAGGTCTGCTCGAGATCGCGGAATTCCCTCGTTTCGTTCGGCGAACGCGCTATGCTGGTCCTGAATTCGGCTGCTTTGGCTCGGAATTGCTCCGCAGTGAACATTTGACACGCCCTCAATCTACGGCAGGCGGGAGCACAACAGGTCTCCTCCTTGCCGGCGCCGTGGGTTGCACTGATTGGTCGATCCTCGACGCATATGGGGACGATCGCGCCAATTAGCGAGATCCAGCGGTTGAAACATCCGCTCGCCCTCGGGACGGACCCGCGCCTCCTCTGTTGAGATGGCCAAGCGGCTCGACTGAACTCGAAGCGCTTCCGACGAGCTGCCGCCACGCTGATTGGCGAACTGCGCTACGCCGAGGAGATGCTCAGCCTTTAAATTTTCGACCAGCCATTGCGCTTTGCGCCTCGCACCCCATGTGATCGGATACGAGCAAGCACCGGCTTGTCCGAGAGCTGCCCAAAAAACGCAGACGTACCGAAGTCTCCGTTTCCCTGCAGTGGCAGCCCTGGTGCCGTCGGCAGGCACAATAACACTGCAAATAGAGTTGCGTTCGGATGCGGATGCCGTAAGCACCCCGCATCCGGTGCGTGTCCGCATCGCGGCGCGCTGCTTTGCGCCGGCCATTCCTCATTATGTCAGTGAAGACAGATCCGAGATGCGCGGCATCAAACCCGGATGGTACGCGATAGAGGACGACGGCGACCTCCTCTTCCGGGCCTTTTTCCAGTCACTAGGAATGCGTCACTAGAATCACTCGGCCGACGAACGGGACGATGGCGTCTAAGTTGCAACGAGGGCCGAACTGAAGCACTTCTTCTGCCGACATCCGGCGTTCAGGGCGGCGTCAGGAGGCCTAACCAAAACCGCCCTCTAAGGATGAGTGTCATGAACGAAACCGCTATCGGCGGCACCAAAGCCAAGACAGCGAAACATATGACCGACTGGTTTGGCCTGCCGAAGTACGAGATGCCGAAAATGGAGGTGCCCGCGGAGTTTCGTGAGATGACCGACAAGGGCGTCGCGCATGCCCGGGACACCTACGCGAAGGCGAAAGTGGCCAGCGACGAAGCAGCCGGTCTGCTCGAGAGCACCTATGCGACCGTTGCCAAGGGCGCCACAGACTACAATCTCAAGCTTATCGAGATCGCCCGTACCAACACTCGCGCCGCCTTTGACTACGCCGATGAGCTGTTGGGTGTGAAGTCCCCATCGGAATTTATCGAGCTGTCGACCGCGTACATGCGCAACCAATTCGATACCCTTTCCGCGCAGAATAAGGAGCTTTGCGCGCGCGCTCAGGAGCTAGCGACTGAAGCTGCCAAGCCAATCAAGCAGAGCGTCACCAAGGCATTCAATAAGGTCGCCCTCTCTTGAGGCAGAACGGGGGTGGTTCAGCGGCTTGGGCGGCGCAGATTGAGTTCTGCCCGGCCACTGAAGCTCGAACCCGCCGTGGAAGATTGCCGTCCGCTGTGATGACAGGGGGTCAACACTAGGAGCATCGTCAGATGTGGTTCTATGTCCAGACGTGGTTCCCATTATTGACCATCGCTTTAACTGCTGCGATCTGTCTTAGCGTGCTGTCATTCATCATGGGGCAGGCAAAGCCTCAGCGGTAAATCGCGTGGCCCTCGGATCGGGGGTCTTGGTCGCCGTTTCGAGTTGGGCGCGCGGCGTCCCATTTTGTTACGGTCCGCACATCGGAAGAAATTGAGCGGTCGGATTAGGCGGACCTGAGATTGGTCGCGACGCGCAACGGTACACGCAAAAATACTTTGCAGAGTCCCCCTGTCGAAAGACAAAGTAATAGAATTCTTCACGTTTATGAAAATATTTGTGCCGCACGGGTAGTTTTAGCGCGCTCCAGTGCCATATAAACCTTTGTCTCTTGAATGATGACCATTCAAAAGATTTTTTGTCCTATATTTTAGAGGTTCTTACAATGACCAACGTAACTTCGAATCCATCTACTGCCAAACCCGAGACCTCCGCACAAACCAGGCAGATGATTCTCAAGGAAGTCGGAGCGAAGTGGAGCAAGTTCTCCGAACAGGATTTGTCCGCGCTCAAGGGCAAGGACGATCTCGTAACCCAGGTCGTGGCCAAGTACAGCCTCGAGCGGGGTCAGGCTCAGCGTGACGTCGACGCCGTGTTGAAGGGCCGCCAGATCTGACGCGGGCCTCATCATGAAACCTGAGATCGCCCTTTGGGGGCGGTCTCAGCCTTCACCCTCTGCAAGGCAAGGTTCGATTCTGCCAGTAACGGAGACCTGAATGGCGGCGTTCGATTACAGCATCGTGGCTGAGCTGTTTCCCACCAGGAGCGAGGTAAAGTCGGTTCCCTCCAGGAGAAGGCACAGGCGAGCTTCCCCTCTTGGGTATGGACGGTTTGCCAGCGCCGCGGATGCCATCCGTTTCGCAATCGAAGAGCTCCCACCTGAACTTCTTCCGGACGCCTGTCTGGAAATCGATGAAGAGATATTCGACCGGGACGGAATTCGCCGATTGTACGAAAGCGACCAATATCCGCTCGCCCGACGCGCAACGACCGGTACGCGCACGGCAGTTGAATGATTCGTCAGAGCTTTAAGGAGATACCGATGAAATTCCGACCGCTTCACGACCGCGTTGTCATCGAGCGAATCGATGCCGAGGCGAAGACCGCTGGTGGCATCATCATTCCCGACACCGCCCAGGAGAAGCCACAGCAGGGCAAGGTCATCGCCGTTGGACCCGGCGGCCGCGACGAGAGCGGCAAGCTCATCCCCATCGACGTCAAGATCGGCAACCGCATCCTGTTCGGCAAATGGTCGGGCACCGAGGTCAAAATCGATGGCGTCGAGTACCTCATCATGAAAGAGAGCGACATTATGGGGGTGCTGGTCGAGGCCGAGGCCAAGAAGAAGGCCGCCTGAGTGCGCTCTCCAAATTCTCGTCCTGGAGGAGACCGTGAAGCGGCCCCCTCGAAGGTGGAGAAAACATCGGATCGATAATCCTCATTGTTGGGGCTCGCCCAACAGCGTTCCCCGAGATGAGGTCGAACAAAAAGGAATACTGAGATGTCTGCCAAGGAAGTGAAATTCTCGGTCGACGCGCGTGACAGAATGTTGCACGGCATCGATACGCTCACCCACGCGGTACGCGTGACGCTCGGCCCCAAGGGCCGCAACGTCCTACTCGACAAGTCGTTTGGCGCACCGCGCATGACCAAGGACGGCGTGACCGTTGCCAAGGAGATCGAGCTCGAGGACAAGTTCGAGAACATGGGCGCGCAGATGGTGCGCGAGGTTGCCTCGAAGACCTCCGACGAGGCCGGTGACGGCACGACCACGGCGACCGTGCTCGCTCACGCGATCGTCAGGGAAGGCGCCAAGGCTGTGGCCGCCGGCATGAACCCGATGGACCTCAAGCGCGGCGTCGATCTTGCGGTCGAGACCATTGTCGCGGACCTCAAGAAGAACTCCAAAAATGTCACCTCGAACGAGGAGATCGCCCAGGTCGGAACTATCTCGGCCAACGGTGATGCAGAGATTGGTCGTTTCATTGCCGATGCGATGAAGAGGGTCGGCAACGAAGGCGTGATCACGGTCGAGGAAGCAAAGTCGCTCGAGACCGAGCTGGAAGTGGTCGAGGGCATGCAGTTCGACCGCGGCTACATCTCGCCCTACTTCGTCACCAATGCCGACAAAATGCGGGTCGAGATGGAGGATCCTTATATCCTGATCTACGAAAAGAAGCTGTCCGGACTGCAGGAGTTGCTGCCGTTGCTGGAAGCGGTGGTGCAAACGAGCAAGCCGTTGCTGATCATTGCCGAGGACATAGAGGGTGAGGCACTAGCCACCCTCGTGGTCAACAAGCTGCGCGGCGGCCTCAAGGTCGCGGCGGTGAAGGCCCCCGGCTTCGGCGATCGCCGCAAGGCAATGCTCGAGGACATTGCGATCCTCACGGGCGGCACCATGGTCTCCGCCGACCTCGGCATTAAGCTCGAGAATGTGACAATCAATATGCTTGGGCGCGCCAAGAAAGTGATGATCGACAAGGAGAACACCACGATCGTCGGCGGCGCGGGCAAGAAGGCCGACATCCAGGCGCGTATTACCCAGATCAAGGCGCAGATCGAGGAAACGACCTCCGACTACGACCGGGAGAAGCTGCAAGAGCGACTTGCCAAGCTCGCCGGCGGCGTCGCGGTGCTCCGCGTCGGCGGCGCGACCGAGATCGAGGTGAAGGAGCGCAAGGACCGCGTGGATGACGCCATGCACGCAACCCGTGCCGCGGTCGAGGAAGGCATCGTGCCGGGCGGGGGCGTGGCGCTGCTGCGCGCAAGCGAGACGCTCAAGAAGGTCCGCACCCACAACGACGACCAGAAGACCGGCGTCGAGATCGTGCGCAAGGCGCTCTCCTGGCCCGCACGCCAGATCGCCATCAATGCCGGCGAAGACGGTTCGATCGTGGTCGGCAAGATCTTGGAGAAGGACACCTATGCCTACGGCTATGACGCGCAGGCGGGTGAGTACGGCAATCTCATCTCCAAGGGGATCATCGACCCGACCAAAGTGGTGCGCGCGGCACTGCAGGGTGCGGCATCGGTCGCGGGCTTGCTCATCACGACCGAGGCCATGGTCGCCGAGCTGCCGAAGAAGCAGAGCCCAGCGATGCCGGGCGGGCCCGGCGGAGGCATGGGCGGCATGGACTTCTGAGGCGCTCGATCATTGAAAATAAAGAAGGCCCGAGCACGCTCCGGCCTTCTTGAAACCTGACACTTGTTCCTGCGGCTCAACGATTCTGGCGCCAAGCCGAGCGCTAGCAGCAGACATTGAAAGACATTGCTTTCGGCTGATCTGTCCATCGCGTTCGAGAATTTCGATGATGCGGGCGACATGTGATTTTCTTTCGGTCATACCTATATAAGGTACTCGGGCACAGGAGCGCCCAATGCGCACACACCGGTTCGGACAAAAAATCAAACTTCCTGCGACAATCGCCATCAAACATCAGATCAGAAAGCTGATGTTTGAAGATGCGGTCAAGAAGGCAGAGGCAGGAGCAAGAGCTGAAGCAACTCGCGGACAACTTTGCGAAGAAACACGACCGCTCGTGCAATCGAACTGAGACGTAGTTTGCAGGGCGACCAGATCGGGTGTAGGCTTCGTCTCATCACCGACAGCGGCCCTGTGCCTGCTATTCCAACCAGCACCGCCACCGTGCATTAGGTGCGGCACCACGACTGTCGTAGCCCCCGCATTCGAGGACGGCCAACGGATTTTCGTGGTTCGATGCCCAGCGTGCGGGCGTGTCGGTACGTACTCGCTCGATTACAGCACCCTACGCAAGCGGTGAGCCCGATCACGGGGCCGCCTCAGTTTGGCACGGAGAGCATTCGCATGCCTCGCTTCTATTTTCATGTTCGATCGCGCCAATGTAGCGAGATCAGCAGTTGAGACATCCGCTCGCCCTCGGGACGGACCAAAGGCGGCTCGATTGAACTCGAACCGCTCCCGACGCCTACCGCCAAGCCAATTGACGAGCTGCACTACGGCATTACGCCAAGAAGGTGCCCAGCGCTTAATTTTTTGACCAGCCATTGCGCTTTGCGCCCCGCACCCCATGTGACCAGATACAGGCAAGCAGCGGCTTGTCCGAGAGTTGCCCAAAAAAACGCAGACGTACCGAAGTCTCCGCTTCTTAACAGTGGCAGCCCTGGTGCGCCATCGGCAGGCACAATAACACTCCAAATCAGAGTTGCGTTCGGATGCAGGTGCCGTAAGCACCCCGCATCCGGTACGTGTCCGCGCGCTGTGCGGCGCGCGTCCCGCCCATCGAAAGGGCAACATAGGAAACCGGGACGGACCACGCGAGGCTCGCCATTCTCGAGCTCCGAATTTTGACATTGCCAAAGTAGTGCAGAATAGAAATGGAAGCGCACCTGCCCAGCTTCGACCAGTTACGCAACAATGCCGCCGAATGCATTCGATTGGCGGAGGCAGTCCTCACTCCCGCACATAAATCGTTTTTCATCGAAATGGCCGACCGCTGGCTTACGCTCGCCGAGCGTGCCCAGAAGACGCAAGAGAGATAGCTACCCGAGTCCAGGC
>WNFT01009176.1_pt1 | contig 10665 bp, 11 predicted proteins | sample 5400191 | NCBI WGS metagenome assembly WNFT01 (sample SAMN13153359, study PRJNA577476) | soil metagenome | isolation source: 80 cm saprolite under Madrone tree | place: USA:California | collected 2016-06-14
CGTTGATCTCTGCCAGCGTCGTGCGCCCATAGATATCGGGCTCGCGCTGCCCCAACGTATTGAGGCTCGGCCCGTGCAGCACCAGGATGCGTGCTTTCGGCTCGTTCGCTTTGCTTTCAGTCATGTTGTCTCTCTCCTTTTTCTATGACAGACGAGCACGGCTTCACTCCCTTGTTCGTTGTACAGTGCACCGGGTGCTCTCCCCCTGCACAGCCAAGCTACAGGTATGACATGAGAGCACTACAGGGACGACAGTTCCGTCAGCCTACCACTGGTGACAAGCCAGCGCACACATTCGAGGCGGCACTCTTCTTACGAAGTTAGCGGCTCCGGTTGCCACATCGCAGGCTTTTCTTGCTCGTATGCCCTGCCGTTGGGGAAGCTGATGAGTTCGAGGACCAGGCCCCAGGGTGTTTTGAAATGGACAAAGGTAGAATCTTTCCCCGCCTCTGCCCCATACCCATACCGCTTTTCACCGAACAGGTAGACGCCTTTGCTCTTGAGATAAGCGATGGCCGCATCCATGTCATCGACATAAAACGTCACATGGTGACCACCATAATCACTGGATTTGGGCATGTGCTTGTTCTGGTCCGGCGCCGTGTACTCGAAGAGCTCAAAGTGTGCGCCGTTACGGCAACTCAATGTACGTATCTTGCGGTCCGTCTCCGGATGGATGTCGAGATAGTTATCCGTGCGCCGAGGTGGGTACAACGAATAGACCACCTCGCAGCCAAGCACATTCACGAAAAACTCCGTAGCCTCCTCCAAATTGGGTACCGTCAGCCCAACGTGTTCGATGCCACGCATGCCGGGGAGGCCACCTTTGCTGGGAGCCGCTACATTGTCAGATTCCATCGGTTCTTCCTCCAAACTTCAGGACTTGTTAAATCCAGCTGCTGCCTCTCAATCGCGAACCCAAAGAGAAGGCACCAAGCGACCTGCGACAATGCAAGAGCTGTGTGTTGTTCCTTCACTAGAGAGAAGTGTAGCTGACCGAAAGACCAAAAAAGGGCAAAAAGTTCCTCTGTTCAGATGAACAGTCCTCTCTGTTGGAGGGGCTGTTCACCTTTTTTGGGGAACTGGGCCTCTTCGCCTGGATGGGCATCCTCCACGCATGTTCTTCCCACTGGTCTCGACGAGGGAGGCGTCCAATAGATCCTTTTCTCAAGCTGCCCTATCAAAATTACACTACTAACCAGTACTAAGTAGCCGTGTCTTGCCCGAACACGATTCCCCAAAAAGGGAAAAGTCCTCGCAAAAGAGAGGACCGTTCCCCTGAACGGGGGAACTTTTCGCCCTTTTTTGGGCTTTCGCTCAGCTACACTTCTCCCTATATGGAGTGTGACTTGCAACATGTTATAGCTCCTGGTCAGATGTGGTGATTCAGCGTAAGCGAGCAATGGATGAGCATTTTGATGTCGCTTAAGAAGCAGGATCGTGAGCAGAGGGCGTACGTATAATAGCTGCAAAATACGTGCCGTTTCAGGGAGTTTTGCGCATCACAAACAGCTCTTTCTTCTCACATGATGAGCCTGGGAAGCCATTTCCTAGCTAGCTTACGTGTTTCTTGGTTCCATTATTCGTCAGAGGCCATGGTGTATTCGAGTAACTAATAAAAACGGCACAGGAGAATCAGACGATGCCAACAAATTCTCGTGGACCAAACGACAGGGATAGTGGTGACCCCATGAGCAGGACTCCACAGGTAGGTATCGACCACCTCACGTTGCTCCAGGTGTCACCTCCTGAGCTGGTTACCATCGCGAGCGAAACGGGCTTCGACGCGGTTGGCTTTCGCGTGGGCACCGCCGGACCAGGTGAGGAGCCCTGGCCTATGGCCGTCGGCTCGCCGATGCTGGAGGAGACCCTCCGCCGAATGGAAGACACCGGCGTCCGGGTACTCGACGTGGAGGTCATCCGCCTCGGTCCAGACACCACACGGAAGGACTACCAGGCTCTGCTGGAGTCAGGACAACGGCTGGGGGCCCGCTTCATCAACGTCATGGGCGTGCTCGTCGACTGCCTGCACTTTCAACGTTGCGGCGACAATCTCAACTATCTGCGCTCGGTCGACCCCGCGCTGCTCCCCATCCTCCAGCTGTGCGATGCACCGTTGGCACAGCCCACCGGACTCCCACGTCCCCGCTGGCTGCCTCGCGGCCAGGGAACGGATATCCCCGACGCCCAACTCGAGAGTCGTGCCATGCGCCTGCTGCCAGGCGATGGCGAGCTGCCGGTGGTGGAACTACTCGCAGCCATGCCGGCTGGGATCCCGATCAGCGTGGAGGCTCCCGTGCTGTCACTGTGGGAGACGCTGCCTCCGGTGGACATCGCCCGGCGCGCTCGTCAGGCGGTGTCCCGCGTGCTCGACAAGGTGTCAAACCTACACAGCGGACCGCGGAACGAGCAGTCGAATCCGAAGGAGCGTAACCAATGACAGTCGAAGAATTCTTGGTGCCCCAACGGGCGGACGTCTTAGTCGTCGGTGGCGGCATGGGGGGGCTGGCTGCCGCAGCGGCCGCATCCGAAGCTGGTGCACAGGTCGTAGTCGTTGAGAAGGGCGCGCGTCCCGGCGGCTCGGCAGCGATCTCGGTCGGCATGTTCTGGGCCCCTCCCGACTTTGAGTCGCTGCGAGCGCGGGTGCCACTGGGCGATCCCGCCCTCGGTCGGGCGTTCGTGGAGGCGTACCCGTCGGCAGTCGAGGAGATACGAGGCATGGGCATTGCAGTCGGCAAGCAGGTCCAGGGAGTAATGACGATTGGAATCGGGTACTCGATTGATGTGCGTGCGCTGTTGAGCCACGAGGTGGCCATTGTTGAGAAGGCTGGCGGACGGGTCATATGTGAGACGGCTGCACGGCGCCTGCTGACCGACGACAAGGGCACGGTGGTCGGCGCAGAGGTACGTGGCCCGGGCGGCCGGACCGCCACGATCTCGGCAAGGGCGACGATCCTTGCCACCGGGGGCTTCCAGGGTGATCCAGATCTGCTCACCACACACATGGGGCCAAACGCGGATCACCTGGTGCTGCGTTCAAATCGGGGCAGCGTGGGCGACGGCCTGCGGCTCGGCCGGGGGGCCGGTGGGGCCACGAGCCGGGCAATGAGTAGCTTTTACGGCCATCTCATGCCCAGCCCCGTGCCGGATCTGGCCGAGCACCAGTTCATGCCGCTGGCCCAGTACCATTCCAACCACTGCATCCTGGTGAACCTGCGTGGGCGTCGCTTCTGCGACGAGTCTCAGGGCGACGAAGTGTCCAACCAGGCCCTGCTCCCGCAGCCGGAAGCCCGCGGAGTGTTGCTGTGCGACCAGCGCGTCCGGACGACGCACGTGGTGGCCGAGCCGTTCCCGAACGCCGGGGGCATCGACCGGTTCGCTGAGGCGGCCGCGGCGGGTGCCCACTTCACGAGCGCGAACACCGTAGAGGCACTGGCGAGCCAGGTCGCGGGCTGGGGCGTGGACGCAGTCCAACTCCTGGCCACCATAGAGGCGTATGCGGCCGCGGCTCGGGGCGAGCCCGTTAGCCTGGACGCGCCGCTGCCTGCTACGCCCGAGCCGCTGACCGAGCCGCCGTTCTATGCCCTTGAGGTGGTGCCGTCGATCACGTTCACTTATGGAGGGCTGCGCAGCGACCTTGAGGGACGTGTCTTGGACCACGACAGCGTACCTGTTTCTGGCCTGTGGGTGGGTGGCGTCGACGCTGGCGGGTTGTCGAACTGGACGTATGCCGGCGGCCTGGCAGCAGCCTACTTCACCGGCTGGCGTGCAGGTGCCTCGGCGGTAAGGCAGGGCGTGTCGTCATAGAGAAGCTCGAGAGCAGTGTCAATTTCGAAGCAGCGCCAACCGCCCAATGGTTTAATATCTACTGAGGCAATAACCACTAACCCCAAGACGAGGGAGGTTGTCTTGATGGAACAGACCACCAGTGTACCAGGAATTGACTGGCTAAGGCAAACCGGCATCGTGGCCATCGTGCGCGGTATTCCTGCGGAGACGGCACTGCAAGTCGCCGACGCATTGTACACAGGGGGGATTCGGGTCCTTGAAGTGGCGCTGAATCCCAGTAGCGCGCCGATTACCATGCTGCAACAGATTCAAGCCGCCTATGGTGACAAGATGTGGGTGGGGGCCGGGACGGTCCTGGATGTGGCGCTTGCAGAAACAGCAGCGAGGTCGGGGGCCCAATTTTTTGTGACACCCAACGTCGACGAACATGTCATCGCATACGGAGTGCAGCATCATATTCCGGTGTTCCCCGGAGCACTCACTGCCACGGAGGTCGTGAAGGCTTTTCAGGCCGGGGCAGTGATGGTGAAAATTTTCCCCAGCGGCAGTATGGGTCCCCAGTACATCAAGGAGTTGCAAGGACCGCTTGCCCATATTCCCCTGATGGCGGTCGGGGGCATTTCTGTGGAGAATGCCGCAGCATATCTCCAGGCTGGTGCCCGGGCGGTCGGGGTCGGCGGCAACCTCGTGGACAAGGCGGCGATCCTGGCAGGGGATTTTGCGCGGATTCGCCGAACGGCCCGGGAGTTGGTAAACGTCGTACAAGATGCCCTCGTAAGAGGAAGTTAAATATGGACATGGTGACATTTGGCGAAACGATGGTGTTGCTGACCCCTACCAAACAGGGCCCGCTGGATGCCGTAGGGCAATTTGAAAAAGGTCTGGCAGGTGCTGAGTCCAACGTGGCCATTGCGCTGGCCCGGTTAGGACATCAAGTTGCCTGGATCAGTAAGTTAGGTGCGGATAGTTTCGGCCGGTTCGTATACAAAACCCTCCGCGGCGATCGGCAGGATCTCGAGCTGTTTCTCACGGGTGCCGTACCTCCCAGCCGGTAAAAAGGAGGAAGAAGCTATGAAAATCGCGCAGGTTGAACTCTTTCTAGTTCCACCCCGCTGGCTGTTTTTGAAACTGACCACCGACGACGGGTTGAGTGGATGGGGTGAACCAGTGGTTGAAGGACATGCTGCTACGGTTGCCACCGCTGTGCGGGACATAGAAGACGTACTGATCGGGCAAGACCTCCGGCGCATCGAAGATATCTGGCAACTCCTCTATCGCGGCGGGTTCTACCGCGGGGGTCCGATCCTCATGAGCGCAATCGCCGGGATCGATCAAGCACTCTGGGATCTCAAGGGTCGGCTCTATAACTTGCCGGTCTACGAGTTCCTGGGAGGTGCAGTGCGGGACAAAGTGCAGGTCTATTCATGGATTGGCGGTGATCGCCCGGCGGATGTCAGCAACGCCGCCCGGGAAAAGGTAGCGAGTGGATTCATGGCGATCAAAATGAATGCCTCCGAGGAGATGCACTACATCGATTCCTTTAGTAAGGTCACGGCCATTGTGGAGCGAGTCGCGGCAGTTCGCACAGCCACCGGCAATGATTTCGGGATCGCGGTGGACTTTCACGGGCGCATCCATAAGGCGATGGCCAAAGTAGTGGCCAAAGAGCTGGAGCCGTTTCACCTCCTGTTTATCGAGGAGCCCGTCTTGCCCGAGAACAATGAAGCGCTCCGCGAAATCGCGCACCACACGTCGACACCTATTGCCACCGGTGAGCGTCTATACTCGCGTTGGGACTATAAAAAGTTGCTCCAGGAGGGCTATGTGGACATCATTCAGCCCGACCTCTCCCATGCTGGCGGAATCTCTGAGGTGAAGAAAATTGCCACCATGGCCGAGGCATATGATGTGACCGTGGCACCCCATTGCCCACTGGGCCCCATCGCCCTGGCAGCGTCGTTACAACTCGACGGCTGCACACCGAACGTCTTTATTCAAGAGCAAAGTCTGGGCATTCACTACAACCTGACCAGTGATCTGCTCGACTATCTGGCCGATCGAACCGTCTTCCACTATCAGGACGGTTATGTCGCTGTCCCCACGGGCCCTGGGCTCGGCATCACGATGGATGAACAGGTCATCCGTGCAGCAGCGCAACAGGGGCACAATTGGAAGAACCCCATTTGGCGCAATGATGATGGAACTATCGCCGAATGGTAGGTGAGAAGAAGGTACCGGCCCGAACACGGTTCCCCAAAAAAGTGGAACTGTCCTTGCAAAAGAGAGGACCGTTCGCCTGAACAGAGGAACTTTTTGCCCTTTTTTGGTCTTTCGGTCAGCTACACTTCTCTCTAGTGAAGGAACAACACACGGCTCCTGCATTGTCGCTAGTCGCTTTTCCCAAAAAAGGACAACGACGCACAGATGCCGAGCGTTCTTTTCTCATTATATGCTGAGAGCAGTGATTGACATGCCGTAGGTTTTTGTAGTGCGTGAGTCGTGTGTGGGCTTCTGTTCCTGCGCGCTTCGTTCCCCCCATGTATGGGCTTGTCTCTGCCCTGAAAGGGGGGAGACAGTAAGAGAAGTCCCACGGAAATGAGTTCTGATCTGAAAGGAACAATGACCATGGAAACAAGTCCACGTGACCCAACGGTTCTTGAAGAAGAGAGAGCTAAGAACAGAATAAGTCCCGCTGCCGAGAGAGCAGGACAGCAAGCTCGCACAAACGTCCGCCGTTTTATCCTCCTGCTTCTCTTTATTGGCGTCGTCATTAACTATCTCGACCGCGCGAATCTTGCACTCGCCCTCCCAGTTATAGGTGTAGACTTGAACCTGAGCCCTGTTACAAAAGGGCTGATCTTGTCGGCCTTTGGCTGGTCTTATGTCCTCATGCAGGTTCCAGGCGGCATTATAATCGACCGCTTCGGACCGCGCGTGACCTTTGCGGTTTCGCTTTTTACGTGGTCCATTGTTACCATGCTACAAGGACTGGCACGTACCCTTGGCGCTGGTTTCTTGATCGGGGCGCGTGTGACTCTCGGCATCACTGAGGCTCCTGCCTTTCCCCTGAACAGCCGGGTGGTGGCAACCTGGTTTCCCGCGCGTGAGCGAGGGTTCGCGATTGGGGTCTACACCGCAGGGGAGTTTGGCGGGCTCGCTATATTCACGCCCGTCCTCGCCTTCATACTCACAAATTTGGGCTGGCCTTGGATGTTTGGCATCTGCGGCGCTATAGGGGTTCTCTTCGCCGTGGTCTGGTACCTGGCGTACCGGGATCCCAGACAGAGCCGCGGGGTCAATCAAGCCGAACTCGACTACATTCGAGAAGGAGGAGGTCTGGCTGAGACCGTCGCTACGTCCAGGAGCTTCTCATGGGCTGACCTGTTCGAGCTCTTCAGGCACCGTCAGCTCTGGGGCATCTACATTGGGCAGTTTGCGGTAGGGGTGACACTCTGGTTCTTCCTGACCTGGTTTCCCTCCTACCTGGTCCAAGCTCGGCATCTCTCCATCCTCCATGCGGGGTTCTATGCGAGCATTCCCTATATCTCAGCTATGCTTGGGGTGCTGTTCGGAGGCGTGTTCTCGGATGGGCTAATTCGCCGGGGTCTCCCTGTGGGTCCGGCTCGCAAGACCCCCGTCATTTTGGGTCTGCTAGGAGCAAGCACCATCATGCTGGCTAATTATGTGCCCACTAGCAATATCAACCTGGTGATTGGGATTATGTCCGTCGCGTTCTTTTGTCAGGGGATGTCCAATATGTCGTGGACGCTAGTTACCGAGATGGCCCCAAGGGAACTGCAGGGTCTGACGGGCGGGGTCTTCAACGTTTTTGCGAACATACCATCAATTGTGACTCCCATCGTGATCGGGATCATTCTCGCTTCCAGCAACGGCGACTTCAGCGGAGCTCTGGTATTCGTAACTGTGGTGGACCTGATAGGGGTACTGTCGTACATCTTCGTCATCGGCAAGGTCTACCGCATCGAACTGGAACGGCGACCTGTGCTGGGTCTATGAATTATCGCTGAGAGTGGCATGCTTTATCTTACCAGATGCTTGCGTCTTCCGCTCTCAGCAAGCATTCCCAGACCTTGCATCATGCCTCTGCTCGGAGAGAAGGAGCATGACCACGCTCGCCCTCTTCATGAGGGAAGCCAGGAGTGAGCCAGTGTGAAGCTGTCAAGTTCCCTGAGGCCACAGTAACCAGGGACCGTTCTTGATTGTAGCTGTAACCCTTTAGCCTGATTAAGGAGGGATGCATCCCATGCCATTCTACATGTGTCAATTTGCCTACACGTCTGAAGCGTGGACATCGATGACGAAAAACCCACAAGACCGCAGCAAACCCATGGGTGAGTTAGCGCAGAAGCTCGAGAGTCGCGTGGTTGGCTTATACTACTACTTTGGTGATTACGATGGGATTTTGCTTTTTGAAGCACCCGATGACTTAACCGCCAACTCAGTAATAGTAGCTTCCATGGCACCTGGGCATCTCAAAGTCACAAGGACCACCAGGCTCTTTACCCCCCAGGAGACGGTGGAAATCATGCGCAAAGCAGGCAGTGTCAATTTCGAAGCAGCGCCAGCAGCCCAATGGTTTAATATCTACTGAGGCCATGCGAAAAGCAGGAGCTGTAACGCTCGCAGAGCCTTCGAAGAGCTAGATTAGCATAGTCTATGGCACCATGGCGACCGCAGCCTGGGGGACTGTGTGGTCATGCTGGTGGCAAGGAACGCGGCTTCATGCTTTCATGTTGAACTTGCGGCATCACCATCTTAGGAACACGCCTATCATCTGGTCCCGAGTTATAGAAGGTAATGCTCATTCCGCAACTATTCGCTGGAAGCATTTAGCTTGATGCTATCAGGCTCCTGGCTTACTCTGGGAATTAGAATCAGAGGGTCGGAACTACTCTGGGAGGTAACTACTCAAGACTCCTCGTCGCCTGCGGCGACTCGCTCATGTTGGTGAGTGCGGGCTGTGCCGCCTGCGGCGCACAGCCCGCACTCACCAACCCCCCTGCGAACTGCCGAAGGCAGTGAGGAGTTTCGAAAAGCAGAGATATGAAAATACAGCAATGAGAGCATAGTTCTAGAGGAGGTCCCATGTGAGATTTGGCATCTGTGCCCCATATCGGGAGGTGGCGGCGTTGGAGACGTACCCCTTTGATTACCTTGAAGAGAATGTGCAGCGTTTCTTAATCCCAGAGCGTTCACAGGAGGAATTTGAGGAATTCTGGCAAGAAGCGCGTCAGCTACCGGTCCCAATCGAAGTCGGAAGCAGCCTGCTTCTTGCCAATATGCGATTGGTAGCGACTCCAACTCAATCGGTAGACACAAAGCGCCTGGAACGATACATGAAAACAGCTCTCCAACGCGCTGAACAGGTCGGCATCCATATCATCGTCTTCGGAAGCGGTTGGGCGAGAGTCTGCCCTCCAGACTACAGTCACACCGACGCCGTGCAACAAATCCGAGCACATTTCTCTCAATGGAGTGAATGGGCGCAGAACCACGGCGTACAGATCGTCCTTGAGCCCCTGCGTTACGAGGAGACCAATACCCTGAACACCGTCACTGAAGCAGGCGAATTTGTTGCACATATTGACCGTCCCGGGGCCAGGTTGCTAGCCGACTTCTATCACATGGCCTACAATAACGAGTCACCTGAGGATATTCTCCCCTGGTCTTCTCTCCTCTCACACGTCCATGTCGCTGAAAAGCGAGACCGTGCAGCCCCCGGCCGCTATGGGGAAGATTTTCGTCCCTTCTTCGCTGCACTCCATCAGGCTGGCTATGACCGCCGCATCTCCATCGAATGCATCTGGCAAAACCTCGCTGCTGAGGTAAGTCCAGCAATAGAGACGCTCAAAGAACAATGGATGGCAGGTGTTGGATAAATGCTGAAAGGGTAACTCTCGTGAGAATCTGCGTCGTTCCTCAGGAGAACCCTCCTAGGCGAACGGTTGGCCCCACCGTTCACGGTGAGCGATTTCGCCAAGAGGCTTACGTTTCTTCTGGCCCTTGCCAATAGCTTCAACTGGGTAGCCAAAAGGAAGGATCGCAAGGATTTCGATTCCTTCGGGAATACCCAGCACGGGATTGACCTGCTTGAGATTATGGAAGCCTACCCAGTTCGAGCCGATGCCCTGCGCCCATGCCGTCAGAATCATCGACTGGATGGCCCGACTCGCATCGGCGATCGCAAAGGGGCTGTGCTCCATACCCACCACAATCGCCAGTGGAGCCTGCGCGATATAGCGACCCGTCGGTACGAGTGCACCAAGCTGGCGCAACGTCTCCTTGTCCTCTACGACGATGAAGTGCCAGGGTTGGCCGTTCATGCTACTCGCGGTCAAGTGGCCCGCTTCGACGATTTGATGGACGATTGGTTCAGGGACCGGCTTCTCTTGAAATTGGCGTACTGCCAGGACGGTCCGGACTGCATCAAATACCTCCATGAGGTACCTCTCTTTCTCAATTTCAACAGACCACCGCATTTCCTCCCTGCATTCATGCATAGGGAGGAATGCGGCATTCCTTAGCCGGGGCAGGGATTGGGCCTGCCTCTTGCTTGACATGCCTACATTTACAGGGAACACAAAGGGCAATTTCGCGCTCGGCGCAAGACAAGATTGCCATTCTAGCCTCGCCCTGGCAGACAAGCAGAAGACGCAATCATGATGTTGAAGAGTGAGCTGGACAGCCTTCATCTCTTCCCCTGAAAGACGGGCGGACGTTTTTCGCGGAAGGCAACGGTGGCCTCACGCGCATCAGCAGTCCCAAAACAGCGCATGATCGCCTCGATCTCGTTCTGGAAGGCACGCTCCAATTCGCCCTCGAGCGGGCGATTGAGGAGCTGTTTGCTCTCGCGCA
>WNFT01019250.1_pt1 | contig 10665 bp, 10 predicted proteins | sample 5400191 | NCBI WGS metagenome assembly WNFT01 (sample SAMN13153359, study PRJNA577476) | soil metagenome | isolation source: 80 cm saprolite under Madrone tree | place: USA:California | collected 2016-06-14
AACGCTCTGCACGCAACTCTGGGTTCCGGCGAAGCAGGCAAGCAGGACTTTGATGATTCCTCGCCAGAAACAATCGCTGAAATCCTAACCCGCAAAGATCCGCTTTCTCTGGGTACCGCGGGCGCCACGCGGTATCAGCAATTGGCGAAGCAGTTGACCGATTACCGCGACCGGCAGGCCCGAGGAGTGGTCTCGAATCTCGATAATCTTCGAGAAGCCGGCGCGACGCCGCCGGTTCTTTCTGCTCTTCGCGATTCGTTCTATGCCGGCCCCTTCGCAGTCGTGAATGTGGAGATCGTGGGGCCTAAGGTCGGTGCCGATCTGCGCCGCCAGGCCGTCTTTGTCACCCTTTACGCGCTGGCGGGAATGCTAGTTTATATTGCACTTCGGTTCGAATTGGTGTACGGTGCCGCGGCTGTTCTAGCCGTCTTCCATGATGTACTTATTACGTTAGGATTGTTTTCGCTTTTACATTTTGAGATTTCTTTGACCGTGATTGCGGCGCTTCTAACGCTCGTGGGTTACTCAATGAATGACACCATCGTCATTTTTGACCGCATCCGGGAGAACCTGCGGCTGATGCGCCGTGAGCCGTTCAAGACGATCGTCAATCGCTCCATCAATCAAACGCTATCAAGGACGATATTAACGAGCGGTCTCACCTTCCTGACAGTTCTGGTACTTTTCTTAATGGGCGGTCAGGTGCTTCGCAGTTTTTCATTTGCACTGGTCGTTGGAATTTTGGTAGGAACGTATTCAAGTTTCGGCATTGCTGCTCCACTGGTGGTCGCCTGGAACCACTGGAAAGGTCAGGGCGCAGTGCCTGTTTCCGGGACAACAGCCGGTTCAAGAACTCGAACAGGAGAGGCGCAGGGCCGCTTGGCTCCGGCCGGCAGGAGGTAATATGTTTGACGAACTTGTTGAATCGAGCGTAGTAAGAAGAAAGACGAATACCGGATGGGCGATGATTCTCTCCACAGTTTTTCAGGTCTCCGTGCTGCTCGTCCTGATTTTGATCCCTCTGATCTATACCCAGGCTTTGCCGAAGGCGATGATGGCGACGCTGCTGATTGCGCCGCCGCCTCCGCCGCCTCCGCCGCCTCCTCCGGCCGAGGCTCCGAAGATCATCAAGCCGGTGGCTCGGCTCATCCAGCAAGGAAAGCTGGTGCAGCCGCGAGCGATTCCGAAACAGGTTGCGGTCTTTAAAGAAGCCGAGTTGCCTCCGGAGGCGCCGATCACCGGTGGTGGCGTGCTGGGTGGCGTGGATCAGGGCTTGCTCGGCGGACTGGGCGCAGGACCTGCAGTCGCAGCCCCGCCTCCTCCAAAGCAGACGCGGATTAAGCTCGGCGGACAGGTTGTAGCCGCAAAACTTCTGGCCCAACCACAGCCAGTTTACCCGCCGCTGGCGCGGCAGGCCCGCATTCAGGGCAACGTGGTTCTCCACGCGATCATCGATAAGGATGGGCGTGTGGGCGAATTGCAGGTCATTTCAGGCCACCCGCTTCTGGTTCAATCGGCGCTGGATGCCGTGAAGAACTGGCGCTATCAGCCGACCCAACTGAATGGAGAGCCAGTGGAAGTGGACACGACCATCACCGTCTCGTTTGTCCTCGGTGGCTAATCGTTAGGTGGGTAGAAGCAGGCCCCCGAAAAGGTATCCGGCCGGGGTCGGCTCGTGAGAAGACTCCGGCCGAAAGTGTGCGAATGAAAAAGGAGCAAACCGTATGGTTGCGAACGTAGCTGTATCGGCACTAAACCTGCTGGCTTTGCAGGCCGGAACGTGGGATTTGCGTTCCATGTGGGGCAGTATGAGCATCATCGCAAAAGCGGTCGTGTTCATTCTGTTTATTCTCTCGGCGTGGTCGCTGGGCGTAATGATTGACCGAGCTCTGATGTATAGCGCGGCGCGCAAGCAGTCGCGGGTATTTGTGCAGCAAGTGGCCGGGGCGCTTCGGGAAGGCAAGCTGGACGAGGCCATTTCCATTGCGGAGCGCAATAAGAAGAGCCATATCGCCAAGGTAGTGGCGACAGGCCTTTCGGAATTTCAGTCCGCTTCCGCCCAAGTTTCCGAAGCAGAAGTAGTCGAAGCGGCCAAGCGCGGGCTGGATCGCTCGATTGCGATAGTGCATGCGGATATGAAGCGCGGGCTCAGCGGCCTGGCCACTATCGGCTCGACCGCTCCGTTCGTGGGCCTATTCGGCACGGTGATCGGCATCATTAACGCATTTAAAGGCATCGAAGCAGAAAAGGCCACCGGGCTTTCGGCGGTGGCGGGCGGCATTTCCGAAGCGCTGGTCACCACGGCGCTGGGCCTGCTCGTGGCGGTGCCCGCGGTCTGGGCCTTCAACTATTTCACCAACAAAGTGGAAGCATTCGACGTGGAGATGGACAATTCCTCGATGGAGTTGATCAACTACTTCATCACCCGGCGAAGCGGAAAGAAGTAAGCCATGGCGCATTTCAAGGTTCAAGCAGCTCCGGTAATGGCGGCCCCGAATGTTATTCCCATGGCCGACATCATGCTGGTGTTGCTGATTATTTTCATGGTGGTGACGCCCATGTTGCAGAAGGGCATGACGGTCGACATGGCAAAAGTCACAAACCCGGTGGACATGCCCAACGCGGACCGCGATGATGCGATTATCGTCGGCATATCCCGCGACGGGGTTATCTACCTGGGCAACCAGAAAACGCCGCTCGATCAGATCGCTTCGCTGGTGCGGGACCGCATTTCCAACCGCGTGGACAAAACGGTCTTCATCAAGAGCGACGGCCGCGCCAAGTACGGCGATGTCGTAAAACTCGTAGATGAGGTACGTTCGGCCGGCGTGGATAACGTCGGCTTGCTGACGGAAAAGGCTGAACAGGGCCGCACGCCGCCACCGCCGCCGGTACGGCCCGCCGGCGATTAAGCCGGCTGGCGCAAAGAGAACGGTTTTGGGAAACGGAAGCGCAGCAGCGCAGGAGAACGAACATGGGAATGGAAGTCGGCTCGAAAAAAGGCGCGATCGCCTCAATGAACGTCGTTCCTTTGATCGACATTCTTTTGGTCTTGCTCATCATTTTTATGGTGATCACGCCACTGACGCCCAAGGGGCTGGAAGCTCTGGTGCCCCAGCCGGCGCCGAATCAGCAAAACAAGCAAGATATCGAGGCGAAGACCGTCGTTGTTCAGGTCCTCGACAACAACCAACTGAAAATCAACGAAGACAACGCTACCTGGGATACCCTGGGACCTCGCCTGAACGATATTTTCAAGCTGCGAGCTGAAAAGGTGGCTTTCGTCAAAGGCGATGAGACCGTCGTTTTCGCGCAGGTGGCGCGAGCGATTGACGTCATGCGCAACTCCGGTATCGACAAGGTGGGTCTGATCACGGCGAAGCTGGAAGCCGGCCAATAAAATTGGAGAGTTCCCGCTGGCCGCGGAGAGTGATGGCGAAGCGCTCATTCCGCGGAGAGAATCTCAGAAAGAGCAGGATGGAAGCTTTCTCATGAACGCACAATGGATGATCCGCAGTCACGGCACGGCCGCGAGAGTGTTTGGTTTGGTTGCGGTGGTGGTCACCCTATTTGGCGCCGCTGGATGTAACAAACTGAAGGCTCGCGATCTCCTGAATAAGGGCGTAGCAGCCTTCAAGAATGGGCAATACGACGCCAGCATCGAGGACTTCAAGCAAGCCAAGGACCTTGACCCGACTCTGCTGAACGCGCGTCTGTACCTGGCGACTGCCTATGCCACGGAGTACATTCCCGGCGCTCCCTCGGACGAGAACGTACGCGTGGGCCAGCAAGCAGTGAGTGAATTTCAGGATGTACTTTCAGTTGACCCAGGGAACTTGTCTGCTCTGGATGGCATTGGTTCCATCGTGTACAACATGGCCGGTACGCCATTTGCCCCCGACAAATACCAGGAATCGAAAAAGTACCACCAGAAGCACATGGAGCTGAAGCCCGACGATCCGGAACCGTATTACTGGGTCGGGGTCATCGATTGGACGCTCTCCTATCGCGGCAACGCCGAGGGGCGCCAGACCTACAACCTTCAGAATCCGAAGAAGCAGGCCAAGGAAGCCGACCCCCTGCCGGATAAAGTGCGCGGGCAATTCACTCAGCAGTATGGCGATCTTGTGGATGAAGGCTTGAAGATGCTGCAGAAGGCCACGGAACTGCGTCCGGACTATGCTGACGCCATCGCTTACCAAAGCCTGTTGCTGCGCCAGAAGGCCGATATGTCGGATAATGCCACCCGCGCTTCGCTCGAAAAGCAGGCCGACGATTTGCTCGATAAGGTGAAGGAAATCAAGCAAAAAATCGCTGAGAAAGAATCGAAGTCCTAACCTAACCAGTTTAGCCACAGTGGCTTGAAGGGTGTCCAAGGTTGTCACGGACACCCTCTTCTTTTAGCCCTGCCAATCTAGCAGTCGCCCCGCAACCTGGAGTAGCGCGCTTCGCCGGAAGGCCCTAAAATAGCCTTTCATGGCTACAGCCGATAGATCCGGCCGGCTGCCTCGACTTGTGGCCGCCAGCAAGGCCGTCTTAGCCGAACGAGGACTCCAGGCGCGCTTTGCCGAATTGGCCGAACAGGTGCGCCAAAATCGCCCCGGCGAGGACCTCGCTCCATTGCAACGCGCTTTTGCCTTCGCTGCGGAGAAGCATCAGGCGCAAGTGCGCGAGTCCGGGGAGCCCTACCTCTCGCACCCCGTCGAAGATACGCGTATTTCGCTCTCCGAAATTGCGGCTAAATTCGGTCCCGACACGGCCCGCCTGGTGGAAGGGGTAACCAAGATCAGCCGGCTGGACCTGGTGTCGCCGGAAGTGCGCCAGGTGGAGAGCGTCCGCAAGATGCTGCTGGCCATGGTCACGGACGTGCGCGTGGTACTCGTCAAGCTGGCTGACCGGCAGCACAACATGCGCACCTTGGGTTATTTGCCACCCGAGAAACAGGAGCGGATTGCCCGGGAGACGCTCGATATCTACGCGCCTATTGCGCATCGGCTAGGCATGGGTGCGATGCGCGGCGACCTCGAAGATCTGGCCTTCGCCTATCTGGAGCCTTCGGCGTACGCCGAGCTGCAACAGGTGGTTTCTGAGCGCAGCAAGGAGTTTGAAAAATTCCTTGCCGAGCTTCAGGAGGCGATTCACAAGCACCTGGCCGAGAATGGCGTCAGCGCCGATCTCGAGGGACGCGTCAAACGCCTGTACTCAATTCATCAAAAAGTTCAGCGCCAAAAAGGGAGTTTGGAACAAGTTTACGATCTGCTGGCTGTCCGCATCATCACCGATTCGGTGCGCAACTGCTATGCCGCTCTCGGGGTGGTCCATCAGATTTGGAGGCCGGTGCCAGGACGATTCAAGGATTATATCGCGATGCCCCGCCCGAACCTCTACCAGTCGTTACATACGACGGTCATTCATGGAGGACAGCCGTTTGAAGTGCAAATCCGCACTCGTCAGATGCACCGCATCGCGGAGCAAGGCGTGGCCGCGCACTGGCGGTACAAAGATGGCACGAATGCTTCGGAAGACGATCAACGCGTGGTGTGGATGCGGCAGTTGATCGAGTGGGCCCGCGAGATGCGCGAGCCCGCAGAATTTCTTTCCACGCTCAAGGTGGATCTCTATCCAGAGGAGGTTTACATCTTTACGCCGAAGGGCAAAGTGCTGACGCTGCCCCGCGGAGCCACTCCGGTGGACTTTGCCTACAGCATTCACACTGACGTTGGCCACCAATGTGTGGGAGCGAAAGTGAATGGGCAAATGGTACCGTTGCGCCATCCGCTCTCCAACGGAGACGTAGTGGAGATCGCAACCCAGAAGGGGCATGGTCCGAGCCGGGATTGGCTGAGCTTTGTGCGTACCTCACGCGCGAGATCCAAAATCCGGCAATGGATCAATCTCAATGAACGCAAGCAAGCCAAGGAAGTGGGACGGCGGCTCATCGAACGGGAAGCGCGGCAAGCCGGATTAAGCCTGAAGAAAATCTCCGAGGAGGAGTTTCTCCGCGTGGCCTCTGCTTATGGTCACCCGAAGGTGGAAGACCTCTACGCGGCTGTGGGATATGGAAAGTATTCCGCTCGACAAGTCTTGGCGCAGCTTACCGGACAATCCATGGAGGAGAAGCCGCAGGGCGAGACGCCAGACGCGACAAAGATCGTAACGTCAGTAAAGCGGATGCTGGGCATCCGAGATCCCTCCATTCTGGTTCTTGGCCACGACAATCTCATGGTGTATCGCGCGAAGTGCTGTAATCCGATTCCGGGTGATCCCATTGTCGGGTATGTCACGCGCGGCCGTGGAGTGGCGGTGCATAACACCTCTTGCCCCAACGTGCAGAAGCTGCTCTATCAATCCGAGCGCCGCATCAACGTGCAATGGAGCGATGCGGGCCAGGGAACTTACCCGGTCACGCTGGTGGTATATGGCAAAGATCGTCCCGGCCTGCTCGCGGACATCACCAGCGTCATCAGCGGCGTGGGCGCCAATATTCAGGTGCTCGATAGCCGGCCGGACAATTTGCAAGCGCGCGTCGAGGCCACCGTGGACATCACCGATCGCAATCAGTTGGAGCGCATACTGAAAAGCATGAAGCGGATTTCAGGCGTCTTCGGTATCGAGCGCGTCTATCAGGTCTAGCGATTACCCTTCCGGACAGTTCATTAGCATCGCTGTTCTCTAGGCCGGTTGCGTTGATTCTCGAGACACAAGACTGCACCGGCCGCTCCGCCCAGCCTTAAAATGAGTCTATGGATACGGCACGGCGTGGGGCAACGGTTCGTCTGCGGCGCGTTCCAGCGGCACTGGTGTTGGCCGCGTCGCTGCTTTTATTGGCCGGCTGCAGCAAACTCCGCCCAACCAATATGACCCCGCTCGACGCCGCCGGGATGCATCCCAATAGCATCGAGCGGCTTCACCAATATCAGATCAACGATGACGAGGTGCAGCAGCTTTTGATCGCAGGCCGGGGCGGAATGAGCGAAGAGGGTTGCGTCGAACTGATCCGCATGGCGCGCTCGCGCCAGAGCGTCTTCGCGGAAGGCGACGTCATTGCGGGGCTTCTTGGCGCCGGAATGAGAGAAAGCTCCGTTATAGAGCTTGTCCGCCTGGGTCAATTGACGCCATTTGCAGGTGAGGCGGCGGCCATGCGGCTGGCGGGCATATCCGACGACGTTGTCCTTGACGTCGCGCGGCATCGTGCGAAAGGCCAAGCCGTGGTCGGCGGCGCGCGTCTTGCCGAATTGCGGGATGCAGGTTACTCGAATGCAGAGCTTGTTGCCGCCGTGGATCGAGGCATCACCGATAGGCAGGCCAATGAGATTATCGCCCGCCACAATTACGCCGTCGGCGGCCATCGCTTTGTGCGACAGCACGGTCGCCGGCGTTAGAGGCTGCTCATCAGCCTCCTTCCTCGTGATTCGTTCTGGTTTGCATTAGCTTCTTTTTGACCGCGCCATGGGCCTGCCGCTAAAATTCTGCTGGGTCTGCGTCCCGGATGCGTTCGCTTGCTCTGATCGTGCTCTCCACATTATTGCCGGGCTGCGCTGTTGCCCTGGGCCCGGGTTTTAGTCACTCCTTTCGCTCCGCCGATGTCTCAGCAACCTCGATTGAGCCGGCGCATATTCATGTGCAGGTCACGGATAAGCTCGAGAACGTTGGAGATCGCGGGTTAGCTTACCTCGACGTTACCCTGCCCGGCGGCCCGTCGTTTGGCACAAGGGACGTGAGTGTAGCCGTCGGGGGAAAAGCGGTTACCAGCCGAAGAGTGACCCGTCAATCGGGCCCCTCCCTGCGGGTGCCATTCGATCCGCAGTGGTTACAGGGCCAGGAGAAAGAGATTGCGTTCGCCTATGATCTCGAGCCGGCCCCAGAAGGCCGGGGAGTTGTGGCCGCCACTGCAGATGGTTTTTATCTGGCCGATCCGAATGTTTTTCCGGAATGGCAGTCGCCATCGGGCCCATTCGCGCGGGCTTCCCTTAGAGCGCACACGGAACAACTTGAGGTCACCGTACCCGCGGACTTCCGAATCTTGGCAGTGGGGCGCGAGCAGCGCAGCGAGCAGCGAGGAGACTCTATCATTCACCGCTTCCAAATGCTCGGAGCGGAGTTTCCGCCCTACCTGATTGCCGGACGTTACCAGGAGCGGCGCGCGGAAACCCAGCACGGCACCGTCGTCTTCTGGACGCGCGAACTGCTCGACGAAAAGACAGTTCGCATGGCCGCACAGCGCCTCACTGGCACGGTTGCCACCTATGAGCATCTGTTTGGCTTGGCCTCGAGAAATCCTTCTCCCATCCACATCGTCGAAACGTCAGCGGAACTCGCCCCCATTGTCGTGGTTGCTCCGAATATCTCCGCCGCTTCGTTCCCGGGAGGGGTGCTCTTGTATCGACGCGCCGTGGCCCTGGGTTTGGCAACTGATCCCGTGTTAGGTCTAGCCGACTATGAGCTCGGACGCACGTGGTTCGGCTGGCATGTGCGGCCGCGGCCGGAAGAGGACCTCCTGCTGGGCAGAGGCATGGCATTATTTGCCGCGCTGCTCGCAGCGGAAGCGCGGGGAGGCACAGGGATTCGCCAGCGGGAGATTGCGCGGCTGGTCACTACCTATGATGATGTGGGTCCCGCCGCCGACCAAAAACCGGGCTTCGGCCCGCCAGTTGGGTATAGCCGCGAAGAGCTAAGGGCCAAATCGTACAAGGGAGCTCTCTTTTTGGTTTCGCTCGAAGACATCGCCGGAAAAGAAAAATTCTATCGCGCCCTGCGTCGCATTCTGACAGATATGGCAGGACAGGAGATCGGAAGCGACGAATTGCGCTCTGCCGTCGAAGCCGAGGCAGGGCGCAATCTGGCTGCCGTATTTCATGCCTGGTTCGATCGCCCGGGTCTTCCCGCCGAGTTTCGAGCGCGCTACGCGGACCCGCGATGACACCGATTCCGCCTGAAGAGACCCGGCAAAACCACGGCAATTTTAGGAGGCTCACGTGAAGGACGCGATTGTCACGGACTTAGGTCCCAAAGCCATCGGCCCGTACTCGCAAGCGGTGCGCGCGAATGGGTTTGTCTTCGTATCGGGCCAAATCGCTCTCGATCCACGCACGCAGGAACTGGTTCCCGGCGACATCACAGCTCAGACCGAGCGCGTGCTGGAAAATGTGAAAGGGATTTTGCAGGCGGCCGGCTCGTCGCTGGAAAAGGTGGTGCGCGCGACCGTCTTTCTGGCGGATATGAGCGAGTTCGCGGCCATGAACCAGGTATATGCTCGCTATTTCCGGCAGGCCTTTCCGGCTCGCTCAACCGTGCAGGCCGCGCGGTTGCCGCGGGACGTCCGTGTCGAAATCGACGTGATCGCGCTTGCCTGACACGGCGGCACGGCGGGCATTCTTTAACGGGTCAAGAGAACTTCGCCCGGCAATGTGGCGATGAGGATGGAAAGGAAGACCAACACGATCACGATGAGGAGAAGTCGAACGTATCCCCGGTCCAGGGTGATCCGTCCTGACGCAAACGCCTTACTTCTTGTCCCCACGATCACGTGAAGCGCGATCAAGAGCAAAACGAAAATGAACTTGATGTGGAGCCAGCGGGCGTGGAGATAGTAGGAAGAGTTAGTCGTGATCAGCAGGATTCCGGCCAAAATTGCCAGTAAGGCGCCGGGATCAGCCATAGCTCGAAGGCCGAGCTTCTCGATTCCGGCCAAGCCCGCGCGCGCTTCCGGAGCACTTTCTCCTATGTGCCGGAGCAAGACCAGAGTTGTCATCAGCAGGCCAGAAATCCATAGCGTGAACCCAAAAATGTGCAAAACCAATAGCCATGCCACCATGGCGGGTGCGCGACCTCCGGGCTCAGTCTATCATCGGAAGGGAATTTCCGAATGCTACGGCATACGGCAGGGCCGAGATGGATTTGTGCGGGCGAAAAGAAAAGGAGCCGGGCTCTACTTGGGTTGCTTCTGCATCTCCCAGCTAGGGTCTTCTAACAGCGGCGCGATTTCCTCCGGCGCGAGGGGTTTCGAGAAATAGTATCCTTGTGCATATTTGCACTGCAGTTTCTTTAGCAACGTAACCTGTTCAATGGTCTCGACGCCTTCCGCGACCACGTCTAACCGAAGATTTTTGGCCATAGGCATAATCGTTCGCGCTATTTCTATCCCGCCTTCTCCTGCTCCATTACCGCTGATGAAGGAGCGGTCAATCTTCAAGGTATCCAGTGGGAAGCGGTGCAGGTAGCTCAATGAAGAATAGCCGGTCCCGAAGTCGTCGATAGCCAGCCGGATACCCAAGGATTTGATTCGCTGCAGCATTTCCACGGCGGCTGCGGGATCCGCCATGACGGCACTTTCGGTAATTTCGAGTTTTAAGGCTTCTGAGGGCAGGGCCGTTTCACGCAATAATTTATCCATATCCTCCACCAGATGAGGCTGCAAAAGCTGCTTGGCGGAGAGGTTGACGCTCATGGTCAAACCGGCATAGCCCTTGGAGCCGGCCCTCCAATTGCTCATTTGCTGGCAGGCCTCGCGCAAACTCCACCAGCCGATTTCGCGAATTAATCCGGTCTCTTCGGCGACGAAGATGAATTCTTCCGGTGCAATCATCCCTCTTGTCGGATGCTGCCAGCGCATCAGAGCCTCGAATCCAACAATGCGTCCGGATTCGAGAGAGACAATCGGTTGGT
>WNFT01006026.1_pt1 | contig 10664 bp, 7 predicted proteins | sample 5400191 | NCBI WGS metagenome assembly WNFT01 (sample SAMN13153359, study PRJNA577476) | soil metagenome | isolation source: 80 cm saprolite under Madrone tree | place: USA:California | collected 2016-06-14
GCGAAAAATCAGAAGGGCGAAGGCGACACGACGGCGAAACATTTCGACGACACGATCTACGGCGGCGATTTCCTGGCGAATCAGCCGCTGGTGAAGCGCATGTGCGAGGCCGCGCCGGGTATCATCGATCTTCTGGATCGTATGGGCGTGATGTTTAACCGCACTCCCGAGGGTCTGCTCGATTATCGGCGATTTGGGGGCACGCTCTATCACCGCACCGCGTTTGCTGGCGCAACGACGGGGCAGCAGCTTCTCTATGCGCTGGACGAGCAGGTGCGGCGCCACGAAGCGGAGGGGAAGGTCCACAAGTTCGAAAGCTCGACGTTTCTTTCCGCGGTGGTCGATGAAAGCGGCGTGTGCCGCGGCATTTGCGCCATGAACCTTCGCACAATGGAAGTGAAAACGTACGCGGCCGACGCGGTTATTTTCGCAACGGGTGGAATTGGAGCGATTTTCGGCCGCTCGACGAATTCCGTGGTTTGCACGGGTTCGGCGCAGTCGGCGCTATTTCAGCAAGGCGTGGATTACGCCAACGGCGAATTCATCCAAGTACACCCGACGGCGATCCCCGGGGAGGACAAGCTGCGCTTGATGAGCGAATCAGCGCGCGGCGAAGGCGGGCGCGTGTGGGTGCCGCGAAATCCGGCGGAGAAGCGTGCACCGAAAAGCATTCCCGAGGGAGAGCGTTTTTATTTCCTCGAAGAGTGGTATCCGAAATACGGCAATCTCGTGCCGCGCGATATTGCCACACGCGCCATCCACCGCATCGTTTATCAGGAAAAGCTTGGTATTGACAGGCAAGCCGCGGTCTATCTGGACGTGACGCATATCCCGCGCGAAACACTGGACCGCAAACTCGAAGGCATCCTGGAAATCTATGAGAAGTTTCTGGGAGTCGATCCGCGCGAAGAACCGATGAAAGTTTTTCCGGCGATGCATTACACCATGGGCGGCATCTGGGTGAATGGGGAAGACCAGGCGACCAACCTTCCCGGCATCTACGCCGCAGGCGAGTGCGAATATCAGTATCACGGCGCGAACAGGCTCGGCGCCAATTCGCTGGTGTCGTGTATTTTTGGGGGCGGACTGGCTGGCCCGGCGGCGGTGAAGTACGCCAGGAGTCTTGAAAAAGGGGCGGAAGCGGCTGCTTCATCCGTATTTGATCGCGAGAAGAAGCGGCAGGAAGAGAAAAATCAGGCGCGGCTCTCGCAGGATGGTACCGAGAATCCGATGACGATTTGGCGCGAGCTCGGCGACATCATGACCGAACACGTCACCGTCACGCGCATCAACAAAAATCTCGAGACGGCTGACGCGCAGATTCGCGCGCTGCAGGAACGCGCCAAGAAGATGAACCTGAGCGATCGCACACGGTGGTCGAATCAGACGCTCAATTTTGCGCGCGAATTGGAGAACATGATTATCCTGGCGCGTGTCGTGACGCTCGGAGCGCTGGCGCGCAACGAATCGCGTGGCGCGCACTACAAACCGGATTTCCCGGAGCGTGACGACGCCAAGTGGCTGAAGACCACGCACGCAAAGTGGGTGAATAATGAGATTCAGCTCAGCTACGAGCCGGTGGATATTTCGCAAATCACGCCGCGTCCACGCCGTTACGACGCGGCGAAGTAGGGGATTTTTGCCGGAACCACACGAGGATCTATGGGAGACGGAAAACAAGTCATCGTCAAGGTGAAGCGGCAGGCGGGGCCGAAGCAGCCGGCGCACTGGGAAGAGTTTTCGCTGAAATGGCGCCCGTCGATGAACGTCATCATTTGTCTGCGGGACATCGCCGAGAACCCCATGACGCGCAACGGCAAAAAGACCACGCCCGTCACGTACGATTCGAATTGTCTGGAAGAAATTTGCGGCTCCTGCGCCATGCTCATCAACGGGAAGGCTCGGATGGCCTGCTCCGCGCTGGTGGACCAGCTCGACCAGCCCATTCGAATCGAGCCCATGTCGAAATTTCCGCTGGTGCGCGATCTTGCCGTGGATCGCCAGTTCATGTTCGAAAGCCTGAAGCGCGTGAAAGCGTGGATTCCGATCGACGGCACTTACGACCTGGGGGAAGGGCCGCGCCTTTCACCGGAGATTCAGGAGCAAGGCTACCCGCTGTCGAATTGCATCAGTTGCGGAAACTGCCTGGAAGTTTGCCCGCAGGTGAATGAGCACAGCCAATTCGTCGGAGCGGCGATCATCAGCCAGGTGCGCTTGTTCAACCTGCATCCGACGGGAGCAATGAACAAGAGCGAACGCCTTGCGGCGATTATGGGTCCCGGTGGCATCCAGGATTGCGCTAACGCGCAAAACTGCGTGCATGCGTGTCCCAAAAACATTCCGTTGACGGAATCGATTGCCGCCGTCAACCGCGATGCCTGGAAACAGGCGCTTCTCGGCTGGCTAGGGTAAACTCTCTTCGCGATTCGCAAACTGGGGGAAACTAATGCGCCGTGTCTTTGCCTTTTTGTGCGTAAGCGCTTGTCTGTCGGGCGGCTTCTTGCTTGCATTTTCAGCTTCGGCCGATGACGTCACGGAGCGAGCGAAAAAGCTGCACTTCTCATCCATTGTTCTCGATACACACGCCGACACACCGCAACGCATGCTGACCGGCAGCTTCGATCTTGGGAAACGCGATACGGAGGGTCACGTCGACATACCGCGCATGCGGGAAGGCGGCCTGAACGCTCAATTTTTCTCTATTTTCATTTCGGGGAGAATTCTCGGGCCGCCAGCGATACAACAAGCCCTCGACCAGATTGACATCGTCCGCCAAAACATCCAGCAACATAGCAAGGATCTGATACTGGCCACCACCGCTGAGGAGATCCGCCGCGCTCACGCACAAGGCAAGATTGCCATTCTCCTGGGCATAGAAGGCGGCCACATGATCGGCAACGATATTCACATGGTCCGCAATTACGCGCGCCTTGGCGTGCGCTACATGACGCTCGCGCATTTCTACAATGATGAGTGGGCAGACTCCTCGACCGACAAGCCGGCGCATAACGGCCTGACGGATTTCGGCAAGGAAGTGGTCCGCGAAATGAACCGGCAAGGGATGCTCGTGGACATTTCCCACGTTTCCGACAAGACGTTTTACGATGCGCTCGAAGTCAGCAGGGTGCCGCTTATCGCGTCGCATTCTTCGGTGCGCGCCATTTCGAATCACCCGCGCAACATGTCCGACGACATGATCAAGGCGCTGGCTGCCAAGGGCGGAGTGATCCAAATCAACTATGAGCGGAATTATCTCAGCGAAGAATACCGGAGTGCCTTTGCGGCGCTTGCCGGGGACGTCAGCCGCATGGAGGAGAAATTCAAGAAAGAATGCGGCGACGACAACGTGTGCATTGGCAAAGCGGAGATCAAGCTCACCAGGGACTTGACCGATGCCGGGAAGCTCCCTCACGTAAGCTGGGAAAAAATTATCGAACATATCGACCACGTCGTTAAACTTGTGGGCCCGGAGCACGTCGGCTTGGGCTCGGATTTCGATGGCGCGGACATGCCCGAAGGGCTCGAAGACTGCTCCAAGTTGCCCAGGATCACGGAAGCGCTTCTGCGAAAGGGTTACAAGGAAGACGATATCCGCAAGATTCTCGGCGGCAACATACTCCGCGTGATGGAACAGTCGGAGAAAGTCAGCAAAGAGATGCAGGCAACGCAATAGGAGAACAAGGAGACGTGGAATGGTACGAGCGATTCTGTGCGCAGGTGCGTGCGCTGCGGGCGTGCTTATGGCGGGTGCGATGAGAGGGGGCGGCATTTCGGAGAAGGCGCGCAAGCTGCACTTTTCTTCCATCGTCGTGGACACGCACGATGACACCACGCAGCGCTTCCTCGACGGAAAATTCGATCTTGGAACGCGCAGCTCCACGGGCAGCATTGACATTCCGCGCATGCGCGAAGGCAATCTGAGCGCGATTTTCTTTTCCATCTGGATGCCCAGCAAAGTGACCGGCCCCGAGGCCGTGGACCGCGCGCTTGTGCAGATCGATGCCGTGCGTGAACAGGTCCGCAAGCATCCGAACGACATGGTTCTGGCTACCACAGCAGCCGAAATCCGGGAGGCACGCAAGCAAGGCAAGATCGCCGCTCTCATGGGTGTCGAGGGCGGCCATATGATCAACTCCGATCTCGGCGTCTTACGGAGTTATGCTGCGCTGGGCGTGCGTTACATGACTTTGACGCACAGCGGCAATGACGAATGGGCGGATTCTTCCACGGACAAGGCGGTACATAACGGGCTGACGGAGTTCGGCAAGGACGTGGTGCGCGAAATGAATCGGCTGGGCGTGATGGTGGACATCTCTCACGTCAGCGACAAGACTTTTTATGACGCGCTGGAAGCCAGCAAAGCACCGCTGATCGCTTCGCACTCGTCGTGTCGCGCGATTTGCGACTCTCCGCGCAATATGACCGATCAGATGATGAAGGACCTTGCCGCGAAGGGCGGCGTTGTCCAAATCAATTATCACGTAGGATTCCTCAGCCAGAAGTTCCGCAGCGCCGAAAAAGCCGATCCCGAGATCAATAAAGCCATCAGCGCAAAAGTCATGGAACGCTGCAGCGACAACGAAGGCTGCCAGCTGATCGAAGGCGACCGCATTACTCGGGAATACGTCGCGCAAGGAAAGCTTCCGCGCGTGGACTTCGCAAAAATCATCGAACACATTGACCACGCCGTGAAAGTTGCCGGTGTGGTACACGTGGGTCTTGGATCGGATTTCGACGGCGCCAACATGCCCTACGGCATGGAAGATGCGACCAAGCTCCCGGCCATCACCGAGGCCCTGCTGCAAAAGGGCTACTCCGAACGTGACGTGACGAAGATTCTCGGCGAAAATACTCTGCGCTTGATGGCGGAAGTGGAACGCGTCAGCCGCGAGCTGAACCCAGCGCCGAAGAAGTGACGCACGAATTCTGGAAGCTCATTTGAAAAGGAGAAACGAAGAGAAATGAGAAAACTTGCAATCTTACTCGTTGCCGGAACGCTCGGAATTGCCTCGCAAGCCGCGGCGCAAACTCCCGCCCCGATTCCCGCTAAGCCCAAAACGGCCACAGCTCCTAAAGCCGGCACGACGACACCAAAGACGGCGACGGCACGAAGCTATGATCGGGCTTTGCTTCGTCCAGCGCTGCTCAACGAAAAGGCTCCGGAAACGTATCAAGTGAAATTTGTGACCACTCGGGGAGAGTTCACGGTGAATGTTACTCGCGCGTGGGCTCCCATCGGAGCGGATCGCTTCTACAATCTGGTGAAGCATCATTTCTACGACAACGCCAGTTTCTTTCGCGTCGTTTCCAACTTCGTGGTGCAGTTCGGCATCAGCGCCTACGCGCCCGTTTCGGCGGCTTGGCAGAATGCCAATATCAAGGATGAGCCCGTCACGGGAAGCAACAAGCGCGGCTATTTGACCTACGCCAAGACGTCGCAGCCGAATACGCGGTCCACGCAAATTTTCATCAACTTGAAGGACAACGCCGGTCTGGACCGCCAGGGCTTTTCGCCGTTTGGCGTGGTGGATGCGCAGGGAATGAAAGTGGTCGACATGCTATACGACCAATACGGGGACTCCTCTGGACCCGATCAGGATCAAATCGCCAAGCAGGGCAAGCCCTATATAGATAAAGGCTGGCCTAAGCTGGATTCAATCAAGTCCGCGACGTTGATTGGAGCCGCTGCAGAGGCTGCCCCGGCCAAGCCCGCGGCAGCGAAGGCAGCAACTCCGGCAGCGAAAAAGCCTCAATAGACTTCGAGTAGTCATTGATTACTTTTTTGGATGCGATGCATCTAAACTTTGTAGGGTAGTCCCTTTGACTTCAGGGAGCCCGGGAAAGTATTCTTTACCTTGATGAGAACCTGCTGCCAGACGATGTGTTGTCCTTGGGCGTGCAACGCTGCGTGTTGCACGAGCCCCATCCCTGGCCAGAGGAGTTTCCGGACTTAGCTGTAGCTTAATCACAAAGTTCCGAAGCCCACATGCCAGAGAGCCTGGTTATGTGGGCTTTTTTGTTTTTGGATTGCGGATTTTTCGGACGCAGGAAGAGAAGCGGGGAGCCGGGAATCATGAGCGTGGAAGCCTTATCCGAAGTCGAGGAGCGGCACAGCGCCGAAGCCATCGAGGCGGAGATTCAGCGTTTTCAGGAGCGCGTCCAGCAGCTTCAGAGCGGCGAGATCACCGCGGAACAGTTCCGGCCCTTCCGTTTGAAGCATGGCACGTACGGCCAGCGGCAGCCGGGGTTCCAGATGCTGCGCGTGAAGATCGCGGCGGGCGTATTGAAGCCGGATCATCTGCGCGTACTTGCGGGGATTGCGGATGATTACTCGACGGGACGCGGACATCTCACGACGCGCGAAAATATTCAATTCCACTTTGTGAAGCTCGAAAACGTGCCGTCCGCCATGCGCCGCCTGGCCGCCGCGGGACTTACCACGCGGGAAGCTTGCGGCAACACGGTGCGTAACGTGACGGCGTGCCCCGTCGCCGGCGTTTGCCCGGGCGAAGCATTTGACGTGACGCCGTATGCTCTTGGTGTCTCGCGCTATTTGTTGCGACATCCCGATTTTCACGACTTGCCGCGCAAGTTCAAGATTGCATTCTCCGGCTGCGAAGACGACGGCAATTGCGCGGTGGCCGGAATCCACGACGTGGGGCTGATCGCCCAGGTCAGCGGCGCCAACGGCACGGCACATCGCGGGTTCAAGGTTCTAGTTGGCGGCGGATTGGGAAGCTTGCCCACGGAAGCGGCGGTTCTCGCGGACTTTCTGTCTGAGGAAGAACTGCTGCCCACCATTGAAGCCATTTTGCGAGTTTTCACGGAAACCGGGAACCGCAAGAACAAGCTGATGGCGCGATTGAAGTTTGTCCTGCGCGCAAAAGGCATCGAGGAACTGCGGCGGCTGGTGGCGGAGAAGCGCAAAGTCTCGCAGGCGCCGGCGGAAAAATTCACGGTCCCGACACCGATTCAGCCGTCGCTGGTCACGATCGCGCCGATACCAGTTTCTCCATCTGCGCCTGAGCCGAAATCGGACGTGGCATACGACCTATGGGCCGAGCACAACTTGATGTCCCAGCGGCAAGCGGGCTATGGCGCGATTTGGATCAAACTGCCCGCGGGAACCTTCCTCAGCAGCCAGATGCGCGGCCTCGCGGAAGTTTTGGAAGCGAACGAACTGACCGGGGTGCGCATTGCCGTGAATCAAGACCTGGTCATTCCGTGGGTGCCGTTTGACCGCGTGCGCGCGATTTACGACGCGCTTCGCGCGCAAGATTTGGCGGAGCCCGGAGCCCGCACCATCTCCGACGTCACGGGCTGCCCGGGCGCCACAACGTGCAATCTCGGCATCACGCGCTCGCTTACACTGGCCGACGTACTCTCGCGCGAGCTCCTCGGCTACACCGATCCGGAAATTCAGAAGCTGCGCATTAAAATCAGCGGCTGCCCCAACTCCTGCGGGCACCATCACATCGCCGACATCGGTTTTTACGGCAACGTCCGAAAAATCGGAGAGCAGCAGGCCCCGTACTATCAGCTTCTGCTCGGCGGCAAAGTGGATGCGAGTGGCGTTCGCTTCGCCAGGCAGATTTTATCCGTCCCCGCGCGGCCCATCCCGGCAATTGTCCGCGAGCTTCTGCTTTTCTATCGAGACGCTCGCCAGTCCGGCGAATCCTTCAATGCCTGGGTCACGCGTACGCCTGATAAGGCAATCGTTGAGCGATTGAAGCCGCTGGCTGATGTGGAGAACGCTTCCGCGGAACTTTTTGTGGATTGGGGAGACACGGAGACCTACTCGCTAAAGCTTGGCCGTGGGGAGTGCGTGGCGTAATGGGCAGGGTCTATCTCATCGGTGCAGGCCCGGGCGATCCCGAACTGCTTACTTTGAAAGCGGCGCGCCTCCTTGCTCGCGCAGACGTTGTCCTTCACGATGCGCTCGTCAGCCGTGAGGTTTTGGCGATGATTTCCAAGGCTGCGGAAGTCATCGATGTCGGCAAACGCGCCGGACGCAAGCTCCTCACGCAGGAGGAAATCAACGCTCTTCTGGTTTCGTATGCCCGGAAGCGCGAAATCGTCGTCCGCTTGAAAGGCGGCGATCCTTCCATCTTCGGCCGCGCCGGAGAAGAAATTGAGTCCCTGCGCAAGGCAGGAATCAAATACGAGATTGTGCCGGGCATCACTGCCGCGTTGGGAGCCGCATCGGCAGCGGGAATTTCGCTTACTGATCGCCGCGTCGCGTCACAAATTCTTCTGACCACATTTTCACGCGGAACCGATGGCAGCGTCATGGACTGGGGCTGTGTCACAAGCACGACCACGCTCGTTCTTTACATGCCGGGCGCCGACTACGCTGAAGTTTCGCAGCGTCTGCTGGAGGGCGGCCTTCCAGCGGATCTTCCCTGTGCAATCGTGTCCAATGCCACCGGTTCCCAGCAGCAAGTGCGCTGGTCCAGCGTCGGCCGCCTCGCCAGCGAAGAAAAGCTGCCTGCGCCTGCTTTATTGATCGTGGGCCGCGTGGCTTCGCAAGAAATTGAGGAACTCCGCTCGGCGTTCTGGGATGGTGAGGGGAAGACTCTTCCTCCACAGCACCTGTCGGTCTCTTAACTTGGAAGGAGTAAGGCAATGAGTACAGAAGTGAAAGCAGCAGACAGTGGCAGTCGATGGAAATTATCGCTTGATACTTGGGCCGTGCTCGCCGCGTTTCTGGCGGCTCTGTTGATTCGCGCCGGCGTCTTCAAGCATATCCCGTGGTAACGACGGTTTGAAGAGGGAAAAAGGTCAAACAAGGTTGATGGTGTCTCGGTTTCCCAGATTCTTCCGGCACAGGCTGTGCTGTGATGTTTGCGTATTCTTCCATGGGTGATTGGAGTCGTCGAATTATTGTTCGGTTGCCGCTCAGTCCGCTACAACCCCAGGACCGCTACCAGCTCTCGCACGGACGCGGACGACTTCTGCAGCGCCGCATTTTCCTCCGCCGTCAGTTTGATCTGGATAATTTCTTCCGCGCCGTTGGCCCCAAGCTTGACCGGCACGCCGACAAACAGTCCTTTGATCCCATACTCGCCGTCCAGATATACTGCGCAGGGCAGAATCTTTTTCTTGTCCTTCAAAATTGCTTCCACCATCTCCACCGCTGCAGCCGACGGCGCGTAGTATGCCGAGCCGGTCTTCAGCAAATTGACGATCTCCGCCCCGCCTTTGCGCGTACGCTCCACGATTGCGTCAATGCGCTCTTTCGGCAGCAAATCGGGCAGGGGAATTCCCGCCACGGTCGAATAACGCGGCAGCGGCACCATGTCGTCTCCATGTCCGCCCAGCACGAACGAATGTACGTTCTCCACGCTCACCTTGCATTCCATCGCCACGAACGTGCTCATGCGCGCGGAGTCCAGCACGCCCGCCATCCCGAGCACGCGATTTTTCGGGAAGCCGCTCACCTTGAGCGCCGCCTGCGCCATCGCATCCAGCGGATTTGTCACCACGATGAGGATGCAGTTCGGCGAATGCTTCACGATCTGTTCGACAACCGCCTTCACGACATCGTAATTGGCTTTCAGCAAATCGTCGCGACTCATCCCCGGCTTGCGCGGAAACCCGGCGGTAATCACTACCACGTCGCTCCCTGCGGTCGCGGAATAGTCTCCATTGCCCGTGGAAATGCCCGTCGCGCGCGAATCCGTCCCCGTGATTGGCCCGGATTCCATCATGTCCAGTGCTTTGCCCGCCGGCGCGCCCTCCAAAATATCCGTGAGCACCACATCCGCCAGCTCTTTGTCCACAATTCGCTGCGCCGTCGTCGAACCCACGAATCCGCCGCCCACCACCGTCACTTTTTTTCTGCTCATTCCTCTCCTCGGTTTTTTCTCTGCGAATCCTCTGCGTTCTCTGCGTCTTCGCGTTAGCTTCTTTCTTCACTTTCGCCTTCTTGACTACCGTGCCGCCGCCACGCCCTTCATGTTCTCGATGATCGCTGACGCAAACGTCGATGTCCCCACCTTCGTTGCGCCCGGCATCAGCCGTTCCAGGTCGTACGTAACGCGTTTCTGCTGGATGGTTCGCGCAATGCCATCCTCGATCAACGTGGCCGCTTCCTTCCACCCCAGGAACTCAAACATCATCGCGCCTGAGAGCATCACCGAACTCGGATTGATCACATCCTTGTCCGCATACTTCGGAGCCGTGCCGTGCGTCGCTTCAAAAACGCCAAATCCGTCGCCGATATTCGATCCCGGCGCCATCCCCAATCCGCCCACCTGCGCCGCGCAGGCGTCGGACAGATAGTCTCCATTCAAATTGGAAGTCGCCAGCACGCTGTATTCGTCGGGGCGCAGCAGCACCTGCTGAAATACGGAATCGGCGATGCGATCGTTGATCATCAGTTTCTGTTTCCACTGACCTTTGCCGTGCGTCGCGTAAATCGCGTCCAGAGTCCCCTTCACTTCGCCGTAGAGCGTCTTTTTGAATGCATCCGTGGCTTGCTCGAGTCCCGGCTCGATCAGCGCGGCATTCTGCTCCACCGTCAGCGCGGGGTTCTTGTCGAGATTGTCCACGATCCAGCTCTCGCGCTCGGTAATCGTCTGCGCGCGGAACTCTTCGCGCGCCAGGTCGTAGCCCCAATCGCGGAACGCGCCCTCGGTAAATTTCTGGATGTTGCCCTTGTG
>WNFT01006028.1_pt1 | contig 10663 bp, 8 predicted proteins | sample 5400191 | NCBI WGS metagenome assembly WNFT01 (sample SAMN13153359, study PRJNA577476) | soil metagenome | isolation source: 80 cm saprolite under Madrone tree | place: USA:California | collected 2016-06-14
CACCGAAGGCCTCCATCAGCTTCTCGTAGCGCGCGCCCTTGACGAACACCAAGGGCGATGGATCGCGTCCTCCGGTAGTATTCACTTCGTCGCCGCGATAGACGCCGTTGTTGTTCAGGATCACGACGCAGACCGGCAGGCCGTAGCGGCAGATCGTCTCGCATTCCATACCGGAGAAACCAAAGGCACTGTCGCCCTCTACCGCGATCACCTGCTCGCCGCTGACCACGGCCGCCGCGACCGAAAAGCCCATGCCGATGCCCATGACGCCCCACGTGCCGACGTCCAGCCGCTTGCGCGGCTTGTACATGTCCACGATGCTGCGCGTGAAGTCGAGCGCGTTCGCGCCCTCGTTGACGAGGATGGCGTCCGGATTCGCCTTGACGATGTCGCGCACGACGTTGAGCGCGCTGTGGAAGTTCATCGGCGTCGGGTTCCTCGCCAGCGCTTCCGCCATCTTCGCTACGTTCTTGGTCTTGCGCTCCGCGATGGCATTGAGCCAGTCCGCCGGCGGCTTCAGCCAGTTCGATCCCTCAGTTGCGTTGATTGCGGCGAGCATCGCCGACACGCACGAACCGATGTCGCCGACGACCGGCGCATCGATACGGACGTTGCTGTCGGCTTCCTGTGGCGAGATGTCGATCTGGATGAACTTTCGATCTCCCCAGTCCTTCGGGCTCTTGCCGCCCCACGTCTTGCCCTTGCCATGCGAAAGCAGCCAGTTCAAGCGCGCGCCGATCAGCATCACGACGTCTGCCTCGGGTAACACGTAGGACCGCGCCGCGGCCGCGGATTGTTCGTGCGTGTCGGGCAAGAGACCTTTGGCCATTGACATGGGCACATAGGGGATTCCTGTCTTCTCGACTAGCGCCTGAATCTCCGCATCGGCCTGCGCGTACGCCGCGCCCTTGCCGAGAATGATGAGCGGACGCTTGGCGCTCTTGAGTAGTTCGAGCGCGCGCTGCACGGCGTCCGCCGCCGGGATCTGGCGCGGCGCCGGATCGACCACCCTGATCAGCGACTTCCTTCCTGCTTCCGCGTCGATCGTCTGCGGAAACAGCTTGGCCGGCAGGTCGAGATAGACGCCGCCCGGACGGCCGGAGAGAGCAGCACGGGTCGCCCGTGCCACGCCCACGCCGATGTCCTCGGCGTGCAAGACTCGGAACGCAGCCTTGGCGTGCGGCTTGGCGATTGCGAGCTGGTCCATCTCCTCGTAGTCGCCCTGCTGCAAGTCGACGATCTCGCGCTCGCTCGAGCCGCTGATGAGGATCATCGGAAAGCAGTTGGTGGTGGCGTTGGCGAGCGCCGTCAGTCCGTTGAGAAAGCCGGGCGCGGATACGGTGAGGCAGACGCCCGGCTTCTGCGTCATGAAGCCAGCAATGGAAGCGGCATACCCGGCGTTCTGCTCATGGCGGAAAGAAATCATGCGTATGCCTGCGGCCTGCAGCTTGCGCGTGAGGTCGGTAATCGGAATGCCGGGCAGACCAAAGATGGTATCAATGCCATTTAGCTTGAGGGCATCGATGACCAGCTGAAAGCCGTCGGTCTCTTGGGACTGGGCATTGATCTCGCCACCGGCGATGTTCGGCGTGTCGTCGGCAGGGCTCGCTGCGGGCGAGATGACGTTGGCGTCTCCGGTCTTTGCCTTGAGAGTGTCCTCGGCAGTGGTGGTCGGCGCTTTGGTTGCGGTGACTAAAGCCATGTATCGTTCCTGTTTAGATATTGAGCAGCTACAACTTATCCGCATCAACCCCGTCTCTTTGTAGATTGCCCCGATGAGGCCCTTGCCAACGCTGCTTTTGATCTCGCCAAAGTGGCTACGTCGCGAGGCGATTCGAGTGCACCGCCGGCTCGGCCGCGACGTCCACGCGCGCCGATTCGATCTGTGTCCGCCGCATCGGTCGCAACACGAACCAGGCCATCAGCGCAGCGATCGCGTTCATGATGCTGGCGGTAATGAACACTGCGTGCCAATTGCCCGTCATCGTGGTCAGCATGCTCGACAAGGGGACAAGAAGCGAAGCCGTGCCCTTGGCGGTGTAGAGCAAGCCTGCATTCGCCGCAGCGTACTTGGAGCCGAAGGTATCCGCGCAGGTCGAGGGGAACAGGCTGTAGATCTCGCCCCAGGCGAAGAAGACAAGCCCGGTGAGGATGACGAACAGAATGGGATCGCTGCCGTATTCGTACAGCGCCAGGATGCCGACCGACTCCAGCCCAAACGCGATCAGCATCGTCGACTCGCGGCCGATGTTGTCCGATACCCAGCCAAAGAACGGCCGGGTCAGTCCGTTCAGCACCCGGTCGATGGCGAGCGCGAACGTGAGCGCAGGAAGCGTGATTCCGATCAGGCTCACCGGTACGTCCATGATCTTGAAATCCTTGGCGATCGGTGCCAATTGCGCGGTGGCCATGAGACCGCCGGCGGCGACCATGACGAACATAAAGTACATGACCCAGAATACAGGTCGGCGCAACACCTCCATCGGCCGGTAGTCACGTCGCGTTTGCTGAACGTGCGTCGAACCCTGAGCCGCCTTTTGCCGAAGCGCGGCGCTTTTGACGTGCCGCGGGTCGGTCAGGAAGAGCGACATCAAGACCACGATCAATCCCTGGCCGATGCCGAAATAAAGGAAGGCCGATTCGTAACCGCTCGACTTTATGATCGCAGTAATGGGAAGGATGGTCAGCGCCGATCCGGCACCGAAACCCGCCGCCGTGAGTCCCGCCGCCAGCCCGCGCCGATCGGAAAACCACTTGAGCGCATTGCCGACGCACGTTCCGTAAACGGCGCCGGCGCCAATGCCGCTGATTGCGGCAGCGATATAAAGGGTGACCAGTGAATCCGCGAAGGAGTTCAGCACCCAGCCCACCCCGCAGAGCAGCCCGCCTATCATCACGACAGGCCGCGGACCGAAGCGATCGACCAGGTAACCCTCGATGGGAACCAGCCAGGTTTCCGTCAACACGAAAATGGTGAAGGCAAACTGAATCGCTGCCTTGGACCAGCCGTATTTGTCGGCGATAGGATTGACGAACAGGGTCCAGCCGTACTGCAGGTTCGCGATCATCGCCATGCAGACGATGCCCATCAGCAACTGCATCCAACGATACGAAGCCGGCCTGGTAATCGTGCTTAACCCAACTGCAACCGCATCTGCATCTTTGCGCATCAACTCCTCCTTTATCGTTTCCCCAAGCCTCTGACGTGCCTGGAGAGCGAAATCCATATGTGCGCCGCTTGTTGCGGCAGGCGTCGCGATGCCAGCGTTCGTTGTTAGAACTTATCGGCCGGTAGGCTCAGGAGCGCATACTGCGCCGCGAAGGCCATCAGTAACAGTTGAAGTTTTTTATGGCTGGCATAAGCTATAGGTTATGTATCGTAGGAATGGCCTCGGATGAAAAACGCGACCTTGCGCCAACTGAAGGTGTTCGAAAGCGTGGCTCGACATTTGAGCTTTACGCGCGCCGCCGAGGAATTGCATCTCACGCAACCTGCGGTGTCCACCCAGGTCAAGGAGCTCGAAGGACACGCCGGCCTACCCCTGTTCGAGCAGCTCGGCAGAAAGATCTATCTCTCGCAGGCAGGAGTCGAAATGCTCCATCACAGCCGCGCGATCATTCAGCAGTTCCGCGAAGCCGAGGAAGCCATGCAGCACCTTAAGGGCATCTCGGGCGGCAAACTGAACGTCGCCGTGATCAGCGCCGGCGACTATTTCTTTCCGCGCCTATTGGCTGAATTCGCGCGGCGTCATTCCGGTGTGATCCTCAATCTTACGGTCCATAACCGCGCGGAGCTGTTGCACCGATTGGCGGACAACATGACCGATCTTGCGATCATGGTGCGGCCTCCCGAAGACATGGATACGGTGAATGAACCGTTCGCGCCTCACCCCTACGTGATCGTGGCTGCACCCGAGCACCCTCTTGCCACAAAAAAACGCATCCCGATGGCGGTGCTGGCGCGCGAACCGTTCCTGGCCCGGGAAAAGGGATCCGACACGTGGGCTTCGATGGCTCGAGGGTTTGCAGGCTGGCTCGCGAAGCTCAATATCGCGATGGAGCTCAAGAGCACCGAAACCATCAAGCAGGCCGTGATCGCAGGCATGGGAATCGCCTTTCTTTCGGCCCACACGGTCACGCTCGAACGGCAGGTCGGGAACCTCGTCGTTCTCGATGTGCAAGGCTTCCCGTTGATTCTCGATTGGTACGTGGTGCACCGCAAGCACAAGCGGCTGCCGCCAGTGGCATGCGCATTCAAGAAATTCCTCATGGACGATGGGACGTCCCTGATCGAGGAGATCACCCACTTCGGCACTCAGCCGGGCACGCGAGCACGCTCCGCCGCAGAAGGCGGCGCCCGTGGTGATCGGAACCGGAAGAGAGCGTCGGGAAAACCTGGGCAGAAAGATCCGAAGAGCAAGGTCGCGAGCCGCGGCTCCGGTATTCGGTCGACCGAATCCTAATAGCGCTGCGTCCGGGCTAGGATGGTCCACGCCCCGAGCACTGACCCGAATCTCTAACCGAGTTTCGCCTTCAGCCGTTCAGCGAACTTGGCGAGATCGATAATAATCCGTTCGTGGACGCCGGCACCGATTTCCTCGGTGCCATCCTTCGCGTCGACCCGGAATTCGATGTGCCTGCCATCGACCCTGGTGACCTCCGCGTTGGCTGTGACACTGCGACCGACTGGAGTAGCGGCCAGGTGGCGAACGTCGACGCGGGTCCCCAGTGCACTTTCGTTCGCGTCGAGGTAAGGCTTGATGGCGTTCAGCGCCGCGTTTTCCATCATCATGATCATGATCGGCGTCGCCAGAACCGGCGGCAACATGGCGTCCTTGAAACGGTTGGCGAGGTGGTCGGGAGTGACAACCAGGACAAACGAGCCTTTGGCCCCGACTGGAATCGATCGCATGGGATTTACCTCCTGTTGGATGGAGAATGCCGATTGCCGCAGGTCAGGAAGCCCGCATTCGCTCGCCCGACGGATCGTAGAGCGCATGCGCGACGCGTTGCGCGCCTCGGCGTTGTCCGAGGATCTCGACCTCGAAGCCGTCCGTGTGCTCGGCGAGCGGCGCAGGAATGTAGGCCAGCGCAATCGATTGATTCACGCAATGACCGAACCCACCCGATGTCACCCAACCGACCACCTTGCTCTCGTGCCATACCGGCTCGTCGCCCATCGCATCGGCATCGCCTGCATCGACGACGAGCGTGACCAGGCGACGAGCCGCTGCGCGCTCGCGATCGGCAATGACCGCCGCGCGGCCGATGAAGTCCGGCTTGCCTACGTCCACGAAGCGATTCAATCCCGCCTCGGCAGGCGTGTAGATCGGCCGGTATTCCCGCGCCCAGTTGCCGAAGCTTTTTTCCAGCCGCAGCGAATTGAGCGCACGTGCGCCGAAGTGCCTGAGTCCGAGATCGGTTCCGGCGCCGAGCAAGCTATCGTAGAGCCCACGCTCTGCTTCGGCGGGCACCCAGATTTCGAAACCGAGCTCTCCGGTAAATGAAATCCGGCCCACCCACGCCGGCGACGTCCCGATATCGATCCGACGAAAAGCGAGAAAAGGGAAGCCTCCCGCCGAAACGTCCGCGGCGGTTAGCCTGCCCAGCAGCTCGCGCGAAGCGGGACCCGCGATCGCGAACCCGAGCAGATCGTCACGCAGCGAACGGATGGCAACCCCCGTTGCGGGCAAATGCGACTCGAACCAGCGCAGGTGATATTGCTCCGCGATGCCCGAGCCGAACACGAAGTAGCGCTCGCCTCCTGCGCTTGCGACCGTGAAATCGCCGATCAAGCGCCCCTTGTCGTTCAGCATCGGCGAGAGCGTCAAACGGCCTTCGTGCGGCACGCGGTTGGCGAGGATGTAATCGAGCCAATTGGCGGCGCCCGGCCCGCTTACTTCGTATCTGGCGAAAGTCGCGATCTCGAGCAAGCCGACAGCGTTGCGCACCGCGCGACATTCGGCGGCGACCGGACCGTGCGCGTTGCTGCGCCTGTAGGTCACTTCCTCGTGCGCCGTGGTGCCGGGCGGCGCGAACCAGAGCGCGTGCTCGAGCCCGAACGAGGCGCCGAACACGCCGCCCTGCGCCTGCAAGCGGTCATAGATGGGGGTGCTTCGCAGCGGGCGCGCCGCGGGCAGCTCTTCGTTGGGAAAGCGGATGCGAAAGCGCCGCGAGTAATTCTCGCGCACCTTGGCGTTGGTGTAGGCGATCGTCGCCCAATCGCCGAAGCGCGCGACGTCCATCGCCCACACGTCGAATCCCGGATCGCCGTCGGTCATCCAGTTGGCAAGCGCGAGCCCAACCCCGCCGCCCTGGCTGAATCCGGCCATGACCCCACATGCCACCCAGTAATTGCGCAAGCCGCGGATCGGGCCTATCAGAGGATTGCCGTCGGGAGCGAAGGTGAAGGGGCCGTTGACGATGCGCTTGATACCCGCGCGCTCGAGCGCAGGAAAGTGCCGGAACCCGAGCTCCAGGCTTCCCGCGATGCGATCGAGATCCGGCGCGAGCAACTCGTGTGTGAAGTCCCACGGCGTCTCCTGCTCCGACCACGTCATACCGCCCTTCTCGTAGGTTCCGATCAGCATGCCGCGGCCTTCCTGTCGCATGTAGATCTCGCCCTCGAAGTCGATCACGTGCAGCATCTCCGTTGCCGAATCGATGACTTCGGGCATGTCGCCGGTGACGAGATATTGATGCTCCATCGCGAGCACCGGCAGCTCGAGGCCAACGAAGCGACCCACCTCCCGCGCCCACAAGCCGGCCGCGTTCACGACATGCTCGGCGTGCAGGTCGCCCTTGTCGGTATGGACGTCCCACGAGCCGTCCTCACGCTGGGAGAGCCCCGTGACGCGCGTGAAACGATGGACCTCCGCGCCGAGTTTTCGCGCTGCCTTGGCGTATGCCTGCGTAACGCCGGCGGGATCGACATGGCCCTCGAGCGGGTTGTACAGCGCGCCGACGAAATGCTGCTTGTCCATCAGCGGGAACAGCCGCGCGGCTTCGTCGACCGAAATGATCTCCATGTCGAGGCCCAGGTAGCGTGCCCGGCCGCAGGCGACTTTCAGGAAGTCCATCCGCTCCCTCGTTCCCGCAAGATCGACCCCGCCGGTGATGTGTATGCTGCACGACTGTCCCGAGACCTCCTCGATCTCGCGATAGAGCTTGATGGTATATTCCTGCAGCTTGGCGACGTTGGGATCGCCGTTGAGCGTATGCATGCCTCCCGCAGCGTGCCAGGTCGATCCGGACGTGAGCTCGTCACGTTCGATCAGCACAGCGTCGGTCCAGCCTGCCTTGACCAGGTGATAGAGCACGCTCGCACCCACGACCCCGCCGCCGATGACAGCCACCCGGGCGTGCGACTTCATCACAGCACCTGTTCAAGAAACGCCCGCGTGCGCTCGATGCGCGGGGCGCCGAATAGCTGCGCCGGTGGGCCGTCCTCGACGATCACGCCCCGATCGGTGAAGTACACGTGGTTCGCGATTTCGCGCGCGAAAGCCATTTCGTGCGTCACCAGGATCGAGGTCATGCCTTCCTCGATCAATTGGCGGATGGTGATCAGCACCTCCTTGCGCGTCTCGGGATCGAGCGCAGCCGTCACCTCGTCGAACAACATGACCGAAGGCCGCATGGCGAGCGCGCGCGCGATCGCGACACGCTGCTGCTGGCCGCCGGAGAGCTCGCCGGGGTAGCTGCCTTCCTTGCCGGACAGCCGCACCTTCTTCAGCAGCGCGTGGGCACGCTCCTCGACTTCCGCCGCGGGCTGCTTCAGCACCTGCACCGGCGCCATCATGATGTTCTGCAACGCTGTCTTGTGCGGGAACAGGTTGTATTGCTGGAAAACGATCGACACATCCTTGCGCAGCGCGATCATCTCCGCGTCCGTCGCAAGCCTGTGCACGGCATGCGCGCCGACGAAGATCTCGCCGTTGTTCACCGGTATCAAGCCATTGATGCAGCGGAGCAGTGTCGATTTGCCCGATCCTGACGGGCCGATGATGCACACCGCGTCGCCCTGCTTCACTTCCATCGAGATGCCGCGCAGTACTTCGATCGCGCCGAAGGATTTGTGCACGTCGACGAGCCGTACGATCGGCGGTGCGGTAGATTCCTGTGCAGCGGCTGGAGTCATGCCGGGTCGCCCGCCCTCGGCGCCGCCGCGGGAACGTCGATCACCCGTGGCTCATGTCCGGTCGCGGCCAGAAAGCGCTCGAGGTCGGCGTGTCCGAGCACGACCGTCTGCGAATTGATCAGTGGATGCGCCTGCACCGCATCGGCCTTCCAGAGCCGGCGATCGATCACGAATTCGACCGCGTGCGCGTGATCGTTAAAGAGCGCCAGTAGGCTGACCGAGCCCGGCCGGATGCCCAAGTGTTGCAGCAGCCGATCGGCCGACGCAAAGCCGAGTTTCTGTACATCGAGTGAAACGCCGAGCGCATGCAGATCGACAGCCAGATCGTGCGGCACGGTGACCAGCAGATGGCGACGTCCCTTCTTGTCGCGCAGGAACAGGTTCTTGGTCTTCAAGCCCGGAAGCTTCGGCACCAGCCGCAGCGATTCCTCCACGGTCATCACCGGCGGATGGCTGTGACGCTCGGCCACGATCCCATGCGCCTGCAGAAATTCGAAGATGTCCATCAGCGTTCCGCGTAGCGCGCTTCGAGGCGCCGGGTCCAGGCGGAGATCGGGTAACAGTACGCGAAGAAGAACAGCAGAACGTACGAGTAGATGGGGATCAGCAGATCTGTGCGGCCCTCGGCGTTGGTGATGCGACCGGTGATCGCCATCACCTCGCTCACCCCGACGATGGACGCGAGCGTCGTCGCCATGGTCAGGATCGCGTACCAGTTCATCCACGGCGGGAGCATCCGCTTGATGCATTGCGGCAGGATGATCTTCCACAAGGTCTGTCGCCGCGAAAAGGCAAGTGAGCGAGCCGCCTCCCACTGCGCCGTCGGCATCGACTCCACCGCACCGCGCACGATCTCGGCGACGTTGGCCATGATCGGCAGCGCCAACCCGAACGTGGCCTTGATCCAATCCGGGAACGGCACGGTGTTTCCTCCGACGTGGATTTCGAACGGTAGCAGGAACATCACGAAGAACAGCAACACCAGCCACGGCGCGTTACGAAAGAACTGCACCACCATCCACGAGGTCCCACGGACCGGTGCGTGGAGGGAGATGCGCGCGAAGCCAAGCACGATTCCCGCCGCCGTTCCGATGAGCATCGCGAAAAAGCTGATCAGCAGGTTGAACAGGAAGGCTTTCAGCAGCAGCGGAGTCCATTTCACGAGGAGCTCCGGGACGCTGGCTTGCTCGGGCGCCGACTGTACTTGAGCGATCGCAAGCGACGCGACGAATACCGCGAGCAACACCACGCCGAAGCGCCCGGTGACGACTGCCCCTCCTCCGAACCGGTCGAAAAACAGCGATGGCGAACGCAGCCGGACCGGAAGCATCACGGCGAGCGCGGCGGGCAGGCGCGCGCTCATTGCCCGAACCCCGGTACGCGAAGCCGCTGCTCCAACCACTGCATGATCTGGTTGATCACGCCGACCATCGCGATATACGAGATCAAGAGCACGATCATCATTTCCGGCACATTGACCTGCTCCGACCAGATCTGTGCCGACATGTAGACGAGCTCGGGAACGGCGATCGCATAGGCAAGCGTGGTTGTCTTCACTAAATTGACCAGGTTGTTGGTCATCGCCGGCAGCGTCACGCGCAACGCCAGCGGCAGCACGACCCGCCGGTAGATTTGCCCGCGCGAAAACCCGAGCGACGCCGCGGCTTCGACCATCGCCTTGGGCACCGCTTCGATGCCGGCGCGAAAGATTTCCGCAGCGAAGGCGGTCTCAAGCAGCGTAAGCGACACCACCGCCCAGCCAAAAGAGCCAAGGACCGGCATCCCGCCGGACTTGGGCAGCAAGGGTCCCAGCGCGAAATAAAAAAAGTAAAGCTGGACCAGCGGCGGCGTGTTGCGAAAGAGCTGGACGAAGCCGTTGACGGCACGGCGTATCACGGCATAACGCGAACCCTGCAAGCCGGCGGCGATTGCGCCGAGCGCAAGGCTCAGCACTAGGCAGTATGCCGAGAGCTTGAGCGTGGTAACGAATCCCTGCAGGAATCGGGCGCGGTCGTAGCTATCGTAGACGACCGTCAGCTTGATGCCGGTCGTCTTGTAGAGCGCGAGAAACCAGGCCGCGACGTCATCCACGTCGCAGCCCATGCTGCCGTGCGGCGCCCGCGCGGCGCGGCACGCCTACTTCAGCTTCGCTTGCTGCTCGACCAGGAACGGCGATTGCGGGATGCCCCATTTCTTCTCGAGATTGAGGATGAAGCCCGTCTTGTGCCAGTCCTTGATGACGTCGCTCATGTAGGCGGCGAACTTGGGATCGTCCTTGCGCACGCCCACGCCCCAGGGTTCGGGATCGATCGCCGGCAGCACCATCGCATAGTCGGCCCACTTGGCGTCGCCCATGATGCCGGCGAAGAAGGTCGTGTCGAACACCACCCCAACGCAGTTGCCGCCTTCGAGCGCCGCCATCGCCTCGGTCACCCCCTTGAAGACCACGAGTTGCGCGCCGAACTCCTCGCCGGTGCGGCGGTTGTAGTAGGCGCCCTGGATCGCGCATATCGGCTTGCCCTT
>WNFT01006033.1_pt1 | contig 10661 bp, 8 predicted proteins | sample 5400191 | NCBI WGS metagenome assembly WNFT01 (sample SAMN13153359, study PRJNA577476) | soil metagenome | isolation source: 80 cm saprolite under Madrone tree | place: USA:California | collected 2016-06-14
CTCGCGTCATACGTCACGAACACCATCTGCTGCCCATCGGGGGAGATGTGCGGAAACCAATCGTTGTCTTCGCCAAAAGTCACCTGCTCCTGCTCGCTTCCATCGGCGCGCATCCGCCAGATCTGCATGTGCCCGGTGCGTTCGGAGTTGAAATAAATGTACTTTCCATCGGGCGTGTATTCCGGACCATCGTCCAGTCCCTTGGCGGTCGTAAGTTGCTTCTCTTCGCCGCCGGACGCAGGAATCGCGTAGATATCGAAATCTCCATTTCGCTCGCCGACGAACGCCAGCGTCTTCCCGTCCGGCGACCAGCCATGCCAGTACGAGGGAGATTTTTGCGTGATGCGCCGCGGCGCGCCGCCGCCGATCGGCACGATATACACTAGAGAGCGATGCTCCTCCTGCGAGTTGTCGCTGATGACCAACTGCGTGCCGTCCGGCGAAATCCCGTGGTCGTTGTTGCAATGTGTCGCAAATCCGGTGTCCAGGATCTGCGGAGTCCCGCCCGCTACGGAAATCTTCTCGATCCGCCCGTTCCTGTTGAAGAGCAGAGTCTTGCCATCCGGCATCCAGTTGGGCGCCTCGAAGCGCTCCGGAGCAACGTAAATCGCGCGCCGGTCCATGGACGCGACCGTGATGATTTCGAGCGTGCTGTAAAGCATAGAAGTTGAAGCAGCAGAGGGCTCTGCCGCCTTCAAGTCGACATTCGAGAACACCGCTTTTTCCGTCACGTCTTTATCGTGGCTGCACACGCCGATCCCCACGTAAAACGGCTCCTTCAATGCGATCCGCGTGGATCCGCTCGCCAAGCGAAATTCGCCCTTTTCGTCCGCGCGCCACAAGGAGAAGTACGAGCTGCGCTTTTCAATTCGCAATCGCGCAGGCGCGGAAATGTTGGTCTGGATTTCGTGCGTGGCCGCGCCCTTCTCCTCGCGATATTGCAGCGAAGTCAAACCGCTGCCGTGCAGCGCCGCGTCCGCGTAGGGAGAATCCGCATCGAGGCTTTGGCGGATCATCAGCACCGCTTTGCGATGTTCGTTCACGCCTTTGCCGAAAAAGGAGACGTCCGCCGTCAGCGTGACGTCGCCGGACACTTTCTTCCACGTGAATTGGAAAGCATCGCTAGCGAACCACATATTCTCGCCGCTGCCGGCAATCGTGTAGCTCCGCTTCGCCGCATCGTATTCCACGGACCCCGCGTGAAGAACATTGCCAACGTCTCCATGGCCTTCGAAGATGCTTGCTCCTGTTGGAGGATGTTCCGGACTCGTCCCATCCTTCGCAGCGCATACCAATGCAAGAGCGCCCCCCAGCGCCGTCACCCAAACGATTTTTTTCCTGTCCACGGTGAACTCCTTCATTCGCCAAAACGAAGGAGGAACGTTAGGCTGGCTCCGGTTTGTTGTCAATTCGCTTTACTTTTGACGCTTAGCCCCATTTCTGGGTGCGGTTCGATTTCTGTCTTCGCCTTTATTTCCCTTTTCCTTCCTCGCATGTTATCTTCGCCGTCGCAAGGGGGATTCGTTCATGTCTGTCAACAAAGTCATTCTCGTCGGCCGTCTAGGCCGCGATCCCGAAACGCGCTACACCGGCGGCGGCCAGGCCGTTGCAAATTTTTCCATGGCCACGGATGAGTCTTACAAAGACAAAAACGGCGAGCGCCAGAAGCGCACCGAGTGGCACCGGATCACCGCTTGGGGAAAACTCGCCGAGATATGCCAGCAATACCTGAAAAAAGGGACCATGGTGTATATCGAAGGCCGCATCCAATCGCGTGAGTGGCAGGACAAGGAAGGCCAAAAGCGAATAAGTTACGACATCGTAGCAAACACCATGAAGATGTTGAGTTCGCGTGCTGAAGGCGCCGCGGCGGGCGGCGGCGCATCGCGCTCAAGCGGCGAGGATTTTGAGAGCCACGCCGCGCCCGCTGAAGATTCCTACGCTGGCGCCGGAAGTGGCGCCCCTTCCGGCGGCGGCCCGGAAATTTCCGACGAAGATATTCCGTTTTAACGTGCCGAACACCAATCGTCAGCTTCGGCTTCAGAATCGTCCGAAAGGGCTGCTTGCTCCGGGTGATCTGCAACTAGTCGAATCGCCGGTGCCCGAGTTGAAAGACGGACAAGCCCTCGCCAAAGTCAAATACCTCTCGATCGATCCCACCATGCGCGCCTGGATGGTGGCGGACACTTATCTTCCTGCAGTGCCGATAGGCGAGGTTATGCGTTCTCTCGGCTTTGCCGAAATCGTCGAGTCGCGTCACGCAGAATACAAGAAAGGCGACCGCATCACGGGCCTCACTGGCCTTCAGGACTACGTCGTCCTGGACGGCTCCGGCAAAGGCTTGTTTCAGAGGGTTCCGAAGATTCCTTTTGTTTCGGATACTGTCTTCCTTGGCGTGCTCGGGGTCACGGGCCTCACGGCATTTTTCGGCATGGAAATCGCGGCGCCGAAGAAGGGCGAAACCCTCGTCGTCTCCGCCGCCGCTGGCGCCACTGGAAGCATCGCTGGGCAAATTGGAAAGATTCACGGCTGCCGCGTCGTCGGTATCGCCGGCACCGACGACAAATGCTCATGGATGACCAAGGATCTCGGCTTCGACGCCGCCATCAACTACAAGCATCCGGACTGGAAGGAAAAACTAACCGCGGCCACGCCCAACGGCATCGACATCGATTTTGAAAACGTCGGCGGGGAAATCATGCGAGAAATCCTGAACCGCATGAATCTCCACGGCTGCGTCGTCCTTTGCGGCCTGATTTCCGGCTACACCAAGGGAGATCCCGGCCTCGCCAGTTTCGGCACCGTCCTGGTCAAGCGCCTCCGCGTCCAGGGCTTCATCATCCTGGATTATGCTTCGCGCTTCATGGAAGCTGCGACGCAGCTGGGTCAGTGGAAAATGTTCGGTAAGCTCAAGGACCGCGAGACCATCATGGAAGGACTGGAGAAGGCGCCCGATGCCATCAACATGCTCTTCACCGGCGGCAACACCGGAAAACTGATTGTAAAACTTTAACGGGGTGAAACAGCCGATGGGTTATTTCGAGCCGCTGCGCTTTTTCTGCTGGTCGAGGTTCTTTAGAAACTCTTCAAACTTGGGCCTTTGTTCCGGTGTGAGGATCGTGCGGATCTGCTCGCGTCCCTTTTGATGGACCTGATCGAGCTGCGCATCGGCCTGATCATGAATCGCTTTCGCCTCGGTGTGACGCTGCAACAGGACCGCGTCCACCTGCTGGCTCTGAGCACTGGTCAAGCCCAGTGCCTGTGTGAGCTGCTCCACACGCTGCGCTCGCCTCGCCGGCTCAGACAGGGGCATGTTCGCCGCCGACACCAGATGATGCCCATAAGAATAGCCCAGGGTTCCACCCAGCGCCATACCCAGAAGGAACACTACGCCTACCCACAGGGCCGCCTTCCAAGTTGCCGACATTTCACTCATCGATTGTTCTCCTGCACGGGGACGAGCAGGTCATCCTGATTCGCGGGCGGCGGCGGCTCAAATAGCGATTCCTGTGCAGCCATGGTGCTAGCTTGTTGGTTCGGAGCCGGAAGCGGTCTTCCTTCATATAACCAGGTGCTCGCCACCAGCAAAAGGGCTCCCGAAGCCAAGGCCAGCCGCGAAGCCAACTTCGGCACCGCCAGCCACGTGCTCGCCACTTCCGATAATTCCCTCTCGCGCGCGGCAATCGCTGCCATCACCCGATTCGCAAACCACGGCCTCGGCATCTCTCTGGTAGAGCCAACTCCCTTGAAGATTTCACGAGTCGCAAGAAGGTCGCGCGTTGCTTCCTGGCAGCTCCCGCACGCGTCGATGTGGTTGCGTTGCGCTGCAGGCAAGACCTCGCACAATTCTTTGACATTTACAGCTTCAGGACGAGCCGCTGCGGATTCCTCGAGCAAATTACGCAGCTTCGTGCAATCTTCATCATGCTTTTTCACCAGGTTCCACATCCCCGCCTCCTTAACGCGCTTGCCTTGGTCCTCAATCTCCGCGCTTCTTCGCCTGGCTTACCACCCGGCGCCGGGCCCGAAAGAGCCTCACTTTCACCGTATTGCCATTCAGATTCAGAACTTCCGCGATTTCCTCGATCGAAAACCCTTCCACTTCTTTCAGGATCAGCATCAGCCGGTCCCGTTCATCCAATCCTTCCAGCAGCCGCTCCACGCGCTCCCGCGCTGCGATCCTCTCGCTGATATCCGGCCCAGGGTTCTCTTTTTCCCCTGACGTAACGACCAGTCTGGCCTGTTCCTCGCTCAGATCGGATTCGTACACCAGGGGTCGAACCTTTTTCTTTCTCAACAGGTCCCAGCACTCATTCACCGTGATCTTATAGAGCCAGGTGCTGAATGCCGCTCGCTGATCAAACCGCTTCAGCGAGAAATACGCCTTAACAAAAACCTGCTGGGCGATATCTTCCACGTCCTCGCGCCTGCGCAGGATCCCGCCTGCCACTGCAAATACGCGGTGCTGATGACGCCGGACCAGCTCCTCAAACGCCTCCTGGTCCTCACCCTGCGCACGGCGAACCAGTTCGCGGTCGTCTGTCGCGCCAACGGCCTTGGGGGCCAGCCCCGGCACGTCCCTCGCCGCGGGGGGCAGGTCGAAAGGCTCCACTTTTGGGACGCGCGCCATAGGCTTTTGGTTACGGCGATTATCTCCGGATTGCCCGAGCCTGCATCATTTGTTTCACTTCGTCGTCAGGAAAATTTTGCTTGCTTTGCATCTTATCCATACGGAATAATACCTTCATGATTATTGGTGACCGCCTTCGCGCACTCCGCGAAGAAAAGAAACTCTCCCAGGGCGACATCGAAAAGCGTACCGGCCTGCTTCGTTGTTACATCTCACGCGTAGAGAATGGTCATACTGTCCCGGCCATCGAAACGTTGGAAAAGCTGGCTCGCGCTCTCGAGTGCCCACTCTATCAACTCTTTTATGACGGTGAGGAACCGCCGCAGTTGCCGAATCTTCCTAAGCGCAAGTCGTCCGATGACATTGCCTGGGGAAGCGTCGGCAAAGATGCACGCTTTCTTAACAAGCTTCGCCGCTTGCTGAGCAAAGTGGAGGATGGGGACCGTAAACTCATCCTTTACATGGCCCAGAAAATGGCCAACCGCTAGTCCTGCCTTCGGACTTCTCCGGTTGTCGCTCCTCAGTCTCATCAGGGACTCAAAGGGAAAGGCCGCGCAAACCCGCTGCGCGGTCTCTTTTTTTCCCGCTGGCAGTTTTCAGCAAGGTTTCCTTCCGGGCGTCCCAAGTCCGCTCCCCCTCCCCATTGCCAAGCCTTCTCGCAGAATTATTCCCACTCGATCGTGCTCGGGGGTTTGGAGCTAATATCGTATACCACCCTCGTCACTCCCGGCACTTCGTTCACGATCCGGGTAGAGATACGTTCTAGTACTTCCCCGGGCAACCGGGCCCAGTCTGCCGTCATGGCGTCATCGGACTCTACCACCCTCACGGCCACGGTCAGCCCATAGGTTCGCCCGTCGCCCATGACCCCTACGCTCCGCACCGGGAGAAGCACTGCAAATGCTTGCCACACCTTGACATACAGCCCGGCACGGCGAATTTCTTCAACCACGATCGCGTCGGCCTCCCGGAGAGTTACCAGATGTGGACGGGTAATCTCCCCGAGTAGCCGGACGGCCAGCCCCGGCCCCGGAAACGGGTGTTTCACTAAGATTTCTTCCGGCAGGCCCAGCTCCTTCCCAATTCGGCGCACCTCGTCCTTGAAGAGGTCCCGCAGCGGCTCGATCAGCGCGAAAGGCATCTTTTCCGGCAATCCCCCGACGTTATGATGCGTTTTGATGGTTGCGGAAGGCCCCTTTACGGAAACCGACTCGATTACGTCCGGATACAGTGTCCCCTGCACCAGGTAGCCAATCTCCCCATGCGCTTCACCCGCCTGGAGCTTCTGTGCTTCCTCTGCGAAGACGGCGATGAATTCCCTGCCGATGCGTTTGCGCTTCTCCTCGGGTTCCGTAACCCCTTTCAATTGAGCGAGAAAGCGTTCCGAAGCGTCCACGCCAATGACTCGGAGCTTCAGCCGGTCCCGCAGCATCTCGAGCGTCTCTTCAAACTCATTCTTCCGCAGCATTCCCGTATTTACAAAGATGTTGGTCAGCCGGGTTCCCATCGCCCGGTGCACCAGCACCGCCGCAACCGTGGAATCCACGCCGCCGCTTAGTCCGCAGATGGCCCATTTGTTCCCCACCTTCTCGCGGGTTGCTCGCGTCGTCTCCTCGATAAAGGCCGCGCCGCTCCACTTCGGCTCTGCATTGCACACTCGAAATAAGAAATTTCTAAGCAACTCTGTCCCACGCTCGGTGTGGTTCACTTCCGGGTGAAACTCCACCGCATAGATCTTCTTCTCCTTGTGCTCGACTGCGGCGATGGCATTTTCCGTTCGCGCAATGGTTCGAAAGCCTTCGGGGAGCGTTCGAACGTGGTCACCGTGGCTGTTCCACACGCGCAGAGAGGCAGGCACGCCCCTGAACAAGTGGGATCCACCCTGTTCCTTCGAATCCTCGACGCTCAATTGCGCGCGGCCATATTCCCGTCGATCAGCTTTTTCTACGGTGCCTCCGAGTGTGTGCGTGATCCACTGCATCCCGTAGCAAATTCCCAGCACGGGGATGCCTAGCGCCAGCACCTTTGGATCACACTTGGGCGCTCCCGCGTCATAAACCGAGCTCGGCCCGCCCGAGAGAATGATTCCCGCGGGTTGCAGCTTGCGGATTTCTTCGATCGAAGACGTGCATGGCAAAACGGCTGAGAAGACCTGCTGTTCGCGGATACGGCGCGCAATCAGCTGGGTATACTGCCCGCCGAAATCGAGAACCACCACGCCGCCGAGTTCCGCCTTCATCCTGCCTCCCTGCTCCCGCGCTCGCTCCGCTGCTTGTTTTGCCGCGCTCTCGATCATGCTACCTCCATTGCCTTCGCTCGCGCCGCGCTTGCCTACCGATTGCTTTTGTAGCGGGAGCGGGCGGGGCAAGCCCCGCCCCTACGCCACGACGAGATTCAATAATTTGTTCGGCACGAAAATTCGTTTCACGATACTTTTGCCGGCGAGATGCGGCGCAATTCCCGGATCGGCTTGCGCGAGTTTTTCGACTTCATCTCCGCTGGTCCCAACGGCGACTTTCACTTTGCCTCGCAGACGTCCATTCACCTGCACGGGAATTTCGACTTCGTCCTCGCGCGTCAGCGCCTCATCAAATGCCGGCCAGCCCGCGGTCCACAATCCGCCCGTATGTCCCAGCATTTCCCAGAGCTCTTCCGCAAGATGGGGCGTCATTGGCGCGAGCATCAGCGTAAGCAGTTCCAGCAATTCCTTGCGAACTTCCTGCCGCACGCCCTCTTCCAGCGGCTCCTGCAGATAAATCTCGTTGGTCAGCTCCATGATCAGTGCGATCGCGGAATTGAAATGCCAGCGCGTCTCGAAGTCCTGCGTCACGCGCCGGAGCGTCTGATGCACTTTGCGCAGAAGAATTTTTTCCTTTGGAGAAGCCGTCGCAGCGACGGCGCTTGCGCTTTTCACTCCGCGGACTGCCTGAGCGTGGCGTTCCACCAGCCGATAAACGCGATTCAGAAATCTCCACGAGCCTTCGATGCTCTCCTCACTCCACTCCAAGTCCTTTTCCGGCGGCGCCGCGAACAATGTATAGAGACGCCCAGTGTCGGCTCCGTATTTTTGCGCCATTTCTTCCGCGCCGACAACGTTGCCTCTCGATTTGGACATGGCCACGCCGCCCTTTTGGACCATACCCTGGGTAAAAAGCCGCGCGATAGGCTCGTTGTGAGTGATTAGACCCAGGTCACGCATGACTTTGCACCAGAACCGCGAATAGAGCAGGTGCAGAATGGCGTGGGTAATGCCCCCGATATACTGGTCAATGGGAAACCAATAACCGACCTTCGCGGAATCGAATGGTGCTTTTTCATTGTGCGGATCGCAGTAGCGGTAGAAATACCAAGACGAATCCACGAAAGTGTCCATGGTGTCCGTCTCGCGCAGCGCCGGACCTCCGCACTTGGGGCAGGTGGTATTCACAAACTCGGGCGTGGACGCCAGCGGCGATTCTCCTTCGCCAGTTAGTTTCGGATTCGGCGGAAGCAGCACCGGTAAATCCTTATCCGGCACGGCAACCATTCCGTCCCGTGAACAATAAATTACCGGAATTGGCGTGCCCCAATACCGCTGCCGCGAAATTCCCCAGTCTCGGAGGCGGTAGATGGTCTCCGTCCGCCCAAACCCCTTCTTTTTCGCAAACGTCGCCATCTTCGCAATCGCTTCCTTCGGGGAAAGCCCGTTGTAAGGTCCCGAATTCACCAGCTTTCCCTGCATGTGCTCGTCAAATGCCTTGGTCAACTTTTTGGCATCAATCGGTTCCGCGTCGAGCGGCTGCACGACTACCCGCACGGGCAATTTATATTTTCGGCAGAACTCCAGATCTCGCTGATCGTGCGCCGGAACCGCCATGATGGCGCCCGTGCCGTATTCCATCAGCACGAAATTCCCCACCCAGATGGGCATCTTCTTCTGAGTAAAAGGATTCTTTGCATAACGGCCGGTGAACAACCCTTCCTTCTTCATTGTTGCGAGATCTTCGGTCTTCACCGAAGTCTGGCGCATTTTGTCCAATTTCTTGAGTTTTGCTTTGAGTTCCGGCCGGAGCTTTCCACTCTTGTGCCCAATGAAGAGTTTGTCTACTGCGGGGTGTCCCGGCGCCAGAATGATTGCTGTCGCTCCGTAAATCGTGTCAATGCGCGTTGTGAAAATCTCAATGGGTTTCGCGCCTTTCACACCGATCACGGCGAACTTCACTTTTGCGCCGTCCGACTTCCCTATCCAGTTCCGTTGCATCAGGATAACGCGTTCCGGCCATTTGCCTTCTAGTTCCTTCAAATCATCCAGTAGCTGATCGGCATACTCCGTCGTCTTCAGGAACCACTGCTCGATCTCGCGTGATTCCACCCGCGTGTCTTCGTGACGCCAGCAGTAACCGCCATTAATCACCTGCTCGTTTGCCAGCACCGTGCAGCACTTCGGGCACCAGTTCACGCGGCTCTTTTTGCGGTACGCCAGTCCGCGCTCCAGCATGCGCAGGAAGAACCACTGGTTCCAGCGGTAATATTCCGGCTCGCAGGTCGAAATTTCCCTTCGCCAGTCATAGCTGAACCCAAAGCGCCGCAGCACGCGTTGAAATTCTGCAATATTTTTATTGGTCCACTCGCGAGGGTGAGTGTTGTTCTTGATCGCCGCGTTTTCCGCCGGCAGGCCGAAGGCGTCCCAGCCCATTGGGTGCAGCACGTTGAATCCGCGCATGCGTTTGACGCGCGCCACGACGTCCCCGATCGCGTAATTGCGCATGTGGCCCATGTGCATCGTGCCGCTGGGATACGGCAGCATCTCCAGCACGTAGTACTTGGGCTTCGACGGGTCCACGTCCGAATCGAACACGCGCGCTTCCGCCCAGCGCTTCTGCCACTTCATTTCAATTTTCTGCGGATCGTATCCCGACCCCGTCGCTGTCGCGCTGCCTGGTGTGTTCTGTTCCGCCACGCCTGCTTATCCCCTTTTCTTCCTCGCTGAGCTTTTCCTTGCTCCGCCATTCTTGGTCCGCGTTTTCTTTGCTGCGCGTTTTGGCGTCCTGTGCGTTTCCGCGGCAGCGCTTCTTTTCTTCTCCGCTTTTCTGTGTATGGAAATCCTTTTTTGCAGCGCCGCGGTCAGCATGGAGAATCCTTTCTCCGCCGCCGGCGCTTGCTCTTTCAGCCCCGCCAGCTCCCACATCATCGCCACGTTCCGCCGGTCATCGCCGGGATCATCAATCGGCGTCTCGGCCACAAACACTCGCCCCGTCAAGCCTTCCGGCGCCGCCGTACCGAATCGCGGGTGCCGCAAAATCCTCGCGAACGCCGCCGCTCCAATCTTTCCTTTTCCGATATGCTCGTGCCGGTCCACCCGCCCGCCAAGACCAACCTTTGAATCGTTGGCGTGAATCACCGGCACGTTCTCGAGCCCAATCGCGCCGTCGATCTGTCCGATCGTCGAAGCCAGTCCGCCCTCGCTCTTAATGTCGTATCCGGCGGCGAAAAGGTGTGCCGTATCCAGGCACGCCCCGACCGGCAAGTTGCGCAGCCCCGCCAAAATCTCTCCGACTTCTTCCAGCCGCGCCCCGACCGCCGTTCCCATTCCTGCGGTGTTCTCGATCAAAATTCGCAGCCCGCCCATCGGCGCGCGCTTCGAGGCCTGCTTCACCGACTCCACGATCGTGGAAATCGCCTGCCCCATCGTCGATTCGCCCCGCGATCCCGGGTGCACCACCAGAAAATCGGCTCCCAACACCATCGCTCGCACGATCTCATCGTGGAATGCCTGGATCGACCGCGTCTGCAGCATCCGCTGCTCCGACGCCAGGTTGATCAGGTAATTCGCATGAATCACCAACGGCCCGAGCCGCAATTCCTCACGGCGCACGCGAAACGCTTGGGCGTCCACGTCCGGAATCCGTGCAGAGCCTCCCTGCCACATTCTCGGGCTGGCCGAGAAGATTTGCAGCGCGTTGCAGCCAAGTTTCCGGGCCGATTCCAGTGCATGCAGATAACTCCCCGCGATGGAGGTATGAATCCCGATTCGAAAGCTCCCATCCATCCA
>WNFT01006034.1_pt1 | contig 10660 bp, 10 predicted proteins | sample 5400191 | NCBI WGS metagenome assembly WNFT01 (sample SAMN13153359, study PRJNA577476) | soil metagenome | isolation source: 80 cm saprolite under Madrone tree | place: USA:California | collected 2016-06-14
GTGCGAGATGTTGTACGCGTGTCCAAACATCGCTTCGATTCCCCGGCAGGCGTACGCCTCTTCATAAGCTGCCAGCGTGTTCGCGAAATCCGGCAGCGCGTGCAGCCAAGCGCTGTTCACTTTCTCGATGACTTTCACCAGGAAGAACGGATCTTCGCTGACCGGGTTGTCGTTCTCCATGTTCACCACTACATTTTTGGCCGCGCCATATTCCGCCACGCGCTTCAAACTCTCCGCCGTCCGCTCCACGTCTGGCTTCGAATCCTTCGCTTGCGGTAGATTGGTCCGCACGCTCTGCGAACCAATCGTCACCGCCGCATCAATCCACTGCTTGCTGAACGCCACCGCCCGTTCCCGCTCCACGCTGTCCGCCGCATACGGGCTGTGCTCGCCGTCCACCGCGATGTTGACGATCGCGGCGCCCGCCTTCTCCACTGCCGCCCGCAGCTCCTCCAGATACGCCTTCTCCAGCGAACGGAAATGTGCGCTCCACGGCTCGATCTTCTTGATGTTGAATTTGGCGCTGAGGTGCCCCGCGAACTCTTTCAACTCCATCTTCCCGCTGCCGCTCTTGTCATCGTGCCCCGCGATGAAGTCCCGGAACGGATACGACGCAATCGCAATCCGCTCTCGCGCCGCTATCGGGAAGACCATGCTCGGCCCCGCCGCCGGCTCCGTTCCCATCCCGGCAACCAGCTCCGGGCCCACTCCAGCGCAAACAATCGCTCCCGCCGCCGAACCAGCAGCTTGCCCAAGGAATCGCCTTCGTGTCGTCCGCCTCAAAACCGCGCCAGTCTAACAGACTGCCTCTTGCCCCGCTATCTTCTCCCCGCTCACCTAACATTCTCGCCAGCCCCCTCGATAGGTATAGAATTGGCTTCCGTTCGGGACGCCGGCCCAGTTCCGCGGGCCAGGAAAAAACGGAGCCACTGACAAGAGAGTCAGACTGGGGAGAAATCATGAGGAAAGCGCTTTTTGTGTTCCTATTGTTGTTCGGCGCGCGCCCCGCCTTCGCGCAAACGGCCCCCGAAGGAATCTGGCAGGGCTATGACGGCGAATGGCGCCACGTTTCGAGCCAATTGCTTGCGCTCGCCGAAGCCACTCCCGAGGAAAAATTCTCCTGGCGTCCCGCGCCCGGCGTGCGTTCCACAAGCGAAGTCTACATGCATATCGCCATCGCGAATTTTGGCTTGCTGGACGTGACCGGTCCCAAAATGCCCGCCGACCTGAAGGAAGGCATGGAGAAGTCCGTTACCGCAAAAGCCGAGGTCATCAACTGGCTCAAGCGTTCACTGGATGCCGTGAAGCAAGCCCATTTAGCGGTCACACGCAAAGACCTTGAACGCAAGGTTCACATCGTCGATCGCGATGCCACCGTCGACGGCATGTACTTGCGGATCATCGTTCACGCTAACGAGCACATGGGCCAGCTCGTCGCCTACGCTCGCATGTCCGGCGTCGTCCCTCCCTGGTCCAAAAACCAATAAGGACTCTTCGGCCGCCCTCCTGGTCTTGCGTAGCGCCGGGCTTTCCCCCGGTTTGTGGGGCACGCCTTCTCTGTCCCGGTTGCCTTTACCGGGAGTCCCGACGATGTGTGTCGGGAAGCCCGGCATCTTTCTCTTACCTCGGAGGCCCCCTCACTTCTTCACAAACAAAACGCAATAATCATTCTCCGGCCAGTCATTCACGATCTTCTCCACCTGCAATCCCGCCGCGCTCAGCTCCTCGATCACAATCTTCTGCGGAATCCCGTGTCCGCCCCGGTTGCTCGGAACTCCTTCTACCGGATCCAGCTCCGCGCGCGCCGGAAAATCAATAATCGCCAGCCGCCCTCCCGGCTTCAGCGACCGCACCAGGCTGGCATCAAACTCCGCCGGCTTCGTCAGGTGATGGTAAACGTGCCTCAAGAAAATCGCGTCGCAACATCCCGCCGGCAGATTCGTATCCGCCTCTTTGCTCTCCACCACCACCACATTCCCGAGCTTCCGTTTCGCCACCTGGGCCTTCAATTCCTCCAGCTTCTTCGCATCAATCTCCGTCGCATACACTCTGCCCGCCGCCCCCACCCGTTCCAACGCCGCAAGCGTGTACTTCCCGTCCCCCGCCCCAATATCCGCCGCCACCGTCCCCGCCTTCCACCCCATCAACCCCGCCAGCCGCCCAATCTCCTCCGTCGCTTCCCCGCGCACCCCCACCGCAAGCACCGCCGCCAGTGCGCACACCAGCCCCACCAGCAGTAATTTTTTCTTTATCATCGCAGCCCTGCCTCCTACCCCAACAAGCCAATCTGACTCCCCGCAAATTGCGACGTTAGCATTCCCGATACCCCGGCGGACCCCGCCATCCACTCCCACCCCGTCATTTCGAACGGAGCAGGGCGATGTTTTCTTTCCCTCCGCTCCTGCGGACGGTCGCCCTACGGATTTGAGAAATCTCTCTTCTTCCTCCGCCCGTTACTTCGCCGCTCCCAATCATAATGCTCAGCTATTTGTCGTATTCATCATGCCGGCGCACCCAGAAGGGTCCGCGCCCGCCTTCATCCCGGTCCTTGGGCACCAGGTCCAGGTAGTGATAATGGATGTTCAGCTTGTCGTTTCCCCGGTCGTAACATGAGTAGCAGTGAAACACCGCCCCGCTCTCATCCTTGTAGAACACGCTGTGCCCTTCGCGCTCGGGAGCTTGCGGGTCCTGTATCTTGAAGTTGTAGAAAGCCTTCTTCTTTGTGAACTCTTCCGGAGTGAACGAGACGTGATAGTCGAAATTGAAATCCGTATCGCTCGAGGAGACCCACTTGAAATTCCAGCCCATCCGCTTCTGGTAAGCCGCAAGTTTGCCGTACGACGCGCGGGACACCGCGATCATCGTCACGTCGCGTTGCTTCAGGTGCACGCCGATGCCGTTGAATCCGTCGGCTCGCAGCGAGCAGTGCGGGCATCCCGCTTTCGCGCCCGGTTCAAACATGAAGTGATAGACGATAAGTTGACTTCTCCCGTCAAAAAGCTCCGCGAGTGTCTGTTTCCCGTCCGGTCCTTCAAACACATACTCTTTCCGGACCGCCTCCCACGGCAACTCGCGCCGCTCCTGGTTGAGCTGGTCTTGCAGCCGCGTGAACTCCTTCTCCTTCGCCAGAAACGCTGTGCGCGCTGCGAGCCACTCCTCGTGCGAGACTACCTTGTGATTTTTGATACCGCCGCCGTCGTTTTTCATGAGCTCACGTCTTCCCGTAATGCGAACCACACCACCACATCTTAGACCTCAAAAATTGCATGAAATTCCCGCAAGTGTCTTCAATTACCTTCATAGCTGTCCGCCTCAGCCGCCCAACACCGGCATAGAGTTTTCCACAGTTCATTCGAATTCTAATTTAGTCTCCCCGTATAATGTGCGCTCCACTTCAGGAGAGCACACCATGCGCTATCGCAAGTTCGGCCGCACCGGATGGAATGTCAGTGAAATTGGCTACGGCATGTGGGGACTTGCCGGCTGGACCGGCTCCGACGATGCCGAATCGCTCGACGCCCTGCAGCGCGCCGTCGATCTCGGCTGCAATTTTTTCGACACCGCGTGGGCTTACGGCGACGGCCGCAGCGAACAAATCCTCGCAAAGGTTCTTCGCGCCAACGCCGGCAAGAGACTCTATGTCGCCACGAAAATTCCGCCGAAGAATCGCCAATGGCCCAGCCGCCGCGATTTCACCCTCGATGATTGCTATCCTCCCGACTACATCGAAGAGTACGTCAACAAAAGCCTCGCCAATCTCGGCGTCGAAAAACTCGACCTCATGCAGTTTCACACTTGGGAAGACCGCTGGCTCAACGACGAACGCCTCCCTCGCGCGGTGGAAAAGTTGCGCATCAGCGGGAAAGCGGAAGCCGTCGGCGTCAGCGTCAATCGCTGGGAACCGTACAACGGCATTCGCGCCGTGCTCGAAGGCGTCGCCGATGCCGTCCAGGTCATCTACAACATTTTCGACCAGAATCCCGAGGACGCTCTTTTCCCCACTTGCCGCATGAAAAGCGTCGCCGTGATCGCCCGCGTCCCATTCGATGAAGGCGCACTCACTGGCACACTGACCGTGGATAGCACCTGGCCGCAGGGCGATTGGCGCAACACCTATTTTGTCCCGGAAAATCTGAAGAACAGCGTGGCCCACGCCGAAGCGCTTCGCCCGCTCGTTCCTGCGGACAATTCCATGGCCCAAATGGCGTTGCGCTTCATCCTCAACAATCCCGACGTCAGCACCATCATTCCCGGCATGCGCAAACGCCGCAATGTCGAGGCCAACATCGCCGCCAGCACCCAGGGCCCCCTACCCGCCCCCCTCCACAAACAGCTCCGCGCCCACCGCTGGGACCGCAACCCCACCAGCTGGAGCCAATGAACTCGGCGATGGCAACGCACTATCACATTCAAGAGCTGAGCAGCGGTCTTCGCGTACAAGCGCGCCAGGATCTGCCACGTTCCGGAGAGGTTCTTCTTAGCAGGTATTGTTGGGATGTTTGCCGGTGTTGTGAGTGCTAGCTGACTAGGAGGTTGGTGGTGGACTGTCTTGTCCATAGTCGCCGCGCTTACGGCATTCGGAGTTGCGAAAGGTCGGAGCGCCGAACTGCAAGTTACGAATGCCGAATTCATTACAAGAGGAGATCTCGGTCGAAGAGTCCGGACGCCGCGAATCAGGGCAAGCTATTGAAGAACACGCCAGGGCAGAAGGTGCGTAGTAGGAATGGTTGGTAATTCAAGTTCTACGCAGTTTGTTTCAGCGCGCGCTCGACGAGCGTCAGGCAACGCTCGGCTTGTTCGCGCATTAACTGTTCATGATCGCCGCGATCGCGCTGCAGGCTGTGGAGTTCGTCGGCAATCGCCAGCGCCGCAAGCACCGCGACTTTCTGCGTGTCCACCGTCTTTGTCACGTCGGCAATATCGTGCATCTTGTCGTCCACGAACTTCGCGAGCTTCTGGACATACTTCACATCCAGCTCCCCCTGGATGGAGTACGTCTGCCCGAAAATCTGCACTTTCACCGGCGCGCTCATGGTTTTTCTATGCGTGAAGATAACATAAAATTTGCGCGCCTGGTATGTCGATGAATGAGCGAAGGGAAAACTTAACTGGCGCGGAGTTGCGCGCCAAGAGTTTTTTCGAGCGCGGCAACAATTTTTCCGCTGAAATCGGCGATTTGCGTGTCCGTCAGCGTTGCGTCGCGGCTCTGGAAGGTAACGCGCACGAGCAGCGAATATTTTCCGGCGGGAACATTCTTGCCGCGAAAGAGATCGGTCGCTTCGATTCTGCTGATCTCGCGAATGCCGAGCGAGCGAATGGCGTCAACAACATCGGAGAAATGAGTACCGTCGGCAAGCAGCAAGGAGAAATCGCGCTCGACGCTCGGGAATCTCGGCAACGGCTCATAGCGCCGCGCTTCTTTCGCCGCATGCATCGCAGCATAAACCGGATCGAGTTCCAACTCCGCGAGGAAAACGCCTTGCCGCAATTTTAATTTTTCCGCGACTCGCCGCGCGAGTTGCCCCGCCAAACCGACTGGAAATTTTAGGTTCTGGAGAACTGCGATCAATCCAGCGCGCGCTGGATTGAGCCAACTAGGACCGTCCTGTTGCCAATGAAAGCCGCCGGAGAGTTCGCCGATGGAGTCGAGGTCTCCCTTGAGGTCCGCAAAAGAAAAATCGCGCGCCGCATCGTAAAGACCCTTTTCGCGCGCTTCGCCGGTCGCGCCGATGGTGAGCACGGGCGTCTCGACCGATTCGCTGCCGGGCAATCTGTAGTGGCGGCTAATTTCGAACAGGCGTGCGTTGCGCTGGCCGTGATTGAGATTCCATTCGATCGCGCCTGCCATGGTCACGATGCCGGTCGAACGTAGCACGTGCGCTTCTTCCGAGAGCGGATTGGAAAGCCGCGCGGGCGAAACGTCGCTGGGACGGAACAACGCGTCGCGCTCTTCGGCAACGTGAGGAATCGTCAGGATTTCGCGATAGCCAAGACCGATGAGCCGCTCGCGCAAACGCGTTTCCGCTTCGTAGTGTGGAAGGCGAGCCGCGCCTTGGCGAGCCGCCGGCAGACGTGGCGGAAATTTATCGAGGCCGTAAATACGCGCAATCTCTTCGATCAAATCGATTTCGCGCTCGACTTCGGCGCGCCAGGAAGGCTGCGTGCATTCCCACGCAGCGAGAAGCGAACCTTCCGCGCCGCGGTTTTGATCGCTTCGCACAGGCGCGAAACCGAGCGCACTGAGGCAGGCTTCGACCTGCTTGTCAGGAACATCCGCGCCCATCACGCGAAGAATTTCAGCGCGCGTCACGCGGATTTTTATCGAAGCGCGCTTGCCGGGATAGTCATCGACAACGCCGGCGAGTAACTCGCCACCGGCCAGCTGCAAAATTAGTTCAGCAGCACGCCGCGAGGCCAGCTCGGCCATTTCAGGGTCGGCGCCACGGCCAAAACGCGTGGAAGCTTCGGTATGCAATTTCAGAAAACGGGCGACGCGGCGAATGGCAACAGGTTCGAACCAGGCGCACTCGATCGAAACATTTTTCGTGGAGAACGAAATTTCCGTTTCCGCGCCGCCCATGATTCCACCGATGCCGATGGGGCGCGAGCCGTCCCCATCGGCGATCATGCAGATGTTTGAATCGAACTGGCGCTCTAGGCCATCCAGAGTTCGCATTTTTTCGTTTGGCTTGGCGCGGCGCACCACAATTCTGTGGTCGCGAACCTTGTCGTAATCGAATGTGTGGAGCGGGTGGCCGAGCTCCAGCATCACGTAATTCGAAATATCGACGACGTTGCTGATGCTCGCTACGCCGGAGGCTTCCAGCCGTTCTTTGAGCCATTTTGGCGACGGCTGGATCTTCACGTTGCGAATGACGCGGGCGGTGAAGCGGCCGCAAAGTTCCGGGGATTGAATCCCAACCTTTATTGCATCGCCAGCTTTAGCAGGGCTTTCCGGCGGTTTCGGCGCAACGTGTTTCAGCGGGAGCTTGTAAATCGCTCCGACTTCTCGGGCGATTCCGTAGTGGCCGAGACAATCCGGACGATTCGAACTGACTTCCGCTTCGATCACCGCGCCATGCGGACCGTTTTCCACGCCGCCGATGTTGGTACCGGAGAGAGCGAGGCGCGAGGCGAGTTCCTGCGGCGTCGCAGTCACGTCCACGAAGTCCTTCAACCAGTTGTAAACGACCTTCATTCGTCAGTTCCCGTCCGCAGTTGTCCGAAATAAATACGCGTGAAGTATTCCATCCACACATAGCCATCGCGTTGATGAGCGCGAAAAATGCGGTCCAGCTCCGCCATCATCGGGGCGTAGTTTGCATGGTCTTCGGCCGGAGCGAAAGAACTGCTGCGCAGGCGTCCGCGCAGACCATCCCAATCCAGCGCCTGTTCGTTGGGCAAGTCGCGTGAGTGGAAATCATCGCTGCCGAAGAAACTGCGAATATGATGCACCTCCGGGTAAGCATCTTTCACGCTTTTGTAGTCGATGCCGAAGCGTTCGAGCAATTCTTCGTATTCACGAGTGAGGCGCTTCTCCTCCATCCGCCGGTCATTCCAGGCGATGACGACCCAGCCGGCAGGCTTCAAGATACGGATGAATTCGCTTCGCGCAGAATTCGGTTCGAACCAGTGGAAGGCCTGGCCGGCGGTGACAAAGTCGATGCTGGAATCGCCGACCGTGGTGGATTCGGCTGAGCCTTCGATGCTCGAGAAGCTGTCGTAGCAGGCGAGATATTCTTCGCCGGCCTCGCGCATTTCCTTGTTGGGTTCGACGCCATAAATGCGATTGCCGTTTTTCAGGAACAACTCGCTGAGGAGCCCTGTGCCGGAGCCGATGTCGGCGATGACGTGGCCGGGGCGCAGGCCGCATTCTGCGCGCAGAAGATCGAGCACGGCTGCGGGATAGCCGGGGCGGTAGCGGACGTAGTCCGCTACGCGATTGGAGAAGCGCTGTTTGGCATCGGTAAAAGTCATGCCGGAAGTTGACAGTCGACAGTCAAGAGCCCCTCTTCTCATCAACACTGCATCGCACTTGCAGTATGCCTTCAGATCCCTGGACTCCGCGGCCCATCGCCCCGAAAAGCGGGGCGAAATGAAAAAACGGGCCGCTCCGCTCCGGATGACAGTTTGTGCGGCGTGACGAAGACGCAATATTGCCTCATGGGAACTGCCGCAAGAAGCGCACATCGTTCTGGAAAAAGACCTGGATATCGTCGATGCCATACTTGAGCATGGCCATGCGGTCGATGCCGATGCCGAAGGCGAAGCCGCTGACTTTTTTGGCGTCGTAGTTCACGAAACCATAGACGGCCGGGTCGACCATGCCTGCGCCGAAGAGCTCGATCCAGGCAGCGCCTTTGCATTTTGAACAGGTTCCACCGCCCGCGGCCGTGCCCGTTCCTCCGCAGAAGGGGCAGGAGACGTCGAATTCGACACTGGGCTCAGTGAAAGGGAAATAGCTGGGGCGGAAGCGGGTCTTCACGCTAGGGCCGAAGAATTGTTTGACGAAATATTCGATGGTGCCGGTGAAATCGCAGAAGGTGATGTCCGTGTCGACAGCGAGGCCCTCGACTTGATGAAACATAAACGAGTGCGTGGCGTCAGGATTGTCGCGGCGATAAACCTTGCCGGGAACGATGACGCGCACGGGTGGCTTCTGCTTTTCCATGGTGCGAATTTGCATGGGCGAAGTGTGCGTGCGGAGAAGGAGCGGCGTCTTCGCGCTTTTCGGCAGCTCCAGATAGAAGGTGTCCATGTCGTCGCGGACAGGATGGAATTCGGGAATGTTGAGGGCTTCGAAATTGTAGTAAGGCGTTTCGATTTCCGGGCCTTCGACTATAGAGAAGCCGATGGAGACGAAGATGTCTTCGATTTCCTGGAAGACCTGGCGGATCAGGTGACGAGAGCCGATGGGGCGGATTACGCCGGGAAGGGAGAGATCGACGCGCTCGCGGGCAAGTGTGGACTCTTCGGCGCCGGATTCGATGGCCAGACGGCGCACTTCGATTTGCGATTCGACGTGTGCGCGCAATGCGTTCAGGGACACGCCGACGTCGCGCTTCAATTCTGGCGTTGCTGGTTTGAGCCAGTTGTCGGTGACTAACGTGAGCACGCCAGATTTGCGGCCTAGCCAGCGGTCGCGGAAGAGTCTCCAATCCGCTTCATCGTGAACCGTTTGGAATTGACCGTCGAAGTGCCGGCGGACTTCGGCGAAGCGCGCAGTGACCTGCGCGGCATCAGTGATGCCGAGAGCGGCGAGAGTTTGGTCTAGACCGAGATCAGAAGTTGGCATGATCGCGAAGTAGATTACACCGAAGGGCACGATTTATTGTGCCCCTAGGGGAGAAAACGCTCCCCGACCTGCGCGGGGCCGCTAAAGGTGCGCGCAACCATCCAGCACGTGCACGGGCGGAAAAGCCTTACCCCTAAGGGGGTGAGCTACAACGCTACGCTTTTTTCGCCTTGGCTGGCGGCGGGGCGGCGGCTTTGGCTGTCGCCACTAGAGACGTGAAGGCTGCGGCGTCCTTTACCGCGATGTCCGCGAGGACCTTGCGGTCGAGCGCGACGCCGGCAACTTTCAGGCCGTGAATCAGCTGGCCGTAGGTGAGGCCGTTATTGCGCGCGGCGGCGCCTACGCGCTGAATCCAGAGCTTGCGATATTCGCGCTTCTTGACGCGGCGGTCGCGCTTGGCGTAACGATCGGCGCGATTGGCGGCTTCTTGTGCGGATTGGTAGAGCTTGCTCTTGGTGAGGAAAAAGCCTTTTGTCCTCTTGAGGTACTTCTTGCGCCGTGCTCGGCGCTTGGTGCCGCGTTTTACGCGTGCCATGGGTTTCTCCTTTTTTTATGGGAAACAAGACAGGTTGCGTGAACGCGAAAAAAACGCGTACCGCAACGGGTTTGTTTCCGGGGTGATTCTGAATGCAGTGCTCTTGGCGCGGCGGCAAATACGCTTGCACCGAAGAGGTCGTCCGCGAGACGCGGACGATGCCGGGCTAAAGCCCGGCCGCTACACGTGCCCCGACTAAGTCGGGGCTTATCGGCCGGCAGGCACCCGTGAAGCGCTGCCTGGCACGAATCGTTGTCCAAACGTTGGAACGTCTAACGTCCGAACGTTCGGAAAAAGTCTAGCCGTAAGGAAGCATCTGCTTGACGCTGGCGATGTCTGCCTTGTTGACCAGGGTCAGCTTCTTGAGCTTGCGCATGCGTCCGGGCGCTTTGGTACCCATCAAATGGCGTTTGCCGGAGTGCCCGCGTTTGATCTTGCCGTTGGCGGTGAACTTGAAGCGCTTTCGGGCGCCGCGATGCGTTTTCAATTTCAGTTTTGGTTTCGATGCGTTTCTCGGCATTGCTGGAAATCCTCTCCTGATCTTATTGAGCACCACCAGTCAAGGCGCCTTTAAGGTTGACCTTGGTGCTAACTGGGGCGCAGCATGCTGCGCCGCTAAAAAAAACGTGTTTGCGCGTTTGATGGCGCGGATTACTGCGACTGCTGGGCGCTGGACGATGTCTGTCCCGCAGGCTTGGCGACGCTTACGCCTTTTTTCGGGGCGAGCAATGCCACCAAAACGTTCCCTTCCATGCGCGGCATGGTTTCGATCTGGCCCTGGTCGCCAATCTCCATGAGCAAACGGTTCATCTTGGCGCGCCCGACTTCCT
>WNFT01014101.1_pt1 | contig 10659 bp, 15 predicted proteins | sample 5400191 | NCBI WGS metagenome assembly WNFT01 (sample SAMN13153359, study PRJNA577476) | soil metagenome | isolation source: 80 cm saprolite under Madrone tree | place: USA:California | collected 2016-06-14
CTGTGATCAATGCCGTCTTGTTTTCGAGCCGCATGTTTTAGAACCTTTCTGGATTATTGCTATAATCCTCTACACAGGATTAGATGCGTAATCCTGATTTGGTTGCAAGTTTTTATAAGGAGGTCCCATGGGCCATTCCAAGGCTGAAAAAGCAGAGACTCACAAGCGCATCGTCAAAATCGCCTCAAAGCGATTCCGCGAAGACGGCCTTGCTGGGGTGGGAATCTCAGAACTAATGAAGGAAGCGGGCCTCACGGTGGGCGGATTCTACAAGCACTTCGACTCGCGTGACGACTTGGTGACCGAAGCGGTCGGCTCCGCATTCGGCGGCTGGAAGCGTCGCGTGGAAGCTGCCGCGTCCGGCGGGCCCGCCGGACGCGAAGCTGATCGACGAGTATCTGAACGAAGCTCACCGCGACAATCCCGGAGCGGGCTGTGCCTTCAGCGCGCTAGCTGAGGAGATCGCGCGAAGCGACAAGCGGACCCGTGCGCTCGCCTCCGAACAGGTCCGCAACGACCTTCATTTGATTGCCGGTATGCTTCCAGGTAAGGACAAGCGTGCGACAAGGTCAAAAGCGATCCTGACGTTCAGCGCACTCGTCGGAGCGATGTCATTAGCACGCGCCGTTTCAGATGAGGCGCTGTCGCTCGAAATCTTGAAGACGGTAGCAGAGGTTCTGAAGACCTCCACTTCGTAAAATCACACCACGACATCACAGAGCGCGCGAAAACTAGGATGGGCCGGCCACGCTTTCGGCTCCGCCTTGCATATCTGCGAGACGAGCCGCTTACGCAAAATAGACTACTAGCGGATAACGGGATTGGACCAGATTGAGGCTTCGGGGTCGCCCAGCGCACCTACGAAGCCTCCCTTTTTTGCGGGAAAGTCCGAGAGGCAACTCGTTGAACAGTCCATCGATATCATAGTAAATAACACCAGTGGTGATGCCGCTGGCCTCAAATGCGAACAACATCTTGTCGTTGCCGCGCCATTGTATCTCTCGGTTCCATCAACTACGGGCGTTTCCCAAGCGATGCCCGAGGATGACCTGCTCGACCAAGTCCTCGCCGAACCGCCTGGTCAATGGACCGGAGCGCAATAGCATTCGATAGTAAATCGCGCCGAAAATCGCGTCGTTCAGCAGTTCAGGTTCTGTCTCCGATCGCAACTCGCCTGCATCCTTGCCGCGCTGCAGATCCGTAATCGTAGCGTTCCGTCGAGGACTAATCCATCGGTCGAAGAACTCCTGAAGAACGGCTGGTTCGCTCTGGCCCTCGGCGATCAACCCGGCCACGATCCTGCCGAACGGCCCGTTGAAAGCCTTGATCAAGCTCCGCGCTCGAAACCGCAGGGACTCTTCGGCGGTCAGGACCGTCGGCTTCTCCAGTTTGGGGGCCATCCGCTCACAGAGCATCGCCAATACCAAGGTCGCTTTGGTCGGCCACCATTTGTACAGGGTGGGTTTGCCGACCCCGGCCCGCTTGGCAACCGCTTCCATGGTCAAGTCGCGCACCGACTTTTCCTGAAGCAGTGCATAGACCGCATCCATTATGACGGCGTGCGACGCCGCCATCTCGCTCGGCGGCCTACCTCTACGCACAGCAGGAGGCGTTAGGTTCTTCATAGTATCCAGTTTTAACGGAACGTATCGTAAAGTCAATTACATCGCGACCCGCCAGTTCTATTATAAAAACGGAACGTAAAGAAAACTCACAAGCACAGGCCGAGCTGCGGTCTGGAGCCACTTTCAAACTCAAAAGGAGAATCCAATGACGAATCAAGTCCGCCCATACGAACCCCTCACTTCCGAAAATGCTGCGCTCGTCCTCATCGATCATCAGGTGGGCCTGATGACAGGCGTTCGCGACTATTCGACCGGTGAGCTGAAACACAACGTGGTGGCCCTGGCGAGAGCGGCGAAAGCGCTGAAGCTGCCGATCGTCGTTACCACCACGGCACGCGACAGCATGTGGGGTCCCACGTTCCCCGAGCTCGTCGAAGCACTGCCGGGCATCACGATCATCGACCGTTCGTCGGTCAATGCCTTCGACGACGAACGCGTTGCTCGCGCCATCGAGGCCACTGGTCGCAAGAAGCTCATCTTTGCCGGGATCTCTCTTGAAGTCTGCGCGGCTTTTCCTGCCATCACTGCCGTGGGCAAGGGACTGGATGCATATGTGGCGGTCGACGCCTCTGGAACGTTCAGTGAGACCAAGCGGCAGGCCGGACTTCTGCGCATGCTGCAGGCGGGCGTCATTCTCTCGGACTACGCGACCTTGATGGTGGAAATCCTCAAGGACAATGCGCGACCGGAGGCCGGCGACGTTTACGGAGCCATGGACATGGGCTGGGCCAAGCTTGTCAGCCAGATCGCTCAGGCCTACGGAAAGTAATTCATTCGTGGACGCCGCTGCGAATGCAAGCGGGTTGGCTTCGGCCTACAGTCCCTAGCCCTTCTCCTCCATCAGCGCGGCAGCACGTTTGCCGACCTTCTTAAGCGCCGCTTCGAGGCCACGGAGCTCCTCCGGGCTGAGTTCACAGAACGCTTTTCTCATCTGTCCGGAATGCTTTCGGAAGGCTGGAACGATGAGATCCTTGCCGCTTGGAGTGAGGGCAACGATCCGGACCCGTCGGTCTTCGCCGCTCTCTACCCGGCTGACCAAGCCCTTCGCGAAGAGGCGGTCCACGGCGATACTGATCGAACCTGGTGTCAGATCGACGATCGGGCCTATCGTATTGACGGGCAAAGGTCCTTTGTGTAGCAGGACTTCCAGCACGCCGAAATCCGAGAGGCCGAGTCCAGTCTTTTCAATACCTGCGGCTGCGTACCTTGTCAGCGCTCGCATCGCCTTCATCATGACAAGCCAGACGTGCTCGGGCTCTTGAATGCCTTGGGCCATGAAAAACCTGAGTCCTCCTAGAAGTATACGTCATCAATTGTATTGAGATCAAGATGATTGGCGCCATGTAATGGCTGCCAATAGAAAAGGAGAACCAGCTTATGAAAACCGCTTCCGCAATCGCCCGATATCTGGCGGGCGTGATCTTTCTTGTGTTCGGTTTGAACGGCTTCCTGAACTTCATTCCACTGCCGCCGCCGGGGGGCATCGCTGGGCAATTCATGGGTGCCCTGTATGCCTCACATTATCTGTGGGTGATCTTCGCTTTCCAGGTCATCGCAGGCGTACTTCTGCTGGTCAACCGTTACGTGCCGTTGGCGGTGGCCGTGCTGGCGCCGGTGATCGTCAACATTCTTGTTTTCCACGCCTTGATGGCCCCGAGCGGGCTTCCTCTGGCCCTCTTCGTGGCTGTACTGTGGGGGGTGATCTTCGTCGACGTACGACCGGCGTTTGCCGGGTTGTTCCAGTCGCGCTTGCAGGCACGGGCCTGATCAACTGGATTGTTTCTCGGCACTGCAAATAGGACATCTATGACAAACGATCGAACGATTCTCATCACCGGAGTGACAGGCCAACAAGGCGGCGCGGTCGCGCAGGCGCTGCAGCGCACCGGGTTCCGTCTGCGCGGTCTGACGCGCAAGCCGGACAGCGAGCGCGCGGCGCTGGCACGCCAGGGCGTCGACGTCGTCAAGGGCGATCTCGATGACGAGGCCACGCTGCGCCCTGCGTTGGCTGGCGCTTGGGGCGTCTTCGGCGTGCAGAACGCGGGCGAGGCTGGCGTCGAGCGGGAAGAGGCGCAAGGCAAGCGTCTTGCCACGCTGGCACGCGAAGCCGGCGTCGAACACTTTGTCTACACATCCGTGGGATCGGCGGACAAGCAGACGGGCGTCCCCCACTTCGATAACAAGGGGCGCATCGAGGAAACCGTGCGCGGCCTCCGCTTCCCCTCGCATGTCATCCTGCGTCCGGTGTTCTTCATGGAGAATCTGGTGGCGCCTTTCAGCCTCCAGGACTCCACGCTGGCCTGGGCGCTCGGGGTAAGCACGAAGCTGCAGATGATTGCGGTGGACGACATCGGTTGGTTCGGGGCGCACGCGTTCACCGATGCCGCTGGCTTGAACCGCCGCGAGATCGATCTCGCCGGCGACGTACGAACGATGCCGGAGGCGGCGGAGATCCTGACGGAGGCGCTGGGCCGGCCGATTGCGTTTGCCCAGACGCCAATCGAACAGGTCCGGCAATACAGCAAGGAAATGGCGTTGATGCTGGAATGGTTCGAGCGCGTGGGCTACAGCGCCGACATCGCTGGCCTGGAACGCGAGTTCGGCCGTCCGCTCACGAAGCTCCCTCACTGGGCAGGCCGCCGCGCGCGACCAAATGGACGTTGAATCGAGAAACCCATCGTCGACCTTGCGTCACACGGTGTGAGTTCCGCGCTGTTGCAAGAGCAGTTGATGGCGGGCGGTTTGCCAATGGTCCACCTATTACAGAAAGGAGACCGGATGACATTTTCGAAGAGAGAAGCCACGCGCCGTCAAGCGATCACCGCTGCCGCTTTGGGAACACTGGCCGCAGGTTATCCGCTATCGCTGCGAGCCGCTAAGCCGACGGCTCAGGAAAAAGCGAACATTCAGTTAGTCAAGGATTTCTGCGAAGCATGGCCGGCGCACGATGTCGGCAAAATCATGTCCTACTTCGCGGATAACTGCGCCTATCGCCCGCTCGAAACGATGGAAACTGCCAAGGGAAGGGCGGCCGTGGAGAACGAGATCAAGCGCTTCGTGAATAATGTGGAGCGCTTCGAGATACTCGAAACCTGGGCTCGCGGGCCAATGGTCATTAACCAGAGGATTGACCGCTTCACTCGCTTCCAGATCAAAGCTTGGCATGGCACAGGCGTGTTCTTCCTCAAAAACGGAAAGATCGTGGAGTGGTTTGACTACACGACCTTTACCGATCCGGTCTAAAGTTGAGCACCGTTTGGGCAGGCTTAAGGAGAGTTCGCATGAAAGCTGTCAGATTGCTGGAATACGGTGGAGAGTTGGTGTTCAGCGACGTACCGACGCCGACGATCGCGCGCGACGAGGTCCTGGTGAAGATCCGGAGTACCGCCGTCAATCATCTGGATCTTGTTGAGGCCTCCGGAACGGCACGCCAGATACTACCGATCGACCTGCCTTGGATACCGGGTCATGAGTTTTCAGGGCTCGTCGAACAGATTGGCGGTGATGTTGCGGCATTTGCGCCAGGTGATGCCGTGTTCGGTACCACCACCGGAATGGGCGCGTACGCGGAGTATGTGGCTGTCAAGGCCGCGGCCGTCGCAAGGAAACCATTCAACCTCTCCTTTGAAGAGGCGGCATCCGTGCCGGTGGCCGCCCAAACCGCGTGGGAGGGACTTTTCACCCATGGTCACCTGGAAAAGGGACAAACGATCCTGATCCATGGCGGTGCCGGCGGTGTTGGAGCCTATGCGGTGCAATTGGCATCGCATGTGGGTGCCACCGTCGTTGCCACCGCAAGCGGCGACGATGAGGCGTACCTCAAGTCCATCGGAGCCAGCCGTGTTATCGATTATCGAGAGGCGCAGTTCGAGAAGGTTCTGAAGGAGAAGGTCGATGTGGTCTTCCACTTGACCGCTGGTGATACACAGAAACGGTCGTTCCTGGTCTTGAAGGAAGGCGGCCATCTCGTCTCTGCCACCCAGCCCGTATCTCAGGAAGAGGCCGCGCGGCACCGTATCTCGGGCGTGATGATGAGGCTCGCGCCGTCAGGAGACGGGCTCGGCAAAATCGGGCGACTGCTCGAAGAGGGGACGCTACGACCGGACGTCGCGACCGTCTACGCGCTTAAAGATGTGGCTCAGGCCTGGAAGGACATCGCCGGGAACCTGCCAGGCGTTCATGGGATGTCGCCCAGCGGGCCGGGAACGGCAAGACGCAGGTCACACGGCAAGATCGTGCTCCGTGTGGCTTTGCCTGAGCACGAAATCAGGACTCGCGCCTACGAACTCTATCTCGCTCGCGGAGCCGAACCTGGACGTGAACTCGAAGACTGGCTTCAGGCCGAACGTGAGCTCACGGCCGAGTAGCCGCGGACAGCGGATTGGTCTGAGCCCAGCATCGCTTCATCAAGCAGTCGATAGAAACCATCGTCAAGGAGCAAGAAAACACGATGACCATTTCAGTGATCGTCGGCAGTACACGTCAGGGCCGGTTTTCTGAAAAGCCGGCGCAGTGGATTCTTCATCAGCTGCATAAGCGAGAAGGGATTGAAGCCCGGCTTCTCGATCTGCGCGACTTCCCGATGCCCTTCTTCGACCAGCCCATGCCGCCGGCGATGCCGGGGCGGCCGCCTTACGAGCACGACATCGTCAAGAAATGGACAGCCCAAATCGCGGCATCGGACGCCTTTATCTTTGTGACGCCGGAATACAACTACGGCACCTCCGCAGTGCTGAAAAACGCGATCGATTGGGTTTACCCGGAGTGGAACCGTAAGGCCGCCGCCTTCGTGAGTTACGGCAGCGCCATGGGCGCCCGAAGCGTCCAGCAGCTTCGTGAGACGGCGATCGAGCTTCAGATGGCGCCGGTTCGATCGTCCGTTCACATTCCCGTGGCAACGCTGTGGGCGCATTTCCAGGGTGGGGATGTCGAAAAGGGCCTCGCTGAATCGGAGAAGCAGGGGAACGTCATGATCGATGATCTGCTCTGGTGGGCGGCAGCCCTAAAGAGTGCACGCGAACGCTAACGGACGGCAGATGAAATAAATGTATAGAGGCTGGGCGAAACATGAAAACGACGATTTATCTCTCAACGGGTCGCGGCGTGTCAGTGATCACCGGGTCCGATCGTGACTGGCACGGCGAAGTTCGACTGAAAGACCATCACGTTCAGTGTGTCGCCGCCGACGTTAATCGAGAGGGTCTCGTCTACTGCGGAACGCTCGGCGAAGGGGCGTTCGTGAGCGGTGATGGCGGCAGTACCTGGGCACCGCTAGAAGGTGTGCGAGCTGGGAACGTAACATCGTTTGCCGTTTCGAACTCCGGTGTTGCGTACGCGGGCAGCGAGCCGAGCGCAATCTTCCGGTCCGAAGATGCTGGTGATACCTGGCGCGAGTTGCCCAGTCTATTGACACTGCCTTCATCGAAGGAATGGAGCTTTCCGCCTCGTCCGGAAACCCACCACGTCCGCTCGATATTTCCTGACCTTGCAAAGCCGAATCGCCTGCACGTGGCGATCGAGGCTGGTGCGCTGTTGCGCAGCGATGATGACGGACAAACATGGTATGACCGCGTTCCGAACGCTCCGCGGGACACTCATACTCTGGCAAGTACTCCAGACGATCCGGACCGCTTACATTCGGCGGCTGGTGATGGCTACTTCGAAAGCATCGATGGCGGAGACCATTGGCGACGTATCGTCACGGGTCTGGACCACCAGTATTGTTGGAGTGTAGCGGTCAACCCTGCTCATCCGCCGATCGTTGTGCTGTCAGCGTCGCCCAGCCCGTACGCGGCGCACTTCAAGAAAGCAGCCAATTCCTTCGTATACCGCCGCGTGGGGAACGGGGACTGGCGTCAACTTGACGATGGTTTGCCCAAACCGCTTGGGTTGCGAATCCCGGTGATCACCACAAGCAGACTTGAAGCGGGGGTCTTCTACTTGTCCGCTGAAGGAGAGGTCTATCGATCGTCGAACGGCGGCTTGCGATGGGAGAAGCTCCAGGTGTACTGGAAAGGCGACGCGCGCCCTGAGCACGCGGTCGACATCGCGATTGTAGAGGATGCTCAAGCATGAGAAATGTGTAATCCGAGAGAACCCGTTTCTTGGGCGTGAGATAGTTTGAATTAGGCTTAGCAAATGCCGTTGAAAACCTTATTAAGGACACACGAGGGCCGAGTGGCATTGGTCACCGGCGCCGGCCAAGGCATCGGTCAGGCGATTGCCTTGGCGTTGGCGGAACGGGGCGCACAGGTGATCGCGACCGACCTTACTCCGCCCGATGAGACGGCGCGGAAGATTGGTTCTTCGGCGTACGCGATTCAACTTGACGTCACGCAGGAAGAGCAGTGGCGTTCCGCCGCCGCAAAAACCCAAGATGTGGGCGAAGTCGATATCGTCGTAAATAACGCGGGATATTTCCCCAATCGCTCAATCGACGAATTGGATCTGGCGACGTGGCGGAAAACGTTCGCGACGAACCTGGACTCCCATTTTTTGAGCGTGAAGTACTTCCTGCCAACGATGAGAAAGAAGAAGTGGGGCCGGTTCGTCGGCATCTCATCGAATATGGTGGGCTTAGCCATTCCCGGCATGAGCCACTACATTGCCACAAAGATGGGCATCATCGGTTTCATGAGAGGGCTGGCGAACGATGTTGCAGCCGATGGCATCACGGCGAACGCCGTGTTGCCGGGGCTTACGAATACTTTGGCAACCGCGCCTCAATCTGACGAGCAAAAGCGCGGCACCTGGGAACAGCAGGCCATCAAGCGCATGGGGGAGCCGGAGGATGTGACGGGCGCAGTTCTGTTTTTGACGAGCGATGATGCTGCCTTCATCACCGGGCAGGCAATTGTCGTTGACGGGGGCCAGTACCGGATCGGCTAACCCCTTAGTCAACGAGGGCGCGCACGACAACGGAGCCCGCGTGAGCAATCCATTGAGGGAGTTGAATTAAGGAGGATCGAACAATGCAAATCGAAGATCGTGTTTTCATTGTCACGGGCGCTTCGTCGGGAATTGGCCTCGCGACGGCGATTGCGCTGTCTGGCCGCGGCGCAAAAGTCGCCCTGCTTGCGCGCAGCACCGATGCCCTGGAAACATTGGCGCGACAACTATCCGGCAGCCTGCCCCTGTCAGTAGATATGACGCAGTTTGATCGCGTGCGTGAAGCCGTGCAGGTTGTGCATGCGCACTACGGCCGCATCGACGGCCTCGTCAACAATGCAGGGCGCAGCTATGCGGCCTCAGTAGAAGAGATCGACACCGCACTGTTTGAGGAAATCTTCCACCTCAACGTGTTGGGGCCGATTGTCGCGATGCAAGCAGTGATTCCGCCGATGCGGACGCAAGGCGGCGGCAGCATCGTGAACATAAATTCGGGGACCGCATTCATGACTATTCCGCAATACAGCGTCTACTCGTCTTCGAAGCGGGCGCTCCTTGGATTCAGTCTCACGGCGCGCGCCGAGCTGGAAAAGGACCATATCGTCGTCAGCGAAGTTTATCCGTTCGTCACGGCGACGAATTTTGGCAAGAACAGGATGGGCAGTCCGTCTGGAGGCGGACCGGCGTCTAATTATGCCGAGGGCGACACCCCCGAATTCGTGGCAAGTCTCGTTCTGCAAGCGATTGAAGACGGCCAGGCTCAGTATTTCGCCAATGATCGGCTTCGAAAGATGGCCGGTGTCGCGGGCTCGTGATGTGCGCCGACCATCGATTCCCCGATAAATTAGCGCAGGTACACGCTGCAAAGAGGAGAAGCAACAGCCATGTCGTACAGCATATCGACCTTGCTGACCCGCAATCTTTACGACGTCTTCGGTGAGAACGACCCGGCGCGTCGGCGCGCTGCGATTGACGAGATCTTCACCGAAGATTGCGTGTTCTACGATCCGATGGGAGGGGTCTACCGTGGCCGCGACGAGATCCATCGAATCGCTGGCACGGTAAGGGCTAGTCACCCTGACTTCCGATATGAGCCAACAGCCGAGCCGGAGGAAGTGGGTAATGGCGGGCGGGTCCAATGGGTAGAGGGCCGGCCTGGCGAGACGCCGGCTCACGCTGGTACTGATTTCATCATCGCCCGGGACGGCCGGATTGCCGCTATTTATCTGTTTTTCGACAAGCTGACAGCTCGGTGATCGGTTCGACCTCGCGTCGGCGTCGCGAGGGTGTCGACTAGCACATAAAGACCGACCGGGCTGCCGGTCTGGCATTCGCTCACGAATGGAGGAGATGAAAGCATGAATGGATTGTTCGTTAGTATCGGCGCGGGACCGGGTATCGGTGGCAGTACTGCCAGCCGTTTCGCCCGTGAAGGCTTCGACCTGCTCTTGGCTGCCCGGGACGTGTCCAAATTGGAACCGTCTGCACAAAAGATCCGCAAAGAAACCGGGCGGCACGTCGAGACAGTAGCTCTTGACGCCGCAGATTTCAGAGCCGTTCAGCAGTTCTCGGAAAGATTTGGCCCGGCCGCCAGCATTCTTCACTACAACGCCGCAGCGATACAAAAAATGGACGTGCTTGAGACGCCTGTTGAAACGACGCAGCGCAATTTGAGCGTCGATATCTTAGGCGCGCTCGCCGCGATCAAGTACTTCGCGCCTTATATGGAGCAGCGGCGCAAAGGAACCATTCTGCTCACTGGCGGCGGTTTAGCACTTGCTCCGAGTGCGGAATATCTGTCGTTGAGTATCGGCAAGGCCGGCATTCGCTGCTTGGCACAAGCTCTCTTTCCTCAACTCTCCGCAAAGGGAATCCATATTGCAACATTGACTGTCACGATGATGGTAAGTCCTGGCTCGGAACAGGCGACTGCGGCTGCTGAAGCTTTCTGGTCTCTGCACGCAGAACTGGAGGGGCATTGGACATGGGAAGCCACTTTGAAATGATGGTCTGGCACCTGGCTGCAGACGAGCCTGACGGCGGTACTCTCTGCATTCGTGCAAGCACCTCGATGTGATGACGACGACCGACAAAGTTGAGGAGAACGGCGCGGTGCGGATTGGCATAGGGCCCTGGCGGGCGCTCA
>WNFT01006038.1_pt1 | contig 10658 bp, 16 predicted proteins | sample 5400191 | NCBI WGS metagenome assembly WNFT01 (sample SAMN13153359, study PRJNA577476) | soil metagenome | isolation source: 80 cm saprolite under Madrone tree | place: USA:California | collected 2016-06-14
GAGACCCTGCTCGAGAGCGAGATCTTCGGCCACGAGCGCGGCGCCTTCACCGACGCCCGCGACCGCCGCGAGGGCTGCTTCGAGCTCGCCCACGGCGGCACCCTCCTCCTCGACGAGGTCGCCGAGATGCAGCCCGGCACCCAGGCCAAGTTCCTCCGCGTCCTCGAGGAGGGGGCCTTCCGCCGCCTCGGCGGCAAGACCGAGATCTCGGTGGACGTCCGGGTCGTGGCCGCCACCAACAAGGACCCGTTCGCGGCCATGAAGGACGGGGTCTTTCGCGAAGACCTCTACTATCGACTCAACGTCTTCACCCTCGCGGTGCCCCCGCTCCGCCAGCGGGTCGAGGACATCCCCCTCCTCGTCACCGGCTTCATCGAGGAGTTCAACGCCAAGTACGACAAGCGCATCACCGGGGTCGACGAGGCCACGCTGAAGATCCTCATGTCGCACGCGTGGCCGGGCAACGTCCGCGAGCTCCGCAACGTCGTGGAGCGCGCGTTCATCGCCTGCGAGGGTGACATGATCACCGCCAAGGTCCTGCCCGGCACGTCCCCGGTGGCGCCGGTGGCGTCGTGGAGCGGCGATTCCGAGATGCTCACCGCGCCGATCGGCCTGCCCCTGCGCGAGGTCGAGAAGCAGTTCGTGCTGCGCACCCTGGCCGCGGAGAGCAACAACAAGACCCGGGCCGCCGATCGGCTCGGGATCAGCACCAAGACGCTCCACAACATGCTGCAGCGGTGGGGGCTCCTGCACCGGCAGATCCCCCGGGGCGGGTCGGCATGATCGGCGCGATGAGCGCGAGCGAAAAGACGCAGGACCTGAGGGCCCGCCTGGAGCGTCTCGAGCAGGGGGTGACGCGGCTCGCGGATGGACCCGACCGCGCGTTGCTCGTCGAGGGCGTGCAGGCCCTCCGGGAGACGGTCGAGCGGCTCGAAAGCGTGGAGCGGGCCGGGCGGCACCAGCTCGGCCACGACCTGCGGGTGCCGCTCAACGCCATCGCGGGCTGGGCTCACATCCTCCGGCTCGACGCGACCAGCGTGGACACCGTGCACCGGGCGGTGGAGGTCTTCGACCGGAACATCCGCGCCCTCACCCGGCTGATCGAGCACTACACCTCGGAGCGCGCCGAGCGTTAGGTCGATGGTCGGCTCGCGAGGCGCCGGGTCAGGACAACCGTCGCCGTCGACGCGAGGCGGGCCATTGACAAGACGGGCGTTTCGTCGATCATTCTTCGGCGCTCCGTAATCCTCGCCACTTCGCGCGCGTCGGTCGGCAGATCGCGGCACCGCACGGCACGCCGCGCAACCCCCGCGCAACCAGCCGCCCCCGCCGAGCCGCGAGCCGGTGTCCCGCCGAGCGCGACGTGCTGGTCGTGGCGCGGCCATGAGCGCGCCAGCGGTGTGCCCGCAGTGCCTGGGGCCGCACGCGGAATGCCCGTACGAGCCCGAGGAGGCCCGCGCAATCATGGCGGCCAGGCCGGTCCGGCCGGTCGGAACGGGTCAGGACATGGCCGTCGTAACGTACGCGGTTCCTGGCTCACTTCCTGGCGGCTTAAGCGCCCTTCAGGCGGCGTCCCGCCGCGTGTGGCCCAGTAACCCGGCCCGTCAGCGGCGCTACCGCCAGCGGAAGGCGGCGACCCTGACGGCCGTGGCCCTCGAGCGATGGCGCGGGCGCGAGGCGGAGCGCGTGCGGGCCTGGCGCCGGCGGCGGCGGCACGGAGCCAGGATCCCCGTCGCGCCCGTCGAGGCAGTCGCCGAGCGGGTTCGTCGCTACCCGGATCTGGGCACGCTCCGAGCCTACCGGCTGGGCCGCCTGAGCCTCGCGGCGTATCTCGCCGCCACCGGCCAGGCAGCCACGAGCCCTAACCCCACCACGACGCGACGGAAGACATCATGAGCGACGACGAGCACTCGGCCGACCCGACCGACGCGCTCGACCTGCAGGCCCGGTTCAGTCATCGCGCTGCATCTGCCGCTCGAAGCACTGATCGCAGACCGAGATATCGTTCAGGTCGGAGTCAATCCACCGGCCACAGTGCCCGCACTCGTGAAAGTCGCCAGCGCCCCACGTCTCGCCGCAGTGAAAACACAGGTATCCTCGATCGTCCGCGTCGACACAGGCCTCCCAGTCGCACGCGGGACAGAAGCCGATCGGCCAGTCTGCGCCGTCCTTCTCGACATCGTAACGATTCACCCCGAGCACCTCGGTGGTGTAGTCCACGGCGGCCCCGGTCCCGTCATTCGTGTAGCCACAGAAGAGGCAGCTGACACCGTCGTCGACGCTAAGAGCGTCCTGAAGACAAGCGGGGCAGGGCAACACCCGGTAGGCGGCCTTGAGTTTGGGGGCGATGCTCTGTGATCTATCGGCGACGAAAGCGTCAAACTCAGGGAGCTTCGCCCGAATCTGCGAAAGGACGGCGTCCTCGGCCCCGGACAGCTCAATCGCCGCCAACTCCTCACGCACAAAGTCCAGCATGACGGCGAGTGCGCGGGCAGTCACGGCGATGATTGCCTCAGCCGAATCGACAAGGGCCAGATGCTCCAAGCGATTTCGCTTGTCGCGGATAGCCCGCAGGCGGGCTTCGTCCTCGTCGGTTAGCTCGACGCCGCACTCTGCGGCCAACCGCTCCAAGCAGGTATCGAATCGGACGCTCGGAAACGCGCCGCTCCGGTAGGTCTCTTCCGATGCCTTGCCCTGGTTCTCGAAGAGGAGCTTCCAGTTCTCTCTACGAAGGCGCTCTTTGAGTACGAGCTCGACGCCTGCCCCCAGGTGGAGCACGGCATACTTGAGATCACGCTTCGTGGCCCCGGTAGTGAGGTGCTCGATCGCCGACCAAATGAAGTCGAGCCCGTTCTCGAGGAGCGGAAACTCAATGGCGTCATCGTTCGGCATGCAAGACCGGGCATGCAAAGGCAGGACCACTAACCTGGGGATGTGATGGCGGGCACTTGTGCAGGGCGCGCTTGCGCCTCACTGACGCGCACTGTCAGGAGCCGCGAAGGATGACGACGCCTGCTATGATCCCCGGACAATGGTCCCGCCCCGCTGGCCTGATGAGCAGGGCCGGCCTCTTGCCGCTCGCGGTATCATCGTCCCCATGCCCGCCCCCACCAATGAACGCCAAGACTTGGAGCGTGAGCTGCGGACGGAGTTGCCGGCTCAGTTGGCCGCTTATCAGGCAGAACTTACCGCAGGTCCAGCCGAGAAGACGCGCCGGGAGTGGCTAGCGTGGCAGATTCGTCGGGTTCAGAAGCGTATGGCTGACGTTCAGTTTCGGTTGGCGGGACACTAGTGCCACATGGACGTAGCACTTGATACCAACGCTCTTGTCTCGGACTGGTGGCTCTCGGGAGTAGGGTCTGAGCTGTCTCGCTACCTGCGCGCGTCCCGCTCGAAGCTCCTCCTCCACGAGGTCGTGTGGATCGAGCTTGAGGCGAAGTATGGAAGGAACTGGAGGGAATGGTCTAACAAAGCCAGTCGCTTCATAGGTTCGGGACGGAGTGATCTGGAATCCTTGGGTGAAAAGACAGCCCTTGCATGGCGTGATAACTTCTTCCGCGTCTTTCGTCACGACATACTTGAGCGGGTTCCCCTTAACGGTGATCACCTTCGTTCGATTGTTGAGCATCTTGCGCAAAGGAGACCGCCAAGTTCCAAGGGTGGAGAAGAGTTCCGGGACGTCGCTCTGTGGCTCGGGCTCCTAGACTATGTTGGCGCTCATCCCGACCGGCTGCCCTTAGCCATAGTTTCCAACGATGGTGGCTTTCACGGAGACGAGTTCAAGGCGGATCTTGAGAAGCACGGCCTCGATATCCGGTTCTTCAATACCCTGCCAGCGTTTCTATCTGCTGAGCACAAACGCGTTCCGCCAGCAGGGCTCATACTAAGTGGCCAGGGGCAGGTGACTGGCGGCTGGTTGACAATAGCTGGTCAGAATCGCGGGCCGAGGTTCACGCTTGAGGGCGACGGCTTTGCGTTCAGCAACGAGGGGGCTGAGCCGGGGAATGTAGACGGCGTAGCGGAGGGTACCCTATGTCGGCCAGGCTCACGCATCAGCCTCGGCGCGACTTTTGCGGGGGGATTCGGCCTCGGAGCCGGCCCTGTGAGGCTTGGTGAGAAGTCCTTCGATCGTCTGTATTACGGAGGAGCCATTACGTTTACGGGAGCGGTTGATGTGCCCACTTCAAATAAACAGGACGTCGTGGTAGAGGTGGAGGCGCCGTTTAAGTTCGACGGCACCTTCCGAGGATCTGTCTACAGTTCAACGTCCCCAGATCCCGATACTCCCATCTTCGATCTTCATTTGGAAGGTCGCGGTACGGCACGGTTGAATTTAGTTGGTTTCGCAGATCGGACGCACGGTTGGCTATTTTGGTTCAGATCGCTCACCTACACCTTTCACCCATAACAAGACACCGGTTACCTTCTGATGCCAGGCATCTATGCTGACCTACGCGGCTTCGTCCTGGCCCATCGTCCATGCTCAGGCTCCCGTAGTGCCAACGCTGGCCCACCTACGGTCAACGGCTATCGCCTGCTTGTCATGTGTGGCTGCGGGGCTGAGTTCAAGCTGCTGCGGCCGGGGCTGCTGGCGTTCGAGAACTGAGGGGAGGGACGTCCCTTTTGCCGCGGCTCTTTAGTGCGCGCTTGCGTCGTACTGTGCGTTCCGCCCTCGCACGAGAGGCGGCAAGCCGCGATCCACGAGTAGCTTGTTGGTCAGCAGCTCGATCCCGGTTTCGTTCGTACTCCCCCGTATCTCAAGAAGCCGCTCTCCGTAGCCGGGCGGGTTCTGGCTGATCCGGTGTGTCTCCACCAGGCGCCTAACCTGGGCCACCGGCAAATGCATGCTCTGTCCGCTGGTGGCCGCGTACAGGATCGCGTGAATGCCCTCATGCGCGAGATTGCCAAGCAATAGCGATGAACTCGGCCCCTTGTCGGCGAGCAAGGGGTGGAACTGGATCTGTACGACGTTAGAGGTGGTGCGAGTGGTACGCCCGAAGCTTTCATCCGCGGCCGCGAGGCTGCCGAATCGGTACGCGACTGTTGACCGTTCAAGATATCGGAAGATGCGTGGCCAGTAGCGCTTCATCCTTGTCGCCCACAGGAGACCAGCTGGCGGAACCTCGATCATCGAGTCACCCACGTGCCCAGCTCTGTCAGTGAGCCCGAAGGGGCGGCCTCTCGAGGCGTCCCCTCCCCCTCCGGCGAAGGCCGGGTGTGTCGGCTGGCACCCGGTGCCCTGAGTGCACCGCGCTAGATCGGCGGGAGCTGTGGCCCGACCGCGAGTTCGCTCGGCGGCTGCTCGATCGTGACCGTGTGCTCGGTGCTCACCGTCCCGAGCTTCGGATGCAGCTTCGCCGCGCTCAGCGCCGCCCAGCGCTGCGAGAAGTCACTGGTCCAGCCGCAGGAGCAAGTGACGACCCAGGCCATGCTCACTCCGGGATGTAATCAATGCTGGCACACATCTTCCGCTTCGGCGGAGCTTGGGCGACAAGCGTGTCCCAGTCCAGCAACCTCGAATACTCGGCACGCACACGGTCATCCACCCACTTGTAGAGTGGATCGTCCACGCCGCTTGGCTTCGCCATCTCAAAATGGTTCCGGGTGAAGCCAACAACCGGCGAGCTGACCAACTGGCTTATCGATGCGGCGGCGCTGGCTTGGGTCACCACTAGAAGGGGGCCGATGTATTTCGTCTCATACGCCGCATGCAAGTGAACTGCGCGACAAGCATTGCGTTCTGCCTTCCCTTGCTCTTCCCTGCGAAACTGATCAAGCATTGTGAGGTATAGATTATTTTCCTTAAGGGACTTGAGTAGCGCATCGTTCATCCCCAAGGCGGATGTCAGGACGGAACCGATGTCAGCAATCTGCGAGCCAAGAACCGGCGTCGCCAAATTCACCACGAATGCATGCTGAGATCGCTGCGGATGGCCCAACGAGCTCTTCACCATGTGTATATACGTCGACACAATGTTCCCCCCGAGACTGTGAGCAATGAACCCGATCGAACGGTAGCGACGCACCCGTAACGGCTTCATCACCTCGAACACTTTACGGGCAATGGCGTCGAAGTGTGTTTCGTGTCCTTTTGCCCAACTAAACAGCTCGGTCTGGTACGTCAAACGAAACACATCCACGCCCGATTCCCCAGGCGGCGTGGCAATCAGTTGGCCCTCCTCGAAGTAGGATGGGAAGCTCTCCGCCCAATCGAAATGTGTTGCTTGGTTCTTAAACGTGTCCACGTCGCCGTAGATCCCATGCACGAAGACTACCGCGTCAAAACCCTCGCATGTCGCCCGTTGAGGACCGCAGCGCTCCGGCCTAACTGGGGTTAGCGCCGTTCGCTCGGCGGCACTTACACCTTCGCTGATTCCGAGTCCGGCCAACCAACTCATGAGAGCAAGAATCAGCGCGAGGGTAGTCGTCCGCAGTCGATCCATACTTCGACCTCCGTTCTGAGTGATAAATGTCAGCCAGGGCCGCATCGTCTAGGAGGGGACGGGGCGGGGCGGCCAGCGGGTCGAATCTACATCAAGGCGCCGGCAGGTTGGTCACTCTTCCAGTCTACGGGGAGGGGGAAGCTCGGCGGGTTTGACGGGATGCACGATGCTGGCCCCGCCGTCACACGTCATCCAGACGATGGTGGGCTCGACACAGGCCTCGAGATCCCCACACCGGCGGCGTTCCTGCAGGAAGGCATCCAGCGCGGCGAGCAGCTCGAGCATGAGCGGGAGAATAGCAGGGGTGGCCCCGGGACGGGAGCCGGAGATGGGGCCGCGGGGACCGCGACGATTGATCAGTCTCGGTAACGTGCCTCGAGCGCCGGCTCGGCGCCGCGCGGTTCGCATCCGTGCTCTTCGGCATTCAGTTCAAGCGCCTCCAACAGTGTGAGCTCCGGTGGCGCAGTCGTCCGCAGCCACGCGCTCAGCCCGCCGACCGTCTGGGGGCGCTCGCAGTCGGTCAGGCGATACCCCTGGGCCGCCGTCCCCGCCGCGTAGAAGGACGCGACGGCATGGGCCGCTCGCGCGTCGTAGGCCTTCTCGATCGTTGCGAGGAACTGGCGCCACTCCGCGACCGTCTGGACGCCGGGGGGCTCAGCCCTGGCGGGCGTGGCAACCGCGACCACGAGCCCGAGCCCTACTAGCAGTCGTCCGACCGGTGCGGTAGTGCGGCTGCTCCTTGAGCCCCGGCCCTGGCCCCTCATGGCCGCACCGTGTCCGGTAGACACGCCCATCGCACGCGAGCCTCACCGTAGTCCTTCGGTCCACGCGTGACTTCTTGCTTGGCGGTGATGCCTCGATCACAGGCCGCTTTCGTCTCATAGGCCGTCACGATCTGCCATGGATCGACTACGCCAGGCTTCTCGTAGGAGAGTTGCGCCCACAGCACCCAGGCGCACAGCAGCGTCCGCGGCAGCGAGTTCATGACGTGGCGCCCTTCGGCCGCCCGTCAGTCCTGCCCTTCCGCTTGGCGGCGCGGCGCTTCGCGACGCTGGCCCCGCTCCCTCGCTTCCGACCGAGGGATTGGGCGTAAGCCGAGACTCCACCCGCCTCCAGGATCACGCCCACCGCTTCGTGGAGATCGGCCTTGTACGGTTTCCCGCCAGGACAGGTGATCGTGTATGGCTTGCTCCGTCTCCGACCGCGTGCGCCCGCGCGAGCGTTTTTCAATTCTCGACCCTCCTGAAGCCTTGCCGGATGTACTCCCGAACGCAGGCCTCTCGCGACATGGATCGCTCGCATCGCTTCAGCACCCTCCGTCCCTCTACTCCTTCGTCCCCTCCAGCATGGCCGACCCGAATGTTCGGCGCGCGATCCCGAGCATCAGCAGTGCCGCGAGACCCTTCATCGCGGATCCTCCGTGCGGTCAGGCTCGGGTGTCGGCGAGGCCACGCGGTCGCGACCGGCGGCCGGATAGGCACCGCGCGCGCGCTCGGCCGCACAGGCGGTGCCTCGACGGCGGCCGGCGGTGACGACTCCGGAGAGGCCGGCGCCGGGTGCGCGTTCGTCGCATCAGAGAGCGCGGCGCCGTCAGCGGTGCCCGGCGCGCCGATCTGCCCCAGGCGTCCGACGAGCACGGCCAGCGCCGTGAGCCCGAACACGAGTCCCACCACTACGACCGCCGGCTCGTGCTTCGCCACGCCGAAAGCGACTAACCCGACCGCGATCGTTACCCCCAGCCAGGTCACGGTCACGCAGAGCCGCAGGAGCCGCATGACCAAGTACGCGAGCGGCGCAAAGATCGCCACAGCAACGGCCACCAGGGCGATCGTCGCCACCGGGGATGGGCCAGCGGACTTCGCCCCGCCGCGGCCCTTGCCGAGCGCCTTCCGGAAGTAGAGGCCGCCCACGCCGCCCGCGACGTATGGCCCCCGCGGCCCGATCCCCACCCGGGCGCCCTTGACGCCCGCCGACACCCCGATGCCGCTTTTCGACACGTTCACGCGCACCGGACCCCGCTGGATGGACTTCCGGAAGGACCAGCCCATGTTTTAGCCCCCTGTCCTCGCCGATCAGGCCGCCGAGCGGCACCACCGGACTCATGCAACGTCAATGCCGGGGACCCCAAGTCCGATAATCACTCTTCTCGGCGGCCTTCGACTCGTGCAGTTTGCCGCCCTTGACGGCTTCGTCCAGAAACCCACTTACCCAGTAAGCACAGAATCCCCGTCTATACCGGGCCTGGCGGTGCGAGACTCGCCCCCCTTGGCACCAGGGGGAGGTGGCGAAGATGGGTACAGGGCTCTTGTCTGCCATGGCTGCGATGGAGGGAGGGCCACTGAAGTCGCGCGCGACCTTGGACACGGGATTCCCCTACTCGACTTCGCTGTAGCGGTGCTTCTGGCGATCGCAGGTGCGCTCGTTTTTGCAGACCCTCGGCTAGAAAACTGGCTCCCGAAGGGACACGCGCGGCTGCCGGTTGGCCTCGTGTTGGCGGCGGCAGCCATCGTCGCGGCTGGAGGAGGACGGACACTTCTGCCGGGTACACAGGTGCTTCGCTTGGTCGCGGTTGCCCTCGGCGCCATCACGATCGTCTACATTCGCCTCGTCACGTGGGAGGACACGACAAAGAGGGCGGACTTCGCGCGTGAGATTGCGCTTCTCGCATTGATCCTCAGCCTCGTCGTCATGTTCCGGGCGATCGGACTTCCGCCCGAGCGGGTTGGTGGTTTGCGCGTGGCGATTCCTCAGTTTGTTACGGGAATCTTCTCGTGGGCGGTGTGGCTGTACTGCACTAGATCAGACGAGCGAGCACGAATTCGACGAAAGGTGTCCCTGAGCACGGCCGCCTTGACGGGAAGCGTATTCTTCATCCTGAGCATCGCGGCCTAGAAAAGATTACCGCCCCACCCAGGTCCCCTGAAGTCGTGGGGTGGGCGAACAGATGTGGTCGCGCAGCCGGCGAGCAGGATGCTGGCGAGCAGCAGGAGAAGGATGGGGAGCCTTCCTGTGTTCCGCATGGTTGTGGGTTCCCCGCTGTCGCCCCGTCCGCCCTTCTGCTATTCTTCCGCTCCCATGCCGAGGGGGCTTGTCGGAATCGTCACCTTCTTCCGAGAGCGTCGGCACCCTGGCCAGCGAGTGCAGGTGGCGCTAGGGCCCGTGTCGCGCCGTTTGATCGCCGCTGCCTTGTTCTTCAGTGTGGACTTCGCGTACGCCGCAGAACTGACCCCGGCTTGTCAGCCGTGGCAGTGGCGGGAGCCTGGCTGTTTTCATGCATGGAAAGATTTTTGGGGGGCGATACTTGGCGCCGCCTTGGGCTCTGGGTTTGCAATTCTTGCGGCGCTGATAGGTGTTATCGCTTTGTACTACGTGACGAAGAAGCAGATTCACGATGCTCACGAGCGCGACGAGGCCGCGCGACGAAGAACTCAAGTCGCTCTGCTCGACGTGATGCTGGCCGATGCGGCAGATTTGTCCATTTCGCTCAGGGATGCTCGCGACACGATGAATCGGATGCATGAGAAACTCTGTAGCGTTCGGAAGTCCCGACAAACGAATCGAGCTATCGCGAGGTACTGCTCGACACGATGGGCGCACTGGATGATCTCCAGCTGAGCCAACTTGAGACCACGGCCGCACGACTCCAGCCGTCCGCCGAGGAAATGGTGATCCTAGGTCCAGTCCACTCGCGAAAACTGATCACCCTTGCCCGCTCCCTGAAGGAGTTTCTCGCTAGCGCGAGGAGGGATGCATCGAAATTTGAGAGCGATCGCCTTCCATATCCGTGTCGGCACTCGCCAGCAAACTTCGCGAAGGAAATGCTTCTTGGTGGTGTTGCAGGAAACATAGAGGCTGCAACTAAACGAGTGGAGTGGATGAGAAAGGCAATCGATGAAATGCGGGCGGAACTCACCCCTAGCAAATCGACCCTAATCGGCGACTAGGTAGCATGACTAGGCATCGTTCGCTCCTCTGCAATCATCTAGTGGCCTGGCGAAGTTCAGGGCATCGCCGCGTCGCGCTCGCTGGCGACCAGTCGTCGCAAGAGCCGTCTCGAGCTTGAACTCTCCGCGCGAACGCCACGCACCTGACGGGACAGCCGGGTCGCGCGCTGCGGCCGCGCCTACAACGGCCAGGTGCACCACGGCACGCCGATCTATCGGTGCGGGGGGGCCCGTCGGCCCGTCGCCGGCGTCCGATGTCGGAATCGACGGT